>Ga0105238_10005942_pt1 | contig 12097 bp, 16 predicted proteins | sample KBSC34metaG_FD_81526 | JGI IMG/M metagenome (GOLD analysis project Ga0105238, IMG submission 81526) | Corn rhizosphere microbial communities from Kellogg Biological Station, Michigan, USA - KBS C3-4 metaG | ecosystem: Host-associated > Plants > Roots > Rhizosphere > Soil | place: Michigan, USA... | reverse complement strand
GGAATAGGACATGCGTATGAGTCGCCTTGACATTCCGAGCATATGTCACATAATTGACTTTACGAGTATTGCAACTCCAAACCTGAGAGGTGCCTATGCCCGTCGATCGCGGCAGGCTCGACAAGCGCTTGGTCCTGCGGCAGCACGCCACGCTCAACCCCCGCCCAGGTGGCGTCACGCACGCATTGTTCGAGGGCAGCGAGTTCTTCGATCCCGACGACCTGCTGCAGGTCAAGTACGAGATGCTGCGATTAGTCAACGCCGACGGCCGTCCGATCAGCGAGGCCGCCAAGGCGTGCGGCCTGTCGCGTCCATCGTTCTACCAGGCCCAGGCCGCGTTCCAGCAGGGCGGCTTGGCAGGGTTGATCGCACACAAGCCCGGACCGCATGCCGGTCACAAGCTCACACCAGCGGTGCTGGAGTTCCTCGCCGAGGCGCGCGCCGCAGATCCGGACGTTCGCGCGGATCGTCTGGCCGAGTGGGTTCGCCAGCGTTTCGGTGTACAGGTGCATCCGCGCAGCATCGAGCGGCAGTTGCTGCGCAAAAAAAAACGGCGCTGAACCCGGCGCCGCCGGCGCCGGCGTCACGCGACGACAGCTTGATCGCCCGCTACGAGCAGCTACGCCGCCTGGCCCTCGGGCGCTGCGCCGCCCAGGCACAGGGCTTGGCGCTGTTCATGCGCCGCGGCATGCGCGCATGGATGCTGGCGTGGAGCCCGTACGTGCCGCCGCCGTTGTCCGGACCTGCAGCGCCATTGGAAGACGAGCAGATCTGCCCCGTGCAGTTGCACGCGGAGATCGCGACGCTCATGGCCAACATGGTCCTGCTCGCCCGTGAGGAGGTTCTCGCATGATGAACGATGCCCATCAGAAGGTGCGCGCCAGCCACCTCCGGCGCAATGCCTACCTGTACGTGCGCCAGTCCACGCTGCGCCAGGTCTTCGAGAACACCGAGAGCACCAAGCGCCAGTACGGCCTGCGCCAGCGCGCCGTGGCGCTCGGCTGGGCCGAGGAGCGCATCGTCGTGATCGACAGCGACCTCGGCCAGTCGGGCGCCTCATCGGACCGCGAGGGCTTCCAGCGTCTGGTGGCCGAGGTCGGCATGGGGCATGCCGGCATCGTGCTCGGCCTGGAGGTCTCGCGCCTGGCGCGCAATTCGATGGATTGGCATCGGCTGCTGGAGATCTGCGCGCTGTCGGCCACGCTGATCTGCGACGAGGACGGCGTGTACGACCCGGCCCACTTCAACGACCGGCTGCTGCTCGGGCTCAAGGGCACCATGAGCGAGGCCGAACTGCACGTGCTTCGGGCACGTCTGCAAGGCGGCATCCTGAACAAGGCACGCCGTGGCGAACTCGAGATGCATCCGCCCGTCGGTCTGGTCTACAACGCCGACGGCGCACTCGTGCTCGACCCCGACCGGCAGGTGCGGCATTGCCTGAGATGGCTGTTCGCCACCTTCGCACGCACTGGCTCGGCCCGCGCCACGGTCAAGGCAGCGCGCCAGGAGCACCTGGCATTCCCGCATCGCTGCTCCAAGGGTCCGCACAAGGGCGAGCTGTTGTGGGGTGCGTTGGACCACAACCAGGTGCTGCGTGCCCTGCACAACCCCCGATACGCCGGCGCCTTTGCCTACGGACGCTGTCATACGCTGCGCAGCATCGACGGCACCACCCGCTTGAAGCGCATGCCGCGCGACGAATGGGTCACGCTGATCCCCGGCATGCACGCGGGCTACATCTCCTGGGACGAGTACGAGCGCAACCAGCTTCGCCTGCACGAGAGCGCGCAGGCAATGGGTGCGGACCGGCGTCGCGGTCCGGCGCGCGAAGGGCCGGCACTGCTGCAAGGGTTGGTCGTGTGCGGGCGCTGCGGCCGACGGATGACGGTCGGCTACCACGCACGCCGCGGTCAGCTCTGTCCCGAATACGTCTGTCAGCACGACGGCATCGAACATGGCCTGCCGGTCTGCCAGCGCATTGCGGGCGTGGGCGTCGATCGAGCCATCGGCGAGTTGCTCGTCGAGGCGGTCAATCCCGTTGCGCTCGAGGTGACGCTGGCCGTTCAACGCGAGTTGCAATGTCGCCTCGACGAGGCCGAACGCCTGCGCCGCGCTCAACTCGAACGCGTGCAGTACGAATGCGATCTGGCACAGCGCCGCTATTTGCGCGTCGATCCCGACAACCGGCTGGTGGCCGATTCGCTGGAGGCGCAATGGAACGAGAAGCTGCGTGCCCTGGGCGAAGCCCACGATGAGTATGCGCGGCGCCGAGAGCAGGACGCGCGCGTGTTGACGGATGAACAACGTAGCGCGATCCTGGCGCTGGCCTCGGACTTCCCGCGTCTGTGGAGCAATCCGACCACGGCGGACCGCGATCGCAAGCGCATGGTCCGACTGCTGCTGGAGGACGTCACCTTGAGTCGCGACGAGATGATCACCCTGCAGGTGCGCTTCAAGGGCGGAGCCCGAAGGACGCTGCACGTGCCGCTGCCCTTGTGCTCGTGGCAGCAGCGGCTCACCCCGCCGGTGGTGGTCCAGGAGATCGACCGTTTGCTCGACTCTCATACCGCCGCGCAGATCGCCGACATCCTCAATGCGAGCGGCATGACGCCGGGGCTCGGCACATCGTTCCATCCCAACCTGGTGGCCCGTCTGGCGCGTACGTATCGCCTGGAGCCGCGCTATGACCGCCTGCGCAAGCGTGGCCTGCTGACATTGCAGGAAACGGCCGACAAGCTGCAGGTCACGCCGCGCACGGTGAAGATCTGGCTGCGTCGTGGCCTCCTGCGCGGCCATGCCTACAACGACAAGAACGCCTCCTTGTACGAGCCGCTGCGCGAGGATGCGCCACGCAAGATGCAGGGCGTCAAACTCTCCCGACGACGCCTCGAAGGAGCGCTCGTGCCCGATCGTGCGAAGGAGGTGCAGTGTGAGACATAGCCCTTGTCCCAGCAGTTGCCTCGGCGACTCATCGACGCCGTGATGTCGTAGTCGTCGAGGACGTCCCTGAAGTCCTGGCTGGCGTATTGGCTGCCGCGATCGCTGTGAAAGATCAGCCCGGACTGCTTGGCGGGGCGGCGCTTGAACCAGGCCATGCGCACGGCATCGATGACGATGTCGCGCGTCATGTCTTCGCGCAGAGACCAGCCCACCACCTGGCGGCTGAACAGGTCGATCACCACGGCCAGAAAGAGCCAGCCCTCGTCGGTGGCGATGTAGGTAATATCGCCCGCCCAGACCTTGTCCGGCTCGCCTACGGTGAACTGCCGATCGAGCAGATTGGGCGCGATCGGCAGGTCGTGGTTGCTGTCGGTCGTGACCTTGAATCGACGCTTGCCGCGAGCGCGGATGCCGTGAAGCTGCATGAGCTTTTGCACCCGGTCCTTGCCGACCCGGATACCGCGTGCGAGCAGCTCTTTCCAGACCCGCGGCCAGCCGTAGCCGCCGCGCGTTTCGGCATGGATCACCTTGATGTGAACCAGCAGCGCATCGTTGCTCAGATGGCGTCGTTGGAAGGCCTCGGCGCGGCGCACGAAATGCTCGTGGTAGCCCGCCACGCTGGCCTCCAGCACACGGCACTGCACCGAGATCGGCCACAGGCGCCGATGTCGCTGGATGAAGGCGTACTTCAACTCTGCGCTTTCGCGAAGTACGCCGTCGCTTTTCCCAGAATGTCGCGCTCCATCTTCACGCGTGCCAGCTCGGCTCGCAGCCTACTGATCTCCATCTGCTCGGCGCTCACCGGCTTGCTGTCAACGCCTTTGAGCTTGCCTTGTCGGTGCGCCTTGACCCAATTGAACAGCGTCTGGTCAACTACGCCCAGCGTCCTGGCCGCCGCCGCAAGGCTCTGGCCACCCTCGACCAGCCGCACCGCCTCTTGCTTGAATTCGAGCGTGTAGCGTGCTCTCGTTGCCTTCGTCATTTCCGTTCTCCTTGCCTTCATTGAACCACCCGGCAAGGGATACGTTTTTCGGGGGCAGGGTCAGTGCCGCAGGACAAAATCAAGCGCTTCCCTACCCGTGCCTTCAACAAGAATCCCGCGGAATGGATCGCCGGCGCCACACGGCGCGCGTCGCCCGAGGCCCTGACCGACGACGGCGACGATATCGCAGGCAGGGCGGACCCTGGCCAGCCCCAATCCACCGAACCTGAGCCAACTCAGCTGTTGCTGAGGACATCCGAGCGGACTCCTCAACAGCCCTGAGAGGTGCCTTGTTGCACGCAGCTTGAGTTGACCTAATTAGTCGGCCCTGCAGATCGCCGCCAACCCGCACGGATGCTTGCTGTAAGGGGTGAACTCCGATATCCGAATCCCCCGGGGGGGGGATATGTTGATGTCCCAGGAAGTGGTGTAAGTCCGCTGCGCGGCAAGACGCGGAGGGCGTAGCCCGAAGCGGCTTGCCGCGCAGCGGCGGCCGTCCCGATCGGGGGTGGCCATCGTGAGTCCGGATAAGGTTGAGGTGCGACCCACCAACCCTGTCCTGAAGGAAATCACGATGACCAACGCCACTATGGCACTTGCCGAGCTCGCCGAAAAGGGAGCCGATGTCGACGTCCTGCGCCAGATGGTGCAGTTCATGGCCCAGCGCCTGATGGAGCTCGACGTCGAGGGCCGCTGCGGCGCCGGCTACGACGAGAAGAGCCCCGAGCGGCTCAACAGCCGCAACGGCTACCGCGACCGCGTCTGGGAGACCCGCGCTGGCACGGTGGAGCTGAAGATCCCCAAGCTGCGCCAAGGCAGCTACTTCCCCGAGTTCCTCGAGCCTCGGCGCACGGCCGAGAAGGCTCTGACGGCCGTCATCCAGGAAGCCTACGTCCAGGGCATATCCACCCGCTCGGTGGACGACCTGGTCAAGGCGCTCGGCATGAGCGGCGTCTCCAAGAGCCAGGTCTCGCGCCTGTGCGGCGAACTCGACGAGCGTGTCGGCGCTTTCCTGAACCGCCCGATCGAGGGCGACTGGCCGTACCTGTGGATCGACGCCACGTACGTGAAGACGCGCGAGGCCGGGCGCATCGTGAGCGTGGCGGTGATAGTGGCCGTCGGCGTGAACACCGACGGTCAGCGCGAAGTACTCGGCTTGAAGGTCGGCGCCTCCGAGGCCGAGCCTTTCTGGACCGAGTTCCTGCGCAGCCTCAATCGGCGCGGGCTGCGCGGCGTCAAGCTCGTGATCAGCGACTCCCACGAGGGCATCAAGGCAGCCGTGGCCAAGGTGTTCAAGGCGACCTGGCAGCGCTGCCGCGTGCACTTCATGCGCAACGCCCTCGCGCACGCCGCCAAGACGCAGCGCCGCATGGTCTCCGCGGCCATCGGCACGGTCTTCGTTCAGGATTCGCCCGACGCAGCGCGGTCGCAGTGGCGCACCGTCGCCGATCAGTTGCGCGGCAAGTTCCCCAAGCTCGGCGCGCTGATGGACGAAGCCGAGAACGACGTGCTCGCCTTCATGACCTTCCCGCGCGCTCACTGGGCGCAGATCTACAGCACCAATCCGCTCGAGCGGCTGAACGCGGAGATCAAGCGGCGCACCAACGTCGTCGGCATCTTCCCCAACGACAAGTCCATCACTCGGCTCGTCGGCGCCATGATGCTCGAGCAGAACGACGAGTGGAGCCTCAATCGCCGCTACATGCAACTTGAAGGGCTGCAAACCCTCAGCGATACTGCTCCGACTCGGCTGTCCGCTGTGGCTCGCTCAGTACCGCGCATGCCAGCCTGTCCTGGCTGTCGACTTACACCATCTCGCGGGGCACGACCCCCGGATATTGATCCAATGACGGCCGGTTCCTGGGAGTTTTGGAGGTCTGTCGAATGACCACCCCCGACTCTTTCGCTCTTTCGCGCCCGGCTGGACACGATCATCGACATGCACCACCCGCTGGCGGTGCTGGCCGCGCGGATGCCGTGGTCACGCATCGAGGCGGCGCTGGAGCCGCTGCTGGCGCACAAGGATCGGACGGGCGTCGCCGTGGGGGACGTGGACCTGAACCGCCCCGGGAATATCGGAGGCTCCAACCCTTGAGAATTTGGAGCCATGATGAGCACAGAGAACAAGTTTTCCCCGGAGGTCCGGCAACGGGCCGTGAAGATGGTGCTGGAGCACCAGGCGAGCACGAGTCGCAGTGGGCGGCGATCCAGTCGGTAGCGGCCAAGATTGGCTGCTCAGGCGAGGCGCTGCGAGGCTGGGTACGCGAGCATGAGCGCGACGCGGGCAAGCGCGCGGGCGCGACCACGGCCGAGAAGGAACGGATCAAGGCGCTCGAGCGGGAGAACCGCGAGCTGCGTCAGGCCAACGAGATTTTGCGCAAGGCGTCGGCCTATTTTGCCCAGGCGGAGCTCGACCGCCGCTCAAAGCGATGAAGTTGTTCGCCCGCCGCGAAGGTCGGTGTCCACGAATGCGTGGTCGAACTACACAACGCGCGGGGCGCGAAGATTCAGCACCGACAGATACTTACTGTGATCTGCCCTTCACTCTTGCCGATGGCCCTGGCGGCGCCGCCCTGACTCCCTTCGGCGGCCACGAGGTCCTCGATCGCGCGCACCGTGTCCATCGCGCTCATGTCCTATGGCACGTTTTGAACGACGCCAGCGAGACCCTCTATGACGTAGACCCCGTGAAATCGAGCAACCAACGTCATCGCCTCATCGGAAGCACACCGAGTGTCCGGCCGCGCGGCGCGGCGATGGACTTCGCAATCCAAGCAAGAGATGCGCCTACACACCCACCGATCGAGCTGCCATGATGCAGCCTGGTTCGGCGAGGTTGCCGAACGGTTCGCACGTCTACGGGGGCAGTCACACCTCCGCGGGTGGGTGCGCCGCTCCGCGCGGTGCGCTCGCTCGAGTTCATGCGAACCCGGAGACGTGCCACCTCGCGCCAATGCTCATCTCAGACCTCGACCCCCGGCCGACTCCGAGCAGCTCGACGTCAGGCCGGCCGAGATCAAGACTTGTCAAGAGTGCTCGACGCGCGATGGACCACGCAGTTGCGCGACAAGATGTTGCGCGCCGGATTGCCGATTTGAACACCACCGCATCAAGTGCAAAAATCATTGGACGGGGAAGCGCGAGACGGAATTCGAAGGCTTGCTGGCGCCGTGGAGCGCGGCGATGGGCACGACGCAAAGCGGAGGAGCGCTGCTGCGGTATTTGTCGCAGCGGTGCGACGAGGAACTCGCTGCCGGGCGCGGTGAAGAGACGCCAGAGGAACCCATGATTCTTGAGTTCACGGTGCGAACGCACGACCAGGCGGCGCGCCAAGTCCTGTTGCATGAAATGCGGCTCTTCACCAAAACGAATGCCGCCGTGAGAGTCCAGCCGATCTACCTTGCTTGACGGCGATGGCGCCAAGAGGACTACGCCCTGGACTCGAGCACCATCGACCTGTCGACTTCGCCAGGCTGCAAGCACTGCGGCAGGTTCTGTCGCAGTAGGGGGGCGGGGAGTGACAAGGCGGCGTCGAGGCTGCCTATTCGGTGGCGAGGCGGTAGAAGTGGTCGGCTGCCGAAAATGCCAAACCTCCAGGGCAGGGAAGCTGTCCCTGGCGTCGGTTGACGCGTATCCCTACCGTAGTCCTCGACCGCTTCTGTTTCGCGTTACCGGCCGGATCTTCGCGTGCGGGAGCTCGCCATTCTTCGTTTTCTCATAGAAAAGATCGTATCAGCTACGAAGCAATAACTTGCCCGAACATGACCCGCACCGACCCGCCGCAATATGCTCGGCCGCATACCCCGTCCCATCACCCCGAGCAGGATCAGGGAACTGGTGCGAATTCATCGCCGGCGCTTCTGGCCGATTCTTCGGTGCCTTGCAGATGTTCCCACACGACCTCAATGGCGCCACGAAGTGCCGCGATGCTAGCAACCTCCGGAGAATTCACGTTGCCTCCGATCCCCAGGCAACCAGCGTTATCCTTCCCGGGTTTGGCGACCTTTGGGATCTTCGAGCAACCGTACGACGTGGAATACGAGCTCGTCACCCCAAGGGCCGCAGCGCTTACGGCTGCCAGGTCGGCCGCACCAGTAATCCATTCCATCGACGAACGAGTTGGCGAAGTGGCAGGCGCGATGGAGCAACATTTCGCGCACTGCATACCCGGGCCGCTTGCGCCCGATGTGAGTGTGCGCCTGAACGAGAATGCTGCGACACTGGTGCAGGCAGGAATCGACAGCCCGGAACGTCTACAAACGTGGGTATGGGCGTGTCAAGGTCACGACCGCAGGCTCGCGGTGATCGGGCTCGGCTTTGCAAAGAACGTAGGTTATGCCGTCGGCATGACGGCAGCCAACGAGTGGGCAGTTCCCCGGCTGCCGGAGCGAATCCTGAGCAACCCGTCAGCACTCGGGGGTCTTGTCGGCCTGGGCGTAGGGGGCCTCGATGTGCTCCTCAACGTGCTCGGTACCGGTGCTCTGGAGCCGCATTTCTATCGTGGAGGTCTCGCGTCGCTACCGCCGTCGATCGCCGCGAGCGGCAATCCGTACAAAACGATCCTTCAGGACTTGGGATGGGCCGCCGGTCTTAACGTTCTAAAGAACAGTTTGCGCATTGCCGAACCGTGGATGCAATCTGCCATTGAAGGTCATCCGGACCACCATATCAATCGCAAGTGGGCCGATCGCATCGATCTCAGCCTGCTCGATGGCGGACTCGGGTTCATTTCCGGGGGCGCTAATGAATTTCGCAAGCTTCGCTCTCATGGCGGCATCGACTATGCGCAAAGGCTGTTGTTGCAGGACCCGACCGATTTGCGGCGAGCCGTCGAGCGATCGCAGGGCCGGAGTTCGGTGGGACTCACCGAGATCGTTAAGAACGCCGCCAGGCCATTCGCGTCGCCGGTGGTGCCATTGGCGATCGTCGCATCCGTGGCGCTATTCCTCTCTATCCTCTTCGCCCGGAATGACAGCATCGACGTGAATGGACACGCCGTGACGGACTTGCCACCGGACACCGCCGACCCAACGGTCTTCACGGCGAAGCGTGCGTCGAGTGTTGAACTGATGGGGCTGATGACTGGCTTCATCGAGTTGGCGGCCCCAGCAGCTGCCATAGCCGGCGAATGGGCCTGGGAATCGATGAAGAACGCGGCCGGTCGGTTGCCGGACATCGGCGCGTGGATGGGCCGCATGATGGGCGGCAATGAGCCCATCCTCCCACGATAGCGCGGGTGTGGAGGCTCGCTGAAGTTCGGTGCTCCGATGGTCTACTTGGACCGGTTTGGAGACTGATGATGCGAGTTGCCCCGAAGATCGAGTTGACGGAAAGCGAACGGGAAGAGTTGCTGAGTCTGGTCGCGCTTTGGCTTGACGAACGTGAGGCTGATGATGCGAGCGCGCATCGTGCTGTTGTCGGCTGAGGGCTGGCAGAGCAAGGACATCGCGCTTGGTCGAACTGATCACGCAGACCAAGCCCGAAGCGGCCACGCAGTGGAGCGCGCGCAAGATGGCGGCCGAATTGGGGGTCAGCGTCTCGCGCCACTGGCGCAAGAACGGCCTAAAGCCGCATCTGGTGCGCGGCTTCAAAGTGTCGCGTGACCCGCTGTTCGTGCAGAAGCTCGAGGACATCATCGGGGTGTACGTCTCGCCGCCCGAACGTGCCATCGTGCTGTGCTGCGACGAGAAGAGCCAGGTGCAGGGTGCGTCCATCGAAGGCTGGCGTGTTCAGCAGGAGACAGACCTGCCGGGGCAAAGTCGGCGCCCCGTGGCTCGGATAGCAGAGAAGAGCGAAAGCGCGACCCAGCCGACATGCACCTGCGCCAGACGGCGGTCGCGCAGCAGCCGCTGCACGAGCCGCGTTTTGCCGATGCCACAGGCACCCGTCACCGTGACGAGCCGGTGCCCGTCAAGCAGCGCCGCGAATACTGCCAGGTCATGGTCGCACCCGATCAAGCGCGGCAACGATTCGTGCAGCTTGCTGCACGGCGTTGCGGCCTCGGCACCCACCGGCTCGACGCGGCCGTCGATAACCAGTTGACGTTGGGCCGGGCGAACCTCGACGGTACCAAAGACATGGAGCCCCGGGTCGGGAAGGTCCCCGTCCGGAATGACCCAAGCGGACAACATGGCCCGCCGCTGCGGCGAGCCCAGTCGCGCACCCGGTAGCGCGAGCGCCTAGCGCCCGCGTCCATGACCCGTCTCCGCAGACGGCCAACCCGTCAGGCCGCAACGGCCACGTAGAGCATCGGTAGGAATGGTGAAAGGCATGCGGATCATGAGAGCTCCCCCGGATGGTGGCGGCCTGATTTGGCCGACGGAGCCATCATCGGCCGCGACCCCGGCTTTGTCCTCAAACGTTCGCAATGGGTATCAAACGTTCTAAAACGCGCTGCGGCTTGCGGTATCCGTTCAGACAGCAGGGCTGATCGGCAGGGTCCCTTGCCGGAGAGCGCGCCGCGCGTAGCGAAGGGTTCATGCGCCGATTCAAATCGGCGGGGCGCCTGCAGCGCTTCGCACCGACCCGCGCCTCAATGTCGCGGGAGTACAGGAGATGTGGGAACTGGAGGCGGTGACGACGATCGTTCGCATGGGCGCGTTGGGCTGGTGCAGCCAGTGGCTTTCATTCTATCAGGTGGGACGCCAATACGTTCCAACGTTGTATTTCGCGTCGTAGTCATGGAGTCGGGAATTACGCCGCATCTTCATCCGCCTTCGGATGTGCGAAATACTGCCATACGGTCTTGAGGTATGCCGCGACACTGGCGGAGGAATAAAGGATGGCTATCTCCTTGTCAACCTCGCTGGCTTTATTTTCGGGGGCTTTAGCGAACAATTCTTTAAGCTCCTCCGGAACCTCGCCAAGTTGGGGTTCTATTTCTTTGATGAATTGCTTGAACTCGGAAATGGTTGCCATCCGTTCTTGCGTAAATTTGCCCCGCTGGATACGTTTTCCCGGGTTCCTAAGTACTCCCCTATAGTTGTAGCCGAATCTACCCAGGTTGTCGTAGAGTGTTTTGAAGCCACCTGGAGGAATGCCGCCGGTTCGCCAATACTTTCGCGCCAGCTGCATTCCCATCATCGCTATTTTTCGTATTTTCTGATCGGGAACCCCTTCTACTCCGACGTGGCCGAGATGAAGCAGCATTCGTATGCTGTAGGCCAGCCGGCGGCTGTCTATGCCGCCCAGTCCCTGGCTTTCCACCGCAAGCCCGATGAGATCGGCGAAATGGTCTATCGCCTTAAGGTCGTGAAGGCGCTTCCGTACGTTTGTAATGTTGGCTAGTCGTTGCGCGGTTTTTTCATCTACATATCTGTTGCCGATGCGGGCCAATTCGTCCTTCGGGTTGATCTCGGGTCCGTCCCACTTCTTGAATTCGTTGAGCATGCCCCGCTCGTCGACCTCGTTGTTTCGCTCCGGCGAATAGGTTTTCGCGGGGGTGATGTTGTCTTGCAGAAGCGGCTCTTCGCGGACTATCGCGGGAAGCCTCAACATGCCGACCGATGGCCAATGCACCGCCGGTAGGTCACGCTTCGGCACCGGCCCCCGGCGCTCGTTGACGCTCGAATCGTGGACGGCAGCGCGCGTGCCTTGCAGCGGGCCGTCTTCCCGGGTGAAAGCCGGTGCATGGCGTCGGGTCAGCGTTTGCTCGGACGGCGTGGGCAACGGCGTCGGGACGCCATCGTTCTGAAACGCAGCGGATAAAGGGGCGCCATCTTGGAGTTTCAGCTTCATGTCCGGGTTTTCGCATGGATTTCCGGGAAGCGCCGGCAGGCTAGCGAATCGCCGGTCATCGGCACGAAGCCACAGGTCTCCTTTCAGGCGTAGTTCAAATCACAATTTCGTTGAAGAAGGCGTCGCCTCGGAAGTTCTCGATCGCGTCGAAGCCGCTCTTTGCCCTGCACCAGCAGTCCGAGGCAGGTCCGCAAGACATCGCTGTTGCTCGCGCCCGAGCGGATCGGCATTGCCGTATCCACCCGGCCGCCGGCAAACGGCCAAGCTTTGCGGCCCCCTTTCGCCCGGCCTCCACCGGTGCGAGGCAACATCTTTAGCTGCCGGTCGGCAATCAGCCAGCTTCGATTCGCTGACGTTCATCCTCCTTGTCTCGTTGTCGTTGCAAATCGCGCCTTCATGGCGCACTCATGTCCCAGCACCACAGCTGGCGCGGTGCCG
>Ga0105238_10005939_pt1 | contig 12098 bp, 11 predicted proteins | sample KBSC34metaG_FD_81526 | JGI IMG/M metagenome (GOLD analysis project Ga0105238, IMG submission 81526) | Corn rhizosphere microbial communities from Kellogg Biological Station, Michigan, USA - KBS C3-4 metaG | ecosystem: Host-associated > Plants > Roots > Rhizosphere > Soil | place: Michigan, USA... | reverse complement strand
ATACCTCTTACTACGATATGTATATTACCAGTACCGAAACCGCTATCTCCACTCTGATTAGCAACTAATGCACTGAATAAGTTACCATAATAATATGGCCTCACTGAGGGCGATATGGAACTAGTATTACCATTGAAAGTAAAGTTAGTTAAATTGGCGTACCCCTCTTTTATATTACCATATGATAATACATTCCCATTCAACAATGTTTGTGCGCCAGCGGTTTGAGGGACTAAATCAAATAACTGAATACTTTCTTCTAAATCAATATAATTATATGCTTTGTCATTATAGAATAAATAAGTACCAAGATCATTATCCGATAAACCTTCGACTGATTTATCCAATGATGTTATCAAGAAAAAATCACTGAATGTAACCCCTAAACTCACAGCGGCCAGAAGCTCTATTTTCTTTACGTTAGCTGGCCCAGTTTGATAAACTAATGCTATTCGACAATTCTTTGTAGGGTCGGAATCAAAACTTTGATCGAATGCCCCTAATGGGATAGGTACTTCTCCTTGTGATGAAGTAACTGATTTATCCAAGTCATCAAATATCCAACGAATTTTAAATTTAAATAGCTTTTTTCTTAGGTTATTTACTGTATTAGCTGCATCGTTTTCATAAATACAAGTAGGTGGTATATCCGCTGGCTCTTTGGCTACATCTAAATAAGTTTTCTTTATTGTTCCATACCCCCCAGATAGTGCCCGCTGGATATTAACCTTCTTGGGCACCCCAAAACTATCTACAAAACAAAGCAAATCTCCTTGGGTACTATCTCCATAAATAATATCAATGTTTATTATGGGAGTTTGCGTAAATCCTAATACATCATTATCTGCATTTACTGTTTGTTCGACTATGCGTGACCATTGTGCAGCCAATGTATCGTACATGTAGATGGCCTTATTATTATCCCCCCGGTAATTGAACACAAATATTCTTTTGCCTATTGGATCATAATATTTGCCTATTGTTAAGTTGTTATTGTCATTAATAAGGAATGGGTTAGTTTTCTGTCTGGTTCCTGGCACATTCTCCAAACGCAGATTCGGCGCGGTTCCTTTGAACTGCCCGTTTCTTAGAACCCGATGATGAATAGCTGGTATTACCTCGTCTGGATCATCGAAGTTTTGAAAACCACTAAAAGGAAACGCCTGTACCATTTATTTTTCTCTTGTATCAATCATGTGATAAAATCTTTCATCTGATGCTGATGCTTTTATTTTGTCATAATCTACAGCCTCGGCACCCTTCATGCTCTTTATTTCACCTTCGCATTCTTCACATGCTGTAACTCTTATTCCATTAACAAAATAAGATGTTAGCTTATTTGTTCTGTGACCACATCTGCATATGTATTTTGGTATTGCCATAATTATGCCTTTATCGTTAAGCGCTGATTAGCCAAATTCCACTCATACGCCTGTTGCAAATCGAACGGTTTATATCTGGCCCATGCAAGTCTTCTTTGATTATAAAACTCATGCCGCCTATCTCTTTTATCTCCTAAATTACCTCTACGGCTTGAGGGTATTGATCTAATATCCACCCATGCTAATCCGGTCTTTATGGCTTCCTTGAACTGAATTGGTACATAATATACTTGTCCTTCTTGCGGGGAAGCCAAATATTCCACCATTAGATATGGATAGGCGAAGTTTTGATCTAATAGTATAACCCCATTCGCGCTATCAATTTTGAAATTACCAACGAATGGAGCCCCGCTTGGTAGCCCATATAATGTCGTGAAAGTAAATCCATTCCAGAAATTATACCATATAGGACTATTGAATTGGAATAGGTTAAATAATGTATTGTCAGTTGTTTTTTGTAATCTGTCTGGACTAAATTCTGCGTATGTGGTTAATTTTTCGTTGTACTTTAATGGGATTATCTCCCCAATATCATTTAGAACACCGATTTTTGACCACTGCAAATAATCCGAAGGCAACGTAACGGTTAAGTTTGAATTAATAGGGAGCTTTACCGATTTTATTTGATAAAAAAAATCTATCCCAAGCTCAGTCATGAGATCGAATGCACAATGCCATAGTTTAAAATACTTATGGTTACTTTGCTCACTTTCATTTATATAACTATAAATGCATTCATCTAACTCAATCCAGCCTTGATGTTCTGACATATCAATTCATTTTTGCAATTAACCAATTGCTCTTAACAATGAAATGTTTTTCACCATCTATGATCACTTCGTCACCACAATCTTTTATCCTAAAGGCCACATCCCCTTCTTTCCAATTCATTGGTAATATCTTAGTCCCGTTCCCAACGGCCACTACTTTTACCTTATTACTCACCTCCCGATGCGCTTCAGAAACTATTATACCGCCTGCACTTTTTTCATCAGAGGCAAATGGCTTCACTAATACGTTTTCTCTTATTGGTCTTATCATAATTGTTTTAAATTATTATCTGTCCCATCAGAAACACTATCAGTCGGCACTGATCTTTCGGCTAATAACTTCTCCACCATATACTGTCTTACTACAGGCAAAAAGTCGGGTGGCACATTTAATTCTGAGTTTAAATTCGTCACGTCGCCGCCTGAAATCATCTTAACCGTTGCCGTAAAATCAGTTAATATCAATACGGTTTTCATCCTTACCACTTTCCCCTCTGGCAACATTAAAATCTTGTTTGGTATGGGGCGCATACTATCAAAAAAGCCCCATTGATTTACACTCAATGGTATGGCAGGCAATGATGTGAATCCGTCTGACTTAAACCTAACCTCTGCAATCCCCATATTCGTTGAGATGCCAACCGGGATTTCAGGCAAAGTGAAACTATAACATAAATTATCTGTAGCATCCTGGGTTATAGATAATCCAGAAAATGTAGAATAGAACCCATTGTTAACATAACCGACTCCATCCAACTGAATGGCTCCTTTATAATCAGCCTGTGCGGCCACGCCTATTCCTTCTTGCAAATACAAATTGCAAAGATTATAAGTTATTTCGGCATCATCAGTTTGTTTGGCTCCATAAACCTCCATTAAAACTGATTCTATGAAAGCGCCACGTGTTGCCATTATTGACCTTGTGTTTTGATGATCTGACTATATTGCTCTACATCTCTTAATTGCAGGTTAACTCCTACCTGATTCAAAGCACGCACAAGGAGTTCTAACTGATCCAACTCGTTCCATTCAGGCTGTATACTACCTACCGGATTATATATTGGTCTATTATATATATCCAAGGTAGAGTTCCAAAACATTGTTGCCGGCTTCCTGATATATGATAAATAAGCCGTCCCCAAATTAGTAGGGTAGAATTGAAAGCCATCTTTATATATTAAATGAAATGGCTCTTTTTCTGGTGGATCAATATAACTATTCAGGTGGCTAAACAATCTATCCTGCTGAATAAACTTCACTCTTCGCCTATACGCCCCATAGGTCATGGCATCCGAATTAAGATAATCTGTAGGATAGGGCGACAACCCGCTTCCATCAATTGTTAACGTTACGGGAGCCGGTATAAAAGGGCTAAGCCGCTGACGAATATCTTGGTTTTGGCCAAAATCGACAGCGGCAAAAGGTCTTCCGGGAATGTATTTCTGAAATTCACCAAGTAAATAATCCATGTATGATGTTGACGCTACATTTATTATTAAATTGAAGTCAGTGGGTCTTAGATTACCGTTCTGATTCTTTCTAATAATAAACTGCATCAACCGATACATTTCATCAATATTCATATCTTACGTTACTTGTAGTGATTCAAAAAACTTCTTCCCGTTTTCGGTATTTGTTAAAGCTAAGTCGGTTAAATATTCATGCGCTTTTCTTCCTTGCGGGATTGGCGATATTAAATTTCCAGAATTAGCCCAGTATGCTTTGTTTTGTTCGCGACCCAAATCAATCTTCCCTTCCCGGATTAAGGCAACAATTTTATATTGTATTTTGACCTCCTTACTATCTAGGGTGTCTTGGAATATTTTGGCTCTGTGTTTAGCTGCCATAATATAGTCGATCCTGATTTCTGATTCTGATCTCGGTATCCCTATTTCATTAACTAAGGCGATCCCAAGAAAAGCCGCATGCTCCTTCATCTTTTCCTCTAATTGTTGCTTTGCAATTATGGCCATATCAATTTCGAGCATTTCCTTCTTCAGCCTGTAATCTGCAACTGCCTTAGGATCGTATTCATAAAACTCAAACTTACTGCCACTTTTCCGATTAGGATTCCCGATGTTGTGTCTGCATACTTTTGCGAACTCTAAAAGAGCAGTATCCCATATCGGTATTCTCAAAAATTTCTGCCCACGGGCAAATTCTAAATTCCGGATGTTGCCCCCATTCTGGGTAAACTCTTTGGTTAAATCCTTTTGATCTTTCGCCCAAATGCTTGATACGCCTTTGAGCAACCGGATCATCTGTACTCCTTCTTCTGGCTTTTCCGGGTTGATCACATAATCAATATGAGGGATTACCACACCCCCATTTCTGCTTTTATTCACCAACTTAAAAAGAACATATTCTTGCTTTGGTTCAGCCGCCTTTGGTAAAGGCAATTCAGTTGCTGGCTCTGGTACATATTCTTCTTGCCGTGTTTCGATCTTATCAATTTCACCCATCAGGGCATAATTGATGTCATTAATACCTGTTGCTTTTGACATTGTTTTTGATTTTTACATTTAAGACTAAAACGTCACTCTCAAAACGAAAGCTGATATAAAAAGTAGCCCCATATTCAGGGGCTACGATTCAATTATGCTGATACGATATTCAAGAATTTATTGGCGGCCACAACTCTTGTACCCCGGTACCCGATCATCTGAATGTTGTCATTCATTGTAGCATCTGTCGGATTACGAGAACCACCACCATGCTCCCATACACGAATACCATTACCAATACTTCCACCAGCAGGCGGGTTCATGGCCATAATGGTCAAGTTCTTGTATTTCTGAGAAGCATTGTGGGCATCAGCAGTTTCTCCACTCATTGGTGCTATAAATCCATAGTTACGGAAATAGTCTACCAATGGTGTTTTACCGGTAATTGCTTCGGTATTGAAGTTGGTGTATTTGGCAGTCTGAAAACGATAACCATCAATATCTATAGTTTTGAAACCATAAGACATGCTGGCTTCTTCGCTTTCTAAGCCTTTACCCCACACAAATGCACCAGCTGGCAATGCCTGGAAGATGCCATCACTGAAATCCTGTTTTTGGAAAATATCCATCATCCACATGTTCAATTTGGCACAGCTATTTACATCCATTACGCGGGTAATAGTATGCAATTGTGCGAAATCCAAATTGCCGGGTGTATAGCCTACAGTCTCCCCATCTGCAAGAATCTTAGGCAAGAAACCTTGCGATCCTACAGAAGTAGATGTAGTAAGGCCAGTATTGGTAACAGCATCACCGCGCATTAATTTAAATTCAACGTTATTGACGAAACGCTGATTGGCTTTTACCAGACCAAGGTATGTGAAATAGCTCGTTCCGGCTTGATTTGCACCAGCAGGCAAACTACCGCTAACCCCGGTTTCAAAGAACACTTCAGTCATTTCAGCCAGATCGGTAGCAGCCCAAGTCTCTCTCATTTCAGTTACAGTGTTAGTGTATTTCTGAGTGAGGTACGCTTGAGGATCAATGCCGCTAGAGGCTTCACCAGCATCCATTTGACCACCAAGGATAAAATAATCCGTGGTAAGGAAACTAGTACTTCCAGCGGAAGCTAATGTTTGATCTGCTCGTTTTGGCCGAACCGTGAACTGAAACGCATTGGCGGTAGTATCGGTAATAGCCAAAATTTCACCTTCCACATTTGTTGATGCAACACGTACAGTTTCTTTTGCGCGAAGCGGTGTTTGAGTACCTGAATTATAGTGATCGGCTACAGCCAATTGAACTGTTATAGTTCCACCAGCTACGGCTGCACTTACGTTAGCGGCTGCACCAATAGCTATTTGAAGTTTACCCCGGTTTTCAAACCAAAAATAATCCCGGTTCATAACTTGCTCCATACCGCCATAAGTAGCTAACCACCATGTCCAGTTTTCTGCGCCGTATTTTTCAACGAATGTTTTATACCATTGTGGCGTTAAAAGTTGCAATTGCGACACTAACGCCCGGTTTGCCCCACCGGCTACCGTTATGGCACCGGGTTGCAATATATTACTGGTAGGAATTCCTGCCATTGTTTTAAAATTTAATTATTAATGAATTATGCCCTCCAAATAGCTTCTTCCTGTTGCTGTTGATTTGTTTTTTCAGGCACTAGGGATGAACCGGTGCTTGAGTTACCGTCTTTAATGTTGATATTATTCCGTTGTTTTAATTCAGCCAGTTTTATCTGGGCACCGGTTTCATTTACGAATTTCTGGGCTACCCTGGCTCTATTTTCAAGCCAGTAAATATCTTCTGCCATTAAATTCGTATTGATTGACCCATCCTTATTGGCCCACCTTTGGCCAAAATAATCCCAGCTATTAAAAAGTCCGTTAACAATATCTTTGACGGCTGCCTTTTCTTCATTAGAAACTTCATAGTTTATTGGTAATTCGACTGCCTCGTCTTTGTAATTAATCTTTAAACTATTAAATGATTGAAGGCTTGCATCAACAGATTGTGAAAAAGCTGATTGCCGTTTTTGAATTTCGGCCACTTCCTCGGGCGTTAATTCAGTTTGTTGAGCAGCAGCTTTAGGTATATCAGGGAGAACTATTTCTGTTCTTAGCTTTGCAAGTTCTGGTTGAGCAATCTTAGAATCGATAACAAGTTTTTTATCTATTCGCTCTACTTGCCTTTGCCATTCAGATACCCGATCATTATAATCTTCTTCACCTTCATCTAAGGTCTGAATGGGCTTTTGTGGTTTTGAGTAATTTTCTTCAATAAGAAAATCTATTTGATCAGGGGTAAGGTTTTGGTTTTTGTATTGAAGATGCGTTCTTAATATTTCTCTGGCTTCATGAGTGGTTGGGTTTTCAAGTTTTTCAAACCGGGCCAACCGCTCTTGACGTTCCAGTATTTGATAAAGATCACTTTGTTTCCCTTCTTTTAGGTATTCAAAGGCTCTTTTACTTTCTTCATTGGCGAATTTTATTTCTTCCGGTTTTGGCGGTTGTTCTTTTAACTTATTCAGTTCATTCCACTGATTTTTGAAACTAGATAAGTCCTCAACATTAAACTCTCTTTTCAACCACGCATTTTCATCTAATGTTTCAATATCATCCACAGGTGGTGGCGTATCATTCTTTGGAAGTTCTGTAGTTTGTGTAGTCGCCCCTTGTTCATTCCATAAAGCAGTTGCTAATGTATCGAATGAAGGTTGTTGTGTTTGTTGTTCAGATGTTGTTTGGGTTAGTGTCTCTGACATAAATTATTGAATTTGAAAGCTACAACGTTGTAGCAAATCTATAAAAAAATATTAAGATACATTTGATTTGAAAACTAATATTTTAGTTGCGGCTGCTGTTGAGCCATCCCCAATTTGTAGGAATTTAAAACTTACTGGATCAATTTTAAATATATTAGTCCCCGTAACTGCGCTGGCGGTAGCGCCTGTTGTTAAATTAGTGGCCAGAACTGCCGTAAAGTTAGCAGCATCTCCTGCGTTACCTAATGTCGATCCAGTAATAGCTCCGTCATCATTTGTTCCTAACAGGCTAATGGTGCCACTCCCGCCTATTACCTGAATCGAAATGGTTCGCCATTCGCTTATATCCAAAACGACTTTATTATTTGCAAACAATAACGTGTCTAATTTGCTTATCATCGTATTGACTATTAATATGTTATAGTTATTAATTCTAAAGCTGAAAGAGTATCGATACCTGCCGATCCACTCCCGGAATTAAATTGCTTGTTTGGCGCAATTGGCTTTACCCTGAATTGATGGCCAAAAGTATCTACAAAATCAATCACCCCAGTAGCACTTGAACTTGAAACAGAGGCGGCTTGACCTACCGCCAAAACCGGTAGCACACTTGCGCTTTCTGCTGCATTTAAAGTCACCATTACGCTTTCGCCCCTTATTGCAGGTGAAGCAATTCTATTTGTTGCATTTATAGTTGCCATATATTTATATTATTGAGGTTGCATTTGTTGTTGTTCTTGCATTTCTTGACCCTGGCTTTCTCCTTCCTGCATAGCCTCTTGCGGGCCCTGTTGCTGTTGGGCATTCTGCGCCATAGCCCCTTGAACTAGCATTTGATTTTGTTGTGCTAAAGGTATAGTAATTCCGGGGATGAGTTGATTCAGGATAGGTGTTAACCAGGTTGGCATTTGCGGGTTCTCGCTCTTGGCCGCTATCTGAAATGCGCCCCGGATTATTTCTAATTTCATGTCTTCTTGGGCTTTGAATGCAACGAGTTCCTTTTCTGCACTTAACTTTTCATCCTGAATTTGCTTTTGAGCTTGCGCAGCTAACTGAGCCGATTGCTGCTGCGCTTGTGCATTGTTTTCTACATCCTGCTGCTTTTGCTGCTGCTGGGTTCTCAGCATTTTTTTCATGGCATTTCGGTACATCACCTCTGCCAACTTAACGTCTTCTTTGGCGATCCTTAATAGCTTGAAGCTATCTACGTATACTCCGAATTCTGGGTTTGAGGCAATTTGCTGATTCAGCATTGCTTCAAATTTCTGAATCTCAAAAGAATCTGGAAGTAATTTAAATTTAGTTGAGAATTGCCTATCTGCGACATCTTGTTCTTGCATGATGTGCCGGTACGCTTTTGCTCCAAATCTTACTGAATTATTCAATAAACAGGCGACACATTTTGCAATATCTTCAAGTAAATAACGATAAGCATCGTACATATAATCTGTCGCGTAATCGGCCTGTTGCTGGCTGGCTTGCACGTTTTCGCTGGTAACGCGTGGCTGAACTGCTTGGGTGATGAGTGCCGGGTCTTCTCCTAATTCATCCTTTAAAACCTTGTAATGATACTCATATAATTGAATCAATCCCGTCAGTTGGGCGACAAATCCAGAATTTTGAAGTTCTTGAATTGGTACAGGGATAGGATTCCCTTCTGCATCCCTTCCCCGGTAATAGAAATCGCCAGTTTGATCGTAATATTTTTTGGGAGAAATAACTTCGCCACTAACAGATAAACCTAAATTTACTTCCTGCATTGCATCAATATTGATCATTGATCCAATGGGTTTCATTTTGGCTACTAACTGCTGAATCTTCAACCGGGCCAAAATCATTTGTTCTACCGGCTCTTCAATTTTTTCAGGGAGCGCCACATTGCGCATATCCTGATTTTGATACATGTAAAGTCGTAATGGGAATTCTACATTCCCAGATTCTTTGGGGTCTTGTGGCCGGATAAGATTATTATCTACCCCCCACTCCAACAACACATTAGCTTCTCTTACATATACCCCCTTGTAAAGATTCCATTTGTCTTTTTCAACATATTCCTGATTTTCATCCAACTTAATGGGCCTGCCTGAACGATGGAGTAATGTTGATTTATTCTGCTTAGTCTTCGTTACAACCATCCCGTCTTCATCAACACTTTTTAGCCAGAAATAAATACATTCAACATTCCATTCATCGTAAGGTCGTATATAAGCAAGATTCCATTCGTTTGTCCACATCAGCTTATCGTATCGCTGATATTCTTTTGCAGTTTGAGCGATCTTGAATATTTCTTCCTCTGTTAAATCGCCACCAAACTGTGTGCTATATTTCCTTCTTAATTCAGAAACCTTCATTGATTTTACAAATCCACGATATGCCGTATCTCGGAAATCATCATATTCTGAATATGAATAAAAAGCATTTAAAGGTTTAATCCACTCAATATGAATCAATCCATATTCATCCATCCATACATAAGCAGACACTAAACCGCATTGTGCGCTATCTCGTAAGCATTTATCTTTCAGAGCATCAAACCATCCTTGACTTTCAAGAATGTCATTGGTGCCCATTTCATATTTAATCTCTTCTGGTGTTTTGCTCCCGGCAATAGCCCACTCTTCTAATTCGTCTTTATCTTCTGCCACAAATTGGTCAGGCGCAATCATTGGCACCCCGGATTCCTGCTGAAGTTGTTCTAATTGTTTTCTGTTGTAAAGAACGAATTCGGCCTGCTCATATTGATTTTGCTTATCTTTAACGGATAAAGGATCGGTAGCGGTAACTTGAATCTTTTCTAAGCGCTGCATCCAGCGACCCACCAACCCGCACTCTATTCTATTGATAATCAAAGGAGCGCTCCACCGGATATTGACATAATTCGTTTTCCCATTTAGCTGAAGCTGGTCTGCGAATTTTGCATATACGTTCATTTTACCGCTGGCCCATAAAATATTCTGCTTAAACCGCTCATTTCTCAAGAAGTAGTATCCATTTGTTGAAGGCCCAATAGTAGACTGTATATACCGGGCCATTTGCATTCCATATTCCTTATCCTGCTTACGTTTGGTGTCTTTTGTAAGTAGGAAATCTTTATAATTGCTTGTTATTCCGGGATTTGTTGTAGAAGCAGGATACTCCATAACCAAATTTAATACATTTTTTTATTTGAACTACAACGTTTTAGCTAATTGGCCAAAATATTTTGCTGATAATTTGGATTTGCAAACGATTGCACCAATGTTTCCTGGGGTGGCAACGGCTTCCGAATGGGCTCCATAAGCACGACTAGTAGCATTAAAAATGACACAACGGTATCGTAACTTGTCCTATCATATGGGTCAAATATCTTGGCATTTTCTAGCAATTCGATAAAGTCTATTAAATCACAATGATGCTCAAAATATGCTATTCCTGTATCCAATTGCTTAGTCAGACTAAACGGCGTTGTAGGAAATCCCTTATAGCGATCAGCTTCTTCCCTTTTTGTAGGGTCTATTGTGCTGATTGGATAAGTACCTAAATACCCAACCTTCCCCCTATCTCTAAAATAGCTTAAATAATCATCCGCATTATGTTCATACCAAACTAAAAAACCCCAATATTCCGCGGCCAACATAACTTGCTCATGTAACATTTCTTTGACTGCTGGCCGACCGTATAAGTGACCTACTGCTTTGCCCGTATTATTTGGATTCAAAATATCTGCTCGTAATCCAATCCAGGCCGATGCCTTTGACCCATATTTGCGGCCCCCTTGGCTATTGCTATACCCATCCACGGTAATAGCTCCAATATGTGTTCTGGCTGGCTTTCTTAATTTGCCGTCATATGTATATTTATTGGCTAAATCATCAATTGGAAAGGAAGTAGCAGTCATTCTCCAATGGAACTTTTCTTCATTTGGGGCAATATCTCTCCATTTTACTATTTGATCTAAATCCCTGTAATAAATAATCTTGCGCTGATAAATAGGATTTTCTTCAATTTGCTTTATACGCCTATTTATATTACCGGAATTGAATGCGCAATTAGTGTTGGCGGCTTCAAACATTTCGTCTACGGTACAGGGATTCATACGAATTTCTTCTTCCAATAAATCTCCCGTCAACCCCTCTCTTCTCTTTACCATCACATATTGCCGGGCACCCATTTTAATATCTTCCTCAGTAAGCTCAGATACTACTACGCCTGTTATGGGGTCTTTCTTAACCCACTTATCTACTAGGTACTGGAATTGTTCATGGGTTGGTTCTCCAATAACCGACATCCCATGCCGATCAATAAACCCTTCATACCCATCATAAGCAGCAGAGAAATACGTAACAAACCTGTTTGGTGTTGGCCTATTGGGATATTTGAATTGATTGGCTCCATCCCATGATTTCTTAAATGCCGCGCCGCCGCCCTTTGTCATCTCGTTTACGGTGGATGGTGCCTCACAAAATCCTACACGCTTTGCGCCTTTAATCATAGTCTTGCTGACTATTGAAATGAATTTAGCGAAATCAACTTCCGTTGGCCATTTACCCCCTTCATCCGTAAGGATTCTAGTCATCCTACCCCGGTCGTAGGCATTTAATACGGGTGCCCTATAATTTATTTTTGATTTCTGCCCCCCATCTGTAGCCTCTCCATTCTTTAACCTAGCGGCAAAAACAAGTTCTGTTACGCTATCTGCCCTGTTAAGCTGTCTGGGTTTTAAGAATATTGGCAATTGATTATATCCATT
>Ga0105238_10005938_pt1 | contig 12101 bp, 8 predicted proteins | sample KBSC34metaG_FD_81526 | JGI IMG/M metagenome (GOLD analysis project Ga0105238, IMG submission 81526) | Corn rhizosphere microbial communities from Kellogg Biological Station, Michigan, USA - KBS C3-4 metaG | ecosystem: Host-associated > Plants > Roots > Rhizosphere > Soil | place: Michigan, USA... | reverse complement strand
GCTGAAGAACGTCTCCTCGTCCACTTCCTTGGCCAGATGGGTGTGGCGGATGAACACCACCTCCACGTTCTTGTAGCGGCGCGACAGGAACAGATAGAGCAGCTTGTAGAAGCGCTTGGCCAGATCCTTCATATGCTCGGTCATCGAGCCGGAGACGTCCATCAGGCAGAACATGACCGCGCTGGTCACAGGCTGCGGCACCATCTCGAAACGGTTGTAGCGGACGTCGACCGGATCGATGAACGGGATGCGCTTCGACCGCCGGCGGTGCTCCTCCAGCTGGACCACCAGCGCTTCGCGCCGGGTGATGTCCTCTGCCTTGTCCGAATCCTTCAGCTCCTCGATCTCGGCCTCGCAGGCCTGGATCTGCTCCGGCCGCGGGCGCTTCAGCGCGATGCGCCGCGACAGGCTGTTGCGCATGGTGCGCTTCAGGTTGAGGTTCGAAACCGAGCCGGATATGGAGTGGCCGGCGCGCACAGGGGTGAAGCTGTCCGACGCCTTCATCTGCTTGCGCAGCAGGTCCGGCAGTTCCAGGTCGTCGAAGAAGATGTCCAGGAACTCCTCCTGCGACAGGGCGAACTGGAAGGCGTCGTTACCCTCGCCATCCTCCGAACCCTCGCGGCCGCCCTGGCCCTGACCGCCGCCGTCGGGCCGCTTGATCGTGTCGCCTTCCTGGAACGTCTTGTTGCCGGGAAGGACGTGATCGCGGGTGCCCTGCTCGTGCGAGTGGTGGATGACCGGCTCGTGCAGCCGGTCGGCCTTGATCCACACCTTGTCCTCGTTGCCGAGATCGGTGACGCTGCGCTCGCCTGTCGCCTTGCGCACCGCCTCCGTCAGCTCCTTCTTGGCCCGGCGGATGAACCGCCGGCGATTGGAGAGGCTCTTGCCTCGAGGATTAAGTCGTCGATCGACGATATTCATCGTGTCACTCGCTTTCGATCACCCTGCCTGCTGCACTCACCCTGCCTGTTTGACGCGCATGTACCATTCGACCAGCCGCCTGACCTGCCGCTCGGTATAGCCGCGGGCGGTCATGCGGGAGAGGAACTCGGCATGCTTGCGCTCGGTTTCGACCTCTTTCTTGCTGCCGAAGCTGATGATCGGCAGCAGGTCCTCGACCTGGCTGAACATGCGCCGCTATCACCTCGCGGATCTTCTCGTATGAGGTCCAGGAGGGGTTCTTGCCGTCGCGCTGGGCGCGTGCCCGCAGCGCGAACTTGACGACCTCGTTACGGAAGTCCTTCGGGTTGGCGATCCCGGCCGGCTTCTCGATCTTGGTCAGCTCCTGGTTCAGCAGTTCCCGGTCCATCATCTGGCCCGTATCCGGGTCCTTGAAGTCCAGGTTCTCGATCCAGGCATCGGCATAGTCGACATAGCGGTCGAACAGGTTCTGGCCATAGTCGTTATACGACTCCAGATAGGCCTTCTGGATCTCATTGCCGATGAATTCGGCATAGCGCGGGGCCAAGGTGCCCTTGATGAAGTCGAGATAGGTGCGCTCGACCTCCTCGCCGAACTGCTCGCGCTTGATCGCCTGTTCCAGCACCCACATCAGGTGCACCGGATCGGCGCCGACCTCGTTGGTGTCGTAGTTGAACGTGGCCGACAGCACCTTGAAGGCGAAGCGGGTGGAGATACCGTCCATGCCTTCGTCGACGCCGGCGCTGTCGCGATATTCCTGCATCGACTTGGCGTTGGGCTCGGTCTCCTTCAGGTTCTCGCCGTCATAGACGCGCAGCTTGGTATAGAGGTTCGAGTTCGGGTGCTGGCGCAGCCGCGACAGCACGGCGAACCGGGCCAGCATCTCCAGCGTACCCGGCGCGCAAGGCGCCACCGCCAGCTCGCTGCCGCGGATCAGCTTGTCATATATCCGCTGCTCTTCCGTCACGCGCAGGCAGTACGGGACCTTGACCACGCAGATGCGGTCGATAAAGGCCTCATTGTTCTTGTTGTGCTTGAAAGTCTGCCACTCGGCCTCGTTCGAGTGCGCCAGGATGACGCCGTTGAACGGGATGGCGCCGATATTCTCGGTGCCCGTGTAGTTGCTCTCCTGCGTCGCTGTCAGCAGCGGGTGCAGGATCTTGATCGGCGCCTTGAACATCTCGACGAATTCGAGCAGGCCCTGGCTGGTGCGGTTCAGGCCGCCCGAATAGCTGTAGGCGTCGGTGTCGTTCTGGCTGTAGACCTCCAGCATCCGGATATCGACCTTGCCGACCAGGCTTGAGATATCCTGGTTGTTCTCGTCGCCCGGCTCGGTCTTGGCGACGCCGATCTGGCGCAGTCGCGACGGGTGCATCTTGACGACGGTGAACTTGGAGATGTCGCCGCGGAACTCGTCCAGGCGCTTCACTGCCCAGGGCGACATCAGGCCGGTCAGGCGCCGGCGCGGGATGTTGAATTCCTTCTCCAGCTCCTCGCCCATCGCCTCGGGGTCGAACAGACCGAGCGGGCTCTCGAACACCGGGCTCAACTGGTCGTTCGCCTTCAGCACATAGATCGGCAGACGTTCCATGAGCATCTTCAGACGCTCGGCGATGGAGGATTTGCCGCCGCCGACCGGGCCCAGCAGGTAGAGGATCTGCTTGCGCTCCTCCAGCCCCTGGGCGGCGAAGCGGAAGTAGTTGACGATCCGCTCGACCGTGTCCTCCATGCCGAAAAATTCGGCAAAGGCGGGATAAATCTTGATCGTCCGGTTCATGAAGATGCGGCCGAGGCGGGCATCCTTGGCAGTGTCGATGATCTCGGGTTCGCCGATCGCGGCAACCATGCGTTCCGCCGCCGTGGCATAGGCCATCGGGTCCGTCTTGCAGAGCTCGAGATAATCGAGCAGGGGCATCTCTTGCTGACGCTGCGTCTCGTAAGACTGTAAGGAACGAGAAAAGAGCTGATCAATCATGCCCATCTGCCTCTCCTATTTCACCGCATAACCCTTTCGATATCGAAGCGTCGCAAGCGCTGCGCGCTCCGTGGTCTTTTTCTTGATCCCCTGGTAAGCAATCGGCATGCCAATGCCGAAGTTCCGAGCGAACGGACGGCAATGCGCCGGCTGCTGTAAATTCCGGCGACAGGCAGAAGCCTCGAAAGGCCCTCTAAATAACATGGGTGACATGTAGATCGCCCCATATTTTCCAGCCTGTGGTCACTGCACCGAGTCGCGTTTCCGACTCACCAACCTAGTATATAGGATGTTGGGTTCCGATGATGGCTAAGTTGTGAAAAATATTAGGTCAGATTGCGACAAGTGTGTCCCGGCGGTCACATGGCGCGCTGTTTGGAATTGTTTGAAGCGGGACTTTGGCAGTCGGAACCGGCGAGTGCCATCAACAACGGCGCGAGTCGCACCGACTCGGTGGCGACTTGCAGGCTTTGTCTAATCCTATCACGGCCCATCGCGCCTCACCGCGGGAAAACGCAGGCGAATGAAGGCGCTGCGCCGCCGCGCGGCCACCGTGATTTTCGACAAAGCAAGTGGACCGGGGAGAGCGGCCGAGCCCTGGTTCGGCGCATCGTGACAGTCTCTCAAAGGAGAATGTCGTATGAGCCCGCCGGTACTTCGATGAAGCTCCGCCTTGACGAAATGCCGCAGCCCGGCAGACCGGTCCTTGACTTCACCGCTAGAATACTAGCAAGCTAGCGTCATGACCGACCAGGGCGTCAAACAGTTCAACGTGTATCTGCCGACCGGGCTGATCCGCGAGGTCAAGCATTTAGCAGTGGAGACCGAGCAGTCGCTGTCCGCGATCGTCGCCGCGGCGCTGCGCGCCCATCTCGACGCCCAACAGGTGAAGCAGGGGAAACCATGAAGACTCACGGCATCGACGGCATCCTGATCGAGACCCACAATTGGGGCGCCACCGTCGCCTTCTGGCAGGATCTCGGCTACCGGCTGGAGTTCGAGACCGATCACCATTCGGGCCAGCTGCGCCATCCCGGGGGCGGACCCTATATCTTCATTGCCGAGCGGCCGAAGGCGCACGCGCTTCAGGTGGTGCTGGGCGTCAGGGTCGACGATGCGGCCGGGTTCACGCCGCCCCGTGCCGGCACGGTCGCGCGCCCGTTCGAGAAGCAGCACTGGCCGGCCCTTCAGATGCTGCTCGCCGATCCCGACGGCCGGGAAATCGCGGTCGAGGCGCCGCTGCCCAAGAAGAAGTAGATCATGCCCGATAAACAGGCAGCGGCGCCGGACAGCACCGCCGTGCGGGTCGCCTTGTGGCGCGCGCTCCATGTCGAGGCCGATGCGCCGCCGCATGTCTTCGACGACACGATCGGCCTGAGGCTCGCCGCGCCCGAAGCGGGCTGGCGCGCCCGCCCGGATATGAACCCGGTCTTCACCGGCCCGTTTCGCGCCTCGATCGTCGCCCGTGCCCGCTTCATCGAGGACCTGGTCGCCGAGCAGGCGGGGTGCGGTGTCGGGCAATATGTCCTGCTCGGCGCGGGCCTCGACACATTCGCCCAGCGCCGGCCCGCGCTTGCATCCCGGCTCAAGCTGTTCGAGGTCGACCAGCCCGGCCACCAGGCCTGGAAGCGTAGGCGCCTGGTGGAGCTCGGCTATGCCATCCCGGACTGGCTGCGCTTCGTGCCGGTCGATTTCGAGGCCGGCGACGCCTGGTGGGAAAAGCTTCCGGCCGCCGGTTTCGACCCCGGCCTTCCAGCGGTCGTGGCTTCAGCCGGCGTCAGCATGTACCTGACCCGGGACGCCATCGCCGCCACCCTGCGCCGTGCAGCGGCGCTTGCCGCCGGCTCGACCTTCGCCATGACCTTCCTGCTGCCGCTGGAAATGGCCGATCCCGACATGCGCCCTGGTTTGGAGCGCGGGGTTCAGGGCGCCAAGGCCAGCGGCACGCCGTTCCTCAGCTTCTTCACCCCGCCGGAAATCCTGGCCATGGCCCGCGAAGCGGGGTTCGCCACGGTACGCCACGTCTCGGCGGCGGACCTGACTGAACGCTATTTCACCGGTCGCCCGGACGGCCTGCGCCCGCCCAACAATGCCGAGGAACTGCTGGTCGCGGTGGCCTAGCGGGGTCACTGTTTCGTGATGAGGCTTTCCCGGCAGAGGATGGTGTCGGACGCGGGATCGGGCCTGCCCGCAGGGACGAACCCGGCCGGCCATGCCGTGCGGCAATCGAACCGCGCACCATCCAGCACCGCCCCCGACAGATCGGCGCCGCTGAGGTCGGCGCCGCGAAGGTCGGCCTGCCGCAGATCGGCGTCGCGCAGGATGGCCTGCTTCAGCGAAGCCTGCCGCAGATCCGCGCCGATCAGCGTGGCCCGCTCCATCCGCGCCCGGTCGAGGATGGAGCGCCGCAGCGTGATGGTGAATTGCGGATTGACGACCTGCCTGGTCCGGCCCAACCCGTCCGCCCGCCAGCCGAATCGCCGCATCAGGGCATTGCCCATGCGCGTCGCAGGATTCCAGTCTTCAAGGTTGGCGTCCGACAGCAGTGCGAAGGAAAGGTCGACATTCTCGAATTCCGCCCAGCGCAGATCGGCGCCCGTCAGGTCGCTGCCGCGAAAGTCGCTGTTCGCGATGTGCGCGTCGACGAAGCTTGCGCCGTGAAGCGATGCATCCGCGAATTGCAGGCCGGTCAGGAAATAGGCGGAAAAATCCTTGAGGGCGCTGAGCGGACTGTTTTCCTCGGCAGGCCTCAGGCGTGTCCTGATCGCAAGAAGCTTGACCCAGATATTGTCCGGATCGGGCGTCGTGGCAGTCGTCAGCGCCTCTGCCAATGCCGGCTGGCGGGTCTTCACCATGTTCCAGAAAAACGGGTTCCGCGTCAGCAGGCCGGTCTGGTCGGAATCATACAGATACTGGGCGCGGATCGCCTGGCTTGACGGGTAGGCCAGAAGCGCATGCTCCAGGATCGGGCGCGCCGCCGTATCGCGGTTGCGCAGGAGATACCCGGCCAGCGCGGCGGTGGTCGCTGCCGTGCTCTTGTCGATCGCCGTCAGCTCGGCCCGCTTCGCGGCATAGGCCTCGGCCTGGGCGGCGAAATCCGGCGGCAGTCCGAGCAGGCATTCATCGATGGTGTAATTGCCCGGCAGGAAGACCCCGTCTTCGCCGTCCTCATCGTCCTGATATGTGACCGCGCCTGCGAGGCCAGGGTTGAGCGGCCGGCCGAGAAGCACGAAAAGGCCGGATTCGGGCACCGCCAGGCGCGGATCGGCAGTGGTGAGCGACCGCTGGGATATCTGCATCCGCCTGACCGTCACGGTCGAGTTGGGCTTGCCTTCGCCTTTGAGCAGACGATCCACGCGGAACGTCAGGACTTCCTGCCCGCACATCATCTTGTTGGCGGCGCATTCCGGCGGCGGCCCCTGGGACAGAAGATGTCCCTCGAAGATGAGGCCGGCTTCCATCAGCATCTCGTGGGCCGAAACGCGCGGGCAGGGGGCATCCGCCAGCGAAGCGGACCAGGCCCGCGGCGCACAGAGAAGCAGGCCCGCCAGGACGACGACGGGAAGCTGCCGGCCAAGACGGCGAAAGTTCCGCGCGGCGAGCAACCAGACAACGATCCCGTCGAACAGCGCGATCCCCACGCTCCATCGCGGCGACATGAAGAAATCGGAGCGGAAGATCGGGATGAGATCGCCGGCATGTAGGGCCCGTGCCAGCATCGGCAGGGCCAGGTACGACAGCGCCAGGACCACGATCGTGGCCAGCACGCCGCGGCGCGACGCCGGGTCAAGCGCGGCTATGTGCAGGATTCCGATGTCGCGCACCGCGAACAGCAGCAGCAGGAACGCGGCGAGCGCGGCCGGTCCGTCGAACACCGTTCCGAAAAAAGCGGTCCCGCCGCCCGATGCCTCGAAGATGGAAGCCAGGGCGATCAGTGCTCCGGCGAAGAGAAGCGGCCAGATCCATGGCGGAACGTCGCGCCAGCGCGCCGACGCCTTTCCCGACAGCAGCTGCCTGAGGGGCAGAAGGGCAGGCGGCGACAACAGGGCTGAGACCGGCGCCAGCAGGACGATCGCCGTCGCCGCGAGCAGCAGGCTCCTTGCGGCCGCGGCCGGAAACGAAGCGGTCCAGCCGGCGCTGAGGATCATGCCGGGGTGGAATGCGAAACCGCCGGCATACACGCCCAGCATGACGAGAAAGCCGATCCAGGCCGCCGGCTGAACCGGCAGCTGCAATTGCCCGCGCATCAGCTGATAGATCCCGACAAGGGTCCAGCCGACGGCCAGCAGCAGGCTGATCGGCAGAACCCAGGCGCCGGGCAACAGGAAACCATACCAGTGGGTGACCTCCGCCTGGTTGGCAAACCCATAGAACAGCACGGCCGCGACCGGCAGAACCACAGCCTGGGCCAGGGTCACGCGGAAACGGGTGCGGTCGGGCGCTGTGCGCAGAAGCAGAAGCGCGACGAACAAAGCGAGAGACTGGCTCCACAGCCCCGCGAGCAGCACCGCGATGACGGTGGCCGGGCGATAGAACTGGAGATAGCCCCAGAAAGCGAGGCAGAAGATCGCGCCGTACCAGACATAGGCCGTGGCGCCGAACAGTTTGCCGACCGTCATTGCCCATGGGCCGATCGTCGAACTTCGCTGGGAATCCCAGGTTCGCCCGACCACCTCGGAATAGAGCGAATCGGCGGCCAGCCGCGTGCCCCACAGGAACAGGAGAACGGCGACGGCGATCGCGAAGAACAGACCGCCCGTGACGACATGCTGAGCGGCCCCGGGGATCAGCAGGCTGAGCAGCATGGTCGGGCCGCCGGGCGTGAACATGGCCGAATTCGGCGTAGCCGGCACGACGAGCGAGGTATTGGCATCCGGAAACGGGCTTGCGAACAGCGTGACGGTCGCGGCGGCATCGTCGTGCTTCGGCTGCTCGTTGATCAGCGGGGCGGCGAAGATGAGCGCCAGCACCAGCGGCATGGCGATCAGCCGCCTGATCGAGAATTCCAGCCAAAGATTGCGCAGCAGTTCCGGATTCACGGTTGCGCTCCCTCTGGCCGGTCTCCTTTTCGCCGCGCCTCCCGGTCGGCGGCGACATTGTCGAGATAGAATCGGGACAGGCTTTTCTGTTCCGGCGCGAAGCCCAGCAGCGGCAGATCGCGGTCCAGTGCCGCGCGGATAAGGGTCAACCGGGATGCGTCGCCGGCGGGAATCTCGGCCACCGCGGTGAGCGTGTCCTCGATGAGGATATCGGGCGCGAGCCCCGCCAGCAGCTCGGCCGCGACAGGCTGCGAGAAGCGGAGGCGGATGCGCTGCCGCTCGGCCGTGCCGGCATCGCCGAGGGCTGTGTGGCTGATGATCCTTCCATCTTCGACGATCAGCATATGTGTCGAGTAATCCTCAAGCTCGGCCAGGATATGGGACGACACCAGCAGCGTATGGCCTTCGTCGCGGAGCCTGCGGAACGTGTCCGAGAGCTGCGTACGTGCCTCCGGGTCGAGCCCGGCGGCCGGCTCGTCGAGGAGCAGGAGCTTTGGCCGGTGGATGATGGTCTGGGCGATGGCAAGGCGCTGGCGCAGGCCTCGCGACAAGGCCAGCGCGCGTTCGCCCATCCGCCCGGCGAGGCCCAGCATCTCGGCGGCCCAGGCGATACGCGCCGCGCGCGCCTCGTCCGGCACGCCCCGCGCCCGCGCCGCATAGTCGAGGCAGCGCGAGACGGTCAGCGCATCGTAGAGCCCGAAGAAATCCTGCAGGAAACCGACGCGCCGATGCGCCTCGCGCGGCTGCGCCAGCACGTCGATGCCGTCGACCAGGATGGTGCCGGATACCGGACGCTCCAGCCCGGCGAGGCATTTCAGCAAGGTCGTCTTGCCGGCGCCGTTGGGGCCGACGATGGCGGTGATATTGTCGGTGGCGACGCTGAACGAGACGTTGCTCAGCGCCCGCTTGGTGGGATAGTCGAATGTCAGGTCCCGAACTTCGACGATCATGCCTGCTCTGCCGGGCGGTGAATTCCGCCGCTTTACCGGCAGCTTATGCGGTGTGTGCGATTACCGCCAGCGACTCTTTTGAGAATTCATATTCCCGTCTTCTCGGCCTGTCGCCGCTTGGGCTTGGGTTCGGCAAGCCCCCGGGCCGCCAGCAGTGCCGAGGCCAGCGTCGGCTCGTCCACCTTCGTAAGGTCGCAGCGCGTTGCGCCCATGCGGCCCCATCCGCCGGGCACCGGCGCGAAAGCCTCCGGCGCCTGCCCGCAATAGAAATCGCGCAGGTCGGGATCGAACATCAGGTTGAGATCGTCCTTCGTGCCCAGCGTCGCGAAGGTCTTGCGCGGCGTCCGGAACGCCACCCGGTCGAAATGCGGCGCCTCGCTGGTCAGGGGCAGGGCCAGCGCCATTTCCCGGGCGCGCTCGGGGGTGACGGCCATGCTACCGCCCTTTCAGATCGTGCAGGCAGTCTTCCAGGATGCCGCGCAGCCCCTCGATCGGCACGGTGAAAGCGTTCTGGCCGATCGGCCGGTCGCGGTCCTGCAGAACGCCGAAGATCTCGGAATAGGCGATGCCGGCAGGCGCGGTCAGGTCCCAGTAGAACGGGTCGGGGAAGTCGCCCGGCGACAGCACGACAAGGTGGGTGCGGCCCGAGCAGAACAGGGCGTTGGTCAGTGCCGCGCCTTTTACGCCGACGATCAGGTTGGCCTCATGAAACAGGCGGGCCTGTTCGGTCAGCGTGAACCGTTCGGGCTGGACGACGTCGAGACCGAGTTCGCGGCAGAGCGCGATCACCTGCTCCTCGTTGCGCAGCCGGCGCGCGCCGTGCTCGCCGCGCGTCACATAGATGCCGCGCCTGGGCGCGGATCTGGCGAGCCCATCGCGCAGGACCAGCGCCCGCAGCGCCGAAAGCGACGCCGGCAGCATGAATTTCAGCGGCACATGGACCGGACTGAGATAATGCAGCTCCGAAAAGCGCCAGACCTCATTGTCCGGCAATTCGACGACGTCGGTACCGGGGGCGAGGATATCCAGGGTCTGGCGGACAATCTCCTGCATTGCCGGCCCGTCCTGGCGGCCGATGGCCAGCTGCCAGCCTGGCGGCAGGGTCAGCCCCCCGGCGAGTGCGAGCATCGCCGCGCTGTCCACCAGCCAGTGGCCGTAATTGGTGTTCCAGGGCCGTTTCAGCAGTAATGTCGGCCGCGCGATCGTCGCAGTCGGCTGCGAGCCCAGCGCCAATGCGCCGCCGCCGGCATCGACCAGGCCGTCCGGCGCCCGGTCGCCGCCGATGAACTCATAGGCGCTTTCGCCGACCAGGCAGAAGTCGCTGGTCACCACCGAGCCCTGGCCGACCACGAGCGCGTCCCTGAATGCCAGATGGCGGATCGGCTCGAAGGTGCTGACCATGTTCGCGAAATACTGCTCGACGCCGGCGCGATGCCCGGCGTCGAGCGCGCCGGTTTCCAGCCGGAAAGGCGGGCGCCGCAAATAGGCGCCGCCTTCGCATAAATTCTCCACATGGGTGCAGGCGGGGCCTGCGCCTGCGAGCAGCTCGGCGATCGGGACGATCCTGAGCGGCGCCGGGGTCATCCCGCCGGCTGCACCAAGCCGTTTTCCCTCAGGTCCCGCTCGATCTCGCCCAGCACCGCCGGGTCCTCGATGGTGGCCGGCATGGTGTAGGGCTCGGCTGTCAGGATCTTCACGATCGTGCCCCGCAGGATCTTGCCGGACCGGGTCTTGGGCAGGCGGGCGACGACGATGGCGGTCTTGAAGGCGACGACCGCGCCCATCTGGTCGCGCACCCGCTTCACCACCTCGGCGATGATCTCGGCATGCGGGCGGTTGATGCCGGCCTTCAGCACCAGGAAGCCCAGCGGCGCCTGGCCCTTCAGGCTGTCCGGCATGCCCACCACCGCGCATTCGGCGATATCGGGATGGCCGGCAATCACCTCCTCGATCGCGCCGGTCGAGAGCCTATGGCCCGCCACGTTGATGACGTCGTCGGTGCGGGTCATGATGTGGAGATAGCCGTCCCCATCGATGAAGCCCGCATCCCCGGTCGAGTAATAGCCGGGGAAGGGATCGAGATAGGCCTTGGCGTAGCGTTCGGGTGCGTTCCACAGGGTGGATGCCGCCCCGGGCGGCAGCGGCAGCTTGCAGACGATGGCCCCGGTCTCGCCGGGCGCGACCGGCACGCCGTTCGGGTCCAGCGCCTGCACATTCCAGCCCGGGATCGGCTTGGTCGCCGAACCGTACTTGACCGGAAAGCTCTCGATGCCCAGCGGATTGGCGGCGATCGGCCAGCCGGTCTCGGTCTGCCACCAATTGTCGACGATGGGGCGTTTCAGCGTGTCGATGCACCAGGCCAAGGTCGCGGGGTCGCAGCGCTCGCCTGCGACGAACAGCGCTTTCAGCGAGGAGATGTCATAAGCCTTGAGGAGCTCCGCCCCGGAGTCCTCACGGCGGATGGCGCGGATCGCGGTGGGGGCGGTGAACATGGTGTTGACGCCATGCTCCTCGATCATCCGCCAGAAGGCGCCGGCGTCGGGCGTGCCAACCGGCTTGCCCTCATAGAGCACCGTGGTGCAGCCGCTGATCAGCGGCCCATACACTATATAAGAGTGCCCCACGACCCAGCCGATGTCCGACGCAGCCCAGAACACCTCGCCGGGACGGGCGTCGAACACATGCCGCATCGACCATGCCAGCGCCACCATATGCCCGCCCGACGGCCGGACGATGCCCTTGGGCTGGCCGGTGGTGCCGGAGGTGTAGAGGATATAAAGCGGATCGCAGGCCCCGACCGGCACGCAGCCCGTAGGCTCGGCGGTGGCCATCAACTCGTTCCAGTCATGGTCCCGCCCGGCCTTGAGCTCAGCCCGGCAGGCGTCGCGCTGGATGACGACGCATTGCTTCGGCTCTCCGCCGGCGATTTGGATCGCCTCGTCGACCGTCGGCATATAGGGGATGATCCGGTTGGGCTCGATGCCGCAGGAGGCGGCGATGATCAGTTTGGGGCCGGCGTCGATGATCCGGGTCGCCACCTCGCGCGCCGCAAAGCCGCCGAACACCACCGAATGGACCGCGCCGATGCGGGAACAGGCCAGCATCGCCACCACCGCCTCGGGGATCAGCGGCATATAGATCAGCACCCGGTCGCCCTTCTCGACGCCCAGGCCCTTCAAAGCCCCGGCGAAGCGGGCGGTGAGGTCCAGCAGCTCG
>Ga0105238_10005934_pt1 | contig 12104 bp, 9 predicted proteins | sample KBSC34metaG_FD_81526 | JGI IMG/M metagenome (GOLD analysis project Ga0105238, IMG submission 81526) | Corn rhizosphere microbial communities from Kellogg Biological Station, Michigan, USA - KBS C3-4 metaG | ecosystem: Host-associated > Plants > Roots > Rhizosphere > Soil | place: Michigan, USA... | reverse complement strand
ATCGTCGTCCGGTCCAGTGAAACGAACTTAAGCCCCGGCATCGGGAAATGTCTTCGTCAGCCGCTTCGGCGCGGCGGCGAACCAGGCGCGTTTCAGCAGCATCTCGATATGGGCGAGGTCGGCTTTGGGCAGGCGGGCCAGCACGATGGGATAGCCGCGATAATGGTCGGTGGTGAAGAAGGTGTCGGGCTCTGCCTCCAGCAGGATGTCGCGCTCCATCGGGTCGACCTTCAGTACCAGCGTTTCGCCGTCTTCCCATAAACGCGCGATCAGGGTCTTGGCGACGCGCAGGCATGGGGTGCCGTACGAAGTACCTTCCGACACAGACGGCAGCTTCAGCGCCGCCTCACGAACCTCGGCGAAACTCGTGCCCATCGTCAGCGTATCAATCGAGCTCGCGGCCGCGCCCGGTGTCGCGCATATAGTCGGCGACCTTGGGCAGTGCCCGGGCCATCTGGCGGTGGCGGTCGCGCACGGCGCGGACCAGGTCGCCCTTCAGCCCCAGCATCCCGTCGCCGATCTCGATCATCCGCAGGTTGGGCCACGCCTTGTCGCGGACATGGGCGATCTCCGCCATCATGTCCTTGGCCGCGCGTTCCGGCGTCGCCTCGGCCAGCAGCAGCAGGGCGGCGGCAGTGGAACGGCTGATGCCCATGTGGCAATGGACCAGAAGATGCCCCTCGCCGGGCGGCAGCGCGATCAGGCCGCGGCCGAATTCCAGCAGGGCTTCGATATGATGCGGCTGCGGCGAGTCGTATCCGGCCACGTTCTCCTCGATCACGTCGTGGAAGCGCAGCTCAAGCCTGGCGTGCTCGCCATAGGCGCCGAAGGCTTCCGGCTCGGGCGTGGCCGGGTCCAGGATCGACAGCACATGCGTGACCTTGGCGTCGGAATGGTCGACCAGCTCGTCGATACCGCAGATCGTGATCTTGAAGGGGGATGTGCCGGAATTCTCACGCATCGATCGGACTCTCGCGACAGAAGTCGCCACACTATACGAGCCTAGGCGGCGGACGCCGCCACACTATACGAGAATGTGCATGACCGAAGCCGATTCTCAGCCCAGCGCGCTGTCTTTTCGCAATTTCCGCCTTTTCATGGCGATGCGGCTGCCCGCCGCCTTGGCGGTGCAGATACAGAGCGTGGCGGTCGGCTGGCAGGTTTACGACATCACGCACGATCCGCTCTCGCTTGGGCTGGTCGGACTGGCGCAGTTCCTGCCGGTGTTCGGTTTCGCCATCGTCGCCGGCCATGTCGCCGATCACTATAGCCGCCGCCGTATCCTGACGGCCTGCCTGGCGCTCCAGCTCATCTGCGCGCTGTTGCTGCTGGCCATCATGGCGAGCGGGTTCAGGCAGGTCTGGCCGATCTACGGCGTGCTGCTGCTGTTCGGCACGGCGCGGTCTTTTTCGGCTCCGGCGATCCAGTCGATCCTGCCCAACCTGGTGCCGCGTGAGCTGCTGTCCAGCGCGTTCGCCTGGAATTCCTCAAGCTTCCAGGCGATGACCATCGCCGGTCCGGCGCTGGGCGGCCTGATCTATGCCCTGGGCGCCGCGGCGGTCTATGCCGTGGCGGCGGGGATGTTCTTCCTGGCGCTGGTGGCGGCCCTGGCGCTGAGCGTTCCCCAGGCCCAGTCGGCCGGACGCGCGCTGGACCGGGAGTCGCTGCTGGCCGGCATCCGCTTCATCCGGGCGAACCCGGCGATCGCCGGCGCGATCTCGCTCGACCTGTTCGCGGTGCTGTTCGGCGGCGCAACGGCGCTGCTGCCGGTCTATGCGCGCGACATTCTGGCGATCGGTCCGCTGGGGCTTGGCCTGCTGCGCAGCGCGCCGGCCGTGGGGGCGGTGACGGTGGGGCTGGTTCTCGCCCACCGCTCGCTCGGCCGCCATGCCGGGCGCACGATGTTCGCCGCGGTCGGCCTGTTCGGTGCCGCCACGATCGTCTTCGGCCTGTCGCACAGCTTTTTCCTGTCCCTGGCGGCGCTTGCCGTGCTGGGTGCGTCGGACATGGTGAGCGTCTTCGTCCGTCAGAACCTGGTCCAGCGTTCGACGCCGGATAGGATGCGGGGGCGGGTGAACGGGGTGAATTTCCTGTTCATCGGCGCATCGAATGAATTGGGTGAAATGGAGTCGGGCGCCACCGCCGCCTGGTTCGGCTCGGTCGAGGCCGTGGTGCTGGGTGGTTTCGGAACGCTCGCGGTCATGGCACTCTGGCTGTGGATGTTCCCGCAGCTGCGCCGGCTCGATCGGCTGGAGGATGTGGAAACGGCGTAAATATATGGATTCGCTGTGAAATCACCTGGATGATCCTAACGTATTCTTAATGCGTAATATTAAAGATAAATGTTGGTCATCCTGCGGGGACGGGCATAGTCTGAACTGACCAAGACGGGGAGATGACGTTGCAGACCAAGGACATCGAATATCAGGACGGCGCGCTCAAGATGCGCGGCCTGCTCGCCTATGACGAGGCGCAGACTGGCAAGCGTCCGGGCATCCTGGTGGTCCATGAGGCCTGGGGCCTGGGCGAGCACGCGATGGAGCGGGCCAGGATGCTGGCGAAGGAAGGCTATGTCGCGCTGGCGGCCGATATGTACGGTGACCGCCGGCTGGCGAGCGACCTGCCCCAGGCGATGGAGCTGATCGGTGAGCTGAGGACCAACCCCGGCGCGTTGCGCCAGCGGGCCAAGTCGGCGCTCGCGGCGTTGAAGGCACAGTCCGATGTGGACGGGTCGCGGCTGGCCGCCATCGGCTTCTGCTTCGGCGGCACGACGGTGCTGGAGCTGGCGCGCTGCGGCGCCGAGGTGAAGGGCGTCGTCAGCTTCCATGGCGGGCTGCAGACCGCGGCGCCGGCCGAGGCCGGGGCGGTCACGCCGAAGGTGCTGGTCTGCACCGGCGCCGACGATCCGATGATTCCGCCCGCCCAGGTGACCGAATTCGAGGAGGAAATGCGCAAGGCCGGCGCCGACTGGCAGGTCATCGCCTATGGCAACACGGTGCACAGCTTCACCAACCCGGATGCCGGCAAGACGGTGAAGCTGGACGGCGTCGCTTACAATGCGCAGACCGACAAGCGGTCGTGGGCGGCGATGCGCGCGTTCTTCGACGAAATCTTCGCCTGATCTCCGCAGGGCTGTCGGCGTGAGCGTACGGGACGATGCATTTGAGGGGAATCGGCCCCCGGCCAATCCCTGGATGCCGAGGATGCTGGAGAATGCCGGCATCCTGGCCTGGGTCGCGGTCAATCTCGCCACCGCCGTCGCCTATTTCGTCCTGGGCCTGATCGTCAGCCGCTTCTTCGCGGCCTACGGCCTGTTCCCGGCGCCGATCTGGCTGCCGGCGGGTGTCGCCACCGTGGCGGCGATGGCGGGCGGTCTGCGCGTGCTGCCCGGCATATTCCTCGGTTCTTTCCTCGCCAACGACCTGCTGTTCGCGCCCCCGCTGTATGTCTCCGCCACGATTTCGGTGACTAACGCGCTGGGGCCCGTCGTCGGCGCGCTGGTGCTGCGCCGGGTGCGGCCCGAGCGCGGCCTGTTCACCTCGTTTGTCGGCGTCATCGCCTTTATCGTCTGCACCACGTTTCTCAGCCCCGGGATCAGCGCCGCGGGCGGCACTCTGGGCATGGCGCTGGGCCATCCGATCGACCCGATGGAGCTGTATTCCCGCTGGGTGAACTGGTGGCTGACCGACAGCGGCGGCACGCTTTACCTGGCCCCGGCCCTTATCCTGTGGATGCGGCTGGAGGACGAGCATGCCTATAGCGGCACGGAGCAGACACACCTGTTCAGCAAGCGCGACCTCACGGTCTGGGCCTGGGTCGCGGTGGTCAGCGTCGTGCTGTTCCTGACGCCGCCGCTGCGCGGCTCCTATATCCGCTCGGCCTTTCCGTTCCTGCTGGTGGTTCCGCTCTCGTGGATCGCGCTCAGGATGTCGCTGCGCTATGCTTATGCGCTGGTGACGCTGGTTTCCATCGCCGCCACCGCGGGCACCGTCGCCGGCTTCGGTCCTTTCCAGAATCACGGCCTTGCCAATCCGTTGCAGCTGGTCGGCGTGCTGGTCGTGCTGCTGGCGATGAACGTGCTGACGATCGTCGCCCTGGTCAGTGAGCGGGCCGACGCGCAGAACGCGAACAAGGTCAAGTCGATGTTCCTGGCCAATACCAGCCACGAGTTGCGCACGCCCCTGAACGCGATCATCGGTTTCTCGTCGCTGATCGGCAACCTGGCGCCGCGTGGCGCCACGCCGGACAAGCTGGTCGACTACGCCAACACCATCACGGCCAGCGGCGAGCATCTGCTGGCGCTGATCAACGATCTGCTCGACATGTCGAAGATCGAGGCGGGCCGCTTCGAGCTCGACGAGCAGACCATATCGCTGACCGATATCATCGATCAGCTGGCAGACCTCGTCCGCCTCCAGGCCGAGCAGAAGACGATCCGGGTGGTTCGCGATCGCTCCGTCGCCGACGCGATCGTCAGGGCCGACCCCCGGGCCATTCGTCAGGTGCTGCTGAACCTGATCTCGAACGCCGTGAAATTCACCGAGCCGGGCGGCCGCGTCACCGTCTCGATCCAGCCGGTCAGCGCGGGCATACTGTCGGTCCTGATCGCCGATACCGGGGTCGGCATCGCGCCCGAGGCGCTAGAGCGGGTATTCCAGCCTTTCGAGCGGGCACGCGGCGCGGGTGTGGCCAAGACCGAAGGGACGGGGCTCGGCCTCTCGATCGCGCGGGGCCTGATTTCGCTCCACGGTGGAAATATTGTGCTGGAAAGTTCAATCGGTAAGGGTACAACGGCGATCGTAACGATTCCGGCCAGCCGGGTAATTGCCGTTCAAACAGCGGACAAACCGCTACCGGCGACCCAGAGGACCGCGCCGTCGGCCCCCGTCTGATCGATGGGCGGGTCGAACGGAAGAGGGGAGATATCGTAGCGGTATGAGCGTGCCGGATTTTCAACAAAGCTTTGCGCTGTTCGATCGTGACGGCCGCCTGCTGGATTGGAATGCCGACTTCGTCGAGGAACTCGCCGCCGCGGCGCCGATCATCGCGCATGGCGCGGCGTTCGCCGACATCGTCGGCCGGGTCTACGACGCCCCGCTTGCCGATCTGATCGACAGTGCCGGGCCGGCCGAGCGGGAAAGCCACCGCGAAGACCTGCTGAAGCATTTCGGAAAGCCGCGCCAATTCACCTATCGCCGCGGCGCCAAGATCTTCCAGGTACGCGAAAGCCTGACCGAGGCGGGTGGAGTCCATCGCCTTGCGCGCGACATCACCGCCGAACGGCAGACCAGCGAGAGGCTGGCGGAGGCCGAGAAGCGGCTGAAGGCCGGCGCCGGCGAATTCACCAGCGTGCCGTTCAAGCTGCGCCGCTCGCCGTCGGGCAGCTTCGTCTACGAGCCGCTGACCGAGGAGGCGCGCAAATTTTTCCGCCTGCCCGAGGGCCAGAACGACCTTGCCGCGGTGATGGGCCGCATGGAGCAGACGCAGGCCGAGAGGGCGGCCCGCCGGGCCGCGATCGAGAAATCCATCCGCGAACTGCAGTCGCTCTCCTTCGAGATGCGGATCCGCGATGGCAGCGACCAGGTCCGCTGGTTCCGCTTCCTGGCGCTGCCGACCAAGGAGGAAGACGGGACGATCGTCTGGCCGGGCGTGATCCGGGACATTACCCGCCGCAAGATGATGGAGGACCAGGAGGAGCTGTTCCGCTCAGTCATCGTGCGGACGACCGACGCGATCCTGATCATCGAGAACGAGGGTCCGGAGGACAGGGTCGGCAAGATCGTCTACGTCAATCCGGCCTTCGAGCAGCTGTCCGGCCTGACGGCGGCGGCGGTCGTCGGGCAGCCGGTCTCGGCGTTGCGCGCCTATCAGCCCTCCCGCGAGGTCAACGCGCAGATCAGGGCGATCGTGGCGCGGGACAATCTCGAGCATCTCGAATACCAGATCTATCACGCCGACGGCACGCCGATCTGGATCGAGGCCTGTTTCGCCATCGTCCAGCGCTTCGAGGGCGGGGCCTATCGTGTCGCCTTCATGATGCGCGATATCCGCGACCGCAAGCAGGCCGAGGGTGAGCTGGTCGAGGCCAAGGAAGCGGCCGAGCAGGCCAGCATCGCCAAGGGCGAGTTCCTGGCCAATATGAGCCACGAGATCCGCACCCCGATGAACGGCATCCTGGGCATGAACGGCCTGCTGCTCGACACGGAGCTGGACGCCGACCAGCGCAAATATGCCGAGGCGGTGCAGGAATCGGGCGAATCGCTGCTGACCGTCATCAACGACATCCTCGACATCTCGAAGCTGGAGGTCGGCAAGGTCGAGATCGAGAGTATCGATTTCGACCTGGCGGAAACGGTCGAGAGCGCGGTCACGCTGCTGGCTTCGAAGGCTCATGCCAAGGATATCGACCTCGGCTTGTTCATCGATCCGGAAGCCGCCGGCGCCTTCCGCGGCGACCCGGCGCGGCTGCGCCAGATCCTGTTCAACCTGGTCGGCAACGGCATCAAGTTTACCGACAAGGGCGGCGTGGCAGTCGAAGTATCGATCGCCCAAGCGCGCGAGCATGGCGCGCGCGCGGATGGTGGTGGCGGCGTCACCTGGATTCATTTCGACATCAAGGACAGCGGCATCGGCATGCCGGAGGATGTCCGCTCCCGCCTGTTCCAGAAATTCACCCAGGCCGACAATTCGATCACCCGCCGTTATGGCGGCACGGGCCTGGGGCTGGCGATCTGCAAGCAGCTGGTCGAGCTGATGGGCGGCGTCATCGACGTGGAAAGCCGGCCAGGCTTCGGCTCGCGCTTCTGGTTCGAGCTACCCCTCGACGCGGCCATCGCGCCCTTGGTGGAGCGCGAGAACCTGCCGGCCCAGCTCAAGGGTGTGCGTGCCCTCGCGGTCGACGATATCGAGATGAATCTCGAGATCATCTCGCGCCAGCTGAAGGGCTTCGGCATGGAGGTGGCGTGCTGCAACGACGGCTTCGACGCGCTGGCCGAGATCGAACGCGCCTGGCACCGGGGCAACCCGCACGACATCGTCTTCATCGACCAGATGATGCCCGGCCTCTCCGGCGAAACGCTGGCCGAACGCATCCGCGCGATCCCGCAGCTGCATGAGACCAAGCTGGTGCTGATCTCCTCCGCCGGCCGGCACGCGCGCAGCGAGAATACGCGCCGGGTGCTGGACGCGGTGCTGGACAAGCCGATCCGCCAGCGCGACCTGCTGGCCTGCCTGGCGACGCTCTACGCGGCGCCGACCAGTCCGGCCACGCGCAAGGCGGCACCGGCCAAGCCGGCCGCGCCGGCTCCAGCGGCCGTCCCGGGCAAGACCCGGTCGCTGCGCGTCCTGCTGGCCGAAGACAACAAGATCAACCAGAAATTCGCCACTGCTCTGCTGGCGAAGGGCGGCCATACGGTGCGGATCGCAGAGAACGGGCACCAGGCGGTCGACGCGCTGAGGCGCGAGGATTTCGACGTCATCCTGATGGATATCCAGATGCCGGAGCTGGACGGCATCCAGGCGACGCGCCAGATCCGGGCGATGGCCGGCCCCAAGGCCGGCGTCCCGATCATCGCGCTGACCGCCCATGCGCTGGCCGGCGCGCGCGAGGAATATATCGCCGCCGGCATGAACGACTATGTCTCCAAGCCGGTGGACCAGACCGTGCTGCTGTCGAAACTGCTCGAGCTGGCGCGCTATCTCGATGAGGCGGACGGGGTTGCCGCCGTCGGCGAACCGGCCGCCACCGGATCGGTCGACCTGGACAGCACGCTGACCGCCGCCGGGATCGATTGCAGTTGCCTGGAGACGCTGACCGCGGTCATGGAACCGGCCGAGGTCAAGGACTTCCTTGAAATGTATCTGGGCGAGGCCGAGGAGCGCATGAACCGCATGACCGCGGCCAGCGACCTGAAGGCGATCGTCGGCGACGCCCATGCGCTGATCGGTACATCCGGCAATGTCGGGGCGTCCCAGGTCTCGGAACTGGCCCGCTCCGTCGAGGTCGCCTGCAAGAGCGGCGATGAAGAGACGGCGCGGCGCCTGCTGCCGGAACTGGCCGGCGCGCTGGATTCCACGTCAGGCGCGCTCAGCGCCTGGCTGAGGGCGCTGCAGTCAGAGCTGGTCTAGAGCAGGCGCTCGTCGATCCGGATCACAGTCCGCGCCCAGTCACCGCCCACCGCATCCTCGATGGCGGTGCCGATCTCGTCGAGCCTTTGCGTCTTGCCGACAAGTTCGTCCAGCTTCAGACGGCCCTGCTGGTAGAGGTCGACGATGCGGCGGATCTCGCGGACCGGGCGGTTGCTGCCGCCCATGACGCCGGTCAGCTTGCGCTCTCCGAACAGGAACAGGCCGGCGGGGCCGCCGATCTCGGTGCCCCAGGGCACCACACCGACCGCGACCGTCGTGCCGCCCATCGCGGTCAGGCCGAGAAGCTGGCGGATCAGCGCCGGGCTGCCGACGACGTCGAAGGCATAATTCACCCCCTTGGGCGCGATCCTGCGCACGGCGGCGTCCAATTCCGCCGGGTCCTCGGTGGCCCTCAGGCAATGCGAAGCACCGAAATCGGACGCGAGGTCCAGCTTGGCCGGGTTGGTATCGACCGCGATCACCTTCGACGCACCTGCGATCCGCGCGCCCTGCACGACATTGAGCCCCACGCCGCCACAGCCGACGACCAGCACCGAGCTGCCGGGCGTGACCTTGGCGACGTTGAATACGGCGCCCAGCCCGGTGGTGACGCCGCAGGCGGTGATGCAGAGCATGTCCAGCGGCAGGTCGGGACTGACCTTCACCACCATTTCCGCGCGCACCACGGCATATTCGCCGAACGAGCCGACGCCGACGTAAGGGTAGACCGGCTTGCCGTCCTGCGACAGGCGGGTGCTACCGTCCGGCATCTCGCCATACATGCTGCGCCGCGACGGCCCGTCGCAATATTCCGGCTGGCCGGTGCCGCAATAGTCGCAATGGCCGCACGGGCCGAACATGGCGATGACGACATGATCGCCCTTGGCGAGGGTGGTGACACCCGGGCCGACCGCCTCGATCACACCGGCGCCCTCATGGCCCAGTACGATCGGGAAGGTTTTGGTGACGTTGGAGCGGCCATGCCAGGCGTGGACGTCCGACCCGCAGACGCCGGAGGCCGCGATCCTGACCAGCACCTCGCCGGCGCGGGGCTCATCGACGGCGACCTCCTCGACCTGCAGCGGATCGTGGAAGCGGTGCATGACGGCGGCACGCATGGGCTGGTTCCCCCCAGGTCAGGTGGACGTCTCTTATTCGCGTTTGGATTCGGCGTTCGGATCAGGGTCGCGGATGCAGGTATATCCCAAATGAAGGTCCGACTTGCCGGACGCCGCCGCGCCCTCGGGGTCGAATGCGGCCATGTCGGTCGGTGTCCCCGGATCGCCGAAATGTCCCAACATGGCCTCGGGTGTCCCAAATACCTCGTCGATGACAAAGCCCTTGGCGCACTCCCCATAAAGCACGAAACCGCCGGTCATCCAGTAGCTCGCGTAAGCTTGCCACGGCCGCAACTCCTTGCCTGCGCTGTACACACGGAAGGCGACCGGGTGATCCCCAGATGTGTAGATGACGTGCATTTCCACGCGATAAGCACGAACGCTCCTGTCCGGCTTTGCCTTCGAATAGTCGGGAAACGGTGGTTGGCGCGGACAAGTCCCAACGGGCGCGATACTTTCCACGTCTTGGAAAACACCGAGTGAGTAATATCCGGTGTCGGAGAAGGCGATAATGCCGCTGGACTTGACGCGGCAGTTTCTAAAAATTTCCAATGGAGCGGTGTTTTTCTCTGTTCGCATCAACTGGACGGACTTCTCGCCGCACTGAGGCTTGTAGAGTTCCAACTCAAACCACTGCCGGACATCGTCATGGAAGACCAGTCGACCTTCCAGCGTCCGAACACGCGAGACGATGCCCGGTCCATCCGTCTTCCTCTGAGGACAATCCTGTCCGAGAGTCCGGTCCGCGCAGAAGACGGACACGAGCGCCAATACGTAGGCTCCGATACGTGAAAACTTTCGCTCCATAAAGCGCCCGATAGGATATTCCGGCCCTCAGAAGCTCCCCTTCAGCCGCGCCAGCACGCTGTAGTCCTCGCCGCCGTCGCGGCCGACGGTGCCGTCGAAATCGACCAGGGCGGAGAAGCTGCTGTTCAGCTTCACGTCCACGCCGGCGCCGACGCGGGCGTAGTTGCTGCCCTCCGGCGCCAAGTCGGTGGTGACGGAGGTGGTCGCCTGGCTGGCGATGCGGGTGACGATCGCGCGGGTCGTGTTGTGGAACTCATGATCGTAGCCAACGCGGACCTGCGGCGTCACCGCATAGTCGCCGACCATCGTCGAGAGCGCGGCCTGGAACCCGACCTGGCCGACGATGGAATCGGCGCGCTGGCTGTCGACCTCCTGGTTCAGGCCGTACGTGCCGCGCTCGGTATAGCCGCCGATGTGATAGTCGGCGGCGCGCAGCTCGACCGCCGGGCCGAAGGTCCACTGGCCGTGCTGGACTACATAGCCGCCCTCCAGCTTGCCGCCGAAGACATGGCCGTCGGTGGTGGCGCGGGCGACCTGATTGCCGATGAAGACGTTGCGGTCGATCTTGCCCCAGTCCTGATAGGCATAGGTGCCGGCCACCGATCCGTACCAGCCGTCGGCATAGGCGGTGGCGTAGACCGCGAGCTGATAGCTGTCGAAGGACTGGCTGCCCAGGCCGGCGCCCAGCGTATTGTTGGTGCTGCTGTAGCCGAACAGCGCGCCGACCGCCGTCCAGTCGTTGAGGCGATAGTCGAGCCCGGCCGAGATCATGTTGGTGTCGTAGTCGAAGCCGTCCACGTTGCCCCGCGCATCGCGCGAACCCCAGCCATAGCTGTCGGTGATGAAGCCGGCCAGCTGATGATCCCCGTCGCCGCCGATCGTTGCCGAGACGCCGCCGACATTATTGACCGACAGGCCCGACGCGCCGAGCCGCAGCGCCGCGGTGCGGGCCGAGACATGGTCGAACAGGTTCTGCTGGGTGACCTTGTCGAGGTCGAGCTCCGCCCCCACCGTCGTCGGCCCGTCCAGCGAAGACAGGAACACCTCCGACAGCTCGGCCTGCACCTGGCCGGTTGGATGCACGTCGTCCCAGAACAGATAGTTTCCGTGTTGGGCGACACAGGTCGGGTTCTGGATGCATTCCTGGGTGGTGTTGCTGAGGCCGAACTGCGCCGGATTGGCCAGCACGCCTTTGAACACCGCGCTGATGTCCACGATGGTGATATTGACGTGCAGCTGCTGCTGCAGGGCGCCCATGGCGGCGGCCAGCTCCTTGTTGTGCAGGTTGGTGACCAGCGTGGCCTGGCCGGAAGCCTTCGGGTCGCCCAGATAGGCCGGCGTCACGCCGAGATTCGGCAGGTTGGGCACGACGAAATTCTTCACGCCGATCTGCGCCAGGCGCGTGATGTCGGCCACCAGGCCGCCCACCGTCGTCGTCACCGGGCCCTCGGGGCCGGTCGCAAAGGCTTTCAGCGCCGCGCCGGTCGGGCCGCCGCCCTTGAAGTTGTTCAGAACGCTGAAATAGTCGTTGGCGCCGCCCCAGACGATGAACAGCGAATGCGCGTCGGGCGTCGGGTTGGTCGATAGATAATAGGAGATCTCGCCGTTCATGCCGGCATTCGGCAGCCCGATGGACGGGTTGCCCCCCAACCCGCCGATATTGTTGGAGCCGGTCCCGGCGCCGCCGATCGCAAAATCCTGCAGCGGCGTCCCGATGCCGAACAGCCCGTCCAGGTATTTGGCGTAGATCGGCCCGTCGCTGAACTGGTTCTCGAAATAGGGCGGCGGCGGATAGTTGATGCCGAAGAATTTGGGAATATTGCCCGGGTCTGACAGGCTGTCGCCGAAGACCACGATGCTGGAATACTGATTCTGCGCCGCGGCGATACCGCTGATGCAAGAGGTCGCGAGGGCAAGAGCCAGGGCGGTCTGACGGATTGCTTTGAAGCGCATGATTTTCCCCAAGTCCGGCGACGGATTCGCCTGCCGATACGACGGCTTGGGGGTCAGTCTAGGCCCGGGAACCGGTCCCGGCAACGCATGTTATACGCT
>Ga0105238_10005932_pt1 | contig 12107 bp, 14 predicted proteins | sample KBSC34metaG_FD_81526 | JGI IMG/M metagenome (GOLD analysis project Ga0105238, IMG submission 81526) | Corn rhizosphere microbial communities from Kellogg Biological Station, Michigan, USA - KBS C3-4 metaG | ecosystem: Host-associated > Plants > Roots > Rhizosphere > Soil | place: Michigan, USA... | reverse complement strand
TGATCCTCGCAGTAGACATTTCCAACGGCTTGAAAATTCGCTCCTGCAGATAGTCGCCATAGAACTTGCCGCTGACTTTGTGAATCAGGATACCGAGCGTCACGTATGCGAGGTTGCTATAGCTCCATTTCTCGCCGGGCTGAAACGCAAGTGGAATCGTCTTGATACGCTGTAAGAGGTCGTCTTCGGTGTAGTCACGTCGCATATCGAAGTCGGGAGGATAATCTGTCATCCCACTCGTATGCGTAAGCAGATGCCGGATGGTGATGTTGCGCCAGGACTCAGGCGCGTCGGGAAAGTACTTCGTGATCTTGTCTTCCAGACTCAACTTACTCTCTTCCACCAGCATCATCACGGCTGTCGCGGTGAACTGCTTGCCAGTCGATCCTGATTGAAAGATCGTCTCGGGTTTACAGGCACCTGGTGCTCGACATTTGCGAAACCATAACCGCGCGCAAGCACGATCTTTCCGTCCTTAACCACGGCGAGGGCGACGCCGGGAATCTGTTGTGCCTTCATCTCCGTGCGCAGGTACTCGTCGATCTTCGTCTCGTATGATTCCTGAGCGAGACACGTAGTCGAAACGAGGAGAAGCAGAGCGAGACTCAATGGGGTCAGTGGGCGTGTGTACATTTGGGCCACAGATAACACGGATCGAAATATTTCTCAAAGTGTTGGTGGTTTTGGACCTGAAACCTCGCATTAATAAACAGAGGGAATCGCAGCGACGACACCGCTTGCTTGGCAACGCTGCGAGCCGGTGGAGAGCCCCTGGTCCCCCAACCGATGGGGCTCTCCCGGAAACCCACTGATCTCACCCCGCAGCCGCCGTCCTGACTGGTGATCTCACGCGACGGCGCAGCGACGCGACGAAAGAGGGCGAGTGGAGACGTCGTTTTTCGTGCGCCGGTGCGTCGTCCCGTGAGATCCAATCTGTTTCCTGTGGTAGTATCCCCGCACGTCGTTCGCAAAGGAGAGCCCCCATGTATCCACGAACTGTTGCTGCCGCACTCTGCCTTCTGTCTCTTTTCCTTCTCAATGTAATCGCGATTGGCACCAGTCGAATTGAGGACGAAATCGTCGTCGCAGAAGGCACTGCCGTCAAAGTCGTCACTACTGCCGAGATAACCAGCAAGAAAGCCAAGCCAAACGATCCCGTTGGCTTCACAGTCGACGAAGACGTTGTCATCAACGGTCAGGTTGTAGTCCGCAAAGGGACTGAAGCAACTGGCAGCGTGGTGAACGCTGAGAAGGGCGGCTACATGGGCAAGTCGGGAAAGCTTGCGATTCAAGTCGAGTCAACCAAAACGATCGATGGCCAGCCACTGAAACTACGCGCCGCCAAAGGTAAAGAAGGTGAAGACAACACGACGAGTACCATGGTGCTGTCTTTCATCAGCCCTGTGTTTCTGTTCAAAAAAGGAGGCGACGCAAAGGTTGACCCCGGAACGCCGATTACGGTCTATGTCGCCCAGGAAAAACGTTTTCGAGTTGACGGCTCAACACTCGTTGCAGTTGCCACTGAGCCGGCGACAAGTACGGCAAGTGCAGAGGAAGCCACCGTCTTCATCTACCGGCCGAAGAAAGTAGTGGGCAGCGGGCTCGAACCGTCAGTCTTCGTCGATCAAACTGAGCTCGCCCGCATGGATAACGGCCGTTACTTCGCTATTAAAGTGAAGCCCGGGAAACACATCATCCGCATGACCGACGACAATAAAGGTTACGCGATCGATATGGGTCCGGGACAAAAGTATTTCTTTCGAATCGGCATCGAGGCCGGTATGTGGAAGGGTCACGGCAAGATCACGCTTGACGACGCAGAGCGTGCGATAGCCGAGATCAAAAAGTTGAAGTTTATAGATCAGGACAAAATTAAAGCCCCTACAGTCGTCATCGAACTCTCACCGCAATAGAACCATCCACAGATTGCACAGATGCTCTGAAAGATTCTGCTCAATCTGCGTAATCTGTGGACAGATCTTCGAAACAAGTTTCTCTCTCGTGCGTAATACCCACGGCCGTCGAAATCCGTCTCCATAAATCAGAATAGAAATCCAAAAAATGATGCGTACATCTTCTCCCAAATCACATCGCAATCGAATCGTAATGAGTTCTTTGCTCGTGCTGTTCGCAATGTTCTCAACGCCAGTGCACGCGCAGGACATTGCGTGGCCACAGTTCCGCGGACCGCAGTCGAACCCGGTCGGAACACATGCGCGACTGGCAGAGCGCTGGTCTAAAACGGAAAACGTTGAGTGGTCGCAGGAGATCCCTGGACGTGGATGGTCGTCGCCAATCGTCACCGGCGGCAAAGTCTATCTGACCTCAGTGACGACAGAAGGAAAATCAAAGCCGCCGCAAACCGGCACTGAATACAGCAACGAGTACGCCGCGGAATTGGAAAAACAAGGGCTTTCGATGCAGGAGATCATCAAGCGCCTGACGGAACGCGACATTGAAATGCCGAGCGAGGTAAACGTCCACTACTTCCTTTATTGCCTCGACCTGAAAAGCGGCAAGGTGGAATGGACCAAAGAGTTTCATAAAGGCGCGCCGCCAAGCGGCCGTCATCGCAAAAACTCTTTCGTCTCCGAGACGCCAGTCACCGATGGAAAGTTTATTTACGTGTATGTCACCAATCTCGGGTTGTATGCGTTCGACCTGAAGGGGAAGATGATCTGGAATACTCCGATCGAACCACTTCCAATCTATCTCGATCTCGGAGCAGGCAGCTCGCCGGCACTTGCTGGGAATCTCGTGATCATCCTCAACGACAATCAAAAACAGCAATACATTGCAGCCTTCGACAAGAAAACAGGTAAGCAGGTTTGGCGCACCAATCGAGATCTCGGCGGCTCGACGCCGCCTTTCCAGCGCTCGGGATGGTCGACACCGTATGTTTGGAAGCACACCGGGGGAACCGAAATCGTAGCGATTGGACCGGAAGTCGCAGTCAGTTACGACCTGACGGGAAAAGAGGTGTGGCGACTGAAAGGACTAGCGCTCACCCCTGTGCCAACGCCGTTCGCGTATGAAGGTTTACTCTACGTCAACGGCGGCCGCGGCCGTGCACTGTATGCAATTCGCCCCGGCGCAGCAGGTGATATTTCTTTGAAGGAAGGTGAAACATCGAACGCTCACATCGTGTGGTCGCAGCCGCGTGGTGGAACTTACCTGCCGTCGGCCCTTGCGTATCAGGGCAACATTTACACGTTGACTGAGACCGGCATTCTCAATCGTTTCGACGCGAAGACCGGAAAACAAACCTACAAGACGAGGATCGATCCCGCGGCAACTGCCTTCACGACATCACCCTGGGCCTACAACGGCAAACTCTTCTGTCTGAGTGAAGAAGGACAGACTTTCGTAGTCACAACCGGCGATGAGTTCAAGTTGTCACACGTAAATACATTGGATGACTTCACCCAGGCCTCACCCGCGCTGGTCGGCGCACGCTTGTTGATCCGAACCGAACACCGGCTCTACTCAATACGTCGCAAGGCGTAGTCGCATTGGCGTTCCGGGGTGCGAGTGTGGTTTTATCTTAAAGCCATGAAGATGCGTTACTACTTGCGATTAGTCCCCTGTTTATTCATTCTGCTGCTTTTTTTGGTTCCGAGGGTTGAAGCTCAGCATAAATGTGAAGGCGATCTTTTAATCACTATTTACAGGTCAGCGTGTTTAGGAGACTGCCCTTCTTACTCGGCGCGAATTTACGCCGATGGAACTGTGGTTTACGTTGGCATTGGCGGTGTCAAAGAGATTGGAGAACGGCGCCAAAAAATCTCGCCAGGGGCCATTCAGGCTTTGATTAAAGAATTTCAGCGTCTCGATTACTGGTCGTTGAAAGATGATTACGAAGCCGATGAAAATGGCACGATCACCCTCGACGTGCAAAAAACCACTACCTCGATCTGCCTGGACGGTAAGAGAAAACAAGTGGTTAATGTTCATGGCCCAAAGAGACTCGACGAGTTAGAAGAAAGAATCGAGAGCCTCGCAGGTCTATACTCACTTCTTGGGCCACTTTAACTATCGGGCAATAACTCGACAGCCTTCAGAACACGCGCGATTCCACGGTTGACGTATGCTCCCAGCGCGACCAGACCAAGCACGACTATCGTGTAGCAGCTTACGGTCGAGATCAACAACAAGACATGAATTCGATTTGAGAAGTCTGCCAATAAGACGAAAGTCAACACGAACAGACTCTCGACGATTGCAGCGCCGATGAAAGCGAGTTTGAAGTTTCGTTCGGTCCGATCGATGCGCGCTAAAGCCGCGGCCCTCACTGTGTCAAGATTTACATTCTGCGACATGACAATCCCCTTTTCATTTCTGTGTGGCGTAGTACATCACAAACACGGTCACGATAAATTCGACGATTGCAAAGATGATCACGACACGCTTGAGTTGTCGTTTTGACCTTGCGGAGTCTTCTACACGGTCCTGCATTTCACATTTCCTTTCCTTCAAGAGTTCGTCTCAGTTTTTCGAGACCGTATGCGAGTCTGGATTTCGCAGTGCCAACCGGGATGTCAAGTACCGCGGCCACCTCGACCAACGACAGTTCGTGCAGATAGAACAGGATCACGACTGCGCGACTGGCTGGCGAAAGATTTCCAACTAACTGCGGCAAACTTTCAATTAGCTCGCGCGGAAACTCTCTCGGTTCGCTCGCGGGGAGTGCAGCCAGGGTCGTTTCATCTCTGACCTGCTCACTCCAGCGCCGTTCACGATTCAAATATCTAAACGCTTCGCGCGAAGCGATCTGATAGGTCCAGGCCCGAAAGGCCTCCGGCTCCCGCAACCAGCGCAGCTTGCGGTAAATCCGAATGAAGACTTCCTGCAAAATATCTTCAGCCAGATGATGGTCTCGTACAAGGCTCACGATGTAGCGAAACAGCGGCTCCTGAACACTCTTGAAGAGCTCATTCAACGCTTCATGGCTGCCGGACTGTGCCCGCAACACCCATAAGCTCTCGCGCGATGCCGCCTCATCGGCCATGCACTTATATGACCCGCTGAAAGGAGATTAGGTTCGAACTATCCACAGATTACACAGATTTGATTTAGAATCTGCGTAATCTGTGGATAGGAGGCGCGTCTATGAATACACAAACTCTTTCGCGTCGCAATTTCTCGAAGTTAATTGGCGTCAGTGCGGCGTTCACCGCAGTGCAGCCGCTCAAGCTGGTGAAAGCGTCCGGCTCATCAATCGTACGTCTTAGCTCAAACGAGAATCCTTACGGGCCGGCACAGACAGCGCTGAAAGCCATGACCGACGGCTTCAGTCTCGCCTGGCGTTATCCCGACGAATATGCCGACATGCTGGCGGAAGAACTGTCGCGTCTGCACAGTGTCCCGCTGGACCAGATCCTTCTCGGCGACGGCTCGGGAGAGATCCTGAAACTCAGCGCCGCGGCGTTTACAAGCAAGGATCGAAAGCTCGTCATCGCTAGTCCGACGTTCGAAGCGATTGCACGCCATGCCGCTGTGTCCCAGGCAGAAGTCATGAAAGTCGACCTTACCTCAGACTACCGTCACGATCTTCAGAAAATGCTTGCGTCTGCAAATGGCGCCGGTCTGGTTTATATCTGCAATCCTAACAATCCAACAGCCAGCATCACGCCTAAAAACGAAATCGCGCAGTTTCTTGCAAAGCTGTCGCCGTTGACGATCGTGCTCGTTGACGAGGCGTATTACCACTACGTCGAAAGCAAAGACTACGAGAGCGTGATCCCGCTCGTAAAGCAATATCCAAACCTGATCGTTGCCCGAACCTTTTCGAAGATCTACGGCATGGCCGGACTGCGCTGCGGCTACTGCGTCACACAACGTGGAAACATCACGTCGATGAGATCGCATCAGGTATGGGACAGTGTAAACATCATGGCGCTTGTCGCAGCGCTGGCGAGTTTGAAAGATCCGGATCACGTCAGTCGAGGACGCGCACTGAACACTGAGGTGAAGAAGACCGTGTGTGCTGAGCTCGACACGCTCGGCTATCGTTACATCCCTTCACACGCAAACTTCATGATGATCGATCTTCGTCGTGAGGTCCGACCCGTCATCGACGCAATGCGCGGCCGGGGCGTCGAAGTTGGCCGTCTCTTCCCTGCCCTGCCAAACTTCATGCGCGTTACCATCGGAACCGGTCAGCAGATGACGCAGTTTCTATCGGCATTCAAGGAGGTGATGGGGTAGCATGGTGAGCCCGTTGACCATCATCTTAAGATTCATAATCGGGTTCATCCTCGCCGGCGCTCTGGCTCTCTACGTGGTAGATTTTCCCTCGAACCTAATATTGGCGCTGGGTGTGGGAACTTGTGCTGCAATCTGGGGCGACAAGTTCATCCTCGGCTTCATGTCGTTGATGCGATATTTCAGATGAACTCCGCTGCAGATGGCAAGGCGTTGATCGCGGCGTGGAAAACCAACAACCGTGTAACGATGTTTCTTGTCGAGAACCTGCCACTCGAGTTGTGGTTGATGAATATTCCCGGTAACCCTCGCCGCACAGTGGGTACGATAGCGGCGCACATTCATAACGCCCGCTGCATGTGGATCAAGATGATTGGCGCGCGTCACGGCGTTGTAGTTCCCCAATCAGTCAACGGGCGATCTGTAAAGCCGCCGGAGTTGTTGCGCGCGCTGCCACGCAGTAGCCGTGGGATGATTGACTTGATCGAGCTGGCGATAGCGCGCGGTGGATCGATTCCACCAGCCGCCTGGCAGAACTTTCCTACGGACGTCGTACACTTTTTGAATTACTTCGTCGCTCACGAAGCGCATCATCGGGGCCAGTTGTGCTTGCTGGCGCGACAATTGGGTCATCGCTTACCGGCAGAAGTGACAAGCGGATTGTGGCAATGGAAGAAGCGCGCGAACGAGTGAAAGAAACGTCTAGTTAAGTGTTTTGAGTTGTTCCTGACATGCCTGTTCAACTCGCAAGGTGTTGGCTTTGCTTTGCCAGCCATCGAGGCCATCGTCGGGAAGGAGCCACGTGCCATCCTCATTCTCAATCAAATGCCCGAGCTCGTGTAGGAAGATCAAGGCGCGCGCGCGTCTTGTGCCTGGCCGGAAGCTGCCGACGTCGGATGGAAAGTTGTGCAATGAGTCCGTGCGACGTTGATAGAACGAACCCTGGGTATTCACCATCGCCGTATCAAAGAGTCGATAACGCACACCCGTAATCCTGTCGCGCAGCAGGCGTGGTCTTCCCATCATCTGAAACGAGATGTCACGAGGCAGCGGCTGCGCTTTCACCACCGAGAAGAAATCATTCAACACCGTAATCGCTACACGTGGTCCACCATAGAAGCTGCTGCACGTGTTCTGCTCGCTGAGTATTTCGAATACGTCAGTGTAAGCCTGGTTGAGATCCCAATCCTTCTTTGCGATCGATTGCTGAGCTTGCGAATGAACTGTGTGCACCAACACAAAGAGACCGAGAAGGCCAGTGGTCCAAACTACAGTATTTTGTATTTTCCAACTTCCGGGATACATCTTCTTGCGTTTGAGACAGTCTCATAACGATCTGAAACGCAGGAATGTTCAGCGCCAGAAAAAGGCAGAAATGCACAAAACTTTGAATAACTCAGCTTGTGTTTTATGTGCCTTTTTGTGGCTAACTTTTCTTTGTGGCTAAGCGGGTTTGAGGCCGAACCACTGAAATGCTTTGGCGGGATTTCCGTTCATCGTCACTACATCGACGTCGTCGAGCGCGACGGGGTAAAACTGATTCGTGAGGTTTTCGATCCATTTCGGATCGTGGTGTCTGACGGTGACGCCTTCCGGTAGATCAAACACTCCATACGTTCCATACTTCGCTTCGTCGCGAGCATAGCGCGCTACGTTTCGTTCGTCGGACTGCAGCGCCAGATCGCTGATGTACAACAAGCCGCCGCGGCGCAACACCCGATGCAATTCCTTCAGTATCGCGCGTTGCCCGTCATCCGTCGGCACACACGTGAGAACGCTGAACAAAAGCGCACCGTCGACGGAGTCATCCGGAAGCGGAATCGTCACCGAATCAATCTGTTCGAAAGTGATGTCTGGAAATTTTTCGCGGGCTGCGTCGATCATCGCCGGTGAGAAATCAAGACCGATGAGCTTCTCGTAACCTGATTCCGCCAACTCTCCCAGGCTACGACCGTATCCACAACCAAAGTCGATAATAACGCTGTCCAGAGAAAGCCAGTGGGTCACTCGCCGGATATTCAGCGGATGAGCAAAGGCTTTCTGCGGACCTTCAGTATTCCAGTACTCGAGTTGTGAATCGAGATCTGTGTGATCAGTGGACTGCAAAACTTAGAAACTCTCTACACCCCTGAAACCACCTTTGGCTGTCTTCGCAATCCAACCGAGCACGCGCGCGGTGTCGTAGCAATAGCCCAGGATGTAGTTGCAAGTCGAAAGACAATGCTTTGTGCATTCGACCTTCATTTCGTCGAGTTGCTTCACGTCAAACTTGTGATTGCCGACGACGCCCCAATCGTGTGTGGCCGAATACATCGGGAAACACGGAGCGAGGCTGCCATCGGTGCGGATGATCAGCGAGTTCTGACCCGCACGGCACTGCCAGGGTGGAACCTTACCGCGCATGAGAAGCTTCATGTCTTCCATATGCTGGATCGGATTCACCATTTTGTAGCCTTCGTTTTTACGTTTGTCGTTCAGGTAATCCAGCAGCGCATCGACTTTCGGCCAATCGTCCTCCGTCAGATACGTCTCGTTCTCGTTGAGATGCTTGAAGTGATCCTGCTCCGTCATCGGGGTCTCGTTGATGTGGTAATCAGTCGCGATCCCGTGATCATGGGCGATCTCTGTCAACTCTTTCACATCGTCCATATTGTTATGGCAGATGTTGATGTTGAACATCACGGTGTAGCCGTAGATCTTCTGCTTCTTGACGAGATATTCGAAGTAAGGCCGGATTGGATCGAGCGCCTTCGGTAGAGACTTTCTCTCCTTCACCGAATCAACCGCGAGGTTGACTGTGGCCAGGCCGGCATCGCCGAGACGATCTATTACGTCCGGTTTCATCAACCGCCCGTTGGTAGGCAAGTAGACGAAGATGCCCTTTTGAGCACTGTAGTAAACAATCTTGTGAATGAAGTTTGGACGCAGCAGGGGTTCGCCACCCATGAGGGCAAGCACGCGTGAACCGATCGAATGAAGCCAGTCAATCGAACGCTTGGCAACGTCCTCAGTCATTCCCTTCACCTTGTTGTCGTACGACCAGCAGTAGTGACAATCGAGATTGCACTTCCAGTCGGTGAACAGGTAGGGGATGATTGGCCGGAGCTCTTTCCGATTTTTCAGCGTCCGGGATCTGAAATACGGCGCACCCCAGGTCTTCCACATTCGAACACCGTTCAGCTTCAGGTATTCTTTGTGGGTCATTTCCCGTGCGTCAGGCCGTTGCGGGTAAGGCGGCTCAGGGAGGACGTCCTCAGTTGGCTCTAACTTGTCTCGGCCGGGTCTTTTGTAAAGAATTTGATGTAACTGTGGCGCGATTCTGAACGGCGGCGGAGTGGCTCCTGGCTCACCATGGGGAACAGTACTCATTCGTGTGGTCCTTTGCCTCCTGCAGGAATGGCTTTCGGACGCTAGTTTATTCGAACAGAAGAAAGTGTCAAGCTGATAAGGTGGATAAGGATTGACTCGGATCAGTTTGGATCGTCACTGATTGGGCCCACCGCTATACGCGCCCTATTGCTCGTCAAGCCATGTACTCTGAGGGTTATCAACACGTCACCGGCGTTATCGAGGTCTCTGGTAAGCCTTATCACAACCTGATTGATATGGGGTAAACCGGGCAGCGGGCTCACGAATTCCACCCTCAATGGGTGGAGAACATGCGCGGAATCTTCGGCTTCAGCCGTTAGGGCGTCCACACCTTCGCCGTCCGACAAGCCGAGATCCGTGGCGAACATGATGATGCGAGTGCGGTTACGACCGTCGGACAGCAACGTCGTCGTAATCGAAAACGGTTCGGGTACCCACTGCGTCAACTCCATAGCGACGGCGCGATCGGAATCCTCCATCGTGAGCAACACCAGGCAAGTCTTGGGTTTCGCAATGAAGTTGGCAATCTGATCTCCATTTGGTGTGATGATCGATGCCGTGTCGAAGTTCTGATCGATTGATGTGGGCGTGACTCGATATTCGCCGCTGGTTGGCAGATTGGTAAAAAGATAATTGCCATCGCTGTCCGTCGTGGTTGTGGCTAACTGAGATCCGCTGAGCGCTACCATCACTCCCGCAAGAGGCGCGTTGTGCTGGTCGGTGATGTGACCTGAGATCGTGAAGGATGGTGAAGAAGCGCTTGATAAGTAGTCGTTCAGTGCCTGCCTTGCAGTGTCCTGACAAACCGAATCTTCAAGACAATGGATGAGTAGATCCGACCAGTAGAAGTGAGCCGCAGGATCCGGCTCTCGTCCAAGTGCGGCAACAAACCGGCTGCGAACGTATTGGACTGGATCTGCTTCAGCAGTCGTATTCATCGTGATGGTGGACTGAGCCGACGAGTCGAGGTGCACGTTAGTGGAGTTGATGACTGTTAACTCACGACTGTTTGAGTCGGCAAAAATGAGATCCGCATCGGCCTCGAGCTTCAACTGATCGAGAATGGTGGCGCCGATATTATTCAAACCGATCGCTGCGAGTGCGTTCTGGCTCCAGCCGTATCTCGATTTTTCTATGAACAGCCGGCCGGCGTTCCAGAGGTTATGTCCGACTGTCCCTAGGTTGGACACATTCATTTCGAGGTTACTCACGTAGATCAGATCTATCGGTGCGCTTTGCGGTGTATAACGATAAGGAAGACTACTCAATCCCCAGAAAGCTCCCTCATCGAGAAACACGTTTCGCAGCACCACTTCACGGCGCGGAGAAAGATTGGTCGTTTGCGCCGCGTTACCGATATTGATCCACGATATCGGCGCTGCATAACCTGTTTTGCTGAATAGTTCCTGACGTAATCGAGGAAGGTCGTGTCTGAAACGGTGATGCCGTACCACTCGATGTTCTGGACGACGGGGATATAGAAACCGCTGGTCGCTGTCGAACCAAGAAACTTGCACTGCGCGATTTCGAGGTCGCTTCGTACTGCCATCACGATGCCACCGCCCGTCATCGTGGCCAATCCATAAAACTCGCTGTGTTTGATCTGAACTTTTCCGATGTCGGATAAAGAAAGTGTGGTTGCCGCATCGGTGACGACAGTTGACGTGCCGACAAAGGCGATGTCTTTGACGACGAGACTGCTTAGTCCTTTTATAAAGATCGCATCGTGTTGTTCTCCTGTGCGCGGGTAAACTTCTGAATGCAGATCGAGACCCTTTGAAAGCTCGTAGCCTCCAGCGCTCGGAGGAGCAACGGGTGTTAGTGACTCAACTCCGAGAATCGTGATTGATGACGCTAGTCCCGTGAAGTCTTTCGCAACGGGCGTGGCAATCGCGTATTTACCTTCCGGGACAAAAAGAGTTCCACCGCCTGCCGCGGCGAGCGCGTCGAGAGCGCTTTGGAAAGCTGGACCATCATCAGTGACGCCATCGCCAAGCGCGCCGAAGTCGCGCAGGTTGAGCGGCTCGGGATCGGGTGAGTGTATTCGAGCGCCAAAGGCCGCAGTGTTGAGACACGACAAGATAAGACATAACCCGAGTAAATAAAGGACTATCCTCGTCATGATGCGAATTTTGTGTGTTAGTTACTTATCTGCTGTTAGAGAGTTGTGAGATTGAGGGACAAGCGCCGCACCGGCTTGTAATTTCTTGAGACATTAGACCACGCCCTGATTCACTCTACCATAACTGGACGACTGGTGGTCCAGAAGTTTTTTCGACGCTCGGCATCAAAAGCGTCACCACGTTCGTAATCCCGCCAACGGAAGTTGGCGATAGTTCAAGTCCTTTCTACAACCGAAATCCCGCCAACGGAAGTTGGCGGATCGTTCAGATCCTTTCTATAAACCGACTCCTAAAGCGGCCTTTTAATCCCGCTCCACGGCAGTGAGCGGATTGTTCAAGTCCTTACTATTTATCTTGTTCCATGAATAGTGTGGACTTGAACGATCCGCCAACTTCCGTTGGCGGGATTTA
>Ga0105238_10005930_pt1 | contig 12109 bp, 4 predicted proteins | sample KBSC34metaG_FD_81526 | JGI IMG/M metagenome (GOLD analysis project Ga0105238, IMG submission 81526) | Corn rhizosphere microbial communities from Kellogg Biological Station, Michigan, USA - KBS C3-4 metaG | ecosystem: Host-associated > Plants > Roots > Rhizosphere > Soil | place: Michigan, USA... | reverse complement strand
GGGCAAGCCCTCTTCCTGACTTGTTCTATTCGGTAGTGGGTCAGTTTGAAAATACGCCCCCTGGGTTTGTCGTTAACGATCAATTGAACCCTGTAAGGGTTCGCCTACCGCCTAACCCTTTCAGGGTATTGCGTGTTTTGAATTTATACCCACGGTTGTCGCTGCGCTCGAACCCGGCGCTGAAATTAGCCAACGCAGGGGGCGTATTTTCAAACTGACCCATTACCCAGAGACGAATTTTATTGACCGCTTTTGCAAAAAGGTTTAGGCTGCGTCGGTTTCAATCTCTACCTGGACACTTCCCCCGCGTGCAGACTCCCGATAGCGTGGTCCAAGCTAGCCTGCACTGAATCTCACTCTAATCTCGTTGCCGCAATGAGTAGTACTTCGCAGAAGATAGATCCTGACCTACTCTCTGAACTCCGTCAGAGTTCCGAGCAGGAAAACCCGAAGACACACGTTTTTATCACCACAAAAGAAAACCTCGAATCGCTGCGAAACCTCGGTTTTCAGCCGGAAATCAGCTACGAAAATATCGCCTCATTGGAAGCCAGCCTCGCAGACCTTGAAAAGATCGCAGCACTGAGCGACGTGGTTCGCATTTACGCGCCAAATCGTCAGTTCTTCATGCTGGACCAGAGCACTAAAGAGATTCGCGCAAATCGCATCCGCGTTATTTCCGGGAACACCTGGAGTGGTATTGCAACAGGCAAAGGTGTCATCACCGCCATCGTCGACTCGGGAATCAACTATGAACACAAGTCGTTTCGAAATACAGATGGTTCCACTCGTGTCATTGGTATTCTCGACTTTTCTCTCCAGGCAGGAGCGACGCCCCACCCCGACGGCGGCACGCGTCCGAACATCACTGTCAACTTTGGCGGCGCCAACTCCGTCACGATCAATCAGGGCATTGAATACACTCGAAACAACATTCGCGACGCTCTTGCTCCCGGTGGAACAAAACTAAGACATAAAGACTCGGTAGGACACGGGACACATGTCGCCGCCGTCGCCGCCTCCAATGGCTTTCAGGGAGACAGGTGTGGCGGCTTTTACCCAGGGGTGGCGCCTGAAGCCGACATTCTCGTAGTCAAGTTAAGTTCGGGTACGGCTAATACCGAGCGCGAAATAATCCTGGGCATCGCGTATTGCATTCATATCGCTATCCGCGAAAGCAAGGGCGTGGTCATCAATTTGAGCAGCAGCCGAGATATTGGCGGAGCGCACGATGGGGCTTCAGATTTGGAGTTCGTCATCGATGGGATGCTCGACAATCATGAGAGCAACAAACACGTAAGTGTCGTGGGCATCGCCGGCAATACTGCGAATAAAGATACTCACGCGGCCGGTAATATCCCTGCCGGCGGATCCGTCACTCTCAGCTTTCAGGTTTCAAAGAATCCGCAGCCCAAGATTATCGATGTTTGGTATCCCAGTGCAGGCAATAATCAATTGGGATGCAGGCTGCGTCCGCCGTTTCCACTAGACCCGACTCCAGAGGTTTTGCCTGGCCCTCCACCAAACCGGCGGCGATTTAATTTTGCGGGCGGTGGTCACGTTGAAATTAGTTCCCCGGTGCTAGTGGGCAATTTTCAACATGTTTTGGTTGCCATTGTCCCTCCCGATGGTCGAGAATTCCCGGACGTAATTCTTGTCGAACAGTGGCATTTAGATCTCCGAAACCCCGCGCCTGCCGGGGGTCAACCCATCGCTTTTAATGCCTGGGCATTTTTCGTCGACGGTCAACGGCCATCTATCAAATTAAGCTCGTTTAAGAGTACGGATTCAACTGTTGGCATACCCGGCAGTGGAAGAAATGTAATCACCGTAGGAAGTTTTAAGATAGGCGATGGTCTATCCGGCTTCTCTGGTCGAGGTCCGACTTTTGACAATCGTCAAAAGCCTGACATCACCGCGCCAGGAGAAGGGATCACTGCCGCTGATAGCGATCTTCCGGGTTGTTGCGCACGGTTTTGGTGCTGGTGCTGCAACATTTACCACCTCGACCTGGACGGAACGAGCGAGTCTGCTCCTCACGTCACCGGCGCGATTGCGTTGATGCTGGAATTGAATGACGGCCTCACGAGGGAGCAAATCAGAGGTTTCCTGACGAACAACGCCATCAGAGACGCGTCTACAGGACCAAACCCTTCCAATCTCTGGGGTGCAGGGAAATTAAACGTTGAAGCTTCCGTCCAGGCAGTCAATGCCACGCTGCCGAATCCGAGGCCTTCTCCGGGAACTCCAGGTGGCGGCGGTGGTGGCCCGGGTGGAGGCGGTGGCCCGGGTGGCCCACTACCGTTGGACCACCGGTTACTGACAAACCCAAACTGGACCGATCTTCAGGAACGTTTCATGACCTCACCGGGAGGAAGGTTCTACTACGCGTTAGCCGAAAAATACATCGACGAAATTCGAACCCTGATCAATGAGAACAAGAAAGTAGCAACCATCTGGCACCGCAATGAAGGGCCGTTGATCCTGAGGCTTGGCCTGCGCGCGTTGGCGAAACCTGACGATCCGCTGCCGCGAAAGGTGAATGACGTGAGTGTCAGAGAGCGGCTGGTTCGCATTGCGCAAATCATCCGGCGGTTTGCCAGCGACGCGTTGATTGCCGACATGGATCTCCATCTGCCGGTTGTCTTTCAAATGGAGGGAAAGAGCATTAATCAAATACTTTCCTTCCTCGACAGCAAGAATAGTTGGTAAACACTGATGGCGAGTAAAGCGGGAACCATCGAGCGGGTTACGCTCGAGCTGAGCAGAGCACTCGAATCGATGTCCGGGCTCATTAACCGGGACATCGTTGTTGAGTTGGGATTCTTCCTGCCTGAATCGATTGTCGACGATCCTGCGCTCATTCAAGCGTTCGAGAACTTATCAAATCGCATAAACGAACTGGCGCCTGTTTCAGCCAATCTTAGCCAGGCCATTGCTGACGAAAACGTTCCGCAAATAATCGTGGCTGGAGTTCAACTCTTCGACAAAATCAAACTCGTCTTCGAAGCTATCGAACAAGTTGCGAGTGTGTTTGAGAGCCTTGCGAGTAGTTTGCCGGCGAGCGAACAGGCAGCTTTGCTTTCGTTTGCTGAAAGCTTTCCGCGAAAGCTGCTTGATTACATCGTCGTCAGTTACCTCGAGAGCCTCTCCAGAATAGCCGTGCAGGGACTGGCGCTGATTGGCTTCCTTGACTGGAGCAGAGAAATTGAACTGGATGGGAGCTCGCGCCCGGAACATATACGAAAAACGATCCGGTTCGATCGCTTGTCGCGGCTCGTTTCGGGACCAGCCGATCTCTTTCTCGACATGTACGGTTGGGGAAGCCCCACATTCGACGGCGTCCGGTTGTTCCAAACTGTTCAAAACATGATCGTCGAGGGTGTCCATGGTGCAGCAGATATCGTCAAGATCGATGATCAGGAACCAATTCTGGAGGCATACATATTCGCGCTACAGAGAGAACCCACCTTGAGCCCGCCGGGCTTGAACGCCGAATTTAGATTCCCACTCGATCCGCAGTTGAGTTTTGCTGAAGACGTTGCGCTTACGTTTCCGTGGATTCAAAAGTTGAACTTCACGGCGAATGCAGGCGCTAATCTGGCCGCGACTGTAGCGCCTCCTCTAAATATTCAGCTCTCAACTGCCGGCGGCGCTGTTTCTCTTGATATCTCCGGCGAGCTATCAACGGACCAGGCGACAGAGCCTTTCACCCTCCTCGGACTGACGGGCGCCAGTCGCATAGCAGCGCGACATTTCGGCATCATTGCCGGAGTTACAACATCCGCCAACGGAACCGGAGCAGTGAGCATTGCACCCTCACTTGGTCTTCGACTCCAGGATGCCCAGGTAAATCTGGATTTCACCGGCGCCGATTCATTTATCCAGCAAACGGTGTCACGAAAAGAGCTGGCTTCGAATTTCAGCGTGTCAGCCACATGGTCCATGGCTCAGGGATTGGTTCTCCAGGGAAGTGGAGGACTCGAGATTAATGTTCCCGCCCACGCCGATCTCGGAGTCGCCAAAGTAAATAATCTGTTCTTCAAAGCAACTCTCGATACGGAATTCGAACTCGAGGCATCTGCCGGAATCACAGCCCAACTCGGCCCGCTCACTGCAACCGTCAACCGCATCGGCCTACTCGCGCGGCTGACCTTTCCCGAGAACAACTCTGGCAACCTCGGACCCGTTAATCTTGATTTTGATTTTAAACCTCCTACCGGGGTTGGCCTCTCCGTCGATGGTGGCGGCTTCAAAGGCGGCGGGTTTCTCGACTTCGAACCGGGGGAAGCACGTTACTCCGGAATGCTCGAACTCGAGTTCCAGGACCAGTTCACACTCAAAGCTTTTGGTCTACTGAACACGCGATTGCCTAACGGTCAAAGCGGCTTCTCACTCCTGATCGTGATCAGCTCCGAGTTTACGCCCATTCAACTGGGACTCGGTTTCAAGCTCAACGGTGTCGGCGGATTGCTGGGCCTGAATCGCACCATCAACATCGAGCCGCTGCGCACCGGTCTGCGCGACCACACACTCAGCAGCATTCTCTTTCCCACAGACATAGTCGCGAACGCCGATCGCATCATTAGCGACTTGCGACAAGTGTTTCCGCCGCTCGCCGGCCGCTTCATCTTTGGCCCAATGGCGAAGATCGCGTGGGGCACGCCGACGCTGCTGACCGTGGATCTAGGACTCGTGATCGAGGTGCCGGAGCCGGTGCGGCTGGCGCTGCTCGGCGTGTTACGCGCCGTGCTGCCGGATGAGAAGGCCGCGATTCTGCGGGTGCAGGTGAACTTTCTCGGCGAACTGAACTTCGAGCGGCGGCAGCTCAAGTTTGATGCGAGTTTGTTTGACTCGAAACTACTGGGCTTCACGCTTTCGGGCGACATGGCGCTGCGGCTCGATTGGGGCGCTGACGCGAACTTCCTGCTGACGGTGGGGGGCTTTCATCCCGCGTATCAACCACCGGCGATGGAGTTGCCGGCCATCAGGCGGCTGACACTCTCGCTGCTGGAAGGCGACAACCCGCGCCTGAAGCTGGAGCTGTACTTCGCGGTGACGTCGAACACGGCGCAGTTCGGGGCGCGATTGGAGTTATATGCCGCGGCGTGGAAGTTCAACGTCTACGGGTTTCTCAGCTTCGACGTGCTGTTCCAGTTCAATCCTTTTTATTTCATCGCCGAGATCACGGCGATGCTGGCGCTGCGGGTGGGAAGTTCGAGTTTTGCGAGCATCAAGCTGACACTGACGCTGGAAGGACCGACGCCGTGGAAAGCGCAGGGGACAGCGCGGTTCAAGATCTGCTGGTTCTTCACGCTGAAGGTGCGCTTCAACAAGACGTTTGGCGAGAGCCGCAACACGACGCTGCCGGACGTAGCGGTGTTGCCGTTGCTGGCGGCAGCCCTGGGTGCAGACGACAACTGGGAAGGTGAGTTGCCGTCGCAGCGGCGCCGGTTGGAAAGCATTCGCGAGACGCCGGGGGAGTTGCTGGTCCATCCTGTGGGGACGCTGAAGGTGAGCCAGAAGGTGGCGCCGCTGAACGTGCGCATAGATCGCCTGGGCAGCCAGCGGCCAAGTGATGCGCGAGAGTTTCAGATCACCGACGTGCAGCCTGAAGCGAATCCAGCGGCAGTGCAGGAGTCGTTTGCGCCGGCGCAGTTTTTCGACATGACGGACGAGGAGAAGCTGACGAGTGCGTCGTTCAAGAGCTTCGCGAGCGGCGTCAGGGTTGGGGATGCAGAGCGGTTGCAGACGGGCTACGCGGCCGTGCGGCGAGTGCAGTACGAGTTGAAGTACATCGATTCACAGCGCGAGCAGCGGCTTGTTGGTGCGCGCGATCTGTTTGAAGTGGATGGGGTGGCTTTCAACAGGTGGACGTTACAGGGCGCGATCGCGCACTCGCCGCTTTCATTTGCCCGGAACCGGAAGTCGGTGTTGGCGCCGGCAGCCGTGGCGGTGACGCAGGAGACGTTTGCGATAGTGAACAGGGGAGATCTGCGATTGTTTGACGAGTTGAGTGTGCTGGGCAGCGAGCGCGCGGCCGCGGCACGACTGCACACGTTGCTGGAAGAGAATCCGAATCTGCGCGGCACGCTGCAAGTTGTGCCGGCATTTGAATTGGCCGCATGAAATGGTAGACACACTAAAAAGCTACACGTTCCTCCCATGGTTGCGGCAGGGCATCGCGGCCGGTATAGCAGACAATGCACCAGGCGCACCGTCGCCGCAGCGTGCTTCAGTACCGGTTAGTTTTCGCATTGGCGCTGAAGCGATTTCAAAGACGGCCCAATTACTGGGGCCGGGCGACATTGTCGGCATCAACCCGAGGGCGATCGTCAAAACAGAACCGCGCAATTGGGTCACAGACTTTGAATCGAACTACCTCCCCTACATCGAATTCTACGAAGAAGAATTTCCCTGGCGCTTCACGCCTGACAGGCCCGACAACGACTTGTTCCTGAGTCAACTTCGCCCATGGATCGTTCTGCTCGTTCTGACGGAAGAAGAGTTTGAAGATCAAGGCCCAAGTGGACCACTGCCTGTACTGAAGATCAAAGACCCGGACCCGGCAAGATTTTTCCCTGAACCGGACCAGACGTGGGCATGGGCACACGTTCACATCAATCAGGACGTCATCGGCAACACCGCGCAGCAGACACAAAACGACGCGGAGATTCGTAACGTGGAGCAAAGCCTTGCAAACCTGCTGAGAGCTAATCCCGATAATGCTTCTTCGCGTTTGCTATGTTCGCGCAAGCTGAAGGAAAACACCGCCTATCACGCTTTCGTCGTTCCCGCCTTTGAGACAGGGCGACGAGCCGGGTTGGGAATACCGCTCGAAAACGTTGATGGTCTGTTGGCTTCCTGGGAGCAGGGTGCAGATCTTTACCCGATCTACTATCGATGGTTCTTCCGCACCGGGACAAAAGGCGACTTTGAGTTTCTGGTTGACCTGCTCGAGGCGCGTCGTGTCGATAAGCGCGTCGGCGTTCGCGACATGGACATGCAGGCCCCAAACTACGAGACGCACCCCATGTCGTCTCCATTTGACGTGATGGGGTTGGAAGGCGCGCTCAAGAGTCCGGAGATGGAGCCCTTTCCGTCGCAGTGGCCGCCAGCCGATACGATATTCGAAAATCCTCCAGTCGGTTCACCCGGACTCTTTCTCAACGATCTCGAAGACAAGGTCAACCTACAGTTCGACATTCAACAGGAAACAACTGAGCGCGATCCGATCATCAGTCCTCCACTCTATGGCAAGTGGTACGCGCTGGCTGACAAGCTGGACGTTCGGAACGGAACAGGCTGGGTAAATGAACTCGATCGCGATCCGCGCTATCGTGTTCCGGCAGGCACGGGCACACAAGTCATACAAAAAGATCAGGAAAACCTGATGCAACAGGCCTGGAGCCAGCTCGGCGATCTGTTGCGGGCCAACCAAAAAATTCGACAGCTTCAACTGGGCCTCATGAGCAGTCTTGTCATGTACCAGAAGAACATTTTGCCCCAGACTGCGGATCAATTTCTCACCTTTACACAGCAGGTGCAGAGCCGGGTTCTGGGAAGCCCGACGACGATTGCTAAAGAAGTTGAGGAAAGCCGTCTGCCACAAGCGGCGCTGGATCCCGCGTTCCGAAAGATCACGCGCAACCGCGGCGCGATCATGCGCAAGGTCGCACCAGAAACACAAACGAGAACGAAACAGATCGTCACTCTTCTCAACGAAGGAACTCTAACCGCAGCGCCGCCTGCGCCCGAACCAACAGGACAGTTATCGATCGACAAAATTGCCGATGCCATCGATCTGAAGGAAATCCCGGATTGGTTGCGCGACCTGCTGCGAAATAACAATGCGCGCTGGATTCTGATCGGAATCGTCGTGCTGGCGCTTGTGCTCGCATTCCTCACGGGTGCGTTCATCGTTTTCATTCCGATAGCTGTTGCCGCGGCCGTACTCATTCCATTTGCTGAAACGCTGCGAGATCGCATTCAAACGGCCGAGGTGTTTCATGAGAAGTCGTTCACGCCCGCGTTCGTCGACACGATTCCGCCGCGTCCGAATTTTGTCTTGACCGAATTCAATCAACCGATGCCGCGTATCGATGGTGGAAGTGGTGATAGCGTGGAGGCCGCCAACTTCCGCATCGCGCTGAGAGACGCTTACAACGTTCATCAAACACTGCCGCCGGCGCCGCCGCCGCGTGAGAAAATCGGCATAGACGCGACCGTCGCAAAACTCAAGGCCGCACTCAATCCGTCAGTTACGATTCCGAAAAGAGCGGAGTTCATTCTGAAGATTCCGGTGGGAATCAAAGACGGGTATCTCCTGCCGCAGAAGACGCTGGTCACAGTGATGGCCCATCCCATCTTCACCCAGCCGATGTACGGGCCGTTGCGAGATATTTCATCAGAGTTTTTAGTTCCGAATCTCGAGTTGATTCCAAACAACACGATCTCCCTGATGGAAACCAACCAGCGCTTTATCGAAGCTTACATGGTTGGTCTGAATCATGAGATGGCGTGCGAACTATTGTGGCGAGAGTTTCCGACCGATCAGCGTGGCAGTTACTTCCGGCAGTTTTGGGACGTCGGCGATGCTATCAATCGAGATCCGAACAAAACGCAGGCCGCACTCGAGGAAGAGTTGCTCGATATCAAGAAATTGCATGAGTGGGACAGCGCGACGTCTCTTGGCTCTCATGAAAATCGTCCGCTGCCGCCGGGAGGTGATAAAGACGACTCGCGCCTGGTGCTGGTCGTTCGCGGTGACCTGATCAAGAAATATCCGACTGTTGTGATCTACGCACAACGAGCAAAGTGGGCCGTGGAAAATGGTCGCGATGTTCGAGTGCTCGATAACGACAATCCAGGTGAGACGATCAAGGACCCGATCTTCAAAGCGGAGATCGAACCGGACATTCGTTTTCTCGGGTTCGATCTGACTAAGAAGGTTGCGAAGGGAAGTGCCGATCGTCCAGTCAACGATCCCGGATGGTTCTTTGTGCTCCAGGAGCGACCCGGTGAGCCGCGTTTTGGTTTGGACAATCTCAGCGGTGAGCCACTCGATCCTCCCATCAAGTGGAATCATCTTGCGTGGGAGCACCTGACGGATTTCGAAAACCTCGACGTCGTCAATCTCAGTGCGAATGCTCCGACACTCGTAGTGAATGATCCGACGGACAGCAGGTTCGTGTGGGGCAGGAACGCCGCAGACATGGCTTACATCCTTTATCAGGCGCCGGTGATGGTGGCGTTTCACGCCGCCGACATGCTGGCGTAGGGTGAATCATGATCGAAGAAATCAAAAAAGCTCGTGAAGCGATGCGCGCGGTTGAGGAGAGTTTGTATACCAGTCAGAACCGGCTGCGAACAAAAGAAGCGCAACTGATCGACGCGAACAGACTTGGAAACGAAGGCGCGCAAAACGTCGAAGTCCTCGAACGCGAGATCGCAGCCTTAAACGAACAAATCAACACCACCAGAGTCAATCTTCAGTCAACCAAAGGAAACGTCGCAGATCTCGTCAATGAATTTGTTCTGCCACAACCGCCGCGAGTCCTGATCTCCCAGTTGGACGATAGTTTGCCGTTCCTGCTCTTTCCCGTGCGAATCGAAACACGGTTTATGGGTCGCGAGTTGTGGGTGCGCGTCTACCCCGACGACATCGCCGTTCATACTCACGAAAAGGAGTTCACGCGCGATGACGGCGATTCGGGGATCGAATACTGGATTCAGAGAACCCTCGCTGCACCGGTCGAAGATCCAGACGAACGAGAGCAACTGGAGCGAGGCGCGTGGCGATCGCTGGTGAACAGTCATGGCGGCACGAGAGCGTCGTGGATCGCCGCGGAGATCAAGAGAAGAGTCGTTGAGAAAGAAGGCGGTGAAGATTTTTCGTTCATGCTCATCCGCGTCGAGATCGCGAATATTCTTGCGGACACTCAGCGAACTCCCGCCGAAAAACGCGCAGCAATCTCCTCGTTGCTGGAGTCGAACCATCCCCTCGTCCAACTGATTCGCAATCCCATTTTGAGTTTGCTTGCTGCTGACGAGCAGCTCAGCGACGCAAGCCGGGAAGCAATCCTGAAAGCCGTCAACGATGGCATTCTCACGCACCTCGGATTCAACCTCGATGAATTGAAGGCCGAAAGCTGGAGCCGTGCGCCGCGAACAGTCGTGATGCCGGATCGTTTCGTGCTGCTCGGCTTCACCGGCACTGCAAGATTGGAACAGCCGTTTCCGAATGCTGTCGCAAACCCGCTGATACTTGGACCAAACCCGCAAAATCTCGAATCGGAATTGAGCCAACAGGGCGGCGACCTGGTAATGGGTGAAGACTTCGACTGGATCGCGAATTTCGAAAAAGCAATTCAGTTTGGAATGGGTATGCGCCTGTCTTTACCGGCGCCATTTGTCTCGCAGGGTTTCGATCGCCTGCTGGTTCTCGGCATTCGGGTTTCCTCAACGCCTGCGGATCACAAAGATCTTCTGGAAGAGTTGATTGAGAATCATCGCTATTCTCCGGAAGGAATGAGTTTTCTCGCGCAGGGAACTCCGACCAATCACACAGCGGAGCTGCGATCGGGATTTTCGATCGACGACGTCGAAGGGGAAGCAAGTTTTGAAACGGAAACTCAGACGCCGATCGATCCGGCAGACAACGAGCTCGAGAAAACCGATGCGGAGCGTTTAGCAGTCGCATTGGACGTAAATCTGGAGAGCCTCGCGCCGTTGGCAAATGCGAAACGAAAAGACGTTTCGGACGCCAAGGTAATGAACAGAGCTTTGTGGCCGGCGACGCTTGGCTATTACCTCGAAGAGCTTCTCGAGGATCAACCCGCCGTCATCGGCGGCGTTCGCAAGTTTTTCGCCGAGCATGTCGTGGCGCGCGGAAGTCTTCCCGCGATCCGCGTTGGCAATCAGCCCTACGGCATTCTCGTCACGAGCGCGTTTCGCAGGTGGCGACCAGACCGCGTTATCGACGGCGAAGATTTTTTATTTCTTGGTGACACGCTGGAGGTGTTGCGCAGCGTCGAAGACCAGTGGCAGCAACTCGTGTCGCTGGTGGCCCACGTCGATGCGCCCGGTGATGCGTTCGTAAACCTTCTGAACATGCTCGGACTGCATGCCACGTCAGTTGACTATCAACGCCGGCTGGCCCCGTACCAGGGCGTGTTCTGGAACATTGCGAATTTTACAAGCGGCCAGGCGCGCGCCACCGGCCCGCGCGCTGCTTTCTTCGATGAAATAAACACGCGCGCGACAACGTTACAGAACCAGCTCGCATTCGGTTTTCTACAGCTGCCAAAAATCTTTGGGTTGCTCTTCTCCAGCACCACCTCAGGCATCAATGGACCACTGATCGACGACGTCGATACCGCCGAGGATGAAAAACTGTCTGAGTCGGCTGAACTGCCGCGCAAGTATGCGGTTAACGTGACGCAGGATGAAGAAACCACAGTCGTAGACAAGAACTACATCGGCTGGCTGTTAAATAGCGACATTAATACGGTGAAGCAGCAACGGTTCCTCAATCGGGACGGAGAACAACTGCCGATTCCCCAGCCTCTCCTCTACAGAATGCTTCACCGCGCATTGTCGCTTTCGACCTTCGAAGCTTCAATGAACGTTTTTGAAGGATTTCAACTGGTGGGCAATGCGGCTCGTCGTGAACTGGATACCACGAACGTCCAGGCTGGTCGGACCGTTACGCGCTGGGAGTTCGTGGAGGCGAATGTTGGTCGCGTTCTACCGCAGTTGAGTAATGCGAACGTTGCGCTCGGAGACTTTCTCGCGACTGCCGATGTGACGAGCGTTCCCGCAGCGTTCACTTTACAGGAAGTTAGAGACAGCATTGGACGTCTTGAATCGTTGAAGACAGCGGAACTGGAGCGCCTGTTTGCCGAGCACGTCGATCTGTGTTCGTACCGGCTCGACGCCTGGCAAACTGCAATCTTCGCAGCGCGTCTCGAGCGCCTGAATCGCTTGCGCCGGAACAACGACACGGAAGTCGCGAAGCGAGGAGTTCATTTAGGTGCGTATGGTTGGTTGGAAAACGTCAGGCCCGCGCCTCCTCCGACGCCCGTGCCGAACAATGAGATTCCGCCGT
>Ga0105238_10005925_pt1 | contig 12116 bp, 11 predicted proteins | sample KBSC34metaG_FD_81526 | JGI IMG/M metagenome (GOLD analysis project Ga0105238, IMG submission 81526) | Corn rhizosphere microbial communities from Kellogg Biological Station, Michigan, USA - KBS C3-4 metaG | ecosystem: Host-associated > Plants > Roots > Rhizosphere > Soil | place: Michigan, USA... | reverse complement strand
CGCGCCGGTCGCCGGAACGATGGACGACGCCACGTCCGCGCGTTGCTCGTCGCTCGGCTCCGTGACGTGCTCGGGACGCCGCCGTTTGGGAAAGGTCGTGTAGCCCAGCGTATCCTCAGCGATCTCAACAATAGGATCGGGAGGGATGCTCGCCTGGCGGTCGACGACCTGCATGACGACGAACGCGCCGAAGCCCGCGACGATGGCGTACAACGTCGCGTCAGCGCGCCGCATGGAACCGACTACTTGAGAGGGCCGGCCGGCAGCGCGTAGAGGAGGCGGATGGTCGCGCGATCAGCCCCGGACAACGAACGCACGCGAACTCGCGGTGCCATGATGCTCGTCGTGTCCCCCGTGTGGTCGAGGCCGAGGAGATGCCCGATCTCGTGCAGGGCCATGGCCTGCATCGCGTCGTCCTCGAGCAGCTCGCCCTGGTTGTGGTGGACGGCGAGCGTGATGTTCGCGTCGGTGATCGTCCACGAGTCGTCGCGCGCCCAGCGAGTGCGGCCGCTGATCGGTTCGTGGAAGCGGTCGATCCAATTGACGTGAACGTCGGCGTCGCAGGAGTCGTCGACGAAGGTGAAATGCACCGGCAGATGAAGCGAATCCCACTCCTCGAACGCGGCGCGTACGCGGGCCACGAACGACGGCGAGAAGTCGTGGACGTTTGACGCCGGCTGAATCCAGACAGTGAGCGGCACGCCCTTTCTGTCCGGCCATCGCGCGAGTGCCGAGTCACGCTCGAGCAGGATGTCGGCGATGTACGTGCCCGCCTGTTCGTCGCGCACGCGTCGCCGCACGTCGGCGAGCCCGCCGTCCGAGAGGCTGAAGGACGCGGGTCGTATCGACGTGTGGTGCGTTCCGGTGCCCACCGTTCCGGACGCACTGTCGCGATGTCGCGCACGGACCTCTCCGAAACTCGAGTCGGTCGTGTCGTACGCGTGACTGAGGCAGAACACGAGAGCAAGCGAGAGGACGGGAAAGGCTGCGCGCCGCATACCCTAGGAACCCGCCGCCCATCATCGGGCGAGGAAAGGAAGGTGTCGATCAGGGGGATGAACGACCCGGGCGCGTACCCAAAAGACGAGTGCCGGAGAGGAAACGCCACCGGGTGTGGGCGCCTATCCTAACGTTCGTTTCGGGAGCGTGCAAGCGAGATCTCGCGGATCTTTAGCGCCGCGACGAAGCTGTAACACGACTTAGCAACTCCGGGGGCGGAGAGGCCGCCGAACTTCCACTCGGGCGCTTCTCGCTGTTTCGTTTCTTATCGCTTTTGGCTCTTTGCTGCTTGGCGCTTCGGCTTTTTGGTTCCCTCGCTGTTCGGCTCTCGTGCCGTTCAGCTCCTTCGCTCCTCGGCTAATTCGCCCGATGCTCCTCCTCCTCGTTGCCCTTCAGCAGCAACCCGACCCCGTCCTCGCGAAGATTCGTGACGAGGGTCTGAACCACTCGCGCGCTTGGTCGATGGTCGACACCCTCGCGACGGTCATCGGCCCGCGACTCACCGCGTCTCCCGCGTTCACGCGCGCGGCGACCTGGGCGCGCGATCATCTGTCTTCGTGGGGACTCGCTGACGTGCACATGGAGTCCTGGCCCTTCGGTCGCGGCTGGGAGCTGGAGAAGTACACGCTCGAGATGACGTCGCCGCGTTTCGCGCCGATGATCGGCTATCCGGACGCGTGGTCGGCGCCGACGAAGGGTGAGATCGCCGGCACGCCGGTTTTCATCGCGGGCATCTCCTCCGATTCGCTCGAGAAAATGCGCGGCGTCCTCAAAGGCGCGATCGTCCTCGCGCAGCCGATGATGACGAACTTCATCCGTGAAGACCGAGTCGATCCGTTCGGTCCAACCGGAGACGTCTACACACCGGCGCCGCCGATCGGCGGCGGGCGGGCGGGCGGCGGCGGCCGCGGTGGCGGACCGAGTGAAGCTCAAAAAATCCAGACGATTCTGCACGACGCCGGCGTCGGTGCGGTGCTCAAGCCGAGTCGCGGCGAGCACGGCACGATCTTCGTGCAGGCGCGCGACGTCGGCGCGAACGCGGTGCCGTCGGTCATCGTCGCGGGGAGCACTACAACAACCTCGTTCGACTGCTCCAGGATCACGTGCCCGTACGGGTACGCGTTCAGATAGACGCGAAGTATTTCACGGCCGACACGAGCGGCTACAACATCATCGCCGAGCTGCCGGGGTCTGACCCGGCTCTCAAAGACGAGATCGTCATGATCGGCGCGCACCTCGACTCTTGGGCGTCGGCCACCGGCGCGACCGACAACGCCGACGGAGCGGCGACCGTGCTCGAGGCGATGCGCATCCTCAAAACCGTCGGCGCAAAGCCGCGCCGCACGATCCGCGTCGCGCTCTGGGGCGGCGAAGAGGAAGGACTCTACGGCTCGAAAGCGTGGGTCGCGCGACACCTCGCCGGCGACGCGAACAAGGCCGCGCGCGACAAGTTCGACGTGTACTTCAACATCGATCCGGGCTACGGCCGCGTGTACGGCTTTTACACGCAGGGCAACGACGCCGCGAAAGCGATCTTCGACCAGTGGCTCGAGCCGTTCAAAGACGTAGGCGCGAAGCGAAACCTCCGCGCGGGCATCGGCAACACCGACCACTTGAGCTTCATCGCCGAAGGCGTGCCCGGCTTCAATCCCGTGCAGGAGTTCTCGACGTACGACGTGCGCATCCACCACACGAACATGGACACGATGGAGCGCATGACGCCCGAGGAAGTCGCGCAGGCGGCGACGGTGTTCGCGACGTTCGCCTACCAGGCGGCGATGCGCGACGCGCCCATTCCGCGCGCGCCGCGTTGATCGCGCATCTTCGCACCCCGCACTCCGGACTCGGCGGCTAGATCTCTCGGCGCTTGGCGAACTGCGCGATGTTGTCGCCCGCGCGGAACGCCAGCGCCTGAATCGTCATCGTCGGCTGCCCGCGGCCGCTCGTCACGAGGCTCGACCCGTCGACGACGAAGAGATTCCTCACGTCGTGCGCGCGGTTGTACTTGTCCACGACCGACGTCTTGGGGTCGTTGCCCATGCGGCATGTACCCAGGAGATGGACGGCGAACTCCTGGCTGTCGACCGGCAGCTGCCACGTCTGCGCCGCGCCCGACGCGTGCAAGAGCTCTTCGCTCCGCTGCGCGAAATACTTGTAGAGCTTGAGGTCCTGCGGATGATCCGCGTACGTCATTCGGATCGCCGGTACGCCCCACGCGTCCTTCACCGTCGGGTCGAGCGAGATGCTGTTCGTCGCGACGGGCAGCGACGTCGTGTGGCCGAAACAGATGACCGAACGCGTATACGTCTGGGCGATCCAGCGCTTGTACGCTTTGCCCCAGCGCGGCGCCTTGGGCGGAATGCCGATGTCGCTCGCGAATTGGATCGGCGTGGCGTCGAATCGATAGTCGAAGCCGCCGCCGCCGACCAAGCCGAGTTTGGGGTCGAGCTCGTACAGATCCCACACGACGCGCGTCGCGACGATTCCCTTGAACCCGTTGACCTCGTAATCGAACACGCCGAGCGCGAGGCCGGCGCCGTTCGGCATGAGATACTTGCCGACTACGCCACTCGAGTTGGCGAGTCCGTGCGGAAAGAGATTCGACGCCGAGTTGAGCAACAACCGCGGCGTCTCGGCGCCGTTCGCGCAGACGACCACCGCCTTCGCGCGCTGGAAAGCTTCCTTCTTGTCCGCGTCGAAGTACTTCACGCCGGTCGCGCGGCCCTTCGCGTCAGTCTCGATTTTGCGCGCGTAGGAATTGGGGCGGATCTCACAGCGGCCCGATGCGACTGCCTTCGGGATGACGGAGACGAGCGAGCTGGATTTCGCGCGAACCTCGCAGCCAAAGCCCTCGCAGAATCCGCACTGCACGCATTGTGATCGTCCGTCGAACGGCTTCGACGCGATCGCCATCGGAGCGGGGAAGGGCTTGTAGCCCAGCTTCTTCGCGCCGCGCTCGAGCAACACACCTGTCGATTTCGGCGGATGCGGCGGCATGGGATACGGTCGCGATCGCGGCGGGTCGAACGGTCCGGGCGCTCCCGCGACGCCGACTTCCCAATCGACCTTCGTGTAGTACGGCTCGAGATCCTGATAGGTGATCGGCCAGTCGGCGAAACCGGTGCCGGCCAGCGTGCCTTTCACGCTCGCTTCCTTGAAGTCGATCTCCTTGAAGCGCCAGAAATTCGCCGAGAAGTGCACGCTCGTGCCGCCGACGCCGCGGGCGTACACGAGCGCGGGCTGCTTCTGTGCCTTGTCCTTTTCTGTCTTGCGGAAAGTGGTCGGCGAGACGTTCCAGTCGTTGGACAGCGCGCTCTGCTGGAAGATCTTGATCTCGTCGTGGACGAAATCGCGCTCCGTCCGCCACGGACCCTGCTCGAGCACGACGACGCGGAATCCGGCTGTCGAAAGCTCCTTCGCGACGACGCCGCCCGCGGCGCCCGATCCGACGATGACGAAATCGACCTCGTCGTCGGGCCGGTATTTCACTGTCGTTTGCTGGAGCGGCGCGAGCCGCGGATGCGTGTGGTCAGGCATTCTGGTCGTACCAGCCGAAGGGCGGTCCCCACGAGAACCGGTCGTCGAAGCCGATCCAGCGCCAGCCCATCTTTTGATAATTCCCGCCCCACTCGGGGTTCGCGAGCATGCCGGCGATCGTGCCGTAGCGGATCGCGTTGAAGAATTGCGGCTTCTCTTTCTCCATCGCGGTCAGGACGGCGATCTGCTTGTCCGACGGGAGCGAGGCGAACGACTTCGCCCCCCGCTGCGCCTTCGCGGCGCGAGACCTCAGCTCCTTCGCGGCCGACACCATCGCCTGCTTCTGGTCTTTGGCCCAGGTGGAGATCGCCTTGTCGATGAAGTAGACGACACGTGCCTCACGCGCGCCCGGCGTCGAGTCGGTCGGCACGATCTGCGCGGCGGCGGCGTCGATCTCCATCGCGTCGTCCGGTGTCAGCGCCTCGAACTTCGACGCCTGCATCGCGTGAAGTCCGGCGGCGAGGATCTCGCTTCGCGTCGCCGCGAGCCACACTCCGGCCGCGGCGGATCCCGCGAGCGCCACGAATTGTCTGCGCGAAAACTCCGACATGGATCGCGGCCTCCCCGGTGGTGAAACGTCGCCGGATTCTAGCGGTTGGCACACCGCCGCGCGAGCGTCGTCGTGTCAGAGCTTCGCGGGTGTCTCCCACGTTCTCGTCTCCGCCGACCGGAACAGCGCGTCGATGACGGCCATGTTCGCGATCGCGTCATCGATCGACACGAGCGGCTCGCTGGCGCCGCGGATTGCGTCGACGAAGCGGTCGGCCTGAAGCGCGTATTGATCTACGGCATCGAAGTCGATCGGCCGCGCGGCGAGCCCACCGAGCTGACTTCCGTCGTCGACGAAAACGCGGCACCGCCGATCGGCCGGCGCGTTGAACGGAATCTCGACTTCGATCCTGCCCGTCGTTCCATAGACGAGCATCTTCTGATACGGAACGAGCTGCCCGGCGCAGGCGAACGTCGCCTGCCCGTTGGGAAACCGCAGCAGCGCCGACGCGAGCCGGTCGACCTTCATGTCCGGATCGCGCTCGATCTGTCCCACCACTTCCACCGGCTCGGCGCCGAAGAGCCAGCGCGACATCGTGATGGGATAGCAGCCGATGTCCAGCAACGCGCCGCCGCCGTACTCCACGCGGCTCCGCACGTCGGCCGGGTCGCGCCGAAAGTAGCTGAAATGTCCGCTCACGAGACGCAGCTCGCCGATAGTCCCCGACTCGACCAACCGCTTCGCCTCGAGCCACTGCGGATGGCCGCGCACCATGAACGCCTCGGCGATCACAACCCCGGTTCGATCGCGGGCCGCGCGCAGCGCGCACGCTTCGTCGGCCGACATCGCGATCGGCTTTTCGCAGAGGACATGCTTGCCAGCGTCCGCCGCGCGAATGGACCAGGCCACGTGCAAATGGTTCGGCAGCGGGTTGTAGATGGCGTCGATTTCGTCGTCGTCGATCAGCTCGTCGTACGATCCGTACGCTCTCGGGATTCCGAGCGCCGCCGCGGCCGAGCGCGCCTTCGCCGCGTCTCGAGACGCGACGGCAACGACTCGCGAGTGTCTGGTGCCCTGAATGGCCGGGATCACCTTGGTCATCGCGATGTTCGCCGCGCCGAGGATTCCCCATCGAACGGGAGCGGCCCCGGTGGGCGAAGCGGTTGCGGACATGCGTGGTTTCTCCAAGGTGTCGTTGGAGAAAAACGAGAAGGTTGTTTTCTCGTACTGCGGTCGGCGCTTACTAACGCTTGGAGTCGGCTAGCTGATGTACCGATTCCGCCAGCATGCGAACCTTGGCCGCATCCGACGCCGACTTCGTATCGCCGTCGAGCGCGGATGCCAGCCGCGTGAGCGCGGTGTGCTGAGCGGCGCCCTTCATTGATTCCGCTTTGGCGAGCGCGTCGCGCGCGGCGGTGATCCGGTCGGCGGCGAGGCCGTTGTTGCGCGCGAGTTGATCCAGATACGCGCGCGGAACGGTGAAGCTCGGCGGGAACGTGTAGCGCTGCTGGTTCTGGACGTTGAGCAGGTCGACATGAATCAGCTTGGCGGCGTCGATCTCGTTCTGCGAGAGGAACTCGCTCGGCTTGAGCTCGAGAACGTCGATGCCGCGGCCAATCTCCGATCCGTAGATCAAGCCGTTGTACCAGTAGCCGGCCCAGAAGCCGCTCAGGTAGAGCTTTGTGGAATCCATCGGGCCGCGGTCGAAGAACGCGATCTCCTTCGGGTTCGACGGATCGGTGAAGTCGAACACCGAGAGCCCGCCTTGATACCAGCCTTGGACGAGGATGTCGCGTCCCGGAACCGGAACGAGCGACCCGTTGTGCGCGACGCAGTTCTCCTGGTCGGTCTGCGGCGCGGGCATCTTGAAGTAGCCGCGCTGCGTCATCTTGCCGTTGGCGATCGTGAAGATCGCGTCCGCGCCCCACTTCGGGTTGTCGGTCGCTCGGCACTTCGGCTGCACGCCGCCGCCCCACTCGTCGCTGAACAGTACCTTCTTGCCGTCGTTGCTGAACGTGGCGGAGTGCCAATAGGCGAAATTCGGATCCGCGACCGCGTCGAGCCGCTTCGGATGCACGACGTCGCGAATGTCGAGCAGGATGCCGTTGCCCGAGCACGCGCCCGCCGCCATGCCGACGGCCGAATAGACCGTGATGTCGTGGCACTGGTCGGTGACGCTCGTGGCCTGCGTCCCTTCACCGTGCGTGCCGCCCTTCCATAAACCGGCGACGTTCCCCTCCGCGTCGGCGAAGATGCGCGGGTTGCTCACGACCTTCGCGTTTTCCGGATGGTCGAGTGGCACCTGAATGACGTCGATTCTGAACCGCGACGTGTTCTTGTCCTGTTCAGGAGGAAGCGGCGAGCAGCCCGTGAGCTCGTTGGGCGACCGCACGCCGGCCGTGCCCGACACATAGGTGTAGACGTTCTTCGTGTCTTTGGGATCGACGACGAGCGTGTGCGTGTGCGATCCTCGGCAAGTCTGCACGGCCGCGACCTGCTTGGGATGATCGATGTCCTTGACGTCGAAGATCCGCACGCCACGGAATCGCTCTTTGCTCACCGTGTCCGTCACGCCCTGGCCGCCGCAGTCGAGGCGCCCGCGCGTCTCCTCGACGGAGAAGAACAGCAGATTTCCATAGAGAGTCGGATCGCCCTGGCCGCCGGGGCAGACGAACGTGCTGCGCAACCGGGGGTTGTGCGCGTCGGAGATGTCCCACACCTGGAAGCCGTGGAAGCCGCCTTGAACGATGATGTTCCCCTTGAACGCGAGGTCGCCGTTCAAGAACCCAAAGTCTCCGGGGTCCGAGGGGTTGTAAAACCCTTCGGCCTTCTTGCCGCTGCCGAGCAGCTCCATGTTGCGCGCGGCCTGCTGAGCGTCCCACCATCCGGCCTTGAGACCCACGCGTGGGTCGGTCTGACCAATCGCCGGAAGCGCGAATAGGGCAACTGCGATGGCGGCTCGTCGCGCCGCTCCGATCAAAAAGTTCGACATTCTGGCTCTCATGTCATGGATCTCGTGGGGGGGTCAACGGCGAACGGCGCGGTGTGGCCCCGATTCGCGCCGTGCTCGTTTCCAAGCTACCCGGCGCGCCGAGCGCTTGGTAAGGCGCTCGTGGGCAAAGACTCGCGCAACGAAAAGGGATGGCTCGCAGCGTTCCGGTGCTACGAGCGGAGGGCGCGCGGTCGATCGTTCCATCCTCTCCAACCGGATGGGCACATGCACGACACGACTTTCTCCCAAGCGGCGCCGTTGGCCGCCGACACCGTGGACACCGACGCCGAACGACAGCTCGATGATCTCGAGGATCTCGATGACGACGACTGCTTCGAGGAACTCGGCGACTTGGGCATCCCGGACGAGCTCGAGCATTTGGGCGGATACAGCGAGTCCACGGCCCTGGAAGACCCACCGCCAACGTAACGCTTGGTCGCCGAGCGGCTGCCGGTAAGCAGATCGGGGATTCGCAGCATCCAATCGGTTGAAGGCGTCCTGGCCACAACCGAAAGGAGGTTCCATGCTACGTCGTGCGCTCGTCCCCGTATTCGCGACCGCGCTGCTCTCGCTGGCAGCGGCGGCACCGTCGCCGACCCGAGTCGTCAAATGGCCGCCGTGGCTCTCGATCGAGTCGCCGGTAAATCCCTGGGATCCGGCCTCGCGCGGCGTGGCGTTCTACGTCCGCACGATGCTCCGCGAGGGCGTGCCGAACGTCTCGGACATGACGGGGACCGCCTACGGTCTCGTGGACGGAAAACGCCAGACGGTCCCGCTCGAATTCGGCACGACCAACCGTCCGGGAGTCTTCTCGGTCCGCCGTTCGTGGCCGGCCGAGGGCGCATGGGTCCTGCGCGTCTCGCTGATGACCACGTCGGCGCTGCTCACGCTGGACCGCCAAGGGAACGTGGCGTCTGTCCGCATTCCGACGGAACGCGTGCACGACGACGTGTTGCCTCGCCAAGTGGCGCAGCGGGAAATCGATTCCACGCTGGCCGAGATCTCCAAACGGTGACGCGCAGATGCGCGCTACCCGCCGCGTGACGACCGAATCGCCCGGAATGGCTTCGCGCTTGGACGGCGCCGTCGCTCTCGACGACGTCGTCCGTCGCGCGCAGTCGGGCGACGTTGCCGCGTTCGAGACATTGTACCGAGCGCACGCGCCCGCGATCTACCTGCTCTGTCACCGCATGACTCGCGACGAGCGCGAGGCGCGCGAGCTGACGCAGGACGCGTTCGTTCGGGCGTGGGAGCGGCTGCCGTCGTTTCGCGGTGACAGCGCCATCGGAACGTGGCTGCACCGGCTCGCGGTCAACGTCGTGCTCAATCGATTCCGCGCCGATCGTCGGCGCGAGCTCACCTCGCTCACCGACGATCTCCCCGCGCCGCGTACCGCCGGGTCTAACCTCGGCGCCGACGATCGAATAGACCTCGACGCGGCGATCGGTCAGCTCCCGAACGGCGCGCGCACCGTGTTCGTCCTCCACGATCTGTGCGGCTACTCCCACGACGAGATCGCCGACATGACCGGCATCGCCGCGGGGACGGCTCGCGCTCAACTGTGGCGCGCCCGACGCGCCCTGCTTTCGATTCTTGCCCCATGACGAATCCCTCCGCCAACCACTTATCCGAGGACGAGCGGCAGTGTGCTGCGGACGGCACGTTGGACGCCGTCAGTCGCGCGCGCGTCGACGCGCACCTCGGCGAGTGCCGAGAGTGTGCGGCCGACGTCGCCCGCCTTACCGCGCTCATGAATCGAATCGACGACAAGAGACTATCGGGATCGGCGGCGACGCTGGCGCCTGTTGTCGAAGGCCTGTGGCCTGAAATCCGTCGGCAGATCGAGAGCACGAAGGTGGTTGCGCTCGACTCCGACGAGACGGCGGCGAGGAGGTGGCGGCTGCGTGTCGATCCGTGGGTGATCGGAGTCGCCGCATCCGTCGCGGCAATCACGGCGCTCACCGTGATCCAGATCGTTCCCCGGGTCGTCGGTTCGGTCGCCGCGACTGGAGCGAGCGCAGTCGCGGCCGACAGCACGCTCCGCTTCGCGAACGATTCGGTGGAGAGCTACCGCGAAGAGGCGGACAGGCTGATGGACGATCTCCAACTGCAACGCGCCCAGCTTTCGCCCGCGGCGCGCGAGGCGATCGACGACGATTTGAAGACGGTCGATCTCGCGATCGCCGAGCTTCAAGCGGCGGTCGCGCGCGACCCGAGGAATCCCGCGCTGCGAGCGATGCTGGCGTCGTCGTACCGTCAGAAGGTGGACGTGCTGAAAAAAATCCCCAACGCGAGCTGACGATGACACGCCGAGTGCAGTTCATGACGCTCATTGCATGCCTCGCCGCCTCCATCGCCGGCGACGCACGCGCTCAAACCGGGCCCGCCCGTACGCCGAGGATTCTCGGCGCGCGTCCGGCCACGCCAGACGTCGGCGTCAAGATCTGGGTTCCCTCGGGCTCCGCGCGGCTGATCGGCTGGGATCGCGACTCGATCGTGGCGCGCGGCCGCGTCGCGTCGAACGGCAATTTCTTCTTCGCGCGCGGGCGCGACAAATCGGCGTACAAGCTCGGCGTCGAGCCGAGAGGGCCCCACGGCGACGTCGGTCCATCGGACCTGGTGATCTACGTACCTCGCCGCGCCGGCGTTTCCATCAAAACGGTCGATGGGACGATCACCGCCGAAGGCGTTGGCGGATGGTTCTACTCGGTGTCCGGCGCGATTCGTCTTGCCGGCGACGCCGAGCACGTCGAGGCCGAGTCGATCACCGGCGACATCGACCTCGACGTCACGTCGATGCTCGTGAAGGCGCGCACCGGACGCGGACACATGACGGTGCGCGGGTCTCCCGAGGACGTCGACGCGTCGACGGTCAGCGGCCCGCTCGACGTAGAGTCGCCGGCCATCCGACGGGGCCGATTCAGCTCGGTGACGGGCAACCTGCGGTACGAGGCGAATCCGGTGCCCGGCAGCATATTCGACTTCTCTGATCATGCCGGCACCGTCGACCTGCTTCTACCGCGCTCGGCATCGAGCAGGCTGGATCTCTCGACGGTGACCGGCTTCATCCAAGGTGGAGGACCGTTACGCCGCGATGATCCGAACTCGCTGCGCCAGATCCGTCCCGCGTCAGCCGGCGGGCAAACGCTCACCGTTCGTCTTGGCGCCGGCGAAGCGCACATGACCGTCCGCACCTTCAAGGGTGCGATTCGGTTGCTGCCCAAATGAACGCCTTTCGTGATCTTCGACTCGAGCTCCGGCGAGCGGCTCGGTCGCTGCGGCGCACGCCCGTCGTCACCGCGGCAGCAGTCGTCTCGATCGGACTCGGCGCGGCGGCGGCGACCACCGTCTTCAGCGTCGTGGACGCCGCGCTCTTTCGGCCGCCGCCCTTCGAGCGCGCCTCGGACTTGGCCGTGCTGTTCATGACACGAGCCCGTTCCGGCGAATGGGCGCGTAACGAACGTTGGTCGTGGCCGCGCTTTCGCGCGCTGGCAGCGGCGCAGAGATCGTTCGAGAGAGTGGCGAGCTTCAGCGGAGCCACCGTGGCGTTCACGAGCGGCAACGCCGAACCGGTCGAGGGCGAGTTCGTGTCGTCGGACTACTTCGCGCTCCTCGGCGTCCGCCCCATCGCCGGCCGCTCGTTCGACGCATCGGCTGACGACGCGGCGACCGCCGAGCCGGTCGTTTTGCTCGGAGCCGATTTGTCGAAGAGCCGATTCGGCGGCGATGACGTGATCGGACGAAAGATCTCGCTCAATGGAGTCGAGCTCACGATCATCGGCATTCTTCCGTCTGGCTTCAAGGGACTCTCGGGGCGCGCCTCGCTTTGGATGCCGGCGCCGATGGCGGTTCGCGCGACGTACGCGGACTACTTGGTGAGCAATCAGAGTTTCATCAGCGTCGTCGGTCGTCTGCGAGCGGGAGGCTCGATGCCGAGCGCGATCGCGGAACTGGCGGTGCTCGGCCCGCAGATCGGCCGCTTCCGTCCGTTACGCGACCAACGACCCGATGACGTCGTCGCGGCGACGGCCCTGACGATGAACGACGCACGGATCGATCCGTCGACGCGCCGTCCGCTGCTGCTCTTGCTCGGCGGCG
>Ga0105238_10005924_pt1 | contig 12116 bp, 7 predicted proteins | sample KBSC34metaG_FD_81526 | JGI IMG/M metagenome (GOLD analysis project Ga0105238, IMG submission 81526) | Corn rhizosphere microbial communities from Kellogg Biological Station, Michigan, USA - KBS C3-4 metaG | ecosystem: Host-associated > Plants > Roots > Rhizosphere > Soil | place: Michigan, USA... | reverse complement strand
GTCGCGTGAAGAGCGCCAAGACGCAAGGTATCCGTGTGGGGAACTGGCTATCGCTCCGACAGGCACAGGCCCTACTGAGCGCGCCGGACATCACGACCATTCGCGGGCTACGCGACCGCGCCATCCTCGCCGTTCTCCTGGGCTGCGGCTTGCGACGCTCCGAAGTGGCCGCATTATCATTCACCCACCTCCAGCAACGCGATGGCCGCTGGTGCATCGTTGACCTGGTCGGAAAGCACGGCCGTGTCCGTACCGCACCTATGCCAACCTGGGTGAAGTTTGCGATTGATGCGTGGCGCTGTCCAGCAGATGTGGCGCAAGGACACGTTTTCCGGTCTGTGAATCGCGCTGACCGAGTAACGGGCGAAGGCCTCGGGGAGAAAGTCGTCTGGCAACTAATCAGACCTTACGCCGAAACCGCGGGAGTACCTGGTATCGCGCCGCACGATCTTCGCCGAACGTGCGCCAAGCTATGCCGCGCCGGGGGTGGCGAGCTGGAGCAGATCCAACTGCTATTGGGCCACGCTTCGGTCCAGACGACGGAACGTTACCTTGGCACCAAGCAGGATCTGGTACACGCGCCAAATGACGGGATCAAGTTGAGAGTGGGGGTATGCGCGTAGTGCCGAAAAGGGTCCTAATAAAACATCTCCAGTGAATGAAAGCCGCTTCGCTTAGGGCTGGCTGAGTTCCGTTCCTCACCGCGACGAAAGCATGAGGCCAGCTGACGCGGTCAGCACCAGTCGCACTCTCGGAGGCTCTCGTCAAAGGCCACTGCGCAACGGCTGACCCGTTTCGCCGGGGGCCTATTTACTCACTCGCAACCACAGTGTCGTAAAGCCCGTAATAGGCCAGTCCGGGGTGGCTCTCAATCCCAGTGTAGCGGAGCGAGGCGTCTTCGTACCTCCGGAATGCGAACACAGCCTGATTCATCTGCTCAGTATTAAACACCTTCAGTCTCACGAGCAGATGGAAGTCCTTAACCGTCAGGCCCGTGACGGACTGGAACAGGTCAGGCTCTAGCTTTGTGATGACATCCTGTAGGGTGTTCTCCCGAAAGTCGGTCAGGTACATAAACGCGGGGATGCGCGTCGCAAATTTGATCAGCTTCTCCTGAACGAGCTTGCGTTTGGACTTATACTCCTTTTCCGCCTCGGTGAGCTCCCTCTTCTGCTTGGCCGTCAGTTCCTTGTCCTTGGCTTTATTCTTGAGCGCCTTCACCTTTTCGCTCTTGTTGATGATTGTGTCGATGATGTTCTCGCCCAGCGAACGCCAGCCTTCAATGCGCTCAACGGCAGCCATCGCCTCGGGGTTGTCCAAAATCCGACGCAAGGTGTCGTTATCCACATTCACGAGCAGGGCGCTCTCCCACTTGCGGGCCAGCAGCGTGGCCGAGGTACCCGCCATCGCTATGTCGAGAATGCCACCCGCATCGATCTGGGTCATGTTCGCGCCATCGTATGCCAGCACTGGCAGAAAAGACACGAGGTCCTTGACCGCGTTCTCCGGATTCAATTCGTTTGGCGACAGGCCGATACCATACTCAGAGAGTTGCCTTAGAGCGCGTGTCGGAGCGAAGTCGAATACGAAGCAGACAGGCTTGAGGATCTCTTCTTCGTTTGGGTTGTCGCCGTTCGGGTTCTTAATGGACCACGGTGACTGCACGCGGAATGCTGCTTGAAAGTAGGTTTCAGGCGACTTGAGATTTCGTAGCATCAGGATGGATGACCACTGCGGCACTGTGACACCTGTGGTGAGTTTGCCGCATGAGAGAGTGATGGTCTTGGTCTCGAATCCGCTCCCGATGGCTTTCCGTACCGGCGGCATCGCTTCCAGCCCGATGCCCGCCGCGGCACCGGCGGAAACAATTACCTGGTAGTCGTGCCAGAAGACATTGTGCTTCTCGGTCAGCAGGTTTGCCATCGCGTGGCAAGCCGCAACGTTGGGGAGAAACCAGAACGAGTGTTGAAGATATGGAAGCACGCGGGCATCCGAATACGGAAACGGCGGCCGAGTACCGGTCTTTAGGTGCTCGACCGACTTGGACGCGTACCCGCCGCGGATGATGTCTAGCCACTTCTGCACATCAGTCTCGTGCTTGAACTTCGCCTTGGCGCCCCTCCCCGATGCCTCAAAAAATGCATTAAGATCAAACTCATCGAACTCCCCAGCACTAGCGATCGCTAGCAACTCATCCGGCATCTGGTACGTCAGCAGGCGCATCTGGGGTAGCCCACCGTACGGATTCCACGCTCCCGCATTCTTGGCTGCGAACTCCTCCTTAGCACGTTGCTCGTCGGTGTACGTCCAGTTGAAGATCTGCTCCTCAATGAATTCGCCTGTCGCAAGTGCCTTGAACGGTGTTCCCGAGAGGTAGAGGTAGGCCTTGGTCGTAATCGGGAGGAAATCAGTTTCCTTCACCGAAAGCTCAGTAAGATCGACGTTCACCACTTCTAGACCGGTTGCATACTCCAGCTTGGTTTCCTTCGTAGCGATTGCCTCCTCTTCTCCCTCGAAAAGCTCCTTTGCGGTCTCCCGCCACGCGCCGAAGTGGTATTCGTCGAAGACCACCAAGTCCCACTTCACTTTGTGGAGCCATTCGTTCTTGGCCTTGATATTTCCCGCTGAATCCCGCCCGAGAAGGTCCTGGAATGAGCCGAAGTAAACGACCGGCTTCTTGGGGTTAATCTCTGTAGGATCGCGGTCAGAGTTACGGGAGAGGTACTGCCACTCATCGAAGTCCACGTGGGACTCGATGTCCGTTTGCCAAGCATCCTCGACGGCGGGCTTGAACGTCAGCACCAGTACGCGTTTTGCATCGAGTTGCTTGGCGAGCTGATATGCGGTGAAGGTCTTTCCGAAGCGCATCTTCGCGTTCCACAGGAATCGCGGGACGGCGTGCGAATTCTCCTTCCAGATGGAGTGGAAATATGCATTAGTCTTGTTTACAGCCTCTGCCTGCTCCCGGCGCATCGAAAACGTTTCATGATGCGTGCCGGTAAACTGTTGACCCTTACGCAACTCAGTGAGAACGGTCCTCACATCCTTGATCGAGCATCGCATCCACTCTAGCTCGGCGTTCTCGAAGCCCTTCCTAACCAGCGTCGCGCGGACGTCGTGGTCTCTGAAGGTGCTGCCGTCGTCGCGGTCGGCGGGCTCGTCTAACACGATGGTGTAGTTCTTTATCGCCGCGGTCTTGAGCTGCTCGGCGACGCGCTGCTTTACGTCCCTCGTAGTTTGCCCGACCTTGAGAAGACCAGTGTGCGATTGATCGGCAATCGAATAGGCGTAGATGCGCGGTCTCGCCTTAGGCTTCGGCGCAAGAATTTCCTCTATGGTCTTACTCATCGTCGATTTCGTCTATAGCGGGCTCGTCGAACAGTTCTCTGTTGTGTTCGGCAATCTGTGACTCGATAAAGGCTATCTCGTCCTTGGTCAGTCCATACCTCTTGTAGAGCATGGGGTCTGTCCAGCTCTTGTTTAGCGAAAGATCGGGAACAAAGGAGTAGACGTCCCGCGTCGCGTGCTGCGTGGCTTTGCGCAATGAGACAAGGAACCGGACAAACCGAGTGCGCAAATACTGCGCATAGTTGGTGGCTTGCTCCTCGTTGTCGAAATGTCCAGCGACGAGATACGTCTCTGTGCAGGCAGTGCCAGGCTCTGCAATGATCGGCTTGCTCAGAAATTTGGTCTCGACTGCCCCACTTGTGCCCTGGACTGCCGTCATCAACACCTTCCACTCGTCTATCCACTCGGGATTGACTGTAATCGCCTTACGCTCGACCCATGCGGCGCGCTGGTTCGCGAAGAGCTTCACGGGCTTTTTCAATCCCGCTTCCGAAGGTTTGCCCAGGAAATTCGTAGCGAGTCCAAACGGCTTACGACTGGCGACGCGCCGGTCGAGTGTCGGCTCCTTCTTAGCTCTGACCTTTTCCAAAATCGACACTGCCTCGTTACGGCGCACGAGAATGTCATAGGCGTCGAGGTAGCGAGCCACCGCTGGTCCTGTCGGCTCTCCATCCCAGATTGTCTGAACTTCGCACGGTCCGTTGTGGTCGCGATCCCACAAGAAGTATGAGATCCCGCCACGAATCTTCACGCCGGGAAAACCTTCGTACAGTTTTGGATAGTCCACGATCTTCCGCATCCGCTTGTCGGTCAGCATTCGAGCACGATACTTGTCGAGGCCTTTGCCGCCCGCCATCCAGCGCGAGGGCGTCACGAACACCGCATAGCGCGGATCGAGATCGAGCGCATTCTCCACGAATAGTTGGTAAATGGGCGCGGCGCTGGTACCATAGCCACCGTCGTCCAGTTGGTACGGTGGGTTGCCGATGATCACGTCAAACTGCATATGGCCTCCAAATAACTCGGCAACCCGAGTCTTGATGTTGTTTGTGTGAATGAACGCATATGCATGCGTTTCGAATCCTTCGCCACGGTCTAGTGACTTCTGGCTCGCCCCGCAGTACTTGCACTTGCCGCCCGCCCACGTGTGTTCGAGCTCCTCGAACCAGATGTTGCCACTATCGCTGCTGAAGCCTTTGACAATGGAGTGCTCGCTCATGGCATGCTTCGAGCAATACACACTGCGTCGAGCGAGCAGACTCGTAAGATGCGTAATCCCGATTCCGAACACCTGCTTAGTCAGGATGTGATCGACACGCTCCTCAAGACTTGGTATATGGTCCGCCAAGCCCTCGGTGAGACGGGTAGTGATCTCGCGCAGGAACACGCCAGACTTCGTGCACGGGTCGAGAAACGTCACCGTCTTGTCCGCCCAGAGGTTCGCGCCGCTCCGGCTCACCGCCCACGCCTCGGCTAGCGTGTCCAACATCCGTTCGCGAACTCGGGAGGCGTGAAAACCTCGTCGTTGGAGAGGTTCGCGATGCATGTCAAAACATCCGGATTGCGGCTGCGCAGCACAAAGTTTGCCTGAGTGCTCATGCGACCTCCTTGGGTTGGTCGCCGAGGGCTGCGACGGCTAACTCGCCCACTGTCATTGGCGGGTAGGTCCGGGTCGGCGTGAAGATTTCGTGCTTGCCGAGATGCGCGAAAAGCGGGCTATTCGCAATGAAGCCCGATATCTGAGTAAGAGCGTCCAAGCGAAAATCGCGACGCTGGAACCTGCCTTTGCCCAAGTAGCCCCATTCGGCGAAGGCAATGTGCTCACCATCTTTGGCGCTCATCTTCAGGGCATCGCCATGAACAATGTTTTGAGACAGCACGTACGAAGCAGCCTTATAGAGTTCATCCGACTCTTCAACGTGTAGGAAGTCGCCTATGGTCTCCAGCATGTTCGCACGGCACTCGGCGATGTTGTCCTCCAGGAGTTCGATTCCGTAAGTGCACATCAGAGCCAGAAGCGCGTAGTGCTGCTTTTCAAAATTGGACTTCCCGAACTTGAGCTCGACGGCGGCGAGCTTTCGCTGCAAGATACGCACGAGGAAGTTTCCACTGCCGCAAGCCGGCTCTAAGAATCGGGAGTCAATGCGCTCCGTCTCGTCCTTTACAAGGTCGAGCATCGCTTCGACCATCCAGGAAGGTGTGAACACCTCACCGTGATCGGCGACGCGTTGTTTTGACTTTAATTGGCTCATTGCAGAATTACGTTGCACGCATTCGAGTGCTAGTTGTCCGCTGAGGCGAGACTTATTGCTGAGGCGTATTCGGCCGCTCTCCATCGAAGTTACCATGGGCGGGCAGCTGCACGCTGTAACGTTGCGATTATGGGTCTTGAGCCGGGCAGTACCATGTCACCTTATCAGAAAGGCAACTCTTCTGGCGTAGATTCTCTCGACATCCGCGCAGCATCGACGAATGCGACGTCTCCGGCAGCTAGTCTCATGGGAACCTCCGCCGAGATGGAACGCTATATGGAGCCAGCCCCGTTAATCCGTAATATCGCAAGCTACAGTCCAGTCGCGATTGCCGAGACGTCGCTGAATTGGAAACCGTTCAACCACCATCGCCCACGTGCTTGATTCGGATGCCTATATAAGAAACGCGATTGGGTGGTTTGCGGGTTAATATTGCGCGTGGTGTGGGATCCGCTTGCAGTTCGAAACTGTCATCGAATTCCATCTCTAGCCGCAATGCTGGCGAATCTTCCACTTGAATGCTGCCAGTAGAACAACTGATCGTCTGGTTGTCGAATGTGAGTGGCAACTTCCACGTTGTGCACATCCGCAAAATAGCTTCTGCGTCCAGCGCAGTTGCCCGCCCCTTAAGGAACCCCGTAAGCATCTGCTTGCTTATACCAAGGGCATCGGCAACCGCGGTCCAGCTGTTACCGTCCGCATGCAATCGCTGCAGTAGAGAACGCACAGAATCCCAAAAAGCAGTATCGCGAACGTGAAGGCGAGGGCGACTCATGAGTATTTATATAAATACAGACTATTGCAAAACGGCGATTTCTGTATTGTAATAGATACTTAGGCCGAGGAGTAGCCCTCATGTCCGCTGCCCAAGTTTTAGATAGGGTAAACGAACGCGATCAACGAATTGGAACGATTGCGCGGGCGGATGTCTTCAAACTTCACGCCAACTTCAGAGTTGTCCACGTATTTATTTTCAACTCCAGGGGAGAACTGCTACTCCAGAAGATCGCACCCAATCGGCATCGTCACCCTGGCCGCTGGGGGTCGTCGCTTGCTGCATACGTGGCGGCGGGCGAAGACTACGCCGAGGCGGCGACGCGCCGACTCCAAGATGAACTTGGCATACCCAGCTTGGACTTGTCTGAAATTGGTAAGACCCAGATGCACGACGAGGGTTGCCTTAAATTCATCACACTCTACGTAGGCAACTACGCCGGTCCTTTCGCGGCGGATCCAACCCAGATCGCAGACCTCGAATTTCTTTCCATGGACGAAATACTCCGGGCAGCCGTTCACAGTCCCTCGCACTTCACTCCAACGTTCCTCTATCTCCTTGACTTCTACATGCGAACCCGGCCATCGTAAGAAGCAAGTGCAACTGAAGACCGACGAGCTCATCGATCTTTACAAAGTCGCGATCGAAGAATATCGGTTTCAGGTTAAACTCAATAACGACCGTCTACTGCATCTCACCGTATTCAACATCGCGGTTTTGTCCGCAGGCGCAGGACTGTTGAAAGTGGGTGGTCCCCGACTAGGAAATCTGTTCGTCGCCACCATTTTCATAGCCGGCTTCTGCACGTCTGTCATCGGAGCCCGCGCCGTAAGCACTTTTCATCAGTACTACCGCCGGACCGTTTACAAGAAAACAGTGTACGAGGAACTCCTCGGACTCACAGAAGCTCGCGAACTGCCCAACGGCGTCCCTGCTGACTTAGCAATCGGCACGACGGAATCGCATTCGGAACGCGAGAGAATTCTCACGCAGACCGAAGCTTGGGTATGCCGTCCCATTGGCATCTGGAGCGTGGTTGGTGGATTCCGATCGACGCTGACCATCCTGGCAGCGCTGCATCTCCTCGGAACCGTTGCGGCCGTCGCGCTTGCGTTAGGACTCGCAGCGTTGTAACGGCATGCCCGACGCGGCGATAACAATGCGTAACGATCTCAGAAATTTATCTATATAACGGCACCGAAACTGTGCCCATTTTTGTGCCCACCCCCTGCATAGAAGCATTACGCACCGTTACCAGCCTGAAGCTGAATAACCCGAGCATGTCTTTGATAACTAGCAACATTGCGCAACGTAAGGCAGCTGTTGTGAATCCTTGCAAGTCATAGAGAAATGGCTGAAATCTTATTCGTAATCAGCAGGTCGCCGGTTCGATCCCGGCGGGTGGCTCCAGGAACCCTTTCCCCTCCATACGTTTACGGCGATCTAAAAGATTCTTGAAATCGCCAATTTTGATTTTATGCCTACGCTGCGCCTCTGATTTCCGACCTGCGCCTCTACGGAGTACCTGAATTATTCAGGAGCAAGTACCGTGCGCGACGGAGTGATGCGGGTTAAGTTTAGGCTTGGTGCACGACTTGACCAACCTGCGAAGCTCTACTAATGGGATGGTCCGCCGCAGAATCTCAGGTTGTGGGGGTATAGAGTGCGGAGGAAGGAGACCTCTCATGGAACTACACGCGATCGGGATAGATCTGGGCAAGATGAGGTGTATCGAAGTCCCGCTGTGGCAACTTCGATTCTAATCAAGCATGACGTAGAACTTTCCTGCCAGGCCTGCCGGCGCATACTGAGATGGCACAACGGTCGACCCGGCGCTTTCTAATCCTGATATCGGTAGAGTTCCTTCAAGACCGTTTAGCTAATGAGGAAGAGAGCGGGCGGATTCCCTCATGGCCCGGAGTCACTGACTCCACCAAAGGCCGAATACATTGGCGCAGACCGAACTGTCATTCCCGTTTTCGCTTGCAATTCCACGGGGGACCATACATACCGGCAATTAACGGGACTTTTCGAGTTAACGCGTGACCCGTTAAAGTGTGGATCGGCCACGAACCGCCGATACGGAAACAATCGATGCCGGTAGCTGCTAGCGGGAGGTGTGCTAACGGGAGGCGTTGAAAATCTGATTTAACACTATTAACATAGAAGTACTTACTGAGGATTGTGAATGATATCCAAACGAATGTGGGTCGGAGCAGTGCTGGCTGTGCTGGCGGTCAGATTGAGTGCCGCCGATGTCGAAGTCAAAAGCCCACAACCGTCGCCACTTGCCGATGCGGTTCAACATGGCGACACGCAGGCTATCCAGGCGCTGCTAAACAAAAAGGTTGACGTGAACGCCCCGCAGCCCGACGGAGCGACCGCGCTCCACTGGGCCGCCTACCGGAGCGACGCCGAGTCGGCGGCTGCTCTCATTCGCGCGGGCGCGGATGTCAATGCCAAAAACAGGTACGGCGTCACTCCGCTTGCTCTTGCCGCGGACGAGGGCAATCCAGCCGTGCTGGATATCTTATTAAAAGCGGGCGCAAAGCCGAACGACCCAATTAACTTCGTGAACTCCGGCGAGACGCCGCTGATGCACGCGGCGCGATCGTCGAAAGTTGATGCGGTCAAGTTGCTGGTACGGGCCGGCGCCGACGTGAACGCGAAGGAGAATTGGAACGGTCAATCGGCTCTCATGTGGGCTGCCGACGATGGCGATAGCGCAATGGTGACGGCGCTGCTGGAGCTGGGCGCCGACATCCACGCAAAGTCTCACGCCGGAACCACGCCGTTTCTGTTCGCCGTGCGCAAGGGAGACGTGCGCAGCGTGCAGGCGATGCTCGCACGCGGCGCCGACGTCAACGAGAAGCGATCTGGCGATCTTGCGACACCGCTGCTCGTCGCCATCATCAACGGCCACGCAGATTTGGTCGACTTGCTACTCGACAAGGGCGCCGATCCAAACGCTGAAGGCGGCACCACTGAAGTGACCGTTACCGGCAGCAAGGCGGCCGAAGTGAAGCTTAAGTTCAAGACGCCGACTTTCCGCGAGCAGCTCCGCGACGTCGGCAGTGAAGGCGGTAACGGCCGGAACAACTCGTGGGGCCGCCCGCTTCAAGCTGCGGTGCACGTCGCCAACTGGCACGTCAGCGACATCCTTATTACTGTGAACATCGACCGGATTCGCATTATCAAATCGCTGCTGGCGCACGGCGCAGATGTGAACGGCCGCAACACGGACATGGAGCCTCGCTGGGAGGGAGCGCGCTACCGGCGTCGTCTGGTTGGTGCCACCGCGTTGCTGCTTGCGTCGTACTCGGCGGACGTTGATGTGATGCGGCTGCTGCTGGCCAATGGCGCCGATCCGAAAATCAACACCGGCGTCAACATCACGCCGCTCATGGCGGCGGCCGGCATCGCTTGGGCGTCGAACCAGGACCGGGCGACTGAAGCTGAAGTGCTGGAAGCGGTCAAGCTGCTGGTAGAAGAACAGCACCTGGATGTGAATTTCGTGGCCGACACCGGCGAGACGGCGATGCATGCCGCCGCCTATCGCGGGGCCAATAGCGTGGTGCAGTATCTGTTCGACCACGGGGCTAAGCTGGACGTGGCTGACAAGAGCGGCCGAACGCCGCTGGCCATCGCCGACGGTGTGGAATATGGAAATTCCTTCGCCGCTCAACCGCAAACAGCGGTGCTGCTGCGCAAGCTCGGAGCGAAAGAAATTCCCTGTCCGGGCCTGTGTCCCAACCTAATTCCTGAAGAAGCACTGCCACCCGAGGAGGCGGCTAAATGAAACGCAGGTTGACTTTCCTGATCGTCGCGACGTACGCGATCTTTGTTGTGGGGTACGGTGTGCGCGGCAAAGCGCAGCAACCGACGGCCTCGCCTGCCATTCCTGCGTCGCAGTCGGCCGCGCCACAGTCCGCTGCAGCACCGGCTTCGCCGGCGGCGGCTCAACAGGCGGTGGTCACGAAGTACTGCTATACATGCCACAACGAAAAGCTGAAGTCGGGCGGCCTCGCGTTGACCGCTCTCGACATCTCCGCGCCCGCGAAGAATATTGAGTCGTGGGAGAAGGTCATCCGCAAGCTAGGGACCGGTGCGATGCCGCCCGCTAAAATGCCGCGTCCGGACAAGGCGACGGCGGACGGCCTGGTGCGATATCTGGAAACGGAGCTGGATCGCGCTGCCTTGGCCAATCCGAATCCAGGACGCCCGGGTCTTCAGCGCCTGAACCGCTCCGAATACAAAAACGCGATCCGCGACCTGCTGGCCCTCGACATCGACGTGGCGTCCATGCTGCCGGCCGACACTGCCGGGTACGGGTTCGACAATAACGCCGACGCGCTGACGCTCTCTCCTGCGCTTACGGAGCGGTACCTCAATGCTGCCGCCAAGATCAGCCAGGTCGCACTGGAACGTCCCCGCGGCATGCCGACGCCCGAGACGTTTTTCGAACCGACCGATCGCAGCGAAGCGGGCCGGTTCAGCGATGACATGCCCTTCGGCACGCGTGGCGGCCTGGCCATTCACTATGTCTTCCCAGCCGACGGCGATTATTTGATCGAGACGCACCCGAAAGAGAATGGCGCCAACGACGGGTTCGAGAACTTCTCGACCGAAATCCATCAGCTCGATATCGCCATCGACAGCGAGAACATATTGTCGGCGGGGCTTGGAGGACCGGAATGGACGTCGCGTAACCGGCTCGCGGCAGGCCGGGCAGAGCGCGAGCAAAAAGTACTCGACAAGATGAAAGTCGTGGTGCACATCAAGGGCGGCGAACATCTGGTGCAGGCGTACTTCGTCTCCAAGACAGCGACGGTTGTCGAAGACCTGTTTGACCCGTCGGTTCGACGCGAGCCGTATCGGCCGGTCGGAGGCGTACCCAAACTTTCGTACCTGCGGATTACCGGGCCGTTGAAGGGCACGGCGTCCATCAGCACCGACACGGAGAGCCGCCGCCGCGTGCTGATCTGCAGCCCCTCATCGGCGACCGACGAAGTGTGTGCCAAGCGGATCATCTCGACGCTGGCACGCCGCGCCTATCGCCATCCTGTGACCGATTCTGAGATGGAGGTCCTGCTGCTTCGGTACCGCTCCGGCGCCAAAGAAGGTGGCTTCGAGTCGGGCATCGAAATGGCGCTGCGCAAGATCCTGTTGAGCCCGAAGTTTCTCTTCCGATTGGAAAGCCAGCCGCCGTCGGTGGCGGCCAACACGCCGTATCGACTAAGCGACATAGACTTGGCATCACGTCTATCTTTCTTCCTCTGGAGCAGTATCCCGGATGACACGCTGCTGGACCTCGCGGCGAAAGGGACGCTCCATCAACCCGAGGTGATGCATCAACAGGTAAAGCGGATGCTCGCCGATCCCAAATCGCAGGCCCTGGTCGACAACTTCGCGGGTCAGTGGCTGCAAGTTCGCAATGTGCAGACGCACCAGCCGAGTCCCGAGACGTTGTTCCACTTCGATGACAACCTGCGCAAGGCGCTGGAGGAGGAAATGCGGCTGTTCTTCGCCAGCATCATCCGGGAGAACCGCCCGATTACGGACTTGCTCGACGCCGACTACACGTTCCTGAACGAGCGCCTCGCGAAGCACTACGGGATTCCGGGTATTATCGGCCAGGACTTCCGCCGCGTGACCTTGCCGGCGGACAGCGTGCGAGGCGGACTGCTCGGCAAAGGCGCGATCCTGATGTCCACGTCGTATCCGAATCGGACCTCCGTGGT
>Ga0105238_10005921_pt1 | contig 12119 bp, 10 predicted proteins | sample KBSC34metaG_FD_81526 | JGI IMG/M metagenome (GOLD analysis project Ga0105238, IMG submission 81526) | Corn rhizosphere microbial communities from Kellogg Biological Station, Michigan, USA - KBS C3-4 metaG | ecosystem: Host-associated > Plants > Roots > Rhizosphere > Soil | place: Michigan, USA... | reverse complement strand
CGTCCCGGCGTCCGCGGCGCGGAGTCGATCCCCGGCGCGACCGTCGCGAAGATCGGGCTGAGGCGGTCGACGACCTCCTTCTCGCCGCCGATCATCAGGCAGAACCCCCGCGCGAAGCCCCAGACGCCGCCGCTCGTCCCGCAGTCGACGTGGTGGATCCCCTTCTCGCGCAGGGCCGCCGCGTGGCGGATGTCGTCGACGTAGTGCGTGTTGCCGCCGTCGATGACGACGTCGCCCTCCTCGAGGACGTCCGCGAGGGCGGCGATCGTCTTGTTGGTGATCGAGCCGGCGGGAACCATCACCCACACGGCCCGCGGCTTCTCGAGCTTTGCGACGAAGTCCGCCAGCGAGGTCGCGCCCTCGGCGCCGTCGGCCTCCAGTGCCTTCACGGCGTCCGGCGAGACGTCGTAGCCGACGCACCGGTGGCCGTCCTTCATCAGACGGCGCACGATCCCGGCGCCCATCCGGCCGAGCCCGACCATTCCGAGCTGCATGGGGGTGTCCGTGGCCATTCAGTGCCCCTTCCAGTAGTGCGGCCTCATTCCTGGCGCGCGAGGAGCAAGCCAGGCTAGGACGCAGGGAGTCCCGATACCTGAAGGTATCGGGGCAACCGAGGACGACGCTTGGCGCCGCTCATCGCGCGCCGGGGACCAGGAGGGCACTGCTGGAAGGGGCACCTAGCTCCTTTGTCCCAGGATGAACCGCTCGACGGCATTCGCGAAGCCGTCGTCGTCGTTCGAGGTCGTCACGCGCCGCGCCGCCCGCTGCACCTCGCGGTCGGAGTTGCCCATCGCGATCGAGAGGCCCGAGTGCGCGAACATCAGGACGTCGTTCGGCATGTCGCCGATCGTGGCGATCTCCTCGGGCGCGATCGCGTAGCGCTTCGACAGGAACCGTGCGACCGCGCCCTTGTTCGCGAGCGGGTGCGTGATGTCGAGGTAGTACGGCTGAGAGCGGGACGACGAGACGCTGTCGCCGAACTCGTCGTTCGCAGCCGTAGCAGCGGCCGCCACCGCATCGTGATCGTCGCTCACACCAACGATCTTGGCGACACGGCTCTCCATGCCGTCGAAGTTGTCGACCACGGTCGGCTCGAACTGCACCGTCTCGGCCTCGCGGTCCACGTGCGGGCCGTCGGGATCGACCACGAGCCAGTCCGACCCACGGTAGAGCCAGGCGTCGAGGCCGAACGATGCGAGCAGCTCCACGGCGCGACCGACCAGCTGGTCCGGGACGACCCGGTCCTCGACGACGCTCATGTCGGGCTCGACGATGAGCCCGCCGTTGAACGCCGCGATCGGTGAGGAGAGAGCGAGCGGCTCCACGAGCATCGACATCCCCCGCGGCGGCCGTCCGCTCGTCACTGCGAACGCGATCCCGGCCGCGTGGAGGTCCTGGACGGCCGCAATCGAGCGCTCGCTGAGCGACTTGTCCGACCGGACGAGCGTCCCGTCGACGTCCGCGAGCACGAGCCGGATCACTTCGTGGCCCGGTAGCGGCGGATCAGCGCGTTCGTCGACGAGTCGTGCGCGAGGTCGGGCTCGTCCTCGCCGGAGAGCTCCGGGATGATCCGCTGCGCGAGCGCCTTGCCGAGCTCGACGCCCCACTGGTCGAACGAGTTGATCTCCCAGACCGTCCCCTGCGTGAAGACGCTGTGCTCATAGAGGGCGACGAGCGCGCCGAGCGAGAACGGCGTCAGCTCCTCGGCCAGCAGGACGTTGCTCGGCCGGTTGCCCTCGAAGACGCGGTGCGGCACGACCGTCTCGGCCGTCCCCTCGGCGCGCACGTCGGCCTCCGTCTTGCCGAACGCGAGCGCCTCGGCCTGCGCGAAGACGTTCGACATGAGGATGTCGTGGTGCGCGCCGAGCGGGTTCAGCGTCCGCGAGAACCCGATCAGGTCGACGGGGATCAGCTTCGTCCCCTGGTGGATCAGCTGGTAGAAGCTGTGCTGGCCGTTCGTACCGGGCTCGCCCCAGAACACGGCGCCGGTCTGGTAGTCGACCTGCCGCCCGGCGAGCGTGACGTGCTTGCCGTTCGACTCCATCGTCAGCTGCTGGAGGTAGGCCGGGAACCGCTTCAGGTACTGCTCGTACGGCATCACGCCGACGGTCTGGGCGTCGAAGAAGTCGCCGTACCAGACGCAGAGGAGGCCCATCAGCACGGGGAGGTTCCGCTCCCAGGGCGTCGTGCGGAAGTGCTCGTCCATTGCGTGGAACCCCGCGAGCAGCTCGTGGAAGCGCTCCGGCCCGACCGCGAGCATCGTCGAGAGCCCGATCGCGGAGTCCATCGAGTAGCGCCCGCCGACCCAGTCCCAGAAGCCGAACATGTTGTCCGTGTCGATGCCGAACTTGGCGACCTCGTCGGCGTTGGTCGACACGGCGACGAAGTGCTTCGCGACCGCTGCCTCGTCGCCGAGCGCTGCGAGCGCCCAGTCACGCGCCGTGTGCGCGTTGGTCATCGTCTCGAGCGTCGTGAAGGTCTTCGACGAGACGACGAACAGCGTCTCCTCGGCCGAGAGATCGCGGGTCGCCTCGACGAAGTCGGTCGAGTCGACGTTCGAGACGAAGCGGAAGGTCATGTCGCGCCGCGTGTAGTGGCGGAGCGCCTCGTAGGCCATGACGGGGCCGAGATCGGAGCCCCCGATCCCGATGTTGACGACGTTCCGGATCGGCTTCCCGGTGTGACCGGTCCAGGCGCCCGAGCGGATCCGGTCGGCGAAGGACGCCATCCGGTCGAGCACCTCGTGGACGTCGGCGACGATGTCGCGGCCATCGACGACGAGGGACGTGCCCTTCGGCATGCGGAGGGCGACGTGGAGGACCGAGCGGTTCTCGGTCGTGTTGATCCGCTCGCCGCGGAACATCGCCTCCGTCCGTTCGGCGAGGCCCGACTCGCGGGCGAGCTCGAGCAGGAGGCGCAGCGTCTCGTCGGTGAGCCGGTTCTTCGAGTAGTCGAGGTAGATCCCGGCGCCCTCGGCCGCGAGCCGCTTGCCGCGGCCCGGGTCCGCGGCGAAGAGATCGCGTAGGTGAAGGTCGCGGACCGCCGCGAAGTGGCGCTCGAGCGCGGCCCAGGACGGCCGTTCGCGGAGCGGCGCGGTCATCCCGGCAGGGCGTCCGGGCCGGGCGGCCGGGTGTACGGGTCACTCTCGTCCAGCATCCTGTCCCCATTCTTGACCCAACGCTCCTGGATCTCCTCGAGGGAGCGCCCTTTCGTCTCCGGCACGAGGTGCCGGACGAAGACGAACGAGACGACGCACAGGGCGGCGAAGAGGAAGAAAGTCGTCGACTCGACGATCGCGTCGACGAGCGAGAGGAAGAACTGCGCGACGAGAGGGAACGCGGCCAGCCAGTTCGCGGCGGTCGCCAAGAGGCCTGCAGGGGAAGGTGACGCCGCCGACGCCGATCATCCAGGGCGCCAGCTTGCGTCGGGTCACGGCAGCCACGGGTCTCTCCAGCCTCCGTGCTTGCGGGTCAGATCGTCGGCGGTCTTCGGCCCCCAGGTGCCGGGCTCGTACGCCTCGACCGGAGGCGGCGCGTCGATCAGCGGCTGCACGACGCGCCACATCTCCTCGACGACATCCTGCCGCGCGAAGTGGAACGACTGCCCGCGGAGCGCAGCTTCGAGCAGTACCTCGTAGGCGGTCGGCCCCTCGCCGCCCATCGAGGCGAACTCCATGTCGAGGTCGATCGGGCGTAGCGCCAGCCCCTCCGCCGCCTTGGCCTGCAGCTTGAGCCGCGCCCCCGGCTGCGGGCCGATGCGCAGGACGAGCTCGTTCGCCGGCGGCCGGGGGGTGCCCCGCGGCGCGAGCCCGAGCCACGGCGTCTCCCGAAAGACGAGCCGCACCTCGGTCACGGTCTCCGGCAGCGACTTGCCCGCACGGATGAAGAACGGGACGCCCGACCAGCGCCAGTTGTCGATCTCGAGCCGCATCGCGCAGTACGTCTCGGTCTGCGATCCCGCCGCGACGCCGTCGACGTCGAGGTAGCCGCGGTACTGGCCGCGCACGTAGTTCGCCGGGTCGGCGTCGGCCATCGCCAGGAAGACGTCCCGCTTACGGTCGCGGACGACGTCGAGGGTGCCGCCCGCCGGCGCCTCCATGGCGACGAGGCTCAGCACCTGGAGCAGGTGGTTCTGGACGACGTCGCGCATCGCGCCGACCGGGTCGTAGAAGTGGCCGCGGTCGGCGATGCCGAAGCTCTCGCCCATCGTGATCATCACGGAATCGATGAAGTACCGGTTCCAGATGGGCTCGAGGACGGTGTTCGAGAAGCGCAGGAAGATGATGTCCTCGACGGACATCTTTCCCAGGAAGTGGTCGATCCGGTAGATCTGCGACTCGTCGAGCGAGGCGTGCAACTCATCGTCGAGCGCGCGAGCGGACGGGAGATCGTGCCCGAACGGCTTCTCGACGATGACGCGGCCGTTCTCCGTCAGCCCCACCTTCGCCAGGCCGTCCACAACCGTGCCGAAGAGCGAAGGCGGGATCTCGAGGTAGAAGGCCGGAGCCTCCTTCCCCTCGATCGCCTTCGCGACCTCCGCGTACACGGCGGGGTCCTTGAAGTCCCCGTGGTGGTAGGAGAGCCGCCCGGCGAGGCGCCCGAACACGTCCTCGTCGAGCTCGTCCTCGCCCGCCGCGACGATGGAGTCGCGCGCATGGGCGACCAGCTTCTCGAGCGTCCAGTCGTCGAACGCGACGCCGACGATCGGGCAGTCGAGGAGGCCGCGACTTTCGAGCCGGTAGAGCGAGCGAAAGGTCATCACGCGGGCGAGGTCGCCCGTGATGCCGAAGATCACGAGGACGTCGGCCGGTGCCGGCGCCGAAGGCTTCTCGGGCATCCGCAGAGCATCTCAGGTTCGGCGCATCTCTACCACTGTCATCATGGACGGCCGTGCCGAAGGTCCCCGCTCTCGATCCGCGCCTGCTCGGTCGCGCGCGGGCGGTGCGGTCGCTCCTGGTGGCCGACGCCTTCCTCGGCGTCGCCTCCGCCCTGCTCGTGCTCGCGCAGGCGGTGCTGCTGGCGCGGGTCGCGGCGCGTGCGTTCGGCGGCGCGTCGCTCGACGACGTCGCGTCGCCTCTGGGCGCGCTCGTGGTCGTGGTCCTCGCACGGGCGGTAACCGCGTGGGGATTCGAGACGGCCGGCCGGCGCGCCGCGACGCAGGTGGTCTCGCAGCTGCGGCTCGATCTCGTCGAGACGCGTCTCCGGCACTCGCCCACGGCGCTCGACGGCGCGGAGAGCGCCGAGCTCGCGACTGCAGCAGTTTCGGGGGTCGATGCCCTCGATGCGACGTTCGCGCGCTATCTGCCGAATCTGGTCACGGCGCTCGTCGTCCCCGTCGCGGTGCTCGCGCTCGTCGTCTCGATCGACCCGCTCGCCGCCGGCGTGATGGTGCTCACGCTGCCGCTGGTGCCGATCTTCATGTGGCTCGTCGGCCGCTACACCGAGCACCGCGCCCGCGCGCGGTGGCGAGCGATGAGCCTGCTCGCGAACCACTTCCTCGACGTCGTCCGCGGGCTGCCCACGCTGCGGGCGTTCAACCGCGGGCACGCTCAGGTCGATCGGATCGTCGCGATCAGCGACGAGTACCGGCGCGCGTCGATGGGGACGCTACGCGCCGCGTTTCTCTCCGGCGCGGTGCTCGAGCTCGCTGCCACCCTGGGGATCGCGCTCGTCGCCGTCGTCGTCGGCGTCAGCCTCGCGGAAGGCAATGTCGGGTTCGAGGCCGCGCTCACGGTGCTGGTGCTTGTGCCGGAGCTCTACCTCCCGCTTCGGAACCTCGCGGCGCAGTTCCACGCGAGCGCGGACGGAGCTGCGGTCGCGGCGCGGATGCTCGACCTCGCGGAAGGTGCGCCGCTCCCGTCCGGCGGTGCCCTCCTCGCGGACCCCGCCGCGGCGACGATCGCCTTCGAGCGGGTCTCCTTTCGCTATCCGGCCGGGGACGGAGACGCGCTCGCCGAGGTCGACCTCGAGCTGCATCCGGGCGAGACCGTCGCGTTCATCGGAGCGAGCGGCGGCGGCAAGAGCACGCTTGCCGCGCTCCTCCTGCGCTTCGCGGAGCCGACGTCGGGGCGGATCCTCGTGGGGACGGACGACCTCGCCGGCCTGGATGCGCCCGCCTGGCGCAGATCGATCGCGTACGTGCCGCAGCGCCCGACGCTCTTCCGCGGCACGATCGCCGACAACATCCGCCTGGGCGACGCATCCGCAGACGACGCCGGCGTGCGGCAGGCGGCGCGGCTCGCGGGCGCGCACGACTTCGTCTCCGGGCTCGCGGACGGATACGCGACGCTCGTCGGGGACGGCGGTCGCGCCCTCTCCACGGGCGAGCGCCGGCGGATTGCGCTCGCCCGCGCCTTCCTCCGGGACGCGCCCCGCGTGATCCTCGACGAGCCGACCGCCGATCTCGACGAGGCGAGCGCGGAGCTGGTGCAAGAGGCGATCGAGCGGCTCCGTGTCGGCCGGACGGTGCTCCTGATCGCGCACCGGCCCGAGCTCGCAGCGCTCGCGGATCGCGTCGTCGTGGTCGCCGCGGGCCGCGTCTTCGAACCGGCCGAGGAGGCGGCGTGACGTCGACCTTCGGTCGCCTGCTCGCGCTAGCCGACCTTCCGCGCGGCCGGCTGGTGCTGGCGCTCGGGCTCGGCGCGCTCGCGCTCGGCTTCGGCGTGGCGCTGCCTGCGACGGCCGGGTACCTCATCTCCCGTGCTGCCGAGCAGCCGCCGATCCTGTCGCTCACGACGATCGTCGTGGTCGTCCGCTTCCTCGCGCTCGCACGGCCGCTGACGCGGTACCTCGACCGGCTCGCCTCGCACGACCTGGCGCTCCGCACGATCGGCCCGTTGCGGGCGCGTGTGTACGAGCGGATCGAGCCGCTCGCTCCGGCCGAGCTCGGCGCCTTCCGGCGCGGGGACCTGCTGACGCGGATGGTCGGCGACGTCGATGCCCTGCAGGGCCTCTCGATCCGCGGGATCGGCCCGCCGGTCGCCGGGCTCGTCGTCGGCGCTGCCTGCGTCGTCGCGACGGCGTTGCTGCTGTCGGCCGCGGCCGTCGTGCTCGCCGCCGGCCTCGTGGTGGGAGGCGTCGCGGTGCCGCTCCTCGCAGCGCGGGTGGCCCAGCGGTCGGCCCGCTGCCAGGCGTCGGCGCGCGGCGAGCTGACGGCGGAGCTGGTCGAGCTCCTCGCCGGCGCGCCGGAGCTCGTCGCCTACGGCCGGGAGGACGAGACGCTCGCCCGGGTCCGCGCCGCCGACAGGGAGCTCGGCCGCCTCGCCGAGCGGGACGCGCTCGTCGCCGGCGTCGCGGACGCGGCATCGATCGCGATTGCGGGCCTGACGACCGTGAGCGTGCTGGCGCTGGCCGTGGCCGCCCACGACGCGGGCACGCTCGACCGCGTGCTGGTCGCGACGCTCGCGCTGCTCGCGCTCGTCTCGTTCGAGACCGTCGCGCCTCTGCCCGCCGCCGCGCGCGAGCTGACGGGGACGCTCGCGGCCGGGCGGCGCGTCCTCGAGCTGACGGCGCACGAGCCGGCCGTTCGCGATCCCGAGCGCCCGGCGGAGCCCCCGCGACCCCCCGTCGCCGTGTCACTCGAGGGCGTCACCGCGCGATACCCGGGCGCGGCGACGCCGGCGTTCGAGGGCCTCGACCTTCGGCTCGAGCCCGGCGAGCGCGTCGCCCTCGTCGGCCCGAGCGGCGCCGGGAAGACAACGGTCACGAGCCTGCTCCTGCGGTTCCTCGACCCGGAGGAAGGGCGCGTCACGCTCGCCGGCAGCGACCTCCGCTCGCTCCGGCAGGAGGACGTTCGCCGCGTGTTCGCGCTCGCCGGCCAGGACGCGCACGTGTTCGACTCGACGATCCGCGAGAACCTCCGCCTCGCGCGGCCGGAGGCGAGCGACGCGGAGCTGCACGATGCGCTCGCAAAGGCCCATCTCGCCGCCTGGGTTGCCACCCTTCCCGACGGGCTGGACACCCTCGTCGGCGAGGACGGGCGGCGCCTCTCCGGAGGCCAGCGCCAGCGGCTCGTCGTGGCGCGGGCGCTCCTGGCGGACGCGCCGGTGCTCCTCCTCGACGAGCCGACGGCGCACCTCGACCCGCTCACCGCCGAAGCGCTCGTCCGGGACGTCCTCGACGCCGCGGACGGCAAGTCCGTGCTCCTCATCACGCACCGGCCGGAAGGCCTCGACCTCGTCGATCGCGTGGTGACGCTCGGACCGCTGAGCGTGGCTCAGCGGGGCTAGATGGCGACGCCGGTCTCGAGGTCGAAGAAGTGCAGGCGGGTGGTGTCGACCACGAGCTCGATCGGCTCCCCCTCCCGCGCTCGCGTGTCCCGGTCGACCCGGGCGACGAAGGCCGGAGGCCGCTCGTCCGCCCCGTCGTGCCCCTCCGCGACCGGCTCCGACATGACGGGCTCGGCGGGAAGCGGCAGGTGGAGGTAGACCTCCGCCCCCATGTCCTCGCGGATGTCGACCTGGGACGACAGGCGCGCGTGCCGTGAAGCGTCGGGGACGAGCGCCGCATCCTCGAGATCCTCCGGGCGGATCCCGAACGCGAGCCGGCGATCGACGTATCCCTCGAGCGCCGGCCTTTCGGACACCGTCTCGGGGCGAAGCTCGATCGTCGCCTCCCCCATGCGCACGGCCAGGCCCTCGTTCCCGCGCTCGAGGGTCGCATGGAGGAGGTTCATCGGCGGCGCCCCGATGAAGCCGGCAACGAACAGGTTGGCCGGGCGGTCGTAGACCTGCTGCGGGATGCCGGACTGCTGCAGGCGGCCGCCCTGCATCACCGAGACGCGATCGCCGAGCGTCATCGCCTCGCTCTGGTCGTGCGTGACGTAGACAGTCGTCACCGCGAGGTCGCGCTGGATCCGCGCGATCTCGGCGCGCATCTGGATGCGTAGCTTCGCGTCGAGGTTCGACAGCGGCTCGTCCATCAGGAAGACGCGCGGCTCACGCACGATCGCACGGCCCATCGCCACGCGCTGCCGCTGACCGCCCGAGAGGGCGCCCGGCTTCTTCTTCAGCTCGCCGGCGAGGCCGAGGACCTTCGCCGCGTCGGTGACGCGGCGCCTGATCTCGGTCTTCGGAAGGCGCCGCATCTTGAGGCCGAACGCCATGTTGTCGTACACCGACATGTGCGGATAGAGCGCGTAGTTCTGGAAGACCATCGCGATGTCGCGCTTCTTCGCGGGCAGGTTGTTGACGATCTGGTCGCCGATCCGGATCTCGCCCTCGGTCACCTCCTCGAGACCGGCGATCATCCGCAGCGCGGTCGTCTTGCCGCACCCGGACGGGCCGACGAACACCATCAGCTCCCCGTCCGAGATGTCGAGATCCAGCGAGCGGACCGCCCGGGTGCCGTCGTCGTAGACCTTCGTGAGGTTGTCGAGGGTGATCCCGGCCATGGGTCAGCCGGCGGTGGGAGCGCCCACCGCCACGACGCCGAGCCGCTCGAGCTCGCTCAGCACGAAGGCGACCGACTCTTCCGGCGAGCGCGACACGGTGTCGGCGACGATCTCCGCGTCCTCGGGCTCCTCGTAGGGGTCGTCGACACCCGTGAACTGCGTGATCTCGCCGGCGAACGCCTTGGCGTAGAGGCCCTTCACGTCGCGCCGCGCGCACTCCTCGACCGGCGCCTTCACCCACACCTCGACGAACGGGCCCTGCTCCTCCACGAGCGCGCGGACGCGCTTGCGGGTCCCGTCGTACGGCGAGATCGCGGCGACGACCACCGCCGCGCCGTGCCGCGTCAGCCGCGACGCGACCCAGCCGATGCGCTCGATGTTCGTGTCGCGGTCCTCGTGCGAGAAGCCGAGGCCTTTCGACAGGTGCGTCCGGACGATGTCCCCGTCGAGCACCTCGACGTGCAGGCCGCGGCGCTCGAGCTCGGCCGCGACGGCGTGGCCGATCGTCGTCTTCCCGGCCCCCGAGAGGCCGGTGAGCCAGACCGTGAACCCCGCCTGCCCGGTCGATGCCACGGCGGAGTGGTACCAGAGGCGCGGGACGCGGCCGCCGACGCTCAGTCGTCGTCGCCGGCTGTGGGATGGAGGAACGGCACCTCCGCCGCCTCTGCGCCCGGTGCGTGCCAGCCGGCGCGGAGCACCTCGACGAGCGAAGGAGGTGTGATCAGCGTCGCCGTTCCCGACGGCCGCGGCTCTGCCCGGCCGTAGCCGGCGCACGACCACGAGCGGAGCGCGTCGCCCAGGACGAGCTTCGGCGCCCCGTCGTGGAGCACGAAGGCGCCGTCGGGCAGCTCGTGGAACGCGACGGCGTGCAGGCGACGCTCGCGCGCGGCGGGGTCGATCCGCTCTTCGTGTAGCCGGGCGTCGATCACGTCCGCCCCGTTCTCGTCGTGAAGCTCGCGCCAGATGGTCGAGAACCGGTCGTAGTCCGCACGGCGACACTCGGCACAGGGGCGGTGCCCCGCCGCGAACGCCGTTGCCTCGTCCAGGAAGAAGAGCTCCGTGAACCGGCCGGGGCGCATGAGGGGCGAGCGCCGCCGCCCGCGGAACTCGAGGCGGCACGCGATCCAGCGTCTCACCTGGTACACGCGCCGGATGCGGCCCTCCGCGTCGTGGAGACAGCCACGATTGCCGTAGAGGAGCCCGCGCGCAGAATCGGCGACGAGCTCACCGAGCGGCGTGACGCGATTCTGCAACGGCATCGCCGCCCAGCCTAGGCCCGCGATATGTAACCCCGCCGCAACATTTCGGCGCATAGCGTCCGGCCTCGTGGACTGGACGCTCTTCCACGCCGTGAACTCCGCCATCGCCACGCGCGACTGGCTCGAGGACCCGACGACCGCGCTCGCGGGCGTGATCGTCCCGCTCTACGCGCTCGCGACGGTCGGGCTCTGGTTCCTCGCGCGCCCCTACGGACCCGTGCGGTGGAAGCTCGCCTCGGCCTCCGCGCTCGTCTCGGCGGCGGTCGCGCTGCTCGCCAACCAGGCGATCTCACACCTTTGGGAGCGGCCGCGGCCGTTCACCGCCCACGCGTCGCTGACGCACGTCCTCGGGGCGCGGACGACCGACCCGTCGTTCCCGAGCGACCATGCGGCGGCGGCGTTCGCGATCGCGTTCGCGGTCTTCGCGTTCTCGCGCCGGACCGGTGTCGTCTTCCTGGCGGTCGCGACCCTCATCGGGCTCTCGCGCATCGCGCTCGGGATGCACTATCCGAGCGACATCCTCGCCGGGTTGCTCGTCGGGCTCGCATCCGCCGCGCTCGTCACACGGGCGGGGCGTCCGTGGATGAACCGCGTGGTCGCGCTCGTCAGCCGGGTCTCCGACCCGCTGCTCCGCCCCGTCTGGGGGGGCGCGCGCCGGGTCGCCTCGTCGCTGCGCGTTTTCCCGTAGCCCGGAACCGCGTGCGTGCTGATGCGGCGGCGACGTGCCGGCGCGAGGCTCGGGGTGACCGCCCGTACGGTCACCCGCGAGGAAAGGAGCTTCGATGGCTGTCATCGACACCACCGAGCAGGCGCCCGCCGTCACCGCGAAGACCACGTCCGCCCCGCCGGGCCACTACCGCGCGGCCGTCGTGCACGAGTTCTCGTCGCGCCTCACGATCGACGAGATCCCGCGCCCCGTCCTCGAGCCGGGACAGATCCTGGTCGAGGTCGAGGCGACCGGTCTCTGCCACACCGACATCCACGCAGCCCACGGCGACTGGCCCGTCAAGCCGTCGCCGCCGTTCGTTCCCGGCCACGAGGGCATCGGGATCGTCCGTGAGCTCGGGCCGGGCGTGACCGAGGTGGCGCTCGGTGACCGCGTCGCGATGCCGTGGCTCGGCTACGCGTGCGGCACGTGCGACTACTGCGTCTCCGGCTGGGAGACGCTCTGCCTCGAGCAGAAGAACATGGGCTACTCGATCGACGGCAGCTTCGGTGAGTACGCCGTCGCCTACGGCCGGTACGTCGTTCGGGTGCCGGACGGGATCGACCCGTTCGACGCGGCCCCGCTCACCTGCGCCGGCGTCACGACGTACAAGGCGATCAAGGTCGCGGGCACCCGCTCGTCCGACCTCGTCGCGGTGTTCGGCGTCGGCGGCCTCGGCCACATGGCGATCCAGTACGCGCGCATCGCGGGCGGACGGGTCGTTGCGGTCGACCTGACCGACGAGAAGCTCGAGCTTGCACGCG
>Ga0105238_10005920_pt1 | contig 12120 bp, 12 predicted proteins | sample KBSC34metaG_FD_81526 | JGI IMG/M metagenome (GOLD analysis project Ga0105238, IMG submission 81526) | Corn rhizosphere microbial communities from Kellogg Biological Station, Michigan, USA - KBS C3-4 metaG | ecosystem: Host-associated > Plants > Roots > Rhizosphere > Soil | place: Michigan, USA... | reverse complement strand
GGGCGGTAGCGCCGCCGAGCTGGTGCTGATCATGATCCCGCTGATCGGGCTCACCCTGGGTACGATCAACCTGGCGATGATGATCTACACGGTGGCCAACCTGCACTATGCGACCCAGGAGGCCGCGCGTTGCGCGACGGTGCGTCCGACAGTCTGTGCGGACTCGACCACGCTCGCCACCTATGCGCTGAAGAACTACGCCGGGCTGACGGCCTCGCCGACCTTCACCCTTGTGGTCGAGCCGAAGACCGCCACGGTCTGCCCGAACGGCAACTATGTGACGGCGACCGCCAACTACCATTTCGTGACCGGCTTCACGACGACGACGATCCCGCTGACCGCCAACGCCTGCTACCCGTTGCCTTAAGCCGCGCGCCGGGCTCAGACGAACTGCAGTCCCAGCTTGGCCGCGACGGCGGGCAGCAGGATCGCGTACTGGACGAGGGCGACCGTGTAGAGCGCCGCCAGGACCGGGCGGCCGCCTCGCAGGTTGATCACGACGCCGGCGAACAGGGGTCCGCTGATCGGCCCGATCAGGAAGTAGGGGGCGAGGCGCTTCAGGCGGGACACGGCGGACCTTTCGGCTAGGCTCAGTCGAAAAGGACGCTGGTTCGCGGCGGGCGTCCAATAGTTTGCGAGGACTTAACCTCGGCTTCCGCCCGGGGTTCCGGACCGAAGGTCGTTTTCGCTCAATGGCGGTATGTTAGCTGGGGATTAACCGCCGCATAGCCAAGTCATGGCGTGGCCGGCCCTGCGACAACCGATGTCCTTCAGGTCGTGGACCTGAAAAAGCGCTTCCGCGGCGGCGGGGGCGTCGACGCCGTCTCCATGCGGGTCCAGGCCGGCAGCGTCACCGGTTTCATCGGCGTCAACGGCGCGGGCAAGAGCACCACCCTTCGCTGCATCCTGGGCCTCATGCCGCCGGACGCAGGCGAGGTCCTGCTGTTCGGGGCCTCGGCGAACGAGGCCAGCCGCCGGCGCGTCGGCTTCCTGCCGGAAGAGCGGGGGCTGTTTCCCCGCGAGCGGGCGCGCGAAGCCATCGCCTTCCACGCGCGGCTGAAGGGCCTTTCCAAGCGCGACGCCCTCAGGGCCGCCGACCGGCTGCTCGAACGGATCGGCCTGGGCGGGCGCCTGTCGGCCCGCATCGAGGAGCTGTCCAAGGGCAACGCCCAGCGTGTGCAGATCCTCTGCGCGCTCGCCCATTCGCCCGACCTGCTGATCCTCGACGAGCCGCTGAGCGGGCTCGATCCCGTGGCGCAGAGCGAGGTCCTGTCGCTGTTCGCCGAGTTCCGGGCGGGCGGCGGCGCCATCCTTTTCTCCACCCACTCGATGTCGGCGGCCGAGACCCTCTGCGACCGGGTGGTGATGCTGGCCAACGGCCGGACCGTCTTCGAAGGGGCCCTGGCGGACGCCTCGGCCCGCGCGCCGCACGGCGCCGTCGTGGTGACCCCCGACGCCGACGGCCTGGCCGCGGCCGCGCGGTCGCTGCGCGGCGAGATCCAGCCCATGCCCGGCGGGATGGGCGAGGCGACGCGGTGGCGCGTGACCCTGCCGCGCGAGGTGACCCATCCGGCGCTGATGCGGGCCCTGGCCGAGCGCGCCGTGCCGATCTTCGCCTTCGAGCCCATCAAGGCCGACCTCGAGGCCGCGTTCTGGGACCTGGCCGCGCCGCAAGCCAGGCGCGCCGCATGATCCGCCGGATCGGCCTCATCGCCGGGCGCGAGTTCCGCGCCTACGCCATGACCGCGAGCTTCTGGGTGGCGCTGGCGGTCGGGCCGCTGCTGATGGGCGCGGCGCTGCTGCTGAGCGGCGGGCAGGGCGCCGGCGCGGCACAGCCGGCCGCGACCCTGACCCTGACCCAGGACCGCTCCGGCGCGGTGACGGCGGAGTTCGGCGAGGGTTTCCCGCTGTCGGTTCAGGGGCGGGCCCAATTCGCCGATCTGCTTCGGCGCGACGGCAAGATCCACGGCGCGGTGCGCGTTGTCGAGCCGGAGCCCAAGTCAAACATCGATTCCGACGCGCTGCGGCGCTTCGCTTTACTCATGATGCTCTGGATGACACTTGCCGGCTCGCTGGGGATGCTGTTGCAGGCGGTCGTGCGGGAGCGGTCCAATCGGGCGCTCGAGAGCCTGCTCGCGGCCGCCCGGCCGGCGGACATCGTGTTCGGCAAGCTCTTGGGCGTGGGCGCGGTCTCGCTTCTGGTGGTGTCGACCTGGCTGGGAAGCTCGGCCGCCATGGGCGCCCTGGCGCCATCGTCCGGCGGGACGGTTGCAAGCCTGCTGCAGGGACTGGCCGATCCCGCGGTGCTGCTGCGCGCCGCGGCGATCTATGTGCTGGCCTTCGGCTTCTATGGCCTGGCGACCGTGGCGATCGGCGCGCTGGCGCGCGACAACGCCGACGCGCAGAACCTGGCGCGGCCGATGTTCGCGACCCTGCTCGTCGTCTTCTTCACGGCCATGGCCTCGACGGCCGGCGCGCACAGCCTGGCCTGGCTCGTCTACATTCCGCCGTTCACGCCCTTCATGCTGCTGATCCAGCCGCAGCCGGCAGGGGTGGAACTCGTCGCCCTCGATCTTCTTGCCGCGGCGACTGTACTGGCGGGATGGCTGGCCGTACGCGCGCTTCGCCTGGCCTGCGCGGGATCGCCCCGCATCAGCCGCTCGGCTCGCCTAAAGTCCTGATTTTTAACGTGGAAGGCCTGCGCCGGCCCGAGCCTCGCGGCGGGCGCGGCGTTCGGTCGCGCGCGCGGAAGTAGTGGGGGTCTTCGGCTCAACTTCAAACCAAGGGTAGTTGAGTAACAAAAAACCTTAACATCCCTTAATATTCGCTCACGTCTGGTAATGCGTTCGCTTGGTAAGGGAATTGCGAGCAGCGCCAACAGTCATCACCTGTCGTTAACCATTCATTTAGGTTTACACAATCTTAAATCCATGAATAACCTTGCAGTGGGGTGCAGGGGTCGGGGCTACCAGACGCTTCACCTAACCCAGGCCGGGCCTGTCAGGGGCCGGCTTATCAAAGCGAAGTGAATGGAGATTCACATGACCAAGCTTACTTCTTTTCTGAACGACGAGTCCGGCGCCTCGGCGGCCGAATACGTCCTGATCCTGGCCGTGATCGGCAGCGCCATCGTGGCGGGCGCCATCCTGCTCGGCGGCAGCATCTCGAACGCGCTGTCGAAGGCTTCGACCTTCATCGACGCCAAGGCCTCGACCTTCTCCTGAAGTCGCTGCGGCAGGCGCCGGCCGCAAGGCGGGCGGCTGCCGCACCCTTCGGTTCCCCAGCGGCCGCATGGCTCGCCCGGACATCGAAGGTTCCGCGACATTCGGTCACGCAACGGGAAGGCGAGGGGTGCTCTTCCTCAACCAGGACCAAGACGATTGAGTAATAGGTTTTCTTAACAAAACCTAATATGTGGTAACTCTTGGTAATTGGTTCGCCTGTTGCGCGAATAGAATGAAGCGGTATACAGTCTTCGTGAGACTCAGAATTCTAATTTTTGTTTACAAGTGATTAAATCTGTGAATAAGCTTTAATTAGGGTGCAGAGGTCGGGGGTTCCAGACGCTTCACCTGAGTAAAGCTGATCCCGCGGGGGTCGGTTTCATCACTTGAAGTGAATGGAGATTCACATGACCAAGCTTGCTTCTTTCCTGAACGACGAGTCCGGCGCCTCGGCGGCCGAATACGTCCTGATCCTGGCCATCATCGGCAGCGCCATCGTGGCGGGCGCCGTTCTGCTCGGCGGCAGCATCTCGAACGCGCTGTCCAAGGCTTCGACCTTCATCAACGCGAAGGCCTCGACGTTCTCCTGAGTGCGACAAGCCTGGGCGCCGCCTGCCAGGCGGGCGGCGCCCAGGTGTCTTGCTGACCTGTCGGGCGCGGGTAGCGACCATTCAGGGTGCAGCGACGGTAACAAGGGCCAAGCTTTCCGAGGCCCAGGGTTTTCAAGGCGGATTGGACACTGAACGATGTCCCTGAGAAGTATTGCATCGCTCGCGATCGCCCTGCTGTTGGGCCTCATCGCCGTGGTCATTGTCCGCAACTACCTCATCACCAAGAACGGCACCGGTCCGAGCACGGCTTCGGCCAGCCTCACGCCCATCGTCGTGGCGGCGCTTCCGATCGAGCGCGGCGCCGAGCTGAAGCCGCCGATGCTCAAGGTGGTGGGCTATCCCAGCGGCGCGGTCCCGGCCGGCGCGTTCAAGACGGTCGCCGAGGTCGCCGCAGCCAATGGCGCGACGCCGCGCCTGGCGCTGCGCGCCATCGCCGTGAATGAGCCGCTGATGGCCGACAAGGTCAGCGGGTCGGGCGGCAAGGCCAACCTCTCCGTGACGCTCACGCCGGGCATGCGCGCCGTCAGCATCCGTTCCGATGACGTCTCCGGGGTCGCCGGCTTCGTGCTGCCGGGCGACCGGGTCGACATCCTGCTGACCCGCGCCATCGGCTCGGGCCCGACCGCCACCTCGATCACCCAGCTGCTGGCCGAGAACGCCCTCGTCGTGGGCGTCGACCAGTTCAGCGACACGACGGCCGAGAAGCCGGTGGTCGCCAAGGCGGTCACCATCGAGGTCACCCCGGATCAGGCGCAGGCCATCTCGCTGGCGCACGCGATCGGCTCGATCTCGCTGTCGCTTCGGCAGGTTTCGGACCACGATCCCGTGGCGCACAAGCTGACCACGATCGCCGAGCTCGGCGGGCCCAGGCCCGCGCCCGTCGCGCGGCCGCGGCCTCGCGTTCACAAGGCGGCGCCGATGGTGATGCAGGTTCGCGTCACCCGCGGCGTCGATACGACAGGCTACCCTGTGGGGGGCAGCTAGGGTCAGAGGGACAACGAAAAGTCCAAGGACGCGCCCGCAAGGGCGCTTGGGGGGTTCAGTGAAGACGAGATCAGTAGCCGGGAGTTTTGCACGCGGGGCGGCGGCGGCGATCTGCCTGGCGCTCGGCGTTGCCGGCGCGGCCTCCGCGCAAGGCCTCGCGACGGCTCAGAGCACGTCGCCCGAGGTCGTGGTCCCCGTCGGCAAGTCGCAGGTCATCGAGCTGCCGTCGACGTACAGCGACCTGATGATCGCCGATCCGAAGATCGCCGACGTCCTGCCGCTCACCAGCCACTCGGTCTATGTGGTCGGCAAGGGCATGGGTTCGACGGCGCTCACCGTCTATGGCCCAGGCAAGCGGCTGATCGCGGCGGCCAATGTGGTGGTCTCCGCCGACGTCGAGGGGCTGAAGACGCGGTTGGGCGAGATCCTGCCTGAGGAGCGCGACATTTCGGTGCGCCCGGCGAACCAGTCGATCGTCGTCTCCGGCACCGTCAGCAGCCCGGCGTCGCTGCAAAAGGCCCTGGCGCTCGCCGAATCCTACGCGCCGACCAAGGTGGTCAACATGCTGGGCGTCGAGGGCACCCAGCAGGTGATGCTTTCGGTCCGCTTCGTGGAGATGAGCCGCTCGACCGCCAAGAACCTGCGGCTCAACGTCAACCGCAGCAACCGGAACCCGGCCAGCGGCGCCAGCCGCTCCGGCGACGCGCCTTACGTCTCGGTGTTCACCGGCGACACCAATATCGCGAACGGCGGGGCGCTGGTGAACAGCTTCGGCGCCGTCAGCGCGCTCTTCAACGGCAACCTTGAGGTGCTGCTGGACGCGCTCGAGACCAAGGGCCTGGTCAGGACGCTGGCCGAGCCGAACCTGGTGGCCATGTCGGGCGACACCGCAAGCTTCCTGGCTGGCGGCGAGTTCCCGATCCCGGTGTCGCAAAGCAACGGCAGCGGCGACGCCGCGCCGACCATCACGGTCCAGTTCAAGCAGTTCGGGGTTTCGCTGGCCTTCACGCCGACGATCCTCAAGGACGGGCTGATCAACATGCTGGTCGCCCCGGAGGTCTCCTCGATCGATCCGACGGTCTCCTTCGACGTCGGCGTCATCAAGGTGCCCGGCATCAAGGTGCGCCGCGCCAAGACCACGGTCGAGCTGCACGACGGGGAGTCCTTCACCGTCGCCGGCCTGCTGACCCAGGACTACCAGACCCAGATCCGGCAACTTCCCTTCGTGGGCGACATGCCGATCCTGGGCGCGCTGTTCCGCTCGAACGGATACCAGCGCGACGAGACCGAGTTGGTGATCGTGGTCACGCCGCACCTGGTCGTGCCGCGCCGCGGCAAGGTCGCCATCCCCGGCGAAGGCTTCGTGCCGCCGTCCGACTTCGAACTCTTCCTGCTGGGCGCCGACCACGGCTCCAACGCCAACCTGCGCCCGGAGGACCGCGCGCTGATGTCGGGCGATCCCGGCAAGGCCGGCGTCGAAGGGCCCCATGGCCATGTCCTCTACTAAGGAGCCTGCAATGTCCCTCGCCAAGATCCTGTTGCTCACGGCGGCGTTCGGCGGACTGGCGGGCTGCGTCCAGAGCCAGAAGACGCTGGCCTCCGACTTCGGCGTCGCGGTCCGACAGGACGTCGCCGCCCAGATCGCCGACCCGGAAGCGCGCTATCCCGCCGACACGCCGACCGACGGCGCCCGGATGGGGCTCGCGCTGGACCGGTACCGCACGGGCAAGTCCATTCAGCCCAGCACGGGGACCATGACGGTGGGCGGCGCGAGCGGCGGCGCGGGCGCGACGGGGGCGCCGCAATAGGATGTCCGGGATCGCGTCATTCGGGGTCGCAGCGTCCGTCGCCAGGACGGCAGGAAACTTGCAGGGCGACCACGGCTGGACCGCGAGCTTCACGGGAGCGCGCGGCCTTCCCGTGGAAGGACGATCGCAATGACACAGTTTTCGCGCATGTTCGGCGGCGGGCTCGACCGAAATGACGCAAGCCAAGGGAGCGGGCCTTTGCAGTGTGTGGGCGTAGTCGATGGCGCGATCGGCGGCGCCGAGCGCTTCGCCTCGATGGCCGCCCTCTTTCCCGACGTGCAATTCGAGCCGATCGGCGCGGACTGGCCGAGGCGCCAGGACCCGCGGCTCGACGTCATCATCATCGGCGTCTCGGCGGCGTCGACCGAAGAGGTCGAAGCGGCGATCAAGCTGCTCAAGGCCCGCAACTTCGCCGCCAAGGTCCTGATCACGCTGCGCGAGGCCGACGTCACCACGACGCGCCGCCTGGTGCGCGAAGGGGCGGCCGACGTCCTGCCCGCGCCGGTCAGCGAGGCCAGCCTGGCGCTTTCGCTCGAGCGCCTGCTGGTCACCGACGGCTCCGGCTCCGGCGGCGGCGTCCCGGAACGGGCCGGCCGCGTCATCGCCGTGCTGAAGGCCGGCGGCGGCGTTGGGGCGACCGCGCTTTGTGTGCAGTCAGCCATCATCATGGCGAAGGGCGGGCAGGGCGTCTGCGTCGCCGACCTCGACCTGCAGTTCGGCGCGGCGGCGATCTATCTCGACCTGCCCGACGCCATCAGCGTCGCCGACCTCCTGGGGTCGGGGGCGGGCCTGGCCGATTCACCGCTCGCGGCGGCGCTCGCCACCCACAAGAGCGGCGTGCGCGTGCTTGCCGCGCCCTCGGACGTGGTGGCGCTCGAAACCCTTTCGCCGCACGATTCCGACGCCCTGCTGACCGCGCTGCGGCGCGACTTCCGGGTGACGATCGTCGACCTGCCGTCGGCCTGGACCGCCTGGACCAGCCAGGTGCTGAGCGCCGCCGATCACATCGTGCTGGTGACCCAGCTTTCGGTGCCGCACGTCCAGCAGGTCAAGCGCCAGCTTCGCGCGCTTGCGGCGCAGGGCCTGGCCGACCATGCGCTGACCCTGGTCTGCAACGGGCTCTCCTCCGAGCAGACCGCGACCGTTTCGGTCAAGGCCGCCGAGCGCGCGCTCGGACGGTCCTTCGACGTTGTCATCCCCGAAGATCGCCGCACCATGGCGGGCGCCATCAACGAAGGCGTCGAGCTGGCGGCCATCCGTCGCGGGACGAAGCTGGAAAAGGCCGTTGAGCAGGTCGCGCGCCGCATCGCCGAACCGGCGGCGGCTCGAGTGTTGAAGTGAGAGTGGCATGCTGTGGAAACCCACTGAACCGGCCCCCCGCGGGATGAAACCCTTGGCCGCGTCCACGGTCGCGCCGATTGAAGGCGCCACGGCGCTGAAGGTCCGGATCCATCAGCGCCTGATCGAACTGCTGAACCTCGGCCTGCTCGACAAGACCCCGCGCGAGACCCTGCGCCTCGAGATCCGCGGTGCGGTCACCGGCCTGCTTACCGAGGAGAAACGCATCCTTGGCCTGGGCCAGACCGACCAGCTGATCGAGGACGTTCTGGATGAGCTCCTCGGCCTGGGCCCGCTCGAGCCGCTGCTCAAGGACGAGACCGTCAGCGACATCCTGATCAACACCCACAGCACGGTGTACGTCGAACGCCTGGGACGGCTGGAAGCCACGGGCGTCCAGTTCCAGGACACCAAGCACCTGGTGCGGATCATCAACAAGATCGTCGCGGCGGTCGGACGCCGGGTCGACGAGTCCCAGCCCATGGTGGACGCCCGCCTCGCGGACGGCAGCCGGGTCAACGCCATCATTCCGCCGCTGGCGGTGGACGGGCCCCTGGTCTCGATCCGCAAGTTCGCCAAGGTTCCGATCCACATGAACCGGCTGGTGGAGCTGGGCAGCGTCACCAAGGAAATGGCCGAGCTGTTGCAGGGCGTGGTGAAGGCCCGCCGCAACGTGCTGATCTCCGGCGGCACCGGCTCCGGCAAGACCACGCTGCTGAACGCGCTCTCCGCCTTCATCGACGTGGACGAGCGGATCATCACCATCGAGGACTCCGCCGAACTGCAGCTGCAGCAACCCCACGTGGGGCGCCTGGAAACCCGGCCCTCGAACATCGAAGGCCGCGGCGAGGTCTCGCAGCGGGACCTGGTCCGCAACGCCCTGCGGATGCGCCCTGACCGGATCATCGTCGGCGAAGTGCGCGCCGGCGAGGCGTTCGACATGCTGCAGGCGATGAATACCGGCCACGACGGCTCGATGACGACCGTCCACGCCAACACCGCCCGGGACGCCCTTTCCCGGATCGAGCAGATGATCGGCATGGCCGGGCTGGAGCTCTCGCCCCGGTCGATCCGCCAGCAGATCGCCTCGGCGATCAACGTCGTGGTCCAGGCCGAACGCATGGACGACGGTCGCCGGCGCATCGTCTCGATCGTCGAGATCGTCGGCATGGAAGAAGACGTGATCAGCACACAGGAGATCTTCCGGTTCCGCCGCGCCGGTCGGACGGCGGCCGGCGGCGTGGCCGGCGAGTTCGAGACGACGGGCGTGCGTCCGCGGTTCCTGGACGCCTTGGTGGCGCGCGGCATCGAGCTGCCGCCGATCAATTTCTCGGCCGGGCGAAAGTCCGTCTGACCATGAATTCCCTGCTCACCCCCCTGGCGTATGTCCTGGCCTTCGTGGCGGTGGTGGTGTTCGTGCAGGCGGTCGCCAGCCTGTTCTTCGCCGCCGGCGACCGGACCCGCCGGGTGAACCGGCGCCTGACCATGCTCGACGCGGGGATGTCCCGAGACCAGATCTTCTCCAACCTCGTCCGCAAGAGCGCCGCGCCGAAGGTCGGAGGCGCGCGCTTGCTGCGCTTCTACGAGGCGGTCGAGCTCTACGTCCAGCAGTCGGGTCTCGCGATCACGCCGGCCCGGCTCGGGTTGTTCGTGGCGCTGGGCGCAGGGGCGCTGTGGCTGGTGGCCCTCAGCCTCGCCGGCTCACGAAGCGGGGGCGCCCTGTTGCTGAACGGAGCCGTTTCGCTGGTGGCCGCGGTGGGCATTTCCAGCTTTGTGGTGTGGTTCTGGGTGCGGTCCGCCCGCAACGGCCGCCTCAAGAAGATCGAGGAGCAGCTTCCGCTTGCCCTCGACATCATCAACCGCGCGGTGCGGGCCGGCCACCCGGTGATCTCCGCCGTTCAGCTCGCGGCCGACGAGCTCGGCGATCCGGTCGGCTCGGAGTTCGGCCTGATCGTCGACGAGACGACCTATGGCGTGGAATTCCGCGACGCGCTGTCGAATTGCGCGCACAGGACCGGATCCTCCGACGTCCATTTCTTCGCGGTCAGCGTCAGCATCCAGTCGGAAACCGGCGGCAACCTGGCTGAGATCCTGGAGGGCCTCGCAGCCGTGATGCGCGGTCGGGCGACCTTGGCGAAGCGGGTCAAATCGCTAGCCAGCGAGGGGCGCGCGTCGGCGATCCTGCTGAGCGTCCTGCCCATGCTGATGATCGCCTTCCAGATGCTGTGGCGTCCAAGCATCTATACCAGCAAGTTTTCGGACCCAATCTTCTGGCCGACGGTCGGAGTGACAATGGTCATCTACCTGATCGGCTGGATGATGATCCACCGCATCATCAACTTTAAGTACTGATGGCCGGCATGTCCGCACTCGACATCTTCATCCAGGTCCTGACCTTCACGATGGTTTTCGTGGGCGTCCTGGTCGGCCAGCGGACCATCACTTCCATTTCCGCAGTCCGGCGCAGGCTCGGGGACCGGGCCAAGCCCACGTCCCAGCAGCGCTCCGTGGTGCGCAGCGACACCGTCCGCAACCGCTTCCTGCTCTGGGTGCAGACGACGACGGCCTCCGGCGGCCCGCAGGAAGCCAACAAGCTGCGGCGGGAACTGTCGCTGGCCGGCTTCGAGCAGGCGACGGCGCCGGTCTGGTACGTGATCGTCCGCTTCTCGCTGGCCATCGGCCTGCCGCTGCTGGTGATCTTCGGCCCGGCCTTGCTCGGCAAGCCGATCGGTGGGATCGGGGCGATCGTATTTCCCCTCGTGCTGTGCGGTTTCGGCCTGGTCGCGCCGCGCGCCTTCGTCAACAACCGCGCCGAGGTGCGGCGGGTGCAGATGGAGCAGGAGTTTCCCGACGCGCTCGACCTTCTGGTGGTCTGCGTCGAGGCCGGCCTCGGGCTGGAGTCGGCCTTCGTGCGGGTGACCTCGGAGGTGCGCACGTCCCACCCGCGGATCGCCGACGAGTTCGGTCGGATGTCCGCCGAGCTGACGGCGGGACGCGGCCGCACCGAAGCCCTGCGCGCCATGGCCGATCGGGTGAACGTGGACTCGATCAAGTCCTTTGTCGCCCTGCTGATCCAGACGGATTCCCTCGGCGTCAGCATCGCCCAGAGCCTGCGAACCTATTCCGCCGAGATGCGCCAGAGCCGGTTCCTCAAGGCCGAGGAGAAGGCGATGCGGATTCCGGTGCTCCTGACCGTGCCGCTGGTCACCTGCCTGATGCCGGTGATCATCGTCGCCCTGCTGCTTCCGCCAATCATCGACCTCATGCGCACCCTGGGCCCCGCCCTGGCGCACTCCCCGGGAGTCGGACCATGAGCTCAAGCTTCGCTCGAACCCTCCTCACGACCGCCGCGGTCATCGGCCTGAGCGGTTGCGCCTCGGCGCCCGCCGAGCGGCATTGGGTCAGCGTCAAGCCGGTCCGCACCCCGCCGCAGACGGAATTGACGGGAATCGACGGCGACTACGCCGCGGCGGTGGCGGCGATCGAGCGCCGCGACTACGCGCTCGCGTTGGACCTCCTGCAGACCGCCAACGCCCAGAAGGGCGGCGACGTGCGGGTCCTGAACGCGTTCGGCGTGGTCTACGACAAGCTCGGGCGGTTCGACCTCAGCAGCCGTTACTACGCCCGCGCCCGCACGGCCGACGCCAATTCGGCGATCGTGGCGGCTAACCAGGCCTATTCGGCGATCCTGCAGGGCCAGAGCCCGCAAACGGCGGCGCCCCGCGCCCTAGCCAGCGCCTCCGCGCCTGCGCCCGCCAGCGCCCCTGAGGCCGTCAGTCTGTCGCCCGCGCCCCTGACCGAGGCGCCGCGCGGGCCCGTCCTGACCGTCGCGGCGGCGAAGGTCTTCCGGACCGCGGCGCAGCCAGCCGTCCCGACGGTGGCCGCGCCCGTCAGCGCACCGGTCTATCTGGCCGCGGCGCCCACCGTCGCTCCGCCCGCAAGGTTCTCGCCCGCGCCGGTCGCCGTGGCGCCCCGCGCGCCGGTGCTGGCGATCGCCGCCCCCACCGTTTTCCGGTCCGCCGCGCAGCCGGCCATTCGGGCCGTCACGCCAATGCCCGCTCCGGCGGCCAGCCCACCGATTTATCTGGCGGCGGCGGCCAGCCCGACGCCGCCGGTCAGGTTCTCGCCTGCGCCGGTCGCCGTGGCGCCCCGGGG
>Ga0105238_10005915_pt1 | contig 12122 bp, 10 predicted proteins | sample KBSC34metaG_FD_81526 | JGI IMG/M metagenome (GOLD analysis project Ga0105238, IMG submission 81526) | Corn rhizosphere microbial communities from Kellogg Biological Station, Michigan, USA - KBS C3-4 metaG | ecosystem: Host-associated > Plants > Roots > Rhizosphere > Soil | place: Michigan, USA... | reverse complement strand
TTTTTCCGGTTCCCGATCGCGGGCTTTCGCAGCGTCTCTATCGTGTGCGCGCGAAGACGCTGCTCATCTGGGGCGATGACGACAAGCTGATCGCACCGGTCTATGGGCAGGCGTGGAAGAAGGTTCTCCTGGGCGCAGAACTAGCCGTCATTCCGCAAGCCGGCCACATGGTGATCTGGGAGAAAACCGCGGAAACGATGGCGGCGCTCAGCAGGCTCGCTTGATCTCCGCGGTGCATTCTTGCGTCGCGCCGGCTATTTTCCGCACAAAGCCGATGCGGACGTAAAGGCCGTCGGGCTGATATTCGATCGCCGTGCCGCCGTTCTTTTCGCGCGCCGGAACGAACTGAAGGATGCGTGTTCCGAATCCTTGACGCAGCGGTATGGCGACGGGCGGCCCGCCGCTTTCCTTCCACTCGATGGTGATGCGCTCGTCTTGGCCCTGCGGTTCGATCTGCCAGACCAGCGTCACCGTTCCATCCGGTACCGACAGCGCGCCATATTTGATCGCGTTGGTTGCAAGTTCATGGATGCCAAGTCCAAGCGCGCCACCGGTTTCCTCCGAAAGAACCAGTTTCGGCCCGGCAATCCGGATGCGGCGCGGGCCGTCTTCCATGAATGGCTTGAGCGTCGCGCGCGCAACGTCGCCGGCTTCGACCAGGTTGTGGCCATTTGCGAGCATCAGATCGCCGGCGGTGCTCAGCGCCTGTAGGCGCCCGAGAAACTTGCGGACATAGCTGTCTACGGCCTGTTCGCTTTGCGGTTTCGAGCTCGTCGCAATCCCGCCGATCACGCTCATCAGGTTCTTCAGTCGATGGCGCAGCTCGTTCACGAGGATGTCGTGCCGCTCGGCCGCGAGCTTGCCGGCGTGAATGTCGCTCACGATCGATATCCATTCGTTTGCGCCCGGCAGCCGCACCGAGCGCAGCAGGTACCAATGCCAGTCGCCGGATTGCGGCTCGCGCACGCGGATCTCGTGTTCGGTGCCGTCACCGAAGATCTCGCTGCGGTCGTCGGGGTGAACGGCGTTTAGCCATCCGGTGCCGCGATACTGCGGCCACTCCATGCCCGTCAGGTGCGCAACGCCGGAGTGCGGCTCGGCGAGATTGCCCTCGGCGTCGGAGATGACGACAGCGGACGAGATCGCGTTCAGGAGGTTTCGATAGCGGGTGTTCCAGCTCTGATTCTGGACGTGCAGGCGCCACATATGGATGAGCAGAAGTGCCTGAATGGGCGCGACGAGGATAAAGGGCAGAAGCGTACCATGCATCAGCGTCAGCAAGCTCGCCATCACCGTGCCGACGGTGGAAAGGATCATCCAGCCATGGGGTGTGATCCGGTCCAGGCTGAAGTACTTGTCCGCAATGCTCCCGGGGGTGCGATCCCGGAGCTGGTCGCGCTTCTGGACGTCCTCGACCGCCCGCATGCCCAGTCCTCCGACTGCGGTCCCCAGCACCCGCCCAGCCAACCTGCGTATTCAGCCGGAGAACGGCCCCGGGGAGAAGGTGAATTCGGCGCAATGGATAATCAATGGTTGCAAGCTTGACTTTCTGTCAGTGGACGCAAAGCCTTAGGCAAGGGCGGAGACGACCATGACCGGTGATTACGATCTGATTCTGCGCGGCGGGAACGTCGCCGATGGCACAGGCGCTCCAATCCGCGAGGCCGATGTCGCAGTGAAGGGCGGCCGGATCGCGGCCATCGGGAAAGTCGACAGCAACGGCGCGGAGGAGATCGACGCCAGAGGCAAGCTCGTCACGCCGGGCTTCGTCGATATCCATACGCATTACGACGGTCAGGCGACATGGGACGAACGTCTCGCGCCGTCGAGCTGGCATGGCGTTACCACCGCGGTCATGGGCAATTGCGGTGTCGGGTTCGCGCCGGTGCGCGAGAGCGACCGCGACCGGCTTGTGGAGCTGATGGAGGGTGTCGAGGACATCCCTGGCGCGGTGATGAACGAAGGCCTGAAATGGAACTGGCATTCGTTCGGGGATTATCTGGACGCGGTCGAAGCGCGGCCGCGCGACATCGACGTCGCGGCACAGCTCCCGCATGGTGCCTTGCGGGTCTATGTGATGGGCGAGCGCGGCGCCAGGCTCGAGCCCGCCACCGAAGACGATATCGCGCAGATGCGCGCACTGACCGCGGAAGCAATGCGCGCCGGCGCGCTCGGATTCTCGACGTCACGCTCGCTCAATCATCGCACCGTCAAGGGCGATCCGACGCCGTCGCTCCGCGCCACCAGGGACGAGCTGATGGGTATTGCGCTCGGCATGAAGGATGCCGGCTCGGGCGTGATCGAGTTGCTCTCCGACTTCAACGCGCCCGACGCACAGACAGAGTTTGCGATGCTGCGCGATCTTGTCCGCGAAAGCGGACGGCCACTGTCGTTCTCGCTGGCACAGGGTGGAGGCTGGGCCGATGGCTGGAAGGGCCTGCTCGCGATGATCGAGAACGCGTCGAAAGAAGGCCTGCCGATCAAGGGCCAAGTCGCGCCGCGTCCCATCGGATTGCTGCTCGGGCTGCAGGGCACGCTCAACCCGTTCATCGCGCATGAGGCGTTCCAGGCGATCCGCGACAAGCCGCTCGCCGACAAAGTGGCGGCGATGCGCGATCCCTCATTCCGCGCGCGCATCATGGCGGAGAACGACACAAGGCAAGGTCATCTGCTGGCTCGCCGCGTCATGGCATTCGACCAGATCTATCCCCTGGGCGATCCGCCGGATTACGAGCCGCCGCGCGAGACCGCGATCGGCGAGCAGGCGAAGCGCACAGGCCGCGATCCCGCCGAACTTGCCTACGACCTGCTGCTTCAGGACGAAGGCCGAGCATTCCTGTTCTCGCCGTTTGCCAATTACGTGAATTACAACCTCGATTGCTGCGGCGAGATGATCGCCCATCCCGATACTCTCATGGGCCTCGGCGATGGCGGCGCGCATGTCGGCATCATTTCCGACGGCTCCTATCCGACTTATCTGCTCAGCCATTGGGGCCGCGACCGCCCGTACGGCCGCTTCGATCTCGCCTATCTGGTGAGGCGGCAGACTTCCGACACCGCCCGCGCCGTGGGCCTGATGGACCGCGGCGTGATCGCGCCCGGAAGGAAGGCCGATCTCAACGTGATCGATTTCGACCGCCTCTGCGTGCAGGCGCCGAAGATGGCCTTCGATCTTCCTGCCGGCGGCAAACGTTTGCTGCAGGGCGCAGACGGCTATGTTGCGACCATCGTATCGGGCACGGTGGTCTATCGCGACGGCGAAGCGACCGGCGCGCTCCCGGGCAAGCTGGTGCGGGGACCGCAAGCGTGACGGCGCAAACTTTTCCGCTCCACACCGCTGTCATCCCCGGCGAGTGCGAAGCGAAGCTGAGCGCGAGGGAAGGGGATCCAACTTCTTCCTGTATATCCATAACAAGTTGGATTTCCTTCCCTCACATTGGCGCTTGCGCGCCAATGCTCGCCGGGAATGACAGAGGGGAGTGGTAATGCCGCGCCAACTCGAAACCCATATCGACTGGACGTCGAACGACGTTGTCGATCCGAGCGTGTGGACGGTGACGCTGAGCACGTCCGACCATCGCGAACTCGATGATGCGCTCACGCACGCCAAATCGGTCTCCGACAATCTGCTCGACATCGGGCGTGAGGATTTTCCGCTCGATGGCCTGGCGCGCAAGCTCGAAGGCATCGAGCGCGAGCTGATCGACGGGCGCGGCTTTACGCGTATCTCAGCCCTCGATCACACGCGTTACTCCGACGACGACCTAACGATGCTTTACTGGGGCATCGGGCTTCATCTCGGCGATCCCTGGCCGCAGAACGCCAAGGGCCATGTAATGGGTGACGTCACCGACCAGGGCAAGCGGCTCGACGATCCGACCTTCCGCGGCAACGAACTGGGACAGGTCGCGCTCGACTATCACACCGACGGCGCAGATGTGATCGGGCTGATGTGCCTGCGCAAAGCGGCACGTGGCGGGCTGTCCTGCGTCGCCAATGCGGTCGCGATCTACAACGAACTGGTGCGCACGCGGCCCGATCTCGCCGAAGTACTGTTCGAGCCGCAGCCATACGATACGCGCGGCGAGCAGGCGCCGGGCACAAAGCCGTATTACCTGTTCCCGGTGTTCACCGAGCAGGGCGACCGGTTCTTCATCCGCTTCATTCCGGCCTACATCCGCGCCTCGCAGCGCCATCCCGATGCGCCCCGCCTGTCGCCGTTGGTACAGGAAGCGCTCGATACGGTCAGCGCGATGGCGCGCGATCCGCGTTTCAATGTCTATATGGACCTGCAGCCGGGCGAGATGCAGTTCATCAACAACTATCATGTGCTGCACGGCCGCACGTCCTACGAAGACGATACTGCATCGGGCCACAAGCTGCATTTCAAACGGCTTTGGCTGGCGACCAATTACCTGAAGGATCGCCCGGCACATTTCCGCAGGAACGTCGACAGTCACTGGATCAGGAACCGCTCGGTCAGCAACATCGCCGCAGCGGCGCGCGCATAAGAGGAACGGCATGCCCTGGAATTACGGCGATCTTCTGGAAGCGGTTGCTGCGGTCGTGCCGCCGGGGTCCCCGATCTATGCGCATGGCGACGCGGTCACGCTTTGGGCCGACGGCATCAAGCGCATGAACAATCTCGCCCGTGCGATGATCGCGCGCGGTACGAAGCCGAAGGACAAGGTTGCGTTCTACCTGCGCAACTCCGCCGAGTACACCGAAGCACTGGGCGCGTGCTTCCTCGCGCGTCTGACGCATGTGAACATCAACTACCGCTACAAGCCGGACGAGGTGCGCTATATCCTCGACAATTCTGACGCGCAGACGCTGATCTATGCGCGCGAGTTCCGCGATGCGGTGGCCCAAATCCACAACCAGCTCCCGACAGTGAAGACTTTCATCGAGGTGAACGGGACCGAGGTCGCGTCGTTTGCGGAGAATTACGAGACTCTGGCGGCAAGGGGAGACGGTTCGCCGCTCGGCATTGAACGCTCCCCTGAGGACCAGCTCTTTATTTACACCGGCGGCACGACTGGGATGCCCAAAGGCGTCATCTACCAGCATGGCGATCTGATGCAGCTCTGGCTCAACCGCGTGGAGCGTTTGACCGGTTACATGCCGCCGTCGATCGAGGCATTTTGCGCGCTCTTGAAGATCAATCCCGCGATCCCGCGCGTGCTGCCGGCCTGTCCGCAGATGCACGGCACAGGATTGATGGGCACGCTCACCTGTTTCCTCGCCGGCGGGTGCGTCGTGACGGTCGAGGGCCATACTTTCGATCCGGCAAAGGTGTGGGACGCGGTCGAGAAGCACAAGGTGACTTCGATTTCCGTTGTCGGCGATCCATTCGCGAAGCCGATGCTGCGTGCGCTGGACGAAGCGCCGGGCCGCTACGATCTTTCCAGCCTCACCGGCATCACGTCGTCGGGCGCGATGTTCACGGAGGAGGTGAAGGACGGTCTCATCCGTCACATACCGGCGCTTGTCATCACCGACAGCTTCGCCTCGACCGAAGCGATGGGCATGGGCGTGTCGATGGCGAGCAAGGACGGCCATGTGAAGACCGCCGATTTCCAGCTCACCGAATATGCCATCGTGATCGACGAAAATGACAATCGTGTCGGTCCGGGTGAAGCCGGCCTTGTGGCATTTGGAGGGCCGCAGCCGCTTGGCTATTACAAGGACGACGCCAAGACCGCTAAGACCTTCCGTATCATCGAGGGCAAGCGCTATGCCGTGCCGGGCGATTTCGCGCGTGTGGAAGCCGACGGCTCGGTTACGCTTCTCGGCCGCGGCAGCAACTGCATCAACACCGCAGGCGAAAAAGTATTTCCGGAAGAGGTCGAGGAAGCGCTGAAGACGCATCCGTCCGTGGATGACGCGCTGGTGCTCGGCGTGCCGGACGAGAAATGGGGGCAGGCGGTGACGGGTGTCGTGCTGCTCGCGAATGGCTCGCGCTTCGACGAGGTGGCGCTGCGCGAACATGTGCGCACGCAACTCGCGGGCTACAAGACGCCGAAGCGAATCCTGGTTGCCGGCGTGGCGCTACGCGCCCCGAACGGCAAGGCCGACTACAAGGCGGTGGGTGAGTTTGCGCGGCGGGAGCTGGGGATCAATCCCTAACGACCAGCACGGCCAGCGCCTTCGGGCCGTGTGCGCCGAGCTCGAGCGTCTGTTCGATATCGCCGGTGCGCGACGGCCCTGTGATCAGGTTGATGGTCGGGGGCAGTGCTTGGGACTTCAACTTTTGAAGCGCATCTTCGAAATGCGCGACGATGTCCGATGCCTTCAGGATCGCGATCTCGAAACCCGGCCGGAAATGCCACGACGCCGGTGACGCCGCGCGCGCGGGCTGTACCAGCGTCCCGGTCTCGGCAATCGCGAGGGGCGCGCGTGTCACCGCCGTGTCGTCCGGTCCGGGCGGATCGCGCAGCACGGTCAGTGCATCCAGGCCCGTGACGTCGCTGTCGGGCGGCAGGTGAATGCGCGCGGCGAGATTGTGTGCCCGTAGAATCTCTGCGATCGCCGCCGGAATCTCATCCTCGCGTTCCAATATCCGGACCTCGCTGCTCACCGCTTCAGCCTTGGCGACGAAGCTGGCGACAAGATCGGAGATGATGGGCTGCGCGCGATAAGGCGATGGCTTGGGGACAGGGGCGCGGGTTCGCGCACGGATGCTGCCAAGGATGTCGTTACGCGCGCTCACGCCACAGCTCCTGGAATGTCTTTCCCAGTGGCGCGGGGAAATCCCGCACCGCGAACCAGCCGCGCATCAGCGGCAGCGAACGCACGGCGCCGTTGCGGCTCAGGAGTCTCAGCAGGCGTGCCATAATTCTCGTGCCGAAGCGATAGAGCGCCGGCCGCTTCGCGGCGAAGACCCAAATGTCCAGACCTGCGACGATGGTCTTCGGCGCCAGCCCATCCGCATATTCCTTCGCGCGCCAATGCCGCATGATCGTGGGCAGCGGGATCTTGACCGGGCAGACTTCCGCGCAGCGCCCGCAGAAGGTCGAGGCGTTGGGATGATGGTAGGTACTATCACCGATCAGTCCGGGATTGAGGGCTGCGCCGATCGGCCCCGGATAGGTCGCGCCATAGGCGTGCCCGCCAATCGCGCCGTAGATAGGGCAGTGATTGAGGCAGGCCGCACAGCGGATACAGCGCAGCACATCCTGCGCTTCCGTGCCGAGAAGCTTCGAGCGTCCGTTGTCCAGCAGCACGACATGGAAGGCGCTGCCGGGTTGCTCCGCCGTCGGTCCCGACATGATCGAGACATAGGATGAAATCTCCTGACCGGTCGCCGACCGCGTCAGAAGCCTGAGCAGCACAGCGACATCGTCGAGATCGGCGACGACCTTCTCGATACCGGTCAGCACGATATGCGTGCGTGGCAGGAGGCGAGTCAGATCGCCGTTGCCCTCATTGGTGACGATCACAGCGGTGCCTTCGGCAGCGCTCAGGAAATTCGCGCCTGTGATACCGACGTCTGCGGCCTCGAACGACGCGCGCAACATGGTCCGCGCCTCCGCGACCAGCGCCTGACGCTCGTCCAGCGAACGATCGGGATCGAGCGTCCTGTGCGCAGCGCGGAATGTCTCTTCGACCTGTTCCTTGTGCAGGTGAAATGCGGGCGCGATGATGTGGCTCGGCGGTTCCTTCCGCAGCTGGATGATGTATTCGCCGAGATCGGTCTCGACCGGGATCAGGCCGTTGGCTTCGAGGTAAGCGTTAAGTCCAATCTCCTCGCTGACCATGGATTTGCCCTTGGTCACGGTCTTTGCGTTCGCGTCGCGCAGGATGCTGAGGATAATCCCGCGCGCGTCCGCGGCGTCGCGGGCCCAATGCACCTGCCCGCCGCGCGCGATGACGACGCGCTCAAAGGTCTCGAGAAGCGTATCGAGATTGGCGATGGCATGGTCGCGGATCGCTTTGCCCGCCTCGCGCAGCCCTTCGAAATCACCATAGCGCTCGGCTGCTTCGGCCCGTCGCAGCGCGAAATGCGTCTTCAGTCGCCCGAGCGCACTTTTGAGCCTGGCGTCGTTGAGTGCGTCATGCGCCGATGCCTCGAACGCACGCGGATCGGCGTTCATGGCTCGTCCGCCAGGACTTCCGCGACATGGCGCACGCGCATGGTCTTGCCCTGGCGATGCATGCGGCCTTCGAGATGCAACAGACAGCCAAGATCGCCGCCGATCAGCATCTCCGCGCCGGTGGCCGTGGCGTCTGCGATCTTGTCGTCGGCCATGCGCTCGGAGATTTCGGGGTATTTGACGCTGAACAATCCCCCGAACCCGCAGCACACCTCGCCATCGGTCAATTCGCTGAGCGACAGCCCTTCGACCGAGGCCAGCAGCGCGCGTGGCTGATCGTGCACCTTCATTTCGCGCAGGCTGGAACAACTGTCGTGATAGCACGCGTGCGCTTCGCACTTCGACGTGACGGCTTTCATGCCGCGTACATTGACGAGAAACGACGTGAGCTCATGCGTCTTGGTCGCGAACGCCAGTGCACGCGGATCGTTCTTCAACACTTCGGGATAGTGCCGTTTGATCATTCCGGCGCAGGATCCGGACGGCGCGACCACATAGTCGAACGCGTCGAAGGCTGCGATGACCTGTTCCGCGATCTCCCGCGCGTGTTTGTCGGCGCCGGCATTCCAGGCCGGCTGTCCGCAGCAGGTCTGGGCTCGTGGCACAACCACCTCGCAGCCGGATTGTTCGAGCAGCTTTACGGCGGCAAATCCGATTTGCGGCCGGACCAGATCGACAAGACAGGTGACGAAAAGCCCGACGCGCGGCCTTGCGCTCATGTGACGGGCTTTTTCGGCGCGCGCCGCGGCCGCCTGACGCGCTTCTTCGGCGCACGCGGCATGTTCTCGCCGAGCGCGTAGGTGAGGTCCTTCAGATGGTCCATGAAAGATTGCCGGTCGCTGAAAGCCATGAGGCGCTCGTGCGGGATCAAATTGCCGATGCGAATCTGCACCACGCTACCGATCCTATTGTGGACTTCCTTGAACAGAAGCGACAGCCGCAAGGTCATGCTGATGTGGCTGGCGAGCTGGAACAGGCGACTGTTCTGGCCGGCGAAGAAGACCGGCGCGACCGGTGCCTTCGCCTGGCTGATCATGCGCGCGGTGAAGTTCTTCCAGTCGGTGTCGACGGCGCGCTTGTGCCAGATCGTCGGCGTGGTCGATACGCCGCCCGCCGGGAAGACAACGAGACAGCCGCCTTTCATCAGGTGGTTCTTGGCTTCTGCGCGGGTCCTGAGATTCGTCTTCAGGGCTTCATCAGTTTCGGCGAAATCGACCGGCAGAAGGAACGTCTTTACTTCTTCGGCACGCAGCAGGACCGCGTTCGTCAGGACGCGGAAATCGCTGCGCACCTGCGACACGATCTGGCAGATGATGAGTCCGTCGAGCACGCCGAAGGGATGGTTGGCCACGACGACCAGCGGCCCTTCCTTCGGCCAGGTTGCGAGCGCCTCGCTGTTATAGTCGAGCTTCAGTTCCAGACGCCGGATCGCGGCCGACCAGAAATTCTCGCCTGGCACGGGGTGTGCGCGGTTGTCCTCATAGACCCATTTCAGATAGGGCTGGCCCGTCAGGCGTTCGACCAGGCGGATGAAGAACCGCTTCAGCCGTGGATCGTCCGGCGCGGCATAGGAAAAGGTGTCGATGGCGTCTGCGGATTCGACCATGGCGCGGATATTCGCAGAGTGCCGCGCCCGATTGAAGGCCTATGCCGCATCGAGCAGGAAACCGCCGCGGCGCAATGTGATTCTCAGCACAAGGTAAAGCGCGAGCCCGATGGGTCCGGCCATCAGTGTCACGATGAGGCAGGGAACGACCATCCAATGCGGTATGCCGCGCCTTGCCGCATCGCGTGCTTCCCACGCGCCCACGAACAGGTCGAAGACGAGATAATGAATCCATCCCATCACCGCGCCGGTGGGTGAGTCGAAGAGCGCCATCACACCGGGCAAGGTGAAATAGCTCGTCCCCGGCGCGCCTTCTCCACCGATCCATACCCGCGTGAACAGCCAGAGATAGGCGAGGCCTAGAACCAGCGGGATGGCGATGGATTGGACCGCAAGTTGGGTGCCGCGCCAGCGTGGCGCCACCATCAGCAGAAGCCAGAAGATCAGGATGCCGTTGTTGGCGACGGTGAAAATCAGGTCCGGCGACATCGCGGCACTCTCTAGCCGAACCGTCTCTTCAGCCAGTCGATCATGGCCTGACTGGTTTCTTCGGGCTTTTCCTGCTGGGTCCAATGGCCGCTGCCATGGATCAGGACGCGCTCCAGATCGGGCACGAACCGTTCCATGCCGTCGGTCAGCGACGGCGGCAGGACGACGTCGTCTTCCGCCATGATCATCAGACCGGGCACGTGGACGCGCTGCTCCATCGTGCCGCTCTGTTCCCAGTTGCGCGTTAGGTTCCTGTACCAGTTGATGCCGCCCGTGAAGCCGGTCTTCTGGAAGGTGTCGACGAAGAATTTCATTTCCTCGGGGTTCAGCAGAAGTTCGCCGCGCCAGGTGGATTCGTCTTGCTGGATTGCCTGGACAAGCTCGAAGTTTTTCATCTCCTGCGGCAGCGCCTCGAATTCCTTTGCCGTCACCATGCCGCGGCGCATGAAGAAGCGGAACGTCTTTCCGGTGTCGCGGGCCAGGATCTCGTCGGCGACGCCCGGCTTCTGAAAGAAGACGACGTAGTTGTTGTCACCGCGCATCGCGCGCAATCCCATGATCGGATCGATCGGCGGGCGTGAAAAGAACGGCGTGTTGACGCCGATGACGCCTTTGACGCGTGCCGGCTGATAGATCGGCGCCTGCCACACGACGAGGCCGCCCCAATCGTGGCCGACAAAGACCGCATCCTTGATGCCGAACGCATCCAGCATCCCCGCAAGGTCGCCGGTCAGATGCGCCATGTCGTAATCCTCAACCTTGGCCGGGCGGCTGGTCAGCCCGTAGCCGCGCTGATCGGGCGCGAGCACGCGAAAGCCCGCGGCGGCAAGCGCCGGAAGCTGATGGCGCCAGGAATAGGCAAGCTCCGGAAAGCCGTGGCACAGCACGACCGGCAAGCCGTCCTTCGGACCGGCTTCGTATACGGCCATGTCGATGCCGTTGGTTTTGATCATGGTGGGCGCTGGAAAATCGGTCATCGCAATCTCCGGTCAGGCGGCAAGGTTGAGTTTGGAAAGCATCTGGGCGCGCTCCGGCCCGAATTTGGGGGGATAGAATCCGCGCGCGCGCTTGGTCTTTTCCGGCATCGCCCAGAAGCGCATCAGGCCCGCAAGCGTTGCCGGTTTTTTCAGCCATTCGTTCGGATCGTCGATCATGTGGAATGCGCGGCTGAAGGCGCGCAGAATTTCGATATCGCCGCGTGTGGCGGGACCGATGGCGTCCTCGATGAAGCTTTTCATCGTCCTGGCGCGGAACGACGGCACATAGTCGGGATCGCGCTCGTGCTCGGCGCGGCGGATCGCCTGTTTGTCCTGGCGGACCATCGAATCGTAGAACGGGCGCAGCTCTTTACGCGTGTCGTCGTCGAACAGGATGGCGCGGGTGCGGGGGTTGTCGCTCGTATCCAGGGTCTGGCGCAGGAGGTGCGCATGCACCACGCCGGCCGAGCAACCGCGGCCGTAAAGCGGATTGGTCCGCACAATCGCATCGCCGACCGCGAAAAAGTTGAGGGCCTGTGGCTGGCCCGCATGGACATAGCTTCGCCATACGCTCTTCAGGTTGCCCATCGAAAAGACCCGGCTCGCCGGCTCGGAACGCTCAGGATCGACCCACCGCGCGCAACCCGGGATCTCCCTGCAGATCGCATCGAAGATTTCCGGCTTCACGATCGCCAAGCGCAGGGCGGTCTCGATCTCGGGCACGGCGAGTGTGACGGAGAAATGCCGGTTGTCGGCCGGAAACACGCCGAACTTGATGTAGCCCAGATCGCCGGCCCCCGGCGTTCCGTCGCGCACCGGCTCGTCCGCGCCGTCGTGCAATTTGTAATGCCGCGTGAAATAGAGAATGCCTGCGGGGCTTTCTTCTTCGGTCACGGTTGCGCCTGCTGCGCGCAGCCAGTCGGGAAAGGACGTGTTGCGGCCGCTGGCATCCAC
>Ga0105238_10005914_pt1 | contig 12122 bp, 12 predicted proteins | sample KBSC34metaG_FD_81526 | JGI IMG/M metagenome (GOLD analysis project Ga0105238, IMG submission 81526) | Corn rhizosphere microbial communities from Kellogg Biological Station, Michigan, USA - KBS C3-4 metaG | ecosystem: Host-associated > Plants > Roots > Rhizosphere > Soil | place: Michigan, USA... | reverse complement strand
TGGTTGTTCTTGTTCAGCAGCAGGCTGGTGCCGCCGACCGCGGTGACGTCCGGGTCGGAGGCGGGGTAGTCCGGCTGCGGCGGCAGGCCGTTGATCACGTTGTCGCCGTCGTCACCGGAGGAGAAGTACATGCCGATGCCCTCGGCGGCCGCCTGGATGAAGATGGCGTGCTCCAGTGCCACCTCGTCGGCCGGCACCGCTTCGCCGGTGTTGCCGTAGGAGTTGCTCACGATGTCGGCGACGTGGTTCTGCACCACGTAGTTCAGCGCGTCGTCGATGCCGGTGTCGCAGTTCTGCGCGCCGATGTAGTGGACGTTGGCGCCCGGAGCCATGCCGTGCACGGCCTCGACGTCCAGCGTCTCCTCGCCGTTCCAGCCGCCTTCGCCGCCGCATTCGTCCTGCAGGTTGAACGGCTGGAAGGTGGTCTCGGTGTACTGGCCGGTGCGGAACTGCGGCTCACCGAAGGCCTGCGCGTAGGCGTTGGCGTCGGCCAGCATGGTCGGCGAGGCGTAGGCGTCGATGATCGCCACCGAGACGCCCCGGCCGTCGGCGCCGTGCGACACCAGCTGGTCGGTGCCGTAGGCGGTACGCAGCTGGGCCGGCGAGTAGCCGCAGATGTAGGTGTTGAACTGGGTCTTGCCGTACGCCTCGGGCAGCGTCTGGCGGTACTGGCCCCAGTAGTCCGAGCACTGGGAGGCCGGCGGCCGGGTGGCGGACGGGGCGGCCCGGCGGGTTGCCTCGGGGGCCACCCGGCGGGTCTGCGGGCTGCGCTGGACGACCTTGTCCGCCAGGCCACTGACCGTGCTGATGCCGGCCGCGATCGCCGACGGCACGGTGACCTGGCCGGCCGGCGCGCGCAGCGCCTTGCCGCCCACCGAGTAGGTGTGCAAGGTGGTGCCGAACGCGTGGTCCAGCTGGGCGACCGAGCCGACGGCGTCGACCCACAGGTTGCCGGTGGCGACCCCGGTGACGCGCAGGCCGGCGTCGGTCAGGAACGAGCGAACCTGGTTCACCGTGCCAGCGCTCGGGGCGAACTGCGCGGTGAAGGCAGCCGGCGTCAGGTACTTGCCGTAGTCGGGGCTGGCCGGGTTGCTCACCCGGTCGGCCAGCTGCTGGGCCGCGTCGCCGCCGCGCAGCCGCAGGCCGACCCGGACGGCCACCTGCTCGGTGCCGGCCGGCGTTCCGGTCAGCCGGTCCGGGCTGGCCCAACTCGGCGTGGCGCCGGCGACCGCGACGCGGGCCGGCGGGGCGGCTGCCGCGCTGGTGCCCTGCACCAGCGGAACCAGCAGGGCGCCGGCGCCGAGCAGCACCAGGCCCCGCTTGGCATATCTGTTCACTATCAAGTAATCCCCCAGGAATCGTGCAGGCCGGGGCGAATTGACCCGGCGGGTAAATGTAACCCAGCGGACCAATCAGAGATACCCGACGAGGTCGATATCTCGCCGTCCCCGTCCTGGCCTCGCATGCGGTAGGAAGGGATCAGCGGGCGCGGTGCCAGACAACGGGCCGGTCGGTCCGCGAGGAAGGTGCGCAGCATGCAGTACCGGTTGCTCGGATCCAGCGGAACCGTGGTGTCGAACCTGGCACTCGGCACCATGACCTTCGGCACGGAGACCGACGAGGCGACCTCACAGGTTCAGCTGCACCGGTTCGTCGACGCCGGCGGCAACCTGGTGGACACCGCCAACGTCTACAGCGGCGGGGTCAGCGAGGAGATCATCGGCAACTGGCTGGCGGCCAACGCCGGCATGCGGAGCCGGATCGTGCTGGCCACCAAGGGCCGATTCCCGTTGCGGGACGGGGCGAACGACCTCGGGCTGTCCCGTCGTCACCTCAGCCTGGCGCTGGACGCCTCGCTGCGCCGGCTGCAGACCGAGTGGATCGATCTGTATCAACTGCATGCGCACGACCCGCTGACCCCGATCGAGGAAACCCTGCGGTTCCTGGACGATGCGGTGCGCGCCGGCAAGATCTGTTACGTCGGACTGTCCAACTTCACCGGTTGGCAACTGCAGCAGGCGGTGGACGCGGCGCGCCACAACAGCTGGACGGTGCCGATCACCCTGCAGCCGCAGTACAACCTGCTGGTCCGCGAGATCGAGTGGGAGATCGTGCCGGCCGCCACGGCCAACGGCCTCGGACTGCTGCCGTGGTCACCGCTCGGCGGCGGTTGGCTGACCGGCAAGTACCGCCGCGAGGAGCGGCCGGCCGGCGCCACCAGGCTGGGCGAGAATCCGGATCGCGGGGTCGAGGCCTACGATCGCAGGTCCGGCCGGCAACGCACCTGGGACGTGGTGGAGGCGGTCCGCACGGTGGCCGAGCAGAGCGGCGCGAGCATGGCCCAGGTCGCGCTGGCCTGGCTGTCCGACCGGCCCGGCGTCACCTCGGTGATCCTCGGCGCCCGCACCATCGAGCAACTCGAGGACAACCTGCTCGCCGCTGACCTGCGGCTGTCCGCCGAGCAGACCAGGCTGCTGGACGAGGCCAGCGACCCGGAGCCGCCGGACTACCCGTACGGCGAACTCGGGGTGCAGCAGCGATCGCGCAAGCTCACCGGCGGCCGGTAGCTCGATCGGCTGGAGGGCGGCTTCGAGCCGGGTGAGAGAATCCCTGTTCGGAGCCGGCTAGCCGGCCTCGGGAGGGTTCGCATAGTGGCCGAGTGCAAGCGCCTTGAAAGCGCTCGACAGGAGACTGTCCGTGGGTTCAAATCCCACACCCTCCGCACTCTTCCGGTCGATGTACCGCTCGCTATGCCGATCGCCTTGCCGTACCTGAGGGCCGCCACGTCCAAGCGGTAACTAGCGCCTCGTCCTGCGCCAGGTATGAGTGTCAGGCGGTCATGAGTTGTTCAGGATCTGGCACTTCAGCGGGAAGTATCTCGTACACGAATTCCTTGCCGCCCCGGGTCGATCCCGTGACCTGGGTCTTCCGAAGAGCGCCCACCCTGGCTAGCCGCTTCAAGCGGTTGTTGGCGTTCTGCGAAGTCAATGACATGGCAGAAGCTAGATCGTTCGCCTTGAACGATCCGAGGCCGAGGGCGTAGTTGAAGGTCTCAGCGAGCATCTTGTCGCCCTCGAGGACGAGATGGCCGTCCGCCTCAAGTACCACGACCTGGGTCTCGCGCCTCTCGACACACACGACGACGGAGTAGCGGTTGTCCACGTTCAGGCCCGTGACCTTCACAGTCGTGCCCTCGGCGGAAAAATCATGGGACGTCAGAAATTTCCCAAGAAACTCGTCCGCGAAGCTAATGTTCATGACCTCTACACCAGCGAAGTCGATCGTCAGATCGATACCTTCGCGTTCTCCTAGCAGGTCGTCGAGTCGAGCACGGCCTTCCCGCCCACGGTCGCGGGTTGACGGGTACCGGGCGAGTTGCGAGACACTGAAACTGAGGTGATGTGGCATGGTTTCTCCGGTTTCATTTTCCCGATTGAACCACAGTTTGACTCTACGTCGTCAACCTATGAGTGAGCCACGCCCACGTGCCGCTGGTCTCGTCTTGACGCCTCCCCTTCTGGGTGCGTCGGCTGGATAGAGTGCCTGTGACTCTAACTTCGCCCTTGCCTGAACGGATCTGAAAAGCGAGCCGTCCATAGTGGCGGGTGTCTTCGATGACGTCCCTCAGCCCGTTGCCACGGAGGTCCTCCGCCACTCCGCTAACGCCCGCCTTCATCGCCTTCGCAATCGCCACCTCGTCCCTGGTGAGATAGTCGTGCTCCGGGTTTCGACGAAGGTGAGCCATGACTCCTACGCCGGTATCGCAGACCGCGAACTCCAGCCGTGCACCTTCCGTCGTGCTGCCTGTATAGAGCTGGGCGGCGATGAAGGCACCGTGCTCACTGGTTCCATGCTCCGTTGCATTGCTCATGAGTTCACTGCACGCTCGAAAGACCGCGGCGCCCGCGGAGTGGTCTTCATAGAACGAAGTCACGAGCGGACCGAGCCGTTCAGATAAGTCGTTGACGTTCCCCTCATTCAGCGCAGTCACCTCCATCAGGCTCCTACGGTGATCCGTCCTTGCGTCCGGTGGCACACGACCGAGTATCTGCGTTCGGGAAGGCATGTGCCTCAGGACATCCATGCGCTGGAGATAAGACGCCACGTCGGGGTCTCGCGGAAGCCGCAGGACAACTCGGACCGAACAGCTCGCAGCCCCGTAGGCCGTGGCCACGATGCCCGTCAGGTCGAGCGGACACGCGAAGGTCAGTTTCGTAGCGTCGATGACGAGGGTGTCCGGCCCCTCACCGGATAGGACCGCGGCCTCCGACAGCGGTCTGCTCCCAACCAGTACCAGTTCCACTGCAGAAGTGTCCCCTGAGCCAAGGGGTTTGTAGCCGACATGACGTCGAGTTGACAACATGGCGTTCGACCTCTACCGTTTCATTGGTGTCCGTGAAACCGATGAACCCAACGATTCCCGAGCTGTTAACAAGGAACCAGGAGCCAAGCATGACCACCAAGCAGTACGCAGTGACCATCTCGTTCGGTGGCCAGCTGGCCAACAACGTTGAGTACCAGCCGCAGGCCGCGATGGAAAGCCTGTTGGCCCACGCCCGCGACAAGTTCGGCGCGAACAATCAGCACACCCTCGGGCTCTTCACCGAGGCCGGTGTAGAGCTGCAGCCGTACGCGAACAGCATCGAAAGCTTCGGGATCACGCCGGGCGAGGTGCTGTACCTCAAGCCCAGCACGGTCAGGGGCGGCTGAGCCGTGGTGACGTTGCCCGCGATCCTTCTCTCCGCCACGTTCGAGCTGTTCCGCTCGTGCGGTGGCGGGCGGAGGGAGTGCGTCGCGTACTGGTGCGCGGATCGCAGGGAACCGGACGTACTCACCCGAGTGGTTCATCCGATCCACACCGCGTTCGGCGGCGGCTATCAGGTCGACGACGACTGGGTCATGCAGTTCTTCGTGTCTCTGCACCAGAGCGAGGAGCTTGTCCGGGTACAGATCCACACTCACCCGCGTGCGGCGGGGCACTCGTGGATCGATGACGGGTACTCCCTCGTGCCTGCGGCGGGATTCTTCAGCTTGGTCGTCCCTGACTTCGCTCTCGGCCCGGTCGGCCTTAAGCGCACCCATCTGGTCGAGATGAGGACCGACGGCGGATGGGACGAGCGCCGTCCCGAGGAGGTATTCAGCGATGTCTGACGTGCTTTACGAGGCTCTGGCTCGGACGAGTCTGCTGCTGCGGCTCGACGCATTTCCGGGGGTGGCCGCCAGCCGCGAGGGCGACATTGCTGACGGGCTGCGGAGCGTAGGCGTCCGGATCGTCGCCGACCGCGCGAATCTCGCGAGCCCGAACGGGCAGACCGCGCTGGTCACCCTGGTGTGTCAGTGCGTCATGCTGGGAGTTCGCCTCGATCTCGACATCCCTGACGTGCCCCAGCTGATCCCACAGCCGCCGCTTCGCGCGGACCTTCCCCTCGGGTCCGCGTTGGTCGAGTGGGCCGGCGGCCTGTTTCCTGGCTGTCTGATTCCCGGCGAGTCGCCGCTGATTACCTTCGCGATCGGTGACACTGCCACGTCCGATGCAGTACATGTCACAGGCGGTGACAACGTGGCCGTGCTCGACAACGAGCAGACCCGAGCCGAGCGCTGGGCGGGGAGCGCCCCGTACGGAGCGATCGCCTCAGCTGCCGCGGGTGCGGCCGAAGCAGTTCGGGCCGTCATCCCCGGTCTCGTCACTCAGCTCCACCAGCCGCCTCCAACGGAAATCACCTGGAAGCCAAGGCGGTTCAGCCCGGTCCACCTTCGAGTCCCCGGTATGGTCCCCATCCGCGAATTCGGCGACATCGACATCGTCAGCGCCGGAGCAATCACGCACGCGGCGTTATACACGCTGCTGCGTGTCCCCGCCTTCAAGGCCGCCATTCGCACGATCGACCGAGATCTACTCGGCCGTAGCAACACCAACCGGTATGCCCTAGTCCGCGCTGGAGACATCGGACGCAGCAAGGTCGACCAGCTCCCGGACTTCGCCACCGACGCCGTCCGGATCACCGGCGCTGCCACTCTGTTCAACGAGGACGCGCTGTGGGACCTAGGGGCTCTCGCGCCGCGCGTCCTGGTAGGTGTCGACGACATCCCCACCCGCTGGTTCGTGCAACGGCAGCGGCCGGAATGGCTCGGCGTCGGAGGAACCAGTCACTGCTTCGTCGTCGTCAGCGACCACCGCCCCGGACAACCGTGCGCCGGATGCGTCCACCCTATCGACGACGAACAACCGCTTGGTGAAATCCCGACCATCGGGTTCGTGTCTCTGTGGGCAGGTCTGCTGCTGGCGACTTCACTGCTCGAACCTGATGCCGCCAGCCGCAGCAGCACCCGTCGGATCGAAGCGCATCCCATGGGGCTGTATGGGCCAGTCTCCCTGCGGACGATGCCGCAGGTGCACAACCCCCGATGCCCAGTCTGTGGCATCAAGTCATCTGCTGCCTGACGGAATCCGACTCCTAGTTGCGAGACCCTGGCTGGCGACCGCTCACCAGGCACGACGATCACGCTGACGGGTGTGAAAGCCATCCCATAAGCTCCGCACAGTCCCGATCGAGCGCCGGCCGGTGGTGTCGCGAGCACGGTGTCGGCACGTCGTGGGAAACTTGACGCCATCATGAGGACGCAGCTATGACCGCCCTGCCGCAGCCAGGAAAGCTTCTGACCATCGCCGACTACGCGGCCTTGCCCGAAGATGATCAGCGCCGCTGGGAGCTCTTGGAGGGCAACCTGCTCATGTCGCCGAGCCCCACGCCTCGCCACATGATCGCGGTAGCCCGGCTACACAGCATGATCGAAAGACAGCTGCCGTCGAGCCTGCGGGCAGTGCCGGACGTGGACCTCGACCTCCAACTTGCGCCGGCTGACCAGCCAGGGACCTCTCGCCGTCCTGATCTGGTCGTCGTCAGCGAGGGTGAGCTTCATCGGGTCGAAACCGAAGGAGGTCTGCTTCAAGCGGCCGCTGCCCTGCTCGTGGTGGAGATCATCTCGCCCGGCTCGAAGCGGACCGACACCGTGATCAAGCGAGGCGAGTACGCGGACGCCAGAATCGCCCACTACTGGATCATCGATCTCGAACGGCCGACCTCCCTCGTCGCCGCGCATCTGGCCGGTGAGTTCGGCTACCAGGACTCCGGTGAAGTCACCGGCGTGTTCGAAGCCAACGACCCGTTTCCCATTCACCTGGAACTTGACGCGCTCGGCTGATTGATGGGTGTGAAAGCCATCCCATAAGCGCAGCACAGTTCCGATCGTCGTAAGGCTCGCCAAGGCCGTAGGCCGCAGACCCTGAGTGGTACCAGGATTCTGCCTGAGTTGGTACCATCGCATCGTGCCCACCAACCTGCGCCTGAGCGAACAAGCCGTGGCTGCCTTGCGGGCGGCGGCACAACGCACCGGCAGGTCACAACAAGACCTCATCCGTGAGGCCGTCGATCGGTACCTCGGTCTGACCCCGGCCACAACCGCTCGCGAGCGAGCAATCGAGGCTGGCCTGGTAAAGCCCCCGACGCCGTTCCGGAACGATCCACCGACCGTACGGCTACCGCCTGGCGTCAGCACCGCCGACCTGCTGGATCGCGAGGACACCCGCTGACGATCATCTACGCCGACACCAGCGCGCTGCTCAAGCGGGTAGTCGAGGAAGCCGAATCGGCTGCGGTCATCGAGTTCCTGAGCGACCATGATGCGGCCGGTGACCTCCTCACGGCTTCGTCGATCACCTGGCTCGAAGCGTGGCGGTCTTTGCGCCGTGCTGGTGTCTCGGACGTCGAAAGCCAGGCTTCGAAAGCCCTCTCCGGGATCGCCGAATTCCCCCTGAGCGCTGCCGTGCTCGGCCGCGCTCGGTCCGTCGGCGCCGACGAACTACGCTCGCTGGACGCGATTCACCTGGCGTCGGCCATTGCGGTCGGAGCAGAGTCCCTGATCACCTACGACAGCCGGCTCGCCGATTCGGCAAGCCAGGCAGGTCTTCAGATATTCGCACCCACGCCCTGACCCTCCGCGCAAGGTGCAGGCGTGAAAGCCTTCCCATGGCCGATCCGGAGATCGCGCAGGTCGATCGAATCTGTCGCGTGAATCGGGGCATCCTTAGGTTCGGCAAGCGGTCCGATCGGTGCGCCGCGGGCATACTGGGCCGGTGAGACGGCTCACAGTCACCGAGAACATGTCCTTCGACGGGATCGTCTCGCCCATGGACGGCTGGTTCGACCCGGCCGCTCAGGACGAGGAGGTCGTCGCGGCCATCAACGAGCACGACCGCGAGGTCGATGCGGTCGTCCTGGGGCGCAAGACCTTCCAGGACTTCGCCGGCTACTGGCCGCACCAGATCGACGATCCGACCGGCTTCACCGACTACCTCAACGCGGTGCAGAAGTACGTAGTCTCGACCTCGCTGGAGCACACCGACTGGCAGAACTCGACGATCCTGCGCGGGCCGGCGGCCGAGGAGATCGCCGCGCTGAAACAAGCGCCCGGCGACGATATCGACATCACCGGCAGCATCTCGCTCGTCCACTCCCTGTGGCCCACCGGACTGATCGACCTGGTCCGGATCTGGATGTTCCCCGCGGTCCAGGGCTACGGCCGGCGGCTGCTACCCGACGGCATGGCGCAACGGCTCGAGCTGGTCGAGAGCCGCGCGTTCGGCTGCGGTGTGGTGTTGCTCGAGTACCGCCCGGTGTGAGGTCAGCCCCACCCGCCTTGCCGATCACCGTCTCGCAGCGGGAAAGCAGGCAGCAGGGGTGGGCACCGGTTGATCTAGCCTAGGGTTCATGCAGAACGGCCACTCTGCTTCCTGGCAGCTCAAGATCGCCCGCGCCCGACATCACCTCGCGGAATTCCAGAGCCAGGCCGATGCTGTCGAGCGAGCGACCCGCGAGCACGTCCAGTCCGAGCGTGAAGGCAATGACGTCGTACTCCGCGTTCGAGGTATCCCGGTCATCGGCGATGATCTTCTGCTCACCGCGGCGGACGCGATCCACAACGCCCGAACCGCGCTCGACCACCTCATCTGTGACCTCGCTCGGCGTGGCCAAGGCTCCCTGGGACGACCGCCTTCGGACGGTGAAGAGCGAAGGCTTCAGTTTCCCCTTGCTGAACATGAGCAAGACTGGGTGGAGTTTCGGCAAAGACTGTCGCGGTTCCTCTCCGCTCCCGTGCTGGCAGCCCTGGAGTTGGAACAGCCCTGGCGCATCGTGCAGGAGATTCGAGCACAGGAGTCCGTGACATTCTCGGATCGTGAAGAATTGGCCGTGCAAGCAATCCCCTCGCTCCGTCGTCTAGCAAAGCTGGACAACATCGACAAGCATCGGCGGCTCAACCTTGCGCTGTGGTACCCCGGGACAGTCGGGGGTGACCCCGACTTCCGGGATCTCGAGGGCGAGGAGGAGCCGGTTGCCTTCGAGGATCTGCCGGAAGAGCTCAGGAACTGGATGCTTTCGTATGAGCCCGAGCCGACCGACGCGGACTTCTACTTCATGCCCGGCCCGATAACCGATGGGTCGGAGCTGGGCCGTTGGATCCGGAATGATCGCGCCGGGCCGGTCGGCGAGGTCTCGCACGAGGCCCACCTGCGCCTCGTGATCTTTGAGGATGGCCTCACCGACATCGTTCATGGCGCACCACCAGCCGCGACTGCGTTGCGACTGTTGATCGACGACGCGGAGGCTGCATGCGCATGCGCCTGGGCCGCGGGCCAAGGTCAGTAATTGGCCGCAGGCTGCGATGATCGCGCTATGAGCACAACGCACGGCGTGCACGACTACGTCGACGATCCGCGCAACGCCGAGATCCTGATCAGCGTCAACGGAGAGCTTTACCCCCGCAACCAGGCGGTGGTGAGCGTCTTCGACGCCGGCTTCGTCCTCGGCGACGGGGTGTGGGAAGGGCTGCGCATCAGCCAGGGCCATCCGGCGTTCCTGGAGCAGCACCTGGACCGGCTCTGGGAAGGTGCGGCCGCGATCGCGCTGGACATCGGGCTGACCCGCGAGGAGCTGACCGGCCGGCTGTACCGCACGCTGGCGGCGAACGGCATGACCGGCGACGGGGTGCACGTCCGGCTGATGGTCACCCGCGGGCCCAAGTCGACGCCGTATCAGGATCCCCGGATGTCCGCCGGGCCGGCCACCGTGGTGATCATCGCCGAGTACAAGGATCCGCTTCCGGTAACGACCGAAACCGGCCTGTCGCTGTTCACCGTGCACGTCCGGCGGGCGCACCCGGACACCCTGGATCCGAAGCTCAACGCGCACAGCAAGCTGAACGACATCACCGCCTGCATCCAGGCCTACACCGCCGGCGCGGACGAGGCCCTGATGCTCGACCCGGACGGGTTCGTCGCCACCTGCAACTCGACCCATTTCTTCATCGTCCGCAAGGGCGAGGTGTGGACGTCCACCGGCGACTACTGCCTGGGCGGGATCACCCGGTCCAATGTGCTCCAGGTATGCCAGCAGGCCGGCATCCCGGCCTGGGAGCGCCGGTTCAGCCTCACCGAGGTGTACGGCGCCGACGAGGCATTCGTGACCGGGACGTTCGCCGGGCTGGTGCACGTGCACACGGTGGACGGGCGCCGGATCGGCGACGGTGCGACCGGCCCCATGGTGCGACGGCTGCAGACGCTGTATCGCGAGCTGGTCCGCGAGGACGTCGCCGGCCGCAGGGCGCCATGACGGGCGTCCGGCTGGCGGTCTGGTCGGGTCCCCGCAACATCTCCACGGCACTGATGCGGTCCTGGGAGAACCGGCCCGACTGCCGGGTGGTGGACGAGCCGCTATACGCCTACTACCTGGCCGAGACCGGGCTGGATCATCCCGCGCGCGACGAGGTGATCGCCGCCGGCGAGACGTCCTGGCAGGCGGTGGTCGCCGAGCTGACCGCACCGGTCGAGGGCATCTACTACCAGAAGCACATGACCCATCACCTGATCCCGCAACTGCCCCGCGACTGGATCGGCGAGCTGACCAACGTCCTGCTGATCCGGGATCCGGTCGAGGTGGTCGCCTCGTACGTACGATCACGCGCCGACGTGGTGGCCGAGGACATCGGCCTGGTGCAGCAAGCCGAGCTCTACGACCAGCTCGGCGGTAGCCCGCCGGTGCTCGACGCGGCGGATTTCCTCCGGGATCCGCAAGGGTATCTGCGCTGGCTGTGCCGGCACATCGGCGTCGGGTTCACCGAGGCGATGCTGCACTGGCCGCCCGGGCCGCGGGATTCCGACGGGGTGTGGGCGCCCTACTGGTACGACGCGGTGCTCGCCTCCACCGGCTTCGAGCCGTACCGGCCGCGGCAGGTCGAGCTGGACGGCGCAGCCCGCGAAGCCGCCGAGCGGAGCCGGCCGGACTACGAACGGCTGCATGCCGTGCGCGTCGTGCTCTGAGGATCACGCCGCAGGTCAGCGGCCGGTCTACGGGTAGCTGACCACGGTGACCGGGACGTCCGGGTTGGCGATGGTGGACGGACCGCCGGTGTCGTTGACCACGTTGAGGATGCCGCCCTTGCCCTTGCTGGCGTCCAGGAAGACGGTCAGCAGGTCGTGCAGCTGCACGCCGGAGGTGGGCACCTCGTAGGCGTGCGCGGCGAAGATGTCCACGCCCTGGTTGAAGAAGCTGTAGGTGCCCATGCCGTACCCGGTGAAGCCGGCGCCGGTGACCTTGACCGCGGCATAGCCGAGCGTGCCGGGCGAGGACATCCACGCGGCCTGGTCGGGCACGTCGTACGGCAGCTCGCTCTGGAAGAAGACGTCCGTGCCGTCCGTGCCGTTCCAGATCACCTGGAACTTCTGGTAATGCTCGACGAACAATCCGGTCGCGGTGACGTGGTCGCCGTTGACGATCAGCCCGGTGTCCGCGGTGTTCTGGGTCCAGCCGACACCGGTGCCGTGGTCGGCACGCCAGGCCCAGAGGTCGTCGAGCACCACGTTGTCGCTGTTCACCTCGAGGCTGACGGTCGCCTTGCCGAGGTGCGGCCCACCGACCCGGAAGAACACGTCCTGCAGGCCGGTCGGATCGGCCGGGTCGCTCCAGCCGTTGTGCTCACGGGCCGCACCGCCTCGTGCGTGCTGGCTGCCGATCCGCAGCAATACCGGCGAATTCACGCTGCCGGCGTCGATGATCAGGCCCGCGATA
>Ga0105238_10005912_pt1 | contig 12123 bp, 24 predicted proteins | sample KBSC34metaG_FD_81526 | JGI IMG/M metagenome (GOLD analysis project Ga0105238, IMG submission 81526) | Corn rhizosphere microbial communities from Kellogg Biological Station, Michigan, USA - KBS C3-4 metaG | ecosystem: Host-associated > Plants > Roots > Rhizosphere > Soil | place: Michigan, USA... | reverse complement strand
TAACGCCTTCGGGTTCAGTAGCGCCAACACAGCGAGCTATCAGCAGATTTCAATCCCGATCAGCCTGTTCGGTACGGGCTCGAATCTCGTAACGACACTCAAAGCGCAAGTCACTGGGAATGGCGGGACGTCCTCGTTCGGATGGTATATTGATCAGATCACCTTGCAAAGCGGCAACGGAACGCTTTCCTTGCCGACCACCTTGATGAATTTCAAGGGGACATGGTCGGGCACGGCTAACTACAACGTAAACGATACCGTGGTAAGCGGCGCTTGCGGGTATACTGCTCTTGTTGCGAATACAAACGTAGCGGTAACCACAACGGCAACATGGGCGTCACTCTGCGGGGCGCGCTTGATCGCCAGTGGCGCGAAGGCTCTAGCCACGAGCGCCATAGGGAGCGCCGCCTGTTCCGCCGCGCAAACGGATACCGCAACAGGAACGCTCACTACCGACGCCATTATTGCCAGCTTCAACGGCGATCCCACGGCAGTCACAGGTTATGTGCCACTGACGACGGGAATGCTAACCATCATTCCGTATCCGACTGCGAACACCGTGAACTTCAAAGTGTGCAATAACACCTTGTCCTCGATCACTCCAGGGGCTATCACGATCAACTGGAGGGTAGTCCGTTGAGACTCCTCTCCGCTCTACTTTTATCGCCGATCCTGTGGGCGCAATCGTTGCCGTTCCCTGGGCCGGGGAACTTCAACGGATCGCATAACGGGTTTCAGCATTTCCGGCAGATTACAATTGACCACACGCTCGTGCCGAATACCGATCAAACAAACTTTCCCGTACTCGTGAGCGGAACGATCTCGGCAACCGTCGCTAACGGCGGAAGTATTCAGCACACGGTTACGCAGTCGGGAGGTTATGGGCTGACGATCCCCGCAGATGCGGTCATCACTAGCGATTCCTCCTGTACTACGCCAGTAGCCGGGTGGGAATTTGAGGCTTATTCAGCCACTACCGGCGTGGCGCTCTTTTGGTTTAACGCGGGGACAGTCTCTCACACGGCGGACAGCCTATACTACGTCTGCTACGGGGAACCTTCCCTCTCAACGCAGCAGATGACAGTATCAGCCACTTATGACGCCAACGCCGGGGGTGTGTGGCACTGGCCGAACGGATCAGCTATCCAGAACGCCGATTCGACCGCCAATGGGAATACAACGCTAGCAGCTACAGCAATCACAGGAGAGATCGACGGTGGCGCAAGTGCGACCGGGGGATTCGTTCTTGCAAGTTGTTGTATGGGGACGAATTTAAGCCCTGGCTCTGCGGTTACCTATGAGGGTTGGGTTAATTTCACTAATCTTTTGGGAACTCCGAACACCATGGGCGCTTATGACAATAATCGCGTCATCGGCACTGGTGGCGGATACACGCTTAGTGTCACTGTTTTAGGTCATGTCACAGCGGGAATCGTGATCGTTCCTAGCATGCAGCTTACGACCGTTGGAACACAGACGCTAACCTCAGGCACGTGGTACCACCTCGCTTTGACTTACTCGAATGCGACCGGATTGATCTCTTACGTGAATGGCGTGCAGGACGGCATGGTGGCAGGGGCTGGGGCTACGATTGATTACACGGGAAACGCCTCGTTGCCGGGTATGAGATTCGGAACCTCTCTGACATCCGGCAGCATGACTGGGAACATAGACGAGCATCGAGTATCGACTAGCGTTCGGTCGGCGGACTGGTTAAGGACGGAATATAACAACCAGTCCAATCCAACGGCGTTTGCCGCACTGGGAGCGGAAAATTAAAAATGAAAATAATTCTCTCTTTTCTATTGGCGCTGACGCTAAGTGCGCAGACGCAGACCACCGTGAATGGGCGCAAGGCTTATAGCGGGGCGGTGAATCCGCAGACAGCCACGTATCAGGCCCTTGTATCGGACTTCAATGCGCCTTGCGGGACGATCCCAGTAGCATCAGGGACCTTCACAATCACGTTGGTCGCGAGCGGATCACAGCCACCAGCAGTGCAGTGCGTGACGATCATCAATTACGGCTCTGGCGTGGTCACTGTGGCGCGCAGTGGGCAGAATATCAACGGGGCCACGACATCGCTCACGTTGGCGGCAGCGGCGTCTTCCATTGCCCCCACTGGGGCCACGGTTGTCTCCGATGGCACGAACTATGCAGCTACGGTTTTTGGACAGAGCGGGAGTAGCGGCGCTTCTACTGAATCTCACGCCGCTAGCAACTCAGTGGAATTGGATTTCACGACCTGCCTACTGGCTGGTACTCAAACTTATCGCCTTGAGTTGATAGGGATTGTCCCAGCCACTAATGGGGCAAATATCTTGGTCCAAGTGTCGACTAACGGGGGTGCGACTTATGATACAGCAACTAATTATACATGGGTGGGCCGTCGCGAAAGCGTTGGTGGAGTAGCCCAATCCCAAGGAAGTAATGCTATTTCGTCATGGGGCATGGATGTCGCAACGGGCGAATCTAACACTACTACTACGGGAAGCCTTGGGGCGGATATTGTTTTCTGGTTCCCAGCAAACGCTTCAGCCTATAGAATGCTTTTTTCTAATCGAGGGTTCAGTTGGGACGGATCAGCGAACCCTGGCATTTGGTTTATATCAGCCGGTGCATATAAGTCGACGACTCAACCCAATGCCTTCAGGGTTATAGCATCTAGCGGCAATTTAACCAGTGGGGATGCTAGGTGCTACTCGGTTCCTAATTAAAATGAACCCTATTGCTTATTTAAAAATGACACGTCGTCGCCTCTTGCAATCCGCAGTTGCCTCTGCTGCTGCCGGTCTTTTCTCGCGTCCAGCCGTCTCCGCATCCACTTCGGCTGACGTTTTGCAGGCGCACAACGATACCTCCGGATCATCGGCCAACACAAACGAAACGCGGCTCTCTCAGGCGCAGGGTTGAGAGCCGCCATGTAGCACGCAGGGTTTATGTAAACGATGAGCCGCAATCAGTTACGCCAGTGCGCTTGCGCTTGTCGATAGAAGATATATACGCATCAACCGGGGAGGCATTTCAATGAAGTTAGGTTTATTCATCTGCGCGTTGGCCGGATCGTGCTTCGCGCAAACAGCAACACTCACGCCAACATGCACGCCAGCTACGGTCAAGCCGGGCGGAACGCTCACTTGTACCGTGGCTCTTGGCGGGGGCAACACGACAACGACGGGTCCATCTGACATCCAATTAGTACTAACCGCCTCGCAATCACTCTTCGTGCCCACCGTCTTCCCGGCCGCGGCTGCCACCGCTGCTCAGAAGGCCGTCACTGCGGGCACTTCTGCAATAGCGGGCAGCAACCCGTGGATGGTGATCGTTTCCGGCATGAACGCCAACCAGATTGCAGATGGGCCGCTAGTGACGTTCACTATCCCGATTCCTAGCACCGTTACGTGCGCCGGTAATTCGCCTTGCCTGATAATCTCTGTCACCGGGACGCTTGGGTCGAACACTGCGGGAGGGGTCTTTGCGATTACGCCGGGCCCTTCGTTCCCCGTCTCCGTGTCCAGCGCCTGTGATTTAAACGGTGACGGGGTTGTCGATGGCAAAGATGTAGTCGTCGAAGTAAATGCGATCTTGACTGGGACCGCGGCGGATCGCAATAGCGACGGTAAGACTAATGTGCAGGATCTGAGGTTGATCGAGAATGCGGCACTTGGCGGAGCCTGCACAGTAACACAATGAGACTCGGTGGCTTAGGAACGATTAGTACGCTAGCAGCGGCCATCCAGCAACAGGAGGGTTACTACCCAGGTAGTCTTGCGTACCAGAACAACAACCCAGGCAACCTCATGCCGGCCGGTCAACCCGGATGCACTCCCGGTGCTGGTGGCTTCTGTTCGTTCCCCTCGTACGATGCTGGCTACGCCGCGCTGGTGAACCAACTCAACATCGACGCCTCGCGCGGCTACACCCTCTTGCAGTTCACTACGAAGTACCTTGGCGGGGACCCCAACAACCCCGGCACGGCGCCCGGCGGCGATCCGAACGTCTATGCGGCGAATCTAGCGGCGGCTGCTGGAGTGAGCGTCAACGATCCACTGAGTTCCGCTATCGACCCCTCGACCGGCCTCCCGCTCGACACTAGCAACCTGGGCGATGCGGCGGGTTCGGATACCTTCACGATGGCCCTAGCGGTTGGCGGGGCGTTACTGGCGGCATGGCTGCTGATGAGGTAGCGGAATTATGACTTCGGACCAATTCGCCGCACTCTACATCGCCGAATCGCGCTCCGTCTACCGTTTCCTGCGTTGGTGTGGTGCTTCACGTGAAGTCGCAGAGGATCTAGCAGGGGATACGTGGGTGGTGGCATGGCAACATCGCGATGAATGGCGCGGGTTCCGCGGTTGGTTGTTTACGGTCGCCCGCAATCTTTACTATATGTCGCTGCGTAATCGCCCAAGTCAGTTGCCGGATTACTATGCTGGGTCATACCAAGAAGACTTCGAGTCCCAGATCGCGGCGCAGCAAATCCTAAGCATGTGCAGCAAACGAGAGTCGCAATTACTTCGCGAGGGTTACATGGAAGATCGACAGGGTCCGCTATCCGCCACGGAGCGGACGCACTTATTTCGTGCACGTCATTCCGTGATGGCCCTGTTAAGGTGAAATGATGAAATTCGCCAAAGCGTTTTGCCTTACCATTTTGTTCTCAATTGGCTGCTTTGCTCAATCGCATTCCGTGACGCTTACATGGTCATGGACGCAGGGGAGTGGGTCAGCGGCCACGGGATTCAACCTATACCGCGCGACGACGCCCACTGGGACATTCTCTATCGTAGGCGCCGTTCCAGTGACGACGCTTACTTATGTTGATGCCTCTAATCCCGTGCAAACATCTGGCGCGACGTTTTACTACTACGTCACATCGTTTAACGCCACTGGTGAATCGGCACCCAGCAATACCGCAACGGCGACAATCCCTTTTGTATTGGCCCCGGCCACGGGGCTACAGGCAACGGTAAAGTGAAGTGTAGATGATCCCGTTCTCCGATGGCATCGAACGCGACCGCGAGCCGGAGCTGAATCGGCTGTTGCGGGAATTATCGTTGCGCAGACTTGACGCGCTTATTCTTCGGCTTCAGGAGGATCGCCTTGCGCTTTTGGCGCGACTGGAGAGGTTGGGGCATCTTCGGAAGGTAGCGGGGATCGGCGGCGGGTCGTGACGCTACCAACTTCGGCGCGGCCCACTTACGCCATGCCGGATGCGCCATCGCGCCGATGTACTCGGTTCGCAGTAAGCGGCGGAGCTCCCTTTCGGATTTGATCGTGTTGATGCGCGCCTGAACCCACGCGGGTAGCGGCGCGGATGGCATCTCGCCGTCATCGCGTTCTTTCGGCATCGTAATTCACGTACTCATTGAATTTGGAGATGTGCCCGCGAACGATGGCAACATAACCGGAGCCGCTACAGGCGCGGCATTTGCCATCTGGTACGCGATACGAAACGCAAGGGCACTCTTCGACCGCTACGCCGCAATGGACGCATAGTAGATGCTTACCGCTTTGTCTGCCGCGATGCCAACAGAGTAGGCCGAACATTGCCCGTCTTACCATCCCTCGCAAACCTGAATCGATACGCCTCCGTCAAGTCGAGCAGCGCGAACACTAGCCGCGTTAGGCGCGAGTTGTGCGCTTTCACCGCGGCTAACTCCTTACGGAGAGCGGATTCTTCGGCCTTGGTCACACTCCTCCGCCCGCCCTCGCTACGGCCTGCTGTGCGAGTGTGATGGCATCGCGAATCTTGGATTCAATCATGCCCTCAGAGACGAAGAAAGGCTTGCTCTCGATCTCCACCATCGCCGTGCTGTTGGCGTAACTCACTTTGGACTTGAGACCGCTACCTTGGATGATCCAGTATGGCAACCCCCTTAAGGGCGTAGTCCGCGCAGCTAGATCGCCGATTTGTCCAGGGATCTCTTGTACGTGCGCCTCCGCCCGCAGCTGATCCAGCACGAGCGCGAAGACTTCGGGGGTGACGCCTTGAAATGTGAGCATGAAGCGAGAATATACCACTTGACTGACAATTGCAAGAGTGATACTGTGTTCCCTAGATGAAACTAGGAGAGGTTATCCGAAAGTGGCGGCGAACGTCAGATCTCAATATGAGAGACGCGGCACGAGAGATCGGTATCGGTAGCAGTACGCTTTGCCGGATCGAAGCCAATGAAGGCATGGACGGCGCAACACTGGCGATCATCCTGCGATGGCTTACTACAGAAGTGGCGGATGCGCCGAAGGGGAAGCGGGCGGCATGAACTTAAACCACGGCATGAGCGCTATGTGGATCGCCGGAGGTGTATATTGTATGGCACTGTCGTTAGTGCAAACACTCCGTTTGCCGAGCGATGGTAAAGCCGCCTTAGTAATGGGCTTGATGGGCGTCGTGTTTGGCGTAGCGACATGGCAAAGCTGAAGTAGCGAGTCTTGCCAGTATCGCTCGTAGCGGGGCCGGATCGGGCGGTTTTGGGGCGCTGGACGGCGGGAATCTGGCATAATTAGCGCATACCGATTGCAAAACGATAATTGAAAACATGCCCGAAACGGTTCATCTACTCCAGATCGACGGCAAGATACCAAACATCGCACTCATGCGGCTGGCTTCACATCATCGCGCGCTAGGCGACGAAGTGATCTATCATCACGCCGATTCGCTTATTAGTGTCCATCCGTTTCAGTTTGGCCGCGAGGATAAGATTTATGCGAGCGCGATATTCCGCCGTTCGCTTCCGATTCTTGAGCAACTGAAATGGGGCAGGCCGGATGCCGTGATCGGCGGCACTGCCGTTGATCCACTAAGGGCGGATGAGGCTATCCCCTTTCCTATTAGCCCACTAATCCAGCGCGACGTAACGGCTCTGGAGTCTCATGGCGTCACAACTGCGATTCAGGATTACGGACTGTACCCGCGCTTCCGGGCGTCTATCGGGTACACGCAACGCGGTTGCCGATTGTCTTGTCCGTTCTGTGTAGTGCCCCAAAAAGAGGGTAAGGTTCGTGAAGTGGCTACCATCGCGGATATCTGGCGCGGCGATCCTTGGCCGCGCGAAATCCTCCTACTGGACAATGACTTCTTTGGTCAACCTCATTGGCGCGAACGAATCGCAGAATTACGCGACGGACAGTTCAAGGTCAGTTTCAATCAAGGCATAAACGCCCGTTGCTTGACCGATGAAGCGGCGGAGGCGATTGCATCGGTTCGCTATTACGACGATCAGATGAAAACCAAGATGGTTTATACCGCTTGGGATAATCGCGGCGACGAGGAGCGTTTATTTGCTGGCCTGAATCGGCTCGTGAAATATGGAGTGAAGCCGGATCACGTCACGGTTTATATGCTGTGCGGATATTGGCCGAACGAAACGCAAGCGGATAGAGAATACCGCCGCAAGCGCTTGCGAGACTTCGGCGCACGCCCATATCCGATGGTGTACGAACAAAACAAGACGCCGGAGTTAAAAGGTTTTCAGCGCTGGGTGATTCGTCGCGCGGACATTGGTAAGCATGCCTGTTCGTGGGATGACTTCGTAGCGGCCAACTATCGACCGGAGCGGGTAGGGATGAAATGAGCGGCAACGCCTTCCGCAACGGCACGGTTCACGTGTGCTCCGCGATGTGTTCTACTTGCATCTTCCGCCCCGGCAATCTGATGCACCTTAAACCGGGCCGCGTCCGCGAAATGGTGGACGGTGCCACGAAGGAAGATAGCGCGATCATCTGTCATTCGACGCTCGAAGGCGATAACGCGGTCTGCCGTGGCTTCTATGATCGGTACCGGACTACGCCGCTTGTGTTGGCGAAGGCGCTGGGCGTTGTGGAGGAAGTTGCGGTATGAGTCTTGGATTGATGACGCCGATCCATCCGAAGTGGGATGACTTTCTAGATCGTCTAGAGGGTCCTGATGGTTGTAACTTCCGTGATGTGGTGCGCAACGGCAAAAAGGACTCCACTTGGGATTGTGACAACACGCCTAATCGTCCGATTGCCCGAAAGCATTTAGCGGCGCTAGGTGCCACGTCGCAAGAAATCGAGCAGAGCCTAGGGTTCTTTCATGCGTTCGGTGGTCACTGTGACTGTGAGATCGCTTTCAATGTTCAAGACTCGTTCGAGAGTTATATGGGCCGTGGGAGACGGCGGCGCAACCCGTGAAACTCTCCGAACCCGCCCGCGAGATCGTGAACCTCTGTCGCCGCTTGCGGCTCGACTACGACGGTCTACGCCGCGCCTGCCAGCACGCCCGCAAGCACCTGAAGATGAAACCGACGAAGGGCGGGCGGAGGTTGCCACGGTTGCTGACGGAGAGCGAGCTAGTGCGCTTCTTTGAGGCCGTGACGAAGGGCGGCGACATTCAGCATGAGATTCTATTTAAGCTGATGCTGTGTACCGGGCTCCGCGTGGGTGAGGTGACGGCGATCCGCGTGGGTGATATCGATGTGGACGCAAGTAAGATTTTCATCGAACACGGCAAAGGTGACGTACAGCGAAATGTACTATTTCGTGACGATCTCCGTTTACCGATGCGAGCCTACATCGCTTCGTTACGCGGTGAGACGGAGTACTTGTTTGAATCGCGCCTGAAGCGGCCATACTCGACCCAGCGCGTTCGGCAACTAGTCCAGCACTATCGGGAGGCGGCGGAACTTGAAGTGCGGATACACCCGCATATTTTTAGACACATCGCGCTCACGCATTTGGCGAAGCAAGGGATGTCTGATGCGGCGGTCCAGGTGATCTCAGGCCATGCGAGTCGCGAGTCATTGCGCCTGTATCAAACGCTTTCGATGGCAGACGTGACGGAGGCATATCAAGCGGCGATGCGGAAGATGGCCGTATGACGATCTTGGGTTCGGTGTGGCACGGTCGGGGTACGGTGCGCTGTGATTAGGTAAGTTGGGCAAGGGTATGGTGAGGAATTTATGAGCACGGGCGAACAGACTAGCGAAGATGATGATGTGGCGCGCTGCGGTGAAGCGCTACCAGAAACCGCGTACATGATCTCGCTTCCGTGTACGTTACCGCTGGGACACTCGGGAGATCACGTAGCGGCTAATGGCGTGAGCTGGAGGCACAGCATGAAAATCGGCATCTGTACCAACTTCACTTGCCGCTACAAGAATGAAAGCGAGACGGCGATGTGTTCGCGCGCCGATTGTCCACTGGAGGAAAATGAAAAACAGGCCGAAGGATTGGGCGAGTCAGATGTATCACGAGGGAATATGGAGTCCGCGCCCGGTGGTGGACGAAGGCCGGAAGCGCGGCCAGCGGAAGTTGCGAAGCGTGAATAAGGACCGGGCACTGGCGATGCGGTACGGATTAGTTACGTATCCGAAGCGGAGGACGAAGTGACGTGTTTCGCGCAGAGTTGCTACGCGCCGTCGAACGCTGCGACCGCGAGATTGCTCGGTGCGTTCGCGAGTGCATGGTGCGCGTCCATCCACAAGAGGCCTACCTCGGTCTGTGCGATTGGCGAAGGGAGCGGGCATTAGTCATGGCGGAACTCAACGAAACCGTCAACCATCCCGCGCACTACGGCGGCGATGTCCCGCACGAGGTTGTGAAGTGCCTTGAAGCGTGGGGCCTTGAATCAGACGCGCTGCTATGGAACGCCGTGAAGTACATAGCTCGAGCTGGCAAGAAAGGCGTGGCGGTTGAGGATTTGCGGAAGTCGATTTGGTACATTCAGAGGCGCATCGCGGCGCTGGAGGTCGCGAAGTAAATGCCCGACATGCGCACGATGCCGACAGATGGAACGATGGCACGTGAGTTCGCCATCCGCGCTCACGCCGATCAGAAGTACGCCAACGGGCCTTACGTCGCGCACCTTGACGCAGTTGTGGATGTTCTGAAGGAGTTCGGGCATTTTGATCAGGCGTTGCTGGACGCGGCCTACCTTCACGATGTTTTGGAGGATACGGACACCGATGCGGGCGACCTCTGCAATTGGTTCTACGCCGAAACCATCGAGTTAGTCGTAGCCGTCACCGATCAACCCGGCAGAAATCGAGCGGAGCGCCACGCGGCGACGTATCCGCGCATCGCGGCGAACCCGAAGGCGGTAACACTCAAACTAGCTGACAGGATCGCCAACGTCCGCGCGAGCATCAAAATGGTAGGCCACGGCGCAATGTACGGCGATGAATATCCCGCGTTCAAGGCCGCGCTGCAAGGTGAGCACCACGGCGCGATGTGGCGCGAATTGGATCGGTTGCTACTATGACCCTTCCCCGCAAGCCCCGCCGCTTCCAGTGCGCCGTCTGCGGCAAGGGTCCGCATCATAATATCTCCGTCTATCGCGTCACTATAGCGCGTGAGTTTCGCTGCTGGACGCATTTGACGCCAGAAGAAAGGGCACGGTGTATTCAATGAGCGCCACACTTTGCCCGTCTTGCACGGTGAATACTCATTTCATTCACAACCGTGGCAACTTGACCGTTCCTTGCGATTGCGAGTGCCACGGTTCCCACTCTCCCCGCACTGGCGAGACTCCCGAACAGATCCTCGACCGTTTAGCCAAGGAACTCGGATGCGAGCCGCGCCAAGTGTGCGACCGGGTGATAGCGATGCTGGAGGAACGCAAACGTGTTCGGTAAACGCAAACCAGCGCCCCGTAAGGCCGCGAAACCCGCGATCCCATCGATTCACGTCAAACGCAGCGCCGAACTGTGGCTGGAGACGTTTGAGCAGGCGGTGTTTGTATATCTTGAAGAAGACGCCCTGAAGCGCACGGATAAAGCCGTGGAGTGGGCTCATGACCTAGCGGACAAGGTAGTTGATCGATTTGAGGCTCGATGGCCGGGGGTGAAGTTGTGAGCGAGATCCGCTTAATCCATGCCGATCAGATTGACGTGTTCGGCTTCAAATCGGAAATGTATCCAGCCATCGTTGGGCTTGGCTTGGCTATCCCGCCGTGCATTGTGCGTACAATCACGTGCCTGACGTGCAAGCGCGAAACGATCAGCAACGGCACGCCACCCGCTTACGGCACTCCGCTGTTCACACCGATGTCGCACGATCCCCACTGCCCCGCTCGTAATCACGTCTACCTTGAGGGTATCGGCCCGATGATCGAGCCACGGGCGATGGTGTTTGAGAAGGAAGATGCCGCGCTATCGTAACCGCGACTACAGTAAGCGTACCGCAGAGCAAGATGATTTGATTCTTGCAAATCTTAAGCTAGCTCGCTTCTGCGCGCGCAAGGTATCCCGCGTTGTTGGCCACGAAATCGAACTTGCCGAACTGGAGAGTGAAGCGTTTCTGGCCCTCGTTATCGTAGCGGGCGGATTTAAGTCGGAACTTGGATTCAAGTTCACTACGTACGCCTGCCAGTCGATTATTCGCAAACTGTGGCGGTTCATGGATGAGTGGCGCGAACTAACACTCACCCATCGAGAGGCCATCAAGGCGGAACTCGCGGCCAAGGTAAGAAAAGTGTCGCTCGACCTCCCTTTGGTAAGTGACGGCAAGGGTATCACGCTAGGCGAATCGTTGCCAGATAACCGTCACGATGTTCTGGATTGGATGGAGCGCGTTTCTATGCGGATGCAAATCGCTGACCTTATGAAACGGGCGCGATTGACGGCAATGGAAACTGAATACATGCGCCGTGTATATTTGGACGGGACCAACCCAATGAGTATCGCCACAGAGCGCGGTACCACCGTCAAGGCTGTGTACGTATCCCTGAAAACTGCGTTTAATAAGCTCACAAAGGTCGCACAAACAATATGAACTCGCTAGAACTAACCCCCGAACAAGCGCAGGCAGGTTACAGGCCGTTGGCCGGCAGAATCCTACTGCAAGTCGAGGCGCCCGCGGCGATGGTGGGATCGCTGCACGTTCCCGAAACGGCGCAAACTCAAACCGTGGAGCGGACGCACTTGCTCGAAGCGGTTGTGCTGGCAGTTGGGTACGGGCGTTACGTCGAGGGCGGCGAGAGTTTCGTGGGGATCGCGGAGGGTGATGTAAACCCCGGCGACCGCGTGTTGCTCGCGCCGTTGCTTCAGGATTTGAACAAACGGACGCTGCTAACGGCGGTCACGAGGATTGAGGCGGTTCTAGAGTAGATGTATGCCATTGCGTCGGTGGATCGCGTACAAATCGGCATGAGGTCACTTT
>Ga0105238_10005911_pt1 | contig 12124 bp, 12 predicted proteins | sample KBSC34metaG_FD_81526 | JGI IMG/M metagenome (GOLD analysis project Ga0105238, IMG submission 81526) | Corn rhizosphere microbial communities from Kellogg Biological Station, Michigan, USA - KBS C3-4 metaG | ecosystem: Host-associated > Plants > Roots > Rhizosphere > Soil | place: Michigan, USA... | reverse complement strand
GGGTCAGGCGAGCGCTTTGTTTCGGCTCCAGCCAAAGAGGCCCAGCAGGGCTAAGGCGCCACCCATCAACCAGAAGGTCGCGGGCTCAGGCGTTTCCGCGGCAGCGTCAAAAGTCGCGCCATTGGCCCAGATATCGGTAGCGAAGAAGGCGCCTGCGGAATTTGCGTTGAAATTGAGTATCGAGAGGTTCCCGCCCCCGGCCAGACTTACATCGAACACCAACTGGCCGGCATACGGATTGCTGCCACCGTTACCGCAAACATCGCAATGGACGCCGTACATGAAAGTCCCGTACGGTGGAGCGGTTAGCTTTTCTCCCGGAAAGGAGAATCCCGTGGTGGGATTTGAAAATGAGACCGCGATGGCAGGGTTGCCGACAATGTTGAAATCCAGGGCTTCCTTACCGGAGGCGTTCACAAACCCGATACCCGGAAACAGTGTGCTGTTGAGAGTCACGGTGATTCTCACCGTTTCAGCCGTGTACTGCGTCAACAACACAGTCCCAAACGGGCCGTCGCCATGGCTGGCGCTCCTGTTGAAGTCGTAGCTGAGCGTATCACCAACATTGAAAACGTTGACAAATTGACTGTTGGTGGTGATGCAACCGTCGTTAGAATTGGTTTGGTTCGAGCAATTAGTGGTGCTGGCCCAAGCCGAACTCCCGAGTAGGAATGCTGACACCGCGATCATCGCTATCCGCGGGATCATTTTCCGGCTCCTCCGTAATATCTCTTGTCGGTTCTTCATCTTGTCTGCCAGGCTCCGTGGCCTGCCTTCCGACTTTCGTTCAGGTACGCTTCAGGCTATCATCCTCGCGACGCTAAGTCAATACTTAATAGGGACTTACAGGCAGAACGCAGGTACCAGGACCCTCCGGTTTTGTTCTAGGACCAATAGTACTTTTTCGCTCCGATTCGTGCCAGTATCATTAGAGTCAACGATGTCTCACCCAGTAGACCCGCAGGACGGTGAATCCGTTACGGGCACTCAACGGCCTCTGGTACCGGTTTCGGCGGAAGATTTCGCCCGGCGGAAGCGCCGAGTGGTGTCCATTTGGGTCGGCGCGGGGCTGCTGGTTTTACTTATCGCCCTATGGGTCTATCGGAGCTCGGTGAATCCGCTGGAGGCCCAGCAAGCCCTCGAAGAGGGGAAACGATTCCTTAAAGCCAACCGCTATCCCGAGGCGGTGCTTTCGTTCAGCCATGCTTTGGCGCTTAGGAGCGACCTGGCCGACGCGTACCTGTTCCGAGGGCGTGCAAACGCGGGTTTAGGCCGCCTGGACCTGGCAGTCCAGGATTTTTCGAAAGTGATCCAGCTGCGGCCTGAGGGAGCGGAGGCCTACGTCGAGCGGGCGGTGGCTCGTCTAGACCAGGAAGACTATCCGGGAGTAGTGGCCGACTGCGGGGAAGCGCTGAAACGCGATTCCAGGATCGCTTTGGCGTACAGTATGCGAGCCCGTGCCCTTTTTCATGCCGGGAGCCCCGAACGAGCCTTGGAGGATCTGAACCGGGCGGTGGAACTGGCTCCGAACCAAGGCAATTACTTCCAGCGGGCGGCCACCTATCAGGCATTGGGGCAGCACAAGCTGGCGTTGGCGGATCTGGATGAAGTGATCGCGCTAAAACCGGATGGCCCGCAAGCCTATTTCGCACGGGCCCGGTCGCGCCGTGCGACGGGTGACATGGCGGGAGCCGCCCGGGATCATCGGCAGGCCTTACTCCTGGACGGCCGGTAAAGAGCGAGCCGTTTTTGATCGGGAACGGCGCCATGTAGTATGCTGAATTTGGCATCTCTTACCAACTTTCGCCGGAGGTTTTTCAACCTATGTTCGCCTCACCCAGAACACTCAGCCTACTCGGTCCACTGGTTTTGTTCGCCGCCGCCGGATTTGCTCAAACCTCAAACATCATGGGGGATGTCAAGGGCACGGATGGCAAGCCGCTGAAGGACGCCGAAATCAAGCTCGACCGCACCGACATCAAGCAGAGCTTTAAGGTCAAGACCAATAAAGACGGGCATTTCCTGTACGCCAATCTGCCTACCGGCGTATACAACATCACAGTGGTGGTAGGCGGCAAAGAAGTCACAGGAGTCAGTGGAGTTCGCACGCGCCAGGGCGACAACCCTCCCGTCGTTTTCGATCTGGCTAAGATCGCCGAAGCAAACGCCGCGGCCGCCGCCGGCGTGGGTCCAGCTCCGGGTGTGGCTCCGGCTAAAGAAGCCGCGATGACCAAGGAAGAACGCGCGGCGTACGAAAAGAAGTTGAAAGAGCAAGAAGAGGCGATGGCCAAGGACAAGGCGCTGCAGGATGCTTTTAACGCCGGCATGGAGGCCAAGAACGCCAAGAATTATCCGGTGGCCATCGAGAATTTCGAGAAGGCCAGCACGATGAGCGCTACGCAGCACGTAGTCTGGGCGCAGCTCGCGGAAGCCTATATCAGCCTGGCGGACTCGAAGCCTGGCCCGGATCAACAGGCCAATATCGACAAGGGCATCGCCGCGTACGCGAAAGCCGTCGAGCTCAAGAATGAAGATCCCAACTATCACAACAACTACGCGCTGGCGCTCGCCAAGGGCAAGAAAATGGATCAGGCGCAGGCGGAGCTGACTAAGGCCGCGCAACTGGATCCGCCGCAAGCGGGCAAGTACTACTACAATCTGGGCGCGGTGTACGTGAATACCCAGCAGAACGATGCGGCCGAGACCGCCTTCAAGAAGGCCATCGAGCTGGATCCGAATTACGCCGACGCGTATTACCAAGAGGCCTTGGTTCTGATGAATAAAGTTTCGCTGGACAAGGATGGGAAGATGATCGCTCCTCCCGGCACCACCGATGCGCTGCAGAAGTACCTCCAGCTCAAGCCGGACGGCTCGAATGCGGAAGGCGCCAAGGCGATCCTGGAGCAGCTTGGCACCACCGTGCAAACGTCCTTTGAGCGTCCCGGCGCCGCCAAGGGCAAGCAGCCCGCGAACACGAAAAAGGGCAAGTAGTCCGCGGTCATGCGGGTACTCCTTTACCTGATCGTCGGGATCATTATTCTGAGCCTGCTGCGATCGGCGCTGGAGTTTATCGGCAAGGCTTTCACAAACGCTTCTCAGCCTGGTAACGGGGACCCTCGCCGGTCTGCAGGGCAATCAGCCGGGCAGCCACAGACGCTGAAGAAGGATCCAGTGTGCGGGACGTTCGTCTCAGCAGCTACTGCTATGCAGAAGAGCAAGGGTGGGGAGACGTACTATTTCTGCTCGGCGGAGTGCCGGGATAAGTTCTAGTAGCATCCGGACTCATCCGTCGTAGGTGGCTGAACTGGTCGGCCTCTTTACCCGTACATGAATACAAACTTGGTGATTTCGCTCTGATGCTTTCTGGGGCGCTAAACGCGCTCCAGGAACTCCGAACGGGAGATAGCCTGAGGCGTTCGGCTGGAGTAATAGGCCGCGCCGACATCACAATCAGGGAGGTGTGCACTGCCGAGTTTCTCGTTAACTTGGCCCTGGTTGTGGATGGCCTGATGATCATGTCTCGAAACTTCGACTCTGATCCGTCACTAGAGGATCAGATGCAGAAACTAAAGAGCGACCTGGAAAGTAAATCATGTGACAAACGGGAAGCTGTAATCGCCGCGCGTTTGGCGGCGATTCTGGACGGGGTTCAAAACAACCTAAATTCCAGGAAATTCATGTTCATCCCAGAAGATCAGGCAAAATACTACGATAACCCTGATCTTATGGCAGGTGTCCTGAGATTTGGCGAAACGGCAATTCTGGAGATGAGAGAAGCCGGAAACTGCTTTGCGCTTTCGCGTGGAACGGCGTGTGTTTTCCATTGCATGCGTGTTGCGGAGTATGGATTACGTCATCTCGCAAGAAGAGTCGGTGCGAAGATTAGTAGTAGGGGTAAGAGATGCCCTATCGAGTTTGGCGACTGGGGGACAGTTATCACCGCGATTAACAACAAGATTTCAAAAGCACGACAGCGGCCTGCCGGACCTAGGCGGGACGAACTACTTCGTTTTTATTCCGATGCAGCAGATCATTGCTCTTACATGAAGGACATCTGGCGGAACGACATCTCCCATGCACAGAGGAGATATAACAAACCGGAAACACTCGGCGTTCTGAATCGCGTCCAAGAGTTTATGAAGCTCCTGGCGACTTAGCCGCAAAAACGGAAGGCATGAGGGAGCTAGCGGCCAGCGAGGCGAAAAGCCCCGCGCCGGCTAAAGCCCGCCCTCCATTTTTGGGATCGCGCACAACGCAGCTGTGTGCGCACCCTGCGCTGTGCGCTCCGAAACGTCAGACTGCGCTTACGGGACGAGAACCGGATCGCGGTTCACAATCTGCGGTTCGTACGAGAACACCTCGCGGCTGGAGGGGTCCACGTTGACCTTAAGCCAATTCACGTCGCCCAGGGTGGGTTGGTGGTCGCCGAAGGTTTCGACGCGCGTGAAGTTGGTCACGCGCTTCCCCGCGGCGTCCAACAGAGGCTTGTCCACGCGGAAGTAGTGCGAGTCGCCATGTACGTAGGCAACGGGTTTGCCGAACGCGATCACCTGAGCACGAAGCGCGACCAGGAAGTCATGGAAGCCGTCCGTCGCCTTGGCCGCATCGTCTTCCACCAGGGTATTCGCGTTGCGCGTCGGTGCACGGGCAGCGTCGGTATCGTCAAAGCCCGGATCGGCCTGCGTGATGAGCATCACGGCCACACAATTCTGCGAGGCGGCGGTTGTGAAGGTGTCCTTCATCCATTGGATGCCCGCTGCGTTGCGGGCGGCGTATTCCACGGGATCCGGGTAATCGTCGCAAAGGTTGTTGCAAGAGCCCTGAATGTTGACGGTCGCGTACATCACGGTGCCCACAATCCAGCGGCGGTTCTCCACGCAGGGAACGTCGGTGTAGGTGGCAGTCTGCGTCAGTTTGATGTCGCTGTTCGGGCCCGAATTGCTGTTGGCAGTGCCGAAACCCTTGCACAACGGTGTTGCCTGAACTTCCTGGAGGAATTGGGTCTGGCCCAGCGTGTGAGCCGTGGCAAAGAAGAATGCGCGCTCGTTCGTGAGCTCCTGGAGAGAATTTCTTCCGTCCGCGCCCAAGCTCTTGCGATCGCAATCGGTCCAGTCGTTGTCACCGGGCGTGAAGATAGCGGGAGCATGGAGGCTGCCGAAGTAGGTGGCCGCTCTCGTATAGATGCTGTTATCGGCGCAGTTCGGCGATCCACTGCCTTGCCGCAAATCGCCGTCATGGGCCGTGAAGGCGAGATTCTGCGAGTTCATGTCGGCGATCAGGTTCGGGATAACGGCGGCCTGCTCGGCGGAATACGGCAGGTCACCCCACAGGCCGATGGAGTAGGCGCGGCTGCTCTGCTGATTGACGCCATAGGGATAGTCTTTGTTCTTGCCGTAGGCGTTGCCGTTCCCGTTGTCGCCGTGAAGGGTACCTGGCACGGTGAAGGCCAGGGCGGCCAGCGCGAGTACGGCGGCCGACGGCATTACAGACGTGTACGACTGTTTAAGTGCGTTCGAAAATTGATTCATTCCCGGGATTTTACCGGGCACCCATGTCTAGAAAGTGAACAAACGGTTACAGCATGCGCATCGCGAAGAAATCCCTACTCAGGCTGACGGTATGTGCCACCATGCAAGCCTTTCGGCACGCGTCAAAAATCGGGTCGTGTTGCCTATTGTTTGGGTGGCGCCGGTGGGCGCGGCTGATTGAACTTTGCAGCGTCAATCGCCACATTCGTTTGCGCCGAAGTCAGCAGTACGTCTGACCGGCCGTTCGTCCATGTCGTAATGACGTGGAACGGCAGCTTGACTCCGGCCCCAGCGACATCCCGGTAATCGTTGTAGTCCACCTGCATCGGTACACGGCCGATCATCGTATCGGCGTAGCGCACCTGCCGGACGAGAAGGCCGGACTGCTTATCGAAGTACAGCTTCGTGGAGGCACGACCGCCGTTGGCGGTCCCCTGCACGACGACCACGTCCTTCTCGTCAATGCTGCTCGAACCTACCAGGGGCTTCGTTATGGCCTGCTTGATTCCCGCCGGAAATGAGAGCACTGCGTCCAGCCGCAGGGCATCCAGGTTTCCGTCGGTATACCTGATCACAGGAAATGGTTTATCCGCGGCCGGCGCCGCCATCCATCCTGTACCACCAGGGCCGTTGCTGCCATCAAAGGTCGTGGTCCGGTCTCCGGCATCCGTATGCACGATCATGGTGCGCTGATTCGGAGCCTTCACATAAATGTCCACAGGCGCCTTCGGTTCCGCATACCCTTCGTATGTGCCCTTGAAGACGATGCTGCTGATGGCGGCTGCCTTCGGCGCTCCTCCGACGGCCTGGAGATACTTGTCAAAGATCTGATCGGCGGAAGGCGCACCAGCCCCTTGCCGAGTAATCTGGACTTCATTGGGATCGAGCGGAGGCGGCTCGCCGTACTGCTCCGCCAAGCTCGGCGTAATCTTAGGGGCGCCTTGGACATTGCGATGGCAGGTGTAGCAGGTTACTCTGGTCGCCCCGCCGAAATTGGTCTTATTGATGGTCTGCACCATCAGAATCATTCGGCGTGCTGTCGCCTTCCGGGGAGTCTCTTGGGCGAAGACGCTCCAATCGCCCTCCACTTTTGGTTCGACATGGCAGTCAATACAGTTATAGTTCGTGGCCGCGGAAATGAACCCCATCGTGTCCATGAATTCGTCCACGGGGATTCCCTTGAGCACGGTAACGTTTTTGAAAGCCTGTTCCGACATCAGCGCAAAGGGCGCCGCGGCACCCGCAGACTTTTCAGAAACCCTGCCGCCGCGCCCGTTTTGCGCTGGGTTTCCGGGAGGCTGCTTTGCCGGCGTAGCCTGACCAGCCGCCGATGGAGTATTCAGCAGCCAGAGAGCAAGTGTCGCTAGGGTCCCGAGTGCGAGTCGTAACGTTTACTTCTTATCCTCCCCACCCACGCCGTCCAGGGGCCGTCCTTGCCAGAAAGAGCGCTCAATAGAATAGACGCAATATTCTTCTCGCATGTCCCCGTAGGCCGTCCCATCCGCCCGTTTACCCCAGAGACCCTTTTGGATTTGCTGTGAGGAGTTCATCAGCTTCAACGTTAGCTTTTTGCCGCCCCAAGTCCCCACGTACGCCTTCGGATCGGTAAGCGTCAGGCTGAACTCCAAATTGTCATGGTCCAAGCGCCTGAAGCGCTCTTCCAAACGCATCTGGTCGCTGTGGATCGAGCCGTAGGGGTCGACCCAGGTTCGCTCATCGTAGCCAGAAGATTCAACCACCAGGGTGTCTCCATCCCAATGGGCAGTCGCATATCCATACCACCGCGGCTTTGGATTATCCGGGAGCTTGCGCCCGTCCGTCCAAAGGTCGCGCCAAGTGTGGTCCCGTTCGAAAAACATCACGAACTCGTTAGGAAGCTTGACGAATCGGTAGTTAGTGTAGTCCAGGTTGCGGGGGTAACCGGAAGGGTCGCACTGGAATAGCGGATCATTCCAATCTTTTTGGTCCTGATAGAATCCAAAGGAAAGCGGAGAGTTTCTGGCGGACGACCTGGTCTTACTCCACTTCTCTTTTCCCCAAGCCGTCATGGGAGGACGCTCGTTGCCTAACGCGACATCGAATCCTCCGGGGTTTTTCCAAATGCCGGAGATGTCATGCGGGTCAAAGGGTAGGTTCTTTGTCGGCGAATCTTTCTGCGCTTGCTTCTGGCCGCGCTGCGCAAAAACAACCTGCGTCGCAGCGAATCCAGCTACAAAAGCAACCAACACGGCCACGAGACCATACCTCATGTGGAGACTCCCTTCACATCGGTTCCTTAATTCTCTTGCTCAGACTCGGGCCTCTTGCGGTCGTCTTTCGGCATCTGAACTTCAACTGCCGTGTAGCCTGGCTTTACGGGGAGCGTGTTGGCGTCGACGGCCGATCCTCCCATGCCGCACCTGCCGTTGCCGCCGAGCCTGTGGCCATCGGCAACAAATACGAATTGAGGACAAGTCCCGAAAGTCCTGTCGCCCTTGGCGGGGACGAAGCTCACCAGCAGTTGGTCGCCAGGCTTGAATGAATTCTTCGTCCAGCCATTCGCGAGCGCGTTTCCCGGACTTACTGTTTCGACGCCCCAGACCTGCTCTTCCCCTTTATCATTCTTCAACTTGAAATAAATCTGGACATGGGGATTGGCAAATATGTATTGCGTCACTGTCGCCTTGGTTGTGATGCGATGAGTAAAGTCATACACGCCCGCCGTACCATGATGCGCGAATATCGCGGTACAAATCATCAGAAAGCCTAGAGTCATAACAAAGGGAACTGCAAGCTTACGCGTCATGTTGCTATCTCCTTAATCAAAAGCGCTACGGGTGTATCTGCTTCCAAGCCTTGCCGTGGAGCTTCACTTCAGAATATGCACAGATGCCCTCGGGGAGATCGTTGAACTCCGAGCGGGCCGGCTTTTCCACCAATTGAAAGATCTTCTTATCACCTTTCCAGGTTCCGACATACGCGATGGGGTCCGTGATATTCAGGGTCATCTCCAGATGATCGTGGTCCACGCGACGGTAGCGCTCTTCCACAGTCATCTTGTCGCTATGCGGGGAGCCATATTGGTCGAGCCAGGTAGCGGCGTCAAAGTTGTTCGAGTTGACGACAAACGTATCTCCCTCCCAATGGCCAACTGCGTATCCATACCAGCGTGACTCCGCGTCTTCGCCGGGAAGTTTTCGCCCATCCGTCCATATGTCGCGCCAGGTGCGGCCATCCTCGAAGAACTGAATCACTTCCTCCGAAGTCTGGGCAAACCTCATTCCGGGCGGCATGGGGTGCCACATGATACGCGGGAAACCCGTCGGATCGCACAACAGGACAGGATCATTCCAATCTTTTTCCGGGTAAACTCCGTTGCCTAAGACCTTGCCGTCGTATCCGGTCTTTGCCTGTTTGAACTTTTCCAAACCCCACGGCGTCATCGGCGGCCGATTGTTGCTGGTTTCGTTCAAGGCGCCAGGCGGCCGCCCGATGTTGGTGATATCCCAAAATCCAGATAGATCATGCGCGTCAAAAGGCTTGTTCGAGGCCGCCGCGGCCTTCTGTGGCCCTTGCTTACCATTTTGAGCGAAAGCGACGGATGACGAGGCTAGCACTACTGTGATGGCAATCATCGCACCCATCAAGCGATCTGGCATTTGAACTCCTTTTCGCAGGCTCGGCAAAGGCACGAACTGCTCGTATTCGGCGGAGGGCACCAATTCGACTGACTATATTCCGACTGCTTGTGGTTGTCAAGGTCAGACGACGTGGAACGAGCTTTCAGCCGTGCTCGTAAGGTCTCCCGCGGTCAGGCGCGGAGCAGCGCAGACGCGTCGAAGGCGAAAGCGCTTGGATCAGACCCGGTGGCTTTGCGTAGCGGTTCGAGCGAATCGGTGAAATAGGCCCGCTGAAGCCAGCGCGATCCGGCGAACGAATCGCGTCCGTGGAGCACACGGTCGTCGTGAAACAGGAGAGCGGTTCCTGGACGCACAACGATGCGGGCAGGCTCCAATTCCATCAGCAGGGATCGGAAGCGTTTCAGCGCGTCGGCGGCTTCAGGCGTCAGGGGCTCGATGGAGGAACTGGCGGCGGATACGCGCGTCAAACCCAGCTCATCGCGCCACAGGATGGGACACGGAGCGGAGAGCGCCGGGATTCCGGGCAATGAAAAGCTGGCTGGGCACGCATGCCGGTAGATCGGCTTGGCGAGCGAGGCTGCAAGATCGGCCGGCGCTGCTTCCATGATCTGGCCGGCGGTAAGAACCAGCGTCGCCGCATCCTGGTTGCGGAGACCGTAGAGCAGGATCCCGTTCTGGCGAAAGCGCCGCGGCAAGAAAGCGTTGTCGCTATGGAAGCCGAACTGAACACGTCCGGCGTTAGACTGAATCCGCTCCATGCCCTGGATGGGTGCGACTTCCTGGATGGGTGCGCCGAACTTCTCGTTCAAATACGACAAAATTTCCCCGTGCATTCCGACCAGGCCGCAGATCACGGCCTCGGTGACAGCCTGCTTATTGCGGGGGCGCAGGCCATCGGACGGAATGGGGGGGAGCTCGGGATCGACCGGAAGGTTCTCGAACATCAGAGCCGGGATGCCGGTCGGGGCGAAAAACTCGTCCAGCGATTCCGCGAAGTGTTCGGGCAAATGTCGCAGCGCCAGATTCACAGAGGCTCCGCGAAATGCGTTCCAGGCGTTCAGGTCGTGGTAGTCGGGGAACGTCAAGGCGTTCGCATCGCGCGTCCAGGAATCGCGATTGGAATCCGGCAGGCGCAATGACGGGGGCGCAAACGCAGGCGAGACGGGGACGCTGGGGAGGGAAGCCATCTGAATTCACCACTATTGTATCGGAGTCACACCGGGTCCTCCGTAACCAGGCGGTAGCCGACACCGGGCTCGGTTTGCAAGTGCTTGGGGCGAGCGGGGTTACGCTCCAGCTTGCGGCGGAGCTGGGCGATATAGACACGCAGATACTGGGCCTGTTCGGTGTGCTGGGGACCCCAGACTTCGTTCAGCAATTGTCGCTGCGTTAGAACCTTCCCGGCGTGCTGAATCAGTACTTGAAGGAGTTTATATTCGTTGGGCGTCAGGTGGACTTCTTCGGCGCCCACACGGACCACGCGCTTCTCAAGATCGACTTCCACGGCGCCAAAGCGAGCCACTGTTCCAACGGCTGCTGCTGTGGATCGGCGCAATGCGGCGCGAATTCGAGCGAGCAACTCGCCTACGGCGAACGGTTTGGCGACATAGTCGTCGGCGCCGAGATCGAGAGCCGCTATTTTATCTTTCTCCTGGCCGCGCGCGGAAAGCACCAGGATGGGAATTTTCCCCCATTCGCGAACGCTGCGGATCACCTCCAGGCCGTCGCGGTCGGGAAGGCCGAGATCGAGCAGAATCAGGTCGGGCTGGCGGGATTGCGCTTGCGCCAGGCCCTCTTCGGCGGTTACGGATTCCTGCAGACGATACCCTTCGGCGTCGAGCGCGGCGCGCAGGAAGCGGCGGATCTGCGCATCGTCTTCGATCACCAGAATGAGAGGTTTCATTTGGACTGGATGGGAAGACGAATTTGAAAGATGGCCCCGCCGCCTTTGCGGGGAAGCGCTTGAATTGTTCCGCGATGGGCTTGGATGATGGCTCGGCAGATGGGGAGACCCAAACCCGCGCCACGCGCGCTATTGGATTTTCCGCGATAGAATTTTTCGAAAATACGCTCCTCCTCGCCGGGTGGAATGCCGGGGCCGCGGTCACGGACCTCAATGATCACGGCGCCCTCCTCTTCGAATGCAGCCAGATCGAGGGGCGTCCCGGGCTCGGTGTATTTCGCAGCGTTCTCCAATAGATTCCACAGTACCTGCCCGAACAGGACGTCGTCCACGAACACCATTGGCAGATTGTCGGCGAGCTCGGTAAGAATCTGCCGGCCGTCCAACTGGCGCTCCATGCGCTGAAGCACGGTGCCGACGATTTCCTCGAGAGGATAATCATCGCGGCGAAGCTCGACGCCGCCGGATTCAAAGCGCGTCATGTCGAGCAGGTTGCTGACCAGGCGGCCCATGCGCTCGGCTTCATCGGAGATACTTTCGAGCAGCTCCTGTTGCGTTTCGAGCGGCAGGCGGTTGCCTTGTGCGCGCAGGGTGGAGGCGGCTCCGGTAATGGATGCCAGCGGAGTGCGGAGATCGTGCGATACGGCGCTCAACAGCGAGCTGCGCATCTGCTCGGTCTGCATGTGCAGGCGGGTTTCCTGAGCGGCCCGCTGGCTGATAGTGCGCTCGATGGCGAGAGCGGTCTGCCCGGCAAACACCTCGAGCAGATGCTGCTGCTCGGGTGCGAAGATGCGACCCTCGGCGTCCGGCAGGATCGCCAGAACACCGAAGGTTTCGCGCGCGCCACGCAAAGGCAGATATAGGGCTGTCGCGCCTGGCAGAGTATCGGTGCGCAATCCAGCTTTATGTCCATGCTCGAAGACCCACTGTGCAATGGATTCTTCCGATTGCGGCACCGGCAGCGGATCGGACGTACGGCGGCGGAATGAAAGGCGGCCGTCGTCTTCAGGCAGGAACATGACGGCGCGCGTGCCGAATACTTGTTCCACCAAAGCGGCGGCGGCGCGGGCGGC
>Ga0105238_10005909_pt1 | contig 12125 bp, 6 predicted proteins | sample KBSC34metaG_FD_81526 | JGI IMG/M metagenome (GOLD analysis project Ga0105238, IMG submission 81526) | Corn rhizosphere microbial communities from Kellogg Biological Station, Michigan, USA - KBS C3-4 metaG | ecosystem: Host-associated > Plants > Roots > Rhizosphere > Soil | place: Michigan, USA... | reverse complement strand
TGTCGCAGTTCTGCTTCGATCCCATCGCGGCCCACCGGGTGGCCCACAATATCCTCGTCGGAAGCTCCCGCAACATCATGGCGGAGAAAGACAGCGTATTCTGTAAGCGCGGTATCCAGAGCATGGTACGGACTATCCGCCCACCAGCCAAAAAGCGGATCATAGCTGCTATAGAAATCGAACCATTCCTTGACAACCTTGCCCAGCCGGGTTCCGGCGCGAGCCGCCAGCGAAGCCGTCCGGGCATCCACTTCCAGCGCGCCGATCTTCAGGGCAGCACGCGTCTGGGCAACCTGTTCGCATGCCGCATCAAGCACAATCGCAGCAGCTTTGGCATCGACAGTCTTCATCGCGCGGCGGTCTTCATCAAGCCTAACCAGGCTTGTCGCGAACGGGAGAACGCATTCCACCTGCTCAAACAGCCGGCGCTCCGCTTCCAAGTGCCGCTCGTCCGTCTCGATCAGTGACCACAGCAGACGCCAATCAGCGCGGTCGGCTGCAGACAGCGTCTCGAACGGTATCTCCCGAAGCGTACGCCGCCACTCTTCGTAGAAGAGCTTGAACCGATCCCATCGTCTGGCGGAATACGGCACGGGCATAAGACGCTCCAGGCACGCCCGGTCAGCTGTGAACAGCTCAACAATCGGCTGCATTCGGTCTGCCTTGGCAGTAACCCCATTAACCCGCTCAAGTTGCTTTGTCGACGTCATCCGCCTTGCTCCTAGTTCCACTCGGCGTCCACCAATCTCCGAATACCATTCGGATTAGCGTCCTGAAGCTCCGGCGGCAGGATCTCCTGGGGAGCGTCCTGCCAGCACAACGGCCTCACGAACCTTAATATCCCTGCCGTCCCCACCGACGTAAACCTGCTGACCGACGCTGCCGGGTATGGCCCGCCATGCTGCATGGCGGGGCTTACTTCAACACCGGTCGGGAAACCGTTAAAAACGATCCTCCCAACCTTCGTCTCCAGGATAGCGGTCAATGCGGAGAACTGGTTCAGATCATGCGGCGTCCCATGAACGGTAGCCGTCAGCTGTCCGGCAAGGCTGTGCGCGACATCAAGCAACTCTTCAACACTGCGACAGGCAACAACAAGCGTCTCCGGCCCGAAAACCTCTTCTGACAGGCTGGGCGTCCGCAAGAAGGCTTGAGCATCCACGGCAAACACGGCAGGCGACGCCTGCCCCAGAGCAGCATCCACAGGCTGAGGTTCAACCGAACGCCGTGTGACACCATCTGTGCTCAGGAGATGGTCGACACCCTTCGAGAATGCGCCTGCAATACCCTTCGTCAGCATCGACGACGGCTTTGGCGGGAGGCTCTCGGCAAGCGTGGAGAGGAATGCATCAAGCGAAGGAGATGCCAACCCCACGACAATTCCCGGATTGGTGCAGAACTGGCCGACACCCATACATACCGATTGAGCCAACCCGGCCGCAATCTTCGCCCCGCCCTCTTCGACTGCATTGGGCAGCACAAAGACCGGGTTCACGCTGCCCATCTCCGCAAATACGGGGATCGGACGCGGCCGGCGCGCCACAGCGTCAAACAGAGCGCGGCCACCAGCCAGCGATCCGGTAAAAGTGATCGCCTCAAGCAGCGGGTGAGCCGCAATGGCCTGGCCGACCGCAACCTGACCGTGCAGGAGCGAAAAGACGCCGTCCGGCATTCCGGTTTTCTCAGCCGCCGCGAGTACAGCGCTTGCAACCATCTCAGAAACGCCGGGATGGGCCGGATGCGCCTTGGCGACCACTGGACATCCAGCAGCCAGCGCCGAAGCCGTATCGCCTCCGGCTACAGAGAACGCAAAGGGGAAGTTGCTTGCGCCGAAGACGGCCACAGGCCCAACTGGAACGAGCATACGGCGCAGGTCAGGGCGCGGCAATGGCTTGCGATCCGGCAGAGCATGATCGATCCGCGCATCCACCCACGAACCCTCGCGAACCAGTGCCGCAAACATCTTCAGCTGGTTAACGGTTCGCATACGCTCACCAGTAAGCCGCACTTCCGGCAGCGCCGTCTCCTGGTTGGCAAGCGTGATCACATCATCGCCAAGCGCCAGAAGCTCCTCGGCGATAGCGTCCAGAAACCCTGCCCGCGCAGCCGCCGGCAAAGCTCGATACTCTGCGCTGGCCATCCCGGCCAACGTAATCGCTCGATCCACTTCCTCCGTTGTAGCCTCATGGAAATCGGTATCCAGAGCCCGGCCCAGCAGAGTGCTGTACGCCCGATAGGTCACATCGCCCTCGGCAGAGCGTTCCCGGCCTATATAGTTTTGACCATGCAAATTCATGTTATAACCTTGCGTTGCGCCAATACGAAAACAATAACCGCCGGAGAACCGGCGATTGATGCATACATTATCGTACCTATCACGCCGGGGGACAATGGAATCTACACCAGGTATATGGAAAATATTGACATGGATAATATAGACGGGGGCCTGAGGACCTAACCCCTCCCGCGCTTTAGCGCGCTCAATCCCCTTCCCCGCTAAAGGGCTTCGCCCGGGGAAGGGGACGTTCATCACTATGACCTACAGGATCTTAGCCTTGGGTTATGTTATCGTTTATGACAGCCTCTTAGCCTATTCAACTAGGTTCGCCTAGGTCAAGAGATTAATGCAGACGATAGCCATACCTAACTATAGAGGCTTCGGGCTGTAATTACGAACGTCCCCTTCCCCCTGCGAAGCAGCTTGGCGGGGAAGGGGATTGAGCGCGCTAAAGCGCGGGAGGGGTTAGGTACTCCGAATTACATCATCCGTTCCCATGCAAAGCCGGCATCCGTCAACGCAGAGAGAACAGCGTCGGCGTGATTGGTATCGCTGACTTCAATCATGAGTTCGACGCCTGTCTTGCCGATGGGGACCTGTGCGCTCAGACGGTTGTGGTGCACTTCCACGATGTTTCCGCGCATCGCCGCAACGACGCTGATTACCTTTGCCAGCCCGCCAGGTTTATCGGTGCAGGTGGTAAAGAGATGGAGATAATGCCCCGTCCGCAGCATCTCCCGCTGCGCAACATCCGCCAGCCGCAGCATGTCGATGTTACCGCCACAGAGCACGATGGCAGTACGGCCGTCAATGGGGACTTTGCCTGCAAGGACAGCAGCGGCAGCGGCCGCTCCGCTCGGCTCCACGACCTGCTTGGCGCGCTCCAGCATCACAAAGAGGGCCGACACGACTTCGGTGTCCGAAACCGTCACAACATCATCGGCGTAACGCTGGATGTACTCGAACGTTCGAGGCGACGGCGACTTGATGGCGATGCCGTCACAGATCGTCGATGTCGGCTTTTCGCGCGGCAGCAAACGCCCGGCCTTGAACGATTGATAGGCGGCGTCGGAACCTTCTGCCTGAACACCGATAACGCGGATCGAAGGACGCGTCTCCTTCAGCGCCACGGCAAGGCCGGAGAACAGCCCGCCACCGCCAATCGGCACGACGAGTGTCTTGAGGTCAGGAATATCGTCAAGGATCTCAAGGCCGAGCGTCCCCTGCCCCGTGATAATGCCGTCGTCATCGTATGGAGAGATATAGACGGCGCCTGATTCGGCAATATAGGCCTGGCATGCCTGGGAGGCCTCATCGAATGTCTCTCCGGCGAGCACGACCCGCGCGCCGTATCCTTCGGTGGCCTGGATCTTAGCGTGGCTTCCCGAGCGAGGCATAAAGATCGTCGCCTGAATGCCCAGCAGCCTGGCAGCCAACGCAACACCCTGCGCATGGTTGCCCGCGCTTACCGCAGCCACACTGCGCGCGCGCTCCTCGGCGGATAGCTGAGACAGACGGAAATAGGCTCCGCGAATCTTGAAAGAGCCCGTCCGCTGCAGGTTCTCCGCCTTGAACCGCAGTGGATCGCTCTCCTGGTCGCCGGTGTCCAGCCCGCTAAATTCGGGAAGGCGGCGGGTGACCGCCGCGCACGTCATCACGGGCGTGTGCCTCGCGACATCGCCGATCATCACACGGGCCTTTTGAATATCCGAGAGTTGAATCATAACTGGTGTCCGGTTCCTTTTGCGGCGTGAACGCAGTTAGATAACTCTCGATCCACGCCGGATTATGATGCGCTGGGAATTGAGGCGAAGTCAGGGAACGCCGTCCTGTAGACAGTGATATCGTCCAGTTCGCCGTTAAAGCCGTTATCCCCGCCGATGCCGCTTCCGATATATCCGGCCTCCGCGCGCAGATCGCAAGGACGAATGGTGATATTCGAAGCACGGCCGGCCTCTTTGCCGTCAATATACAGTAAGGCCGTTCCACTGCCCAGAGTGACCGTCAGGCGCGTCCATTTATCAACCGGTATCGCGCGATCCGCCCGCACAGTCTGAACGATGCCGCCTTTGCGAATCGTAAATGCCGCATGCCCGGTTTCGTCCTTCGGCGTAATTGCCAGCGATGCCGCAGGAACCCCGAATGCGATTACATCTTGCCCGGCCGCGCCGCCGCGCCATTTAATCTTCGTGTCGATAGTGAGACCAACTGTGTCCGCAGATGATCCCTCTACAATGGCATACTGCTGCTTACCATTAAGCGACAGGACTCCCCGGCCGTCATCCTTCACAAAAGCAGGTCCGCCTCGAAGGACACCATCGTTGTCCGCAAGCGCGTCCTTCAGAATGTTCTTGCGCGGCGTCTCAAAGTCCCAGTGCGCATACTCATGGTGGTTATCCTTCAGGTCGCCGGCAAGCTGATCTTCAGCCATAAACTCATAGAGCAAGCCATAGTCGATCGGCTTGTTCCAGCCATCGGCGTGCGCCTCAACATTCTCCCCCACGATCGCGCCTCCGCCAATTGGAGCGTTCCTGCCGACATAAAGGTCACCGAAGCCTTTGACGAGCGCATCGCCGCCGACCGAACCATTGCCATGTACCCGGATATACTCCAGAATGCACGCGTTACCGCCGGCCTTAACCTCGTTCTCGACCGTAGCAAAGCCACGGACCCGGGCATTGTCCGAAACTTGAGCGCGGCCGCGAACGACGGCGTATCCTCCGACAATCGCATTTCCGGAAATCTTTGCCTGGTCCTCAACCACAGCATGGTCTTCGATGCGGGCATTTCCGGTAACGCTCGCATTGTCGAGAACCATTGCTCCCGGCGCGACATATACGCCTGGATCGGCATGGGCCGATGCCGCCACAAAACCGCCGCCGTTTGGATGCGCTGCGCCGGCCACTGACGGACGCGGCCGCACATAGTCCGGCACGGCGCTTGGCGCGCATCCATGGAACGACACCTCATATGGATAGTGCGCCACGGAATTAAAGCCAGTCCGGAATCCGGTGATCGTATACTGGTCCGGCGCGCCGGCAATCGCAAGCGCCAGGCGCGTTTCGCCCGGCTTCAATTCGATGGACCCCGTGCCGCTGCGCCACATCCTGCCATATCTCGCCCGGCCCTGCTTGTCGATAGCTACCAGCGTCGCGCGCCAGTTGGATCGCTCCACCTCGTCGACAATCCCATGCAGATCGACATTGACCTTTTTGGCTCCGGGCGCGGGAACGAGATCGATGATATTGATGCCGTACTGCTTCGGCGACTGCGAATAGATCGGCCGATACCACCCTGACCTGTCCGGCACAGGCTGCAGGATCACCCTATCGCGCGATGTATCATTTACGTTGTGCTGATAGGCGCCGATGAGATCCTTATACGTCCACTGATAGGTGTAGTCCCAGGTAACGTTATGCGCCGCCACTTCACCGATCAGATCTCCAAAGCCCTGCACGCCGTCGCCGGTAAACTTGCCCTCCGCGCTGCCGAGACGCATCATGGTCTGGAAGGGCGTTTCAATGGCATCCTCGCCATTGCGTTTGTTCTGTGTCCAGACATCGAAGTTGAAGCTCGGATCGAAGCGCGGGTGCTCGGCAATATATTCCAGGAACGGCCATGAACCGTAGTTGTCGCGGGTCGAAGAGAGCTCATAGTGCATGCGGTCGTTATAGACCTCAAGCGCAAGGGCGACACTCGGGACGAACTGGCAGGCATTCCAGTTGGCATGGCACTCCCAGAACCAGCCCACAGCCTGATTCAGAGGGCCGCGATATCCGCCCATGTGTAACTGGAGCGTATGCGTGAACTCATGGGGAAGTACCGACGAACCCGCCAGCATCGCAGCCGGATGGACATCGATGGATATCCCGCCGTACGCAAACCCTTCCTTGTGGCCGCGAAGGCCTGTACCCGTGATATAAACCGGAGTCTTAAACTTCTGCGCGTCCTTCGCATAAGGCAAGGGCGCATGCTGGACATCCTGGTTGAAGTCCCAGATCTTCTCAAAGTAGTCGAAGTTCATCTGCCGGAACTCAGGATTAGACCAATTCCTGGCAGGATCTTCAATCTGATTGCCCCAGATAAAGAGGAAGTGCTTCGTTGCGTGGTAGTTCATGACATCTTTGTCACGAACAGGGTCGAAATCGGTCCAGCGTACTTTGTACTCGTCGCCGGGCGTCGCGTCGTACGAAACCGGAGCGGCTGCGGCGCCGGACTGCTGCGCGATATAGGCGCGATCGGCAGCGCTGAAGTTCGCCACGGGATAACCGCGCTTGCGGCCGTCGTCATGGATCATGACCGCGAACACCTTGGACAACGGCGTATCCAAACCAATTGCCTTGACGAATGCCCCGTTGAACGTCTGCGTGCCGGAGCCATCGGTGAAGGTCCACGATCGAAACGGCCTGACCGCCTCGCGCATGTTTTTAATGTATCTCAGGTCCTCGTCGCTGAGGTCTGAGATCGGCAGCGTCACCTGCCGGCCCTGCGTCGTCGCCAGGACAACACTATTATCCGTCTGCCGGATCAAAGCTGCATCAAGAGAAGCTTTATTCGCAGGCTCCCAGGTGCGCGGAGCATTGGCTGAGTGGGCTGCATAGGAGGAAATCGCGCAGAAAATGCTCAGAGGCATTGTCAATAGATTGCGGCGAGCCATGGATTGAAGTACTCCTGTGTGGGATATTCCACAGCGCTGCGCTAAGTTTCAGGGGAATTGGTTGCGGGCGCAACCAATTATCTCAGGCATGGAAATTCATAAACAATGGAATCGTTGTCTTACGCATGGAAAGTATTGATATCGCCCCGATTAGCCCTCCACGTTCTGATATTATAGAGAGTAGCTTGTGATATCAAGCAAACAGACACATTTTCGCGGATCGGTGTGAGATTCTCGTAAACACTCCCAAAGTCTATGGTAGAATAGCTTATTGGTGCAATTGGATACAAAGTGGTGTCTAATTCAGTCTAATATCATATGCAATCAATGCAATTCAGTTGATTTGAAAACCCATCACATCTACCTTGCGCTGTTCAATGCGCCTGCACTGCGGAGATACTAAGATGAACTGCCGTATACCCCATAGAATCTCGATTGCTCTCATACTGGCGTCGATTGCCGGCTCGGCGTTACCGGCACATGCAGTCAAGGAACCAGACGGTACTGGAGCGCCTGCGAACGGAATGATTGAAGAGAGCGCTGCGGGCTGGACCTGGAGTGGAATGGTTCCATACTCGAACCCGCAGTTATCCGGCGGCGGCGGACGAGCCGGCGGCCCCGGAACGTACGGCGTGTACACATTCACCGGAACGGGGGTCCGAGTTATCGGCCTCAAGAGTCCGACCGTAACCGTAGACGGACATGCTCATAAGGCCGGTAAAGTCCGCATCCTCATTGACGGCAAAGAGCAGGAAGTGGTCGATATCGGCAATCCGGAAGTGGTTTACAACATCACGCTCAGCGAGATTAAGAATCTCTCCGACGGCAACCATGTCCTGCAAGTTGAACCGGTCGGCGGATGGGCTGTGATAGACGGCATAAAGCTGGGGCCGAAGTCGGGCGCAGGCATTGTTCACTCGGAACATCTGGTGGGCTACTGGCCTCTGGACGAGACATCGGGACAATCCGCGGCCGATAAATCCGGTCACAACAATACGGGGTATCTTCAGGCAGGGGCAGCGTGGGGAACAGGCGCGATCACTTTCCCATCGCCAGGCGGGGTTGAGATACCGCAGCCGGTTGTCGACACATCGCAGAGTTTCACGGTATCGGCATGGGTAAAGCTGCATTCGCTCTCCGGCTATCAGACGTTCGTAAGTATCGACGGCAACAAAGTAAGCGGCTTCTATCTGCAGCTTCGCGACGATAATCACCAGTTCGGTATCTCCATGCTGCAATCCGACGGCGCCACCGCGGCAGCGAATGCAGCGGCGAACTTCGCCCCGCAGGTAGGCGTCTGGTATAACATCGTCGGCGCATTCGACGCATCGGCGCAGGTTGAGGCGATATTTGTCGACGGCGTATATAGCGGCAGCAAGCCTGTCACCACAGCCTGGCGCGCAGATGGCGCAACGGTAATCGGACGCGGCAAATTCGACGGCACTTTGCGCGACTTTACGACAGCGGAAATCCGAAACGTTCGCATCTATGATGCAGCCCTCACGCCCACGGCCATCAAAGCCATTTACGAGAAGGATCGGGAGAAGTAGTGGGAAATAGCCTTCTGCCCCTCATAATGAGGATATGCATGATCCATCTTCCGTCAACGTAAACCTGATCCCTACCCTTGGGGCCGCGATTGACGCCCGTGCCGAGCTCTTTGATGCGCGGCATGAGACAGCGTTCCGGCTCTTCAACGGTTTCTACGAAGGGTTTCCACAAGTCGTTGCCGACCTGTATGGACGCACCCTCGTGCTGCACAACTACGCCTCCCCCCCTCTGGATGCCGCCGATCTGATAAACGCAGCTGCCAAGTTCTACCAGGAGCGCCTCCCATGGATAAACGCGATTCTGATAAAGGCGCGCCATGCCGAGAGTTACGACGAGAAACTCGGCGTGATTGTACACGGCGAAAATCCGGACCAGCAGGTGGTTGAAAACGGCGTCCGCTATGCTGTCGATTTTCGTATCAATCAGGACACAAGCCTGTATCTTGATACGCGCAATTTGCGGGCCTGGGCAAAGGATAATCTGAAGGGAAAGACGGTTCTCAACACCTTCGCCTACACCGGCAGCCTTGGGGTTGCCGCAAAGGCGGGAGGGGCAGCGCGAGTGATGCAGATCGACCTCAGCCGCTCGTTTCTGAACGTCGCCAAAGATTCTTATGTCCGCAACGGCTTCCCTATCGATAAAGCCGATTTTGTTACCGGAGATTTCTGGCCGAAGGTCAGCCATCTAAAACGCGACAACGCTCGCTTCGACTGCGTGTTCCTCGATCCGCCGTTGTTCTCGACGACGCGCCATGGCAAGGTCGATCTCGTCGAGGCCAGCCACCGTCTTCTTAACAAGGTACGCCCCCTCATCTCAGACGGCGGCTATCTGGTTACCATCAACAACGCATTGTTCGTCAGCGGAGCGGCATTCATGCAGACACTCGACACGCTCTGCGCCGACGGCTACCTCTCGGTGGAAACCCTTATTCCCGTTCCACAGGATTACATCGGATATTCTCCCGTAGTTGCCTCGGCACTGCCGTCAGACCCGGCCCCATTCAACCATGCCACCAAAATCGCGGTGCTGCGGGTGCGGAGGAAGGATGCGATGCAGAGTGTATCCTCCTCGCCTGATGAAGCGAACGAAGATGCTGAGTGACGGGAAGATAATATCGCAAACGTTAATAGAGATCCGATGCGGCCCTGCCGATTAAAATCACGGGCTGGTAAGGTCACAAAGTGTCCCTTTGCCCTGGCGACTGAAGTCACGGGCTGGCAAGTTCACGAAGTGTCCCTTCGGACACTGAAGATGACGCTAAAGGCATCTTCTCTGAGTCGGCGAAGGCCGACTTCGTGATTTTACCAGCCCGTGACTTCAGTCGCCAGGGCAAAGCCGACGCCAAATATACCGATTTTAACCGCCGGCCAAATGGTGCCTAATATACCGATTTCACCCTCCAGAGCAGGCTGGCGGGTCTAAAACTATCCCACCCATACCATGCAAGAACTAATCGAATGCGTGCCCAACATCAGCGAAGGAATCCGCAAAGGCGTCATCGAAGCGATCGCGGGCAGATTGGCAAACATACCGGGCTCAACGCTGCTGAATACGTCAAGTGACGGTGACCATAACCGTACGGTGCTGACGTTAACCGGTACTCGTGATGGTTTGAAGTGCGCGGTTCATGCGCTCTATGAAGCCGCAATCGAGCACATCGATCTTCGACAGCATCATGGCAGCCATCCGCGGATGGGAGCGGTCGATGTCGTTCCGTTTATCCCGGTGCGAAATGCCACGATGGCGGATTGTGTCGCGCTGTCGCGCGAAGTCGGGGAGATGATCGCTAAGGATTTCGGCGTGCCGATGTTCCTCTATGCGGAATCGGCAACAACGCTTGAGCGCAAAGTCCTCGCGAATATCCGCAGGGGCGGTTTCGAGGGAATGGTGGAAAAGCTTGGCGATCCCGCCTGGAAGCCGGACTTCGGCCCGGCTGTGCCCCACCCCACGGCCGGCGTCTCAGCGATCGGAGCGCGTTTCTTCCTAATAGCCTATAACCTGCAGCTAAACACTCCCGACGTCAAAATCGCAAAGGCCATTGCGAAGACAGTCAGGGCCAGTTCAGGCGGTCTGCCTTATGTCCAGGCAATCGGTATCTACCTGCCTTCCCGCAATCAAGCCCAGGTCTCGATGAACCTGCTCAATTACGAGAAAACGCCGATCCATGTCGTGCAAGAAACCGTGAAGGCCGAGGCCGCACGGTACGGCGCGCGTGTCGTCAGCGCGGAAGTTGTCGGGATGGTCCCACAGGCGGCACTGCTCGAAGCTGCCGCATATTATCTGCAGATCGAGCAGTGGTCGCCGGGGTTGGTGCTGGAGAATGCGGCTTAGGAGAAGGCCACGCAAGCCCCTCGGTCGCATATCCTCTAGGAGCGGACAGTTTTCGATAGCCGCACGCATCGAATAAGTGCTAAGCATTATGCGTCGGCTGCCCTGGCGGCTAAAGCCACGGGCTGGTAAGGTCACGAAGTGTCCCTTCGGACACTAAGAGAAACCTTTGGTTTCCAATCTTCAATCGGCGCAGGCCGATTTTGTGACCTTACCAGCCCGTGACTTCAGTCGCCAGGGCAGCCGACGCATAATGATTTCCTCCCTACCTCCTCACCATCCGTATCCCAAACACCATCGGCGTATGGTTGCCCTGTGTCGCTTCGAACTTCACCGTGACGGCTTCTTTCCCTGCGACGAGCTCCGGCGCAATCGGGTATGCCACCTCGTGGAAATGCCCGCGTTCACAGCCAGGCCGGCTGCGCTCGATAGAATGCTCGCCGATCTTATGGCCGTCAATGAGGATATCTACGGTGCGCTTCATCCGCTCTTCGGTGTTGTAGGTGACGACGAGAGCCAACGGGCTTTCCGGGTCGACGGGCAGTTCGCAGGAGAACCACTTGGCTGCCTGGCGGCCCGGCTTTCCAAAGAAGCGATCGGGGTAGCTCTCCTCGCCTTCCTGCTTGTAGTCGCGCTCCGGCTGCATCTCGCCGGGCTGGGCATATGCGACTGTGGCGGCTTCCAGACGCTGCCGCGCTTCGGCTGCTGCGGCCACTTCGACAGATTTCGTTGCCCACTCTTCCGGCGAAAAGACATCCCAGTACGTGGTGTAGGTTCGCCGATGCAGCTTGTAGAATGGCTTGAGGTGGACATCCAAAGCAAGATCGGGATTGGCGCTGTCCCAGCCCGTGCCATCCGTTCGGAAGCTGCCGGGAGTTTCGAGCGACGGCGTCAGCCAGTTCGCGACGGAATCTCCGGAAGCTACGAGCACCGGTATCCGTGAGCCGCCTGGTTCCTGCTCCGGCCCCAGGTCGCCGGCCAGAACAAGCGGTCCCCAGAGAAGGGAAACGCGATTTGCATTGTCCGGAAGTGCTTCCGTGCGTAGCGTCTTTGGCAGTGTGAGCGACATGGTATCTCCGCTGTTCCACTCACGATCGATCTCGACATATGAGCCGGCGTCCGGCAGCATTTCGAGGGTCTCGCCGTTGACAGTCACCGTAAAACCATTGCCTGCCCAGGAGGGGCGCCGCAGCGCAAGCGTGAACTTGCGCGGAGCCTCCAGAGTGAGCGTTATCGTGGCGTCATCGCCGTCCGGGAATGATGTCTCCGTTGTGAGCGTCAATCCTGCTTCGGCCCACTTCATCGTCGACG
>Ga0105238_10005908_pt1 | contig 12125 bp, 8 predicted proteins | sample KBSC34metaG_FD_81526 | JGI IMG/M metagenome (GOLD analysis project Ga0105238, IMG submission 81526) | Corn rhizosphere microbial communities from Kellogg Biological Station, Michigan, USA - KBS C3-4 metaG | ecosystem: Host-associated > Plants > Roots > Rhizosphere > Soil | place: Michigan, USA... | reverse complement strand
GGCGGCCCGGCTCATCCGCGACGGGGCCGTGGTGACGGTGAGCTCCTCCAGCGGGCTCGGCTGTCCCGACGCCACCTTGGCCGCCATCGGCCTGCGTTTCGAGGAAACCGGGCATCCCCAGCGGCTGACCACGATCCATCCCATCGCCGCCGGCGATATGTGGGGCATCAAGGGGATCGACCATATCGCCCGGCCGGGGCTGCTCTCCCGCATCATCGCGGGCTCCTACCCCTCCGGCCCCTCCTCCGCCGAGCCGCCGCAGATCTGGCGCATGATCGCTGAGGGCAGTGTCGCCGCCTATAACGTCCCGTCGGGCATCCTCTTCGACATGCATCGCGATGCCGCGGCCAAGCGGCCAGGGGTGCTGACCAAGGTCGGCCTCGACACCTTCGTCGATCCCGGCCGGGAGGGCTGCGCCATGAACGAAGCGGCCAGCGCGCCGATCGTGCGCAAGCTGCAATTCGAGGGGCAGGAATGGCTGTTCTTTCCGGCCATCGCGCCGGAGATCGCCATCATCCGCGCCACCACCGCCGACGAGCGCGGCAATCTGACCTATGAGCATGAGGGCGCCTATCTCGGGGCCCTCGACCAGGCGCTGGCGGCCCACAACAACGGCGGCATCGTCATCGCCCAGGTGAAGCGCCTCGCCCAGGCCGGGAGCTTGAAGCCCCATGACGTGCATGTCCCGGGAATCCTGGTCGACCATATCGTCGTCGCCCCGGACCAGTTGCAGACGACCCAGACCGTCTATGATCCCGCCATTTCCGGCGAGATCTTCCGGCCGCTGGAGTCCTTCCGCCTGCCCGGCTTCGACGTTGCCAAGACCATCGCGCGGCGGGTCGCCCTCGAGCTCAAGTCCGGCTGGGCGGTCAATCTCGGTTTCGGCATCTCGGCCAATGTGCCGCGCATCCTGCTGGAGGAAGGCCGGCATGGCGCGGTGACCTGGGTGATCGAGCAGGGCGCGATCGGCGGCGTCCCGCTGCTCGACTTCCAATTCGGCTGTGCCAGCAACGCCGAGGCGATTTTGCCTTCGCCGCATCAATTCACCTATTTCCAGGGCGGCGGCTTCGATGCCTCGCTGCTCTCCTTCCTGCAGATCGACCGAGAGGGCTCGGTCAATGTCTCCTCTTTACCGTCGCGGCCCCATGTCACGGCCGGGGCGGGCGGCTTCGTCGACATCACTGGCCAGGCCAGGCGAATCGTCTTCTCCGGCTATTTCAATGCCGGGGCCAAGCTCGCCGTCGAGGGGGGCCGGATCCGGATCGAGCGCGAGGGCAAGGTGAAGAAGCTGGTGCCTGCGGTGGATCACGTCTCCTTCTCGGGCCGGCGCGCCGTGGCCCAGGGCCAGGACATCACCTATGTCACGGAGCGCTGCGTCATGAAGCTGACGGCCGGCGGGATCGTCGTCACCGAGCTCGCGCCGGGCATCGAGCTCGAGCGCGACGTGCTGGCCCAGGCGGATTTTCCCCTGGTCGCGGCCAATGATATGAAGACCATGTCCGCGGCGTTGTATCAGCCGGAATTGATGGGGCTCGATCTGCCGGGGGATCTGCCGGGGGCCCGGCCTTGAGCGCGCGGATCCGCAACGAGATCGACGGGCCTGTCGCCATCGCGACGCTGGACCGGCCGGAAAAGCTCAACGCCATCGACGGCGCCATGATCGAAGCCCTCGAAACCTGGGTCGAGGCGGTCGAGGCCGACCGAACCATCCGCGTCGCGATCCTGACCGGCTCGGGCAAGGCCTTCTCGGCCGGGGGCGATATCACGGCCTGGGCCGGGCTCGATCCCATCGATTTCGCGCGGCGCTGGATTCGCGAAGGCCATCGCGTCTTCGATCGGCTGGCGCGGCTGCGCCAGCCGCTGATCGTGGCCCTCAACGGCCCGGCCTTCGGGGGCGGGCTGGAGCTGGCGGTGACCGGCGACCTGATCGTCGCCTCGGCGGGGGTCCGACTCGGCCTGCCCGAGACAGGACTCGGCATGACGCCGGGCTGGGCGGGGACGCAGCGCTTGGTTCGCCGCTGCGGCAGCCGCCTGGTGAAGCGCATGGCCCTGGCCGGGCGGTTGCTGACGGCCGAGGAGGCGCTGGCCGGCGGTCTTGTCGATGAGGTCGTGCCGGCGGGCGAGAGCCTGTCGCGGGCGAAGGCTTTGGCCGCCGATATCGCCGCCCGCGGCCCCGTGGCCGTGCAGATCGTCAAGCAGCTGATCAACGCCGCGGAGGGCGAGGAGCGCGACTCGGCCATGGAGAGCATGGCCGGCGCCTATGCCGGTTTCACCGAAGATCTGAAGGAAGGGGTGGCGAGCTTTCGTGAAAAGCGCAAGCCGCGCTTCATTGATCGTTAAAGCTTGATGGCCATTCGCGGTTTTCCCCAGGAATGACGCGAGAGAAAGGTCGAATCACCTGAGAAAGATTGGCAAGCCCAAGGCAATCTGGCGAGAATGCGATCCATCGCGGGCCCCCTAACCCGGAGCACTCATCAGCCGCGACGGCAACCCGCCGCCCGCATGCAACAGGCGGCTTTCGAGGCGAAACAAGGAGGAAACGGACATGCGTAAATGCTTGATGCTGGCGGCGGCCGTGATGCTGGGAAGCATCGTCAATGCCGCCGCCCAGGAGAAGGTCGAGGTCCTGCATTGGTGGACCTCCGGCGGCGAGGCGGCGGCGCTCAACGTGCTGAAGAAGAATCTCGAGGCGGAAGGCATCACCTGGGAAGACATGCCGGTCGCCGGCGGCGGCGGCGAGCAGGCGATGACCGTGCTGCGGGCCCGGGTCACCGCGGGCAATCCGCCGACGGCCGTGCAGCTGCTGGGCTTCGACGTCACGGATTGGGCGAAGCAGGGGGTTCTCGCCAATCTCGATCCCGTCGCCGACAAGGAAGGCTGGGACAAGGTCATCCCGGCCGCCATCCAGAAATTCTCGAAGTATGACGGCCATTGGGTCGCCGCCCCGGTCAATCTGCATTCGACCAATTGGATCTGGGCCAACAAGATGATCTTCGACAAGCTGGGCATCCAGCAGCCGACCAATTGGGACGAGCTGATCGCCGCCCTCGACAAGATCAAGGCGGCCGGCTATGTCGCGCTCGCCGCCGGTGGGCAGCCCTGGCAGGAAGCCACCATCTTCGACAGCGTCGTCATGACGACGGGCGGGCCCGATTTCTATAAGAAGGCGCTGGTCGACCTCGACCCCGCCGCGCTCGGCTCCCCCACCATGAAGACGGTCTTCGAGCGCATGATCAAGCTGCGCAGCTATGTCGACGATAATTTCTCCGGCCGCGACTGGAATCTGGCCACGGCTATGGTCATCACCGACAAGGCCGGCATGCAGATCATGGGCGATTGGGCCAAGGGCGAATTCCGCAACGCCGGCAAGACCGCCGGGACGGACTTCCTCTGCTTCCGCTTCCCCGGGACGCAAGGCACGGTCACCTTCAACTCCGACCAGTTCGCGATGTTCAAGGTCGGGCAGGCCTCGCAGGATGCGCAGTTCAAGCTCGCCAAGGCGATCGAGGACCCGGCCTTCCAGTCGAGCTTCAATGTGGTGAAGGGCTCGGTGCCGGCGCGCACCGACGTCTCCGACGCCGCCTTCGACGCCTGCGGCAAGAAGGGCATGGCCGATCTCAAGGAGGCGAGCGAGAAGGGCACGCTGCTCGGCTCCCTCGCCCATGGCCATGCCGCGCCCGCGGCGGTGAAGAACGCCTTCTACGACGTGATCACCGCCACCTTCAACGGCCAGTACACCGCCGACCAGGCGGTGGCGCAGCTGGTCCCGGCGGTGCAGGGCGCGCAGTAACGAAACGATCTGAACCGATCCCTCCCGGCGGCAGCGCCGCCGGGAGGGATCGTCCGCAGGGCGGGGCAGAGGAGGCGAATTGTCCATCACGCTACAACGCAGCGCCGCGATCTCCCCGCCGGCAAGGACGGCCCGGGAGCGGCTCGGTGATTTCCTGCCGCGCATCGTGCTCGCCCCCAGCTTCGCGGCGGTCCTCGTCTTCGTCTACGGCTTCATCATCTTCACCGGCTATCTCTCCTTCACCGATTCCAAGATCCTGCCGAGCTTCGATTTCGTGGGCTGGAAGAATTACGTCCGGCTCTGGTCGCTGCCGAACTGGTGGATCGCGCTGGAGAATCTCGCGATCTTCGCCAGCCTCTATATCGTGATCTGCACGGCCATCGGCCTCGGCCTCGCCATATTGCTGGATCAGAAGATCCGCGGCGAAGGCGTGCTCCGGCCCATCTATCTCTACCCCATGGCCATCTCCTTCATCGTCACCGGCACGGCCTGGAAATGGTTCCTCGATCCCGGCATCGGCATCGAGCGCATCGTCCGCCTCTGGGGCTGGAGCGATTTCACCTTCGACTGGATCAAGGATACCCAGATGGCGATCTATTGCGTCGTCATCGCCGCCGTCTGGCAGTCCTCGGGCTTCGTCATGGCGATGTTCCTGGCGGGGCTGCGCGGCATCGATAATGAGATCATCAAGGCGGCCCAGATCGACGGCGCCACGAATTTCAAGCTCTACAAGCGGATCATCATCCCCATGCTGCGTCCGGCCTTCCTCTCCGCCTTCGTTGTGCTCGCCCATCTCGCGATCAAATCCTACGATCTGGTGATCGCGCTGACCAATGGCGGGCCGGGGCGGGCGACGGAGCTGCCGGCCACCTTCATGTATTCCTACACCTTCACCCGGAATTCCATGGGGATCGGTGCCGCCTCGGCCGTGATCATGCTGATGATGATCGCCTCGGTGATCATCCCCTATATCTACGCCGAGGTCGGCGGAGGCAATCGTGGCCGCTGACATCGCCGGCACGGCGGTGCGCACCAGCCGCGTCACGCGGGCGATCATCTATGCCGCGCTGCTCTTCTTCGCCTTCTATTACATGCTGCCGCTCTATGTGATGGTGGTGAATTCGGTGAAGCCGCTGGAGGAGATCCGCGGCGGCAATATGCTGGCCCTGCCCCAGCAATTCACCATCGCCCCCTGGCTGTCGGCCTGGAGCACGGCGCAGATCGGCGTGCAGCCGACGGGCCTGCAGCCCTATTTCCTGAATTCGATCCTGATCGTCGTGCCGGCGGTGGCCGTCTCCACCATCCTCGGCGCCCTCAACGGCTATGTGCTGACCAAATGGCGTTTCCCGGGCGCCAATATCGTCTTCGGCATGATGCTGCTCGCCTGCTTCATCCCCTTCCAGATCGTGCTGATCCCCATGGCCCGTATCCTCGGCCTGCTGGGGCTCGCCGGCACGATCTACGGGCTGATCCTGGTCCATGTCGTCTACGGCCTGGGATTCACCACCCTCTTCTTCCGCAACTACTACGAGGCCTTCCCGACCGAACTGGTGAAGGCGGCCCAGATCGACGGGGCGCGCTTCTTCCAGATCTTCCGGCGTATCCTGCTGCCCAGCTCCGGGCCCATCATCGTGGTGACCGTGATCTGGCAGTTCACCAATGTCTGGAACGACTTCCTCTTCGGCGCCTCCTTCGCCGGCTTCGATTCCATGCCGATCACCGTAGCGCTGAACAATCTGGTGAACTCCTCCACGGGGGTGAAGGAATACAACGTGCATTTCGCGGGCGCGCTGATGGCGGCGCTGCCGACCCTCATCGTCTACATCGTTTCCGGCCGCTATTTCGTGCGCGGGCTCATGGCCGGCGCGGTCAAGGGGTGAAGATGGCTTTTCTGGAAATCGAAGGCCTGACCAAACGCTTCGGCACGACCGAGGTGCTGAAGGGGATCGACCTCGCCATCGAGGAGGGGGGCTTCCTCGTGCTGGTCGGCCCCTCGGGCTGTGGAAAATCGACCCTGCTCAACACCATCGCCGGGCTCGAGACGGTCACCGACGGGGAGATCCGCATCGCTGGGCGCCGGGTCAACGAGCTGCATCCCTCCAAGCGCGACATCGCCATGGTGTTCCAGTCCTACGCCCTCTATCCCAACATGACCGTGGCCGGGAATATCGCCTTCGGCATGGAGATGCGGGGCGTGGCCAAGGCGGAGCGCGATGCGGCCATCGCGCGGGTCGCCGAGGTGCTGCAGATCCGCCATCTCCTGGACCGGCGGCCCTCCCAGCTCTCGGGCGGCCAGCGCCAGCGGGTCGCCATGGGGCGCGCTCTGGTGCGCGATCCCCAGATCTTCCTGTTCGACGAGCCGCTCTCCAATCTCGACGCCAAGCTGCGGATCGACATGCGCACCGAGATCAAGCGGCTGCATCACGCCATGGGCCGGACCATGGTCTATGTCACCCACGACCAGATCGAAGCCATGACTCTGGCCACCCGCATCGCCGTGCTGAAGGACGGGGTGCTGCAGCAATTCGGCACGCCGGCCGAGATCTATAACGAGCCGGTCAATGTCTTCGTCGCCGATTTCATGGGCTCCCCGGCCATGAATCTCGTGCCGGCCAAGGGGCGGCAGGAGGGCAATCGCTCTCTGCTCGCCCTCACCCGGGCCGACGAGCCCGATCTCCTGCTCGGCCTCACCGGACCCTCCATGCGGATCGCCGCCGAGAACCGCGATGTGCTGATCGGCATCCGGCCGGAGGCGATCACCGATGCCGACGGGGCCGACCGCAATTCCAAGCATATCGTCGAGGCCGAATGCCTGGTGGAGGTGGTCGAGCCGGCGGGCGCCGATACCTATGTCGTGACGCGTCTGGGCGGGCGCGAGGTGATCGCGCGGATGCGCTCCGACGCCCGCATCTTGCCGGGCGAGCGGGTGCCCTTCGCCTTCAATATGGAGAAGGCGGTGTTCTTCGATCCGGTGAGCGAGGCGCGCGTCGCCTGAGCCAATGGAGATCGCGCCGCCCGACATCCTCATCATCGGCTCGGGCATCGGCGGGGCGACGATGGCGGCAGGGCTGGCACCTTCGGGGGCCAGCATCGTCATATTGGAGCGCGGCGAGCGGCTGACCGACAGCGCGGCCTGTCGCGACCCCCGGGCCATTTTCCAGCAAGGCGTTTTCCGGCCGAAGGAGGCCTGGCATGACGCCGCGGGCACGCCCTTCAATCCCGGCAATTACTACTATGTCGGCGGCAATTCCAAATTCTACGGCGCCGTGCTGATCCGCTTCCGCCGCGAGGATTTCGCGGCCATGGAACATGAGGGCGGCGTCTCGCCGGCATGGCCGATCACTTACGAGGAGCTCGAGCCCTATTACGGCCAGGCCGAGGCGCTGTTCCAGGTGCGCGGTCGCCATGGTGTGGATCCGACGGAGCCGCCGGCCTCCACCGACTATCTCTTTCCGCCGATCCCCGACGAGCCCGCCATCGCCGAGACAAGGGCGCGGCTCGCGCGCCAGGGCCTGCATCCCTTCTCGCTGCCGCTGGCCGTCGACATCGAGCGCTGGGTCGCGCGCGCGCCCACGCCCTGGGATGCCTTTCCCAATATCGATGCCGGCAAGTTCGATGCCGAGACCGGACCGCTGGCGCTGGCCCTTGCTTTTCCCAATGTCCGCCTGGTCACCGGAGCCAAGGTCCGACGCCTGATCGCGGGAGCGGGCGGCGGGCGGATCGCCGCGGTTGAGTATGAGAGCGAAGGCGAGACGCGCCGGCTTGCCGCCGGGATGGTCGTGCTGGCCGCCGGCGCGGTGAATTCGGCCATCCTGCTGCTCGCCAGCGCCGATGAGCGCCATCCCAGAGGCCTGGCTAACCGCTCCGACCAGGTCGGCCGCAATTTCATGAACCACAACAGCTCGGCGATGCTGGCCATCGACCCGCGGCTCACCAACGACAGCGTCTATCAGAAGACCATCGGCCTCAATGATTTCTACCTCGACGATGGGCGCGGCGGCCCGGCGCTGGGCAATGTGCAGCTGCTGGGAAGGGTCAGCGGCGCAATCCTGAAGGGCAGCCTGAGCCGGGTGCCGGAATTCCTGCTGAACCTGCTGAGCCGCCATGCCGTCGACTGGTATCTCATGAGCGAGGATCTGCCGCGGCCGGAGAGCCGGGTGCGGCTGGAGGGCGGGCAGATCCGGCTGGACTGGCAGCGCTCCAACATGGCGCCCCATGCAAGGCTCGCCAAACGGATGCGCGAGATCTTCCGGGCCGCGGGGTTTCCCATCGTCCTGACCAAGGAATTCGACAAGCGCACCCCTTCCCATCAATGCGGCACCGTGCGCTTCGGCAGCGATCCCGCGGCGGCACCGCTGGATCCCTATTGCCGCGCCTGGGATCATCCCAACCTCTTCGTCGTCGATGCCGGATTCCTGCCGAGCTCGGCCGCGGTCAATCCGGCGCTCACCATCGCCGCCCAGGCGCTGCACAGCGCCGAGCATATCCGCCGCAGGGATCTCCGGGCATGAGCGGGGCCGGCAGCGCGGACTACATCATCATCGGCAGCGGCCCCGCCGGCTGCGTCCTGGCCAATCGCCTCAGCGCCGATCCCCATGTCCGGGTGCTGCTGCTGGAGGCCGGCGGCAGCGACCGGAATCCGCTATTTCATATGCCGGCCGGCTTCGCCAAGATGACCAAGGGCATCGCCAGCTGGGGCTGGTCGACCGTGCCGCAGAAGCATCTGGGCGGACGGGTGCTCTGGTACACCCAGGGCAAGGTGATCGGCGGCGGCTCCTCGATCAACGCCCAGGTCTATACCAGGGGCAACCGGCGCGACTATGACGGCTGGGGCATTCCCGGCTGGAGCTATGCCGAGGTGCTGCCCTATTTCAAGCGGGCCGAGGACAACCAGCGTTTCGCCGATCTCTATCACGGTTATGGCGGGCCGCTGGGGGTGTCGGCCCCGGTCAATCCCTTGCCGGTGAGCGAGGCCTTCCTGCGCGCCGCGCAGGAGCTGGGCATTCCCTACAACCCCGATTTCAATGGCAGGTACCAGGCGGGGATCGGGCATTACCAGGTGACGGTGCGCGATGCGCGGCGCTCCTCCGCCGCGACGGCCTATCTGAAGCCGATCCGCCATCGCCCCAATCTGACCGTCCGGCGCGATGCCATCGTCCGGCGCATCGTCGTCGAGGGCGGCCGTGCCATCGGCGTCGAGCTCGCGGATGGCATCTTGCGCGCCGAGCGGGAGGTGCTGCTCACCGCCGGGGCCATCGGCTCGCCCCGGCTGCTGATGCTCTCGGGCATCGGGCCGGCGGATCATCTCAGATCGGTCGGCCTGCCCGTCGTCCAGGATCTGCCCGGCGTCGGCTCCAACCTCCAGGACCATCTCGATCTCTACGCCATCGCCGAATGCACCGGCGACCATAGCTATGACGGCTATGCCAAACCCCATCGCACGCTCTGGGCCGGGCTGGAATATCTGCTGTTCCGCCGCGGCCCCGTCGCCTCCACCTTGTTCGAGACCGGCGGCTTCTGGTATGGCGAGCGGGGCGGCGCTTCGCCGGAGGGATGGCCCGACATCCAGTTCCATCTCGGCCTCGGCTCGGGCATCGAGGCGGGAGTCGCACGCTTGAAGAATGCGGGGATCACGGTGAATTCCGCTTTTGTCCGGCCGAAGTCCCGCGGCACGGTGCGCCTCGCCAGCGCCGATATCGCCGGCATGCCGCTGATCGATCCGAATTATTTCGCCGAGCCGGAAGACCGGAAGATGGCGCTGGCCGGGCTTCGCCTGGCGCGCGAGATCCTGCGCCAGCCGGCCCTCAAGCCTTTCATCCTGGCCGAGCGCCAGCCCGGGCCGGCTCTCGTCACGGAAGAAGCCCTGCTCGACTATGCCTACAAATCCTGCAAGACCGACCACCATCCCGTCGGGACCTGCGCCATGGGACGCGACGGCGCGGCGGTCGTCGGACCGGATCTGAAGCTGCGGGGAATCGAGGGCCTTCGGGTCTGCGATTCCTCGGCCCTGCCGGCCGTTCCCTCCTCCAACACCAACGCCCCGGTGATCATGCTGGCGGAGAAGGCGGCCGATCACATCCGGGGCGGGCCGCTGCTGGCCCCCGCCGTGCTGCCGCCGGAAGCGGGAGCATGACCAAGATCATCCTGCTGAACGGGGTGGGCAGCGTCGGCAAGACCTCCATCGCTAAGGCGCTGCAGACCATCACCACCGAGACCTTCCTGCATGTCTCCATGGATGGCTTCATGGATATGATGCCGCCCGCGAGCTTCGAGCATCCCGACGGCGTCACCTTCGAGACCATCGAGGAGGACGGCCACCCCTCGGTCGTCATCCACACCGGCCCGGTGGCGGAGCGGGTCTTCCGCGGCATGCGCCATGCCGTGGCCGCCATGGCCGCAGAGGGCAATAACCTGATCGTCGACGACGTCCTGCTCGAGGGAGAGAAGCAGGAATATCCCGCGCTTCTCGCGCCCTTCGAGCTGCATCTGGTCGGCGTCTTCGCGCCGCTGGCGGTGCTCGAGGCGCGGGAGCGCGCGCGCGGCGACCGGATGATCGGCCTGGCGCGCTGGCAATACGAGCGGGTGCACAGGGATATGACCTATGAGTTGGAGATCGACGCGAGCAGCGCCACCCCGATGGAATGCGCCGAGCTGATCAAACGGCGGTTCGGGCTGTAGGGGGCGTTTCGATCGACTATATTCCACCGCACCCCTCAATCGTCATTCCCGCGAAAGCGGGAATCCAGGGCCACATGCGAGGTATCCGTCGCTCGCCCGGGATCCCCGCTTTCGCGGGGATGACGGAGGAGAAACATTGGCTTCACGCTAGGCATTATTGAATGGTTGTGACGCTTCAGATCCTGGTCTCCCTGCTGGCCGTGACGGCGGCGGTCGCGGTGGCCTCGCGGAAATTGAAAGTGCCGCCGGCGATCCTGCTGGTGGTGACCGGGGTGGTGCTGGCCCTCATCCCGGGCCTGCCGAAGATCGAATTGGCGCCCCAGCTAGTGCTGATGCTGATCCTGCCGCCCATCATCTACATGTCCGCGGTGGCGATGAGCTGGCGCGAGTTCCGCTTCAATCTGCGGCCCATCGTGCTGCTGGCCTTCGGCAGCGTGATCTTCACGACGGTGGCGATCGCGGCCGCCTTCCACTGGCTGCTGGGCTTCCCCTGGGCGGTGGGCTTCGTGCTGGGGGCGATCGTCTCGCCGCCCGATGCCGTGGCGCCGCTGTCCATTGCGCGGCGCATGCAGCTTCCGCGGCGCATCCTGGTGATCCTCGAAGGCGAGGGGCTGGCCAATGACGCCACCGCGCTGATCCTCTATCGCTTTGCGGTCGGGGTCGTGAGCTACGGCGTCTTCTCCTTCAACGAAGCATCGGGGCTGTTCGTCTCCATCGTGGTGGGCGAGATCCTCTGGGGCATCGGCGTGGGCTGGGCGATGCTGCGGCTGCGCCGCTGGGTCGCCGATCCGCGCATCGAGGTCACGCTGTCGGTGCTCACCCCCTTCCTGGCCTATTGGCCGCCGGAGCATCTCGGCGGCTCCGGCGTGCTCGCCACCGTGACCGCGGGCCTCTATGTCAGCTGGAACGGCCCGCGGCTGATCAGCGCCGCGACGCGACTCCAGGGGATCTTCTTCTGGGATTTCATCCTCTATCTCGTCGAGGGCCTGGTCTTTCTCATCACCGGCCTGCAGGCGCGCACCCTGATCGAGCGCATCGGCGCGTATTCGGTACCCGAGCTCGCCATGTCGGCGTTCCTGGTCACGCTGGTCGTGATCGCGGCGCGTTTCATCTGGGTCTTTCCCGCCACCTATGTGCCGCGCTGGGTCAGTCCCGGCCTGCGCCGGCGAGATCCCTCGCCCCCCTGGCAGACGACCTTCCTGATCGGCTTCACGGGGGTGCGCGGCATCGTCTCGCTGGCCGCCGCACTCGGCATTCCCTTCGTCACCGCCAGCGGGGCGCCCTTCCCCGGCCGCGACATGATCCTGTTCCTCACCTTCCTGATCATCCTGGTGACTCTGGTGGGGCAGGGGCTGATGCTGCCGCTGGTCATCCGCTGGCTGGGCCTCGCCAATGCCGGGCGCCAGGAACTCCGCACCGAGCGCGAAGAAGAGCAGCGGGCCCGGCGGGAGGCCATCCAGGCGGCGATCGAACGGCTGGAAAGGCTGAAGGCCGAACGGCATTTTCCCGAGGAGGCCGTGCGGCCTCTGCTGAGCCGCTACCGCGACCGGCTGGAGTATATCGAGCAACGGGGGGACGGGTATGTGAGCCATCGCAAGCTCACCGAGACCGAGGACGAGATCGAAGCCCTGCTGATCGCCGCCGAGCGCGAGCAGAT
>Ga0105238_10005904_pt1 | contig 12128 bp, 8 predicted proteins | sample KBSC34metaG_FD_81526 | JGI IMG/M metagenome (GOLD analysis project Ga0105238, IMG submission 81526) | Corn rhizosphere microbial communities from Kellogg Biological Station, Michigan, USA - KBS C3-4 metaG | ecosystem: Host-associated > Plants > Roots > Rhizosphere > Soil | place: Michigan, USA... | reverse complement strand
GGTTGCTGGGACAAGGCAGCGTTTTGGCGCTGACTTCGTATGCCACCAGGACATCGGTAGTTTTGCGCGGCAAGTGGGTGTTGGAAAACATCCTGGGGACTCCTCCACCGCCGCCGCCGCCGAACGTTCCTGCCTTGAATGATCGTGGTGACGACGGCAAGATCAAGTCGGTGCGCGAGTCCATGGAAAAACACCGTGCAAACGCCGCTTGCGCCAGTTGCCATTCGCGCATGGATCCAATTGGATTCGCGCTGGAAAATTTCGACGCGATTGGCCAGTGGCGTACAACGGAAGGCGCGGCTAACACGCTGATCGACACCTCCGGAACGCTTCCGGATGGTACCAAGTTTAACGGGGCCAGCGAGCTGCGAAAGATCTTTGTAGGCAAGCCCGATCAGTTAGCGCTGACGGTGACGGAGAAACTCCTTACTTACGCGTTAGGCCGCGGAGTGGAGTACTACGATCAGCCGGCGTTGCGGAAGATACTGAAGCAAGCCGCGCCGAACAGTTATCACTGGTCCGACCTGATTTTCGGAATTGTGAACAGCGAGCCGTTTCAAATGAGGAGGACAAGGGAGCTATGACGATTTTTAAGAAAGCCATTCCGCGCCGCGCGTTCTTGCGTGGAGTGGGAACGACTCTCGCGCTTCCCTTTTTGGACGGGATGGTACCAGCGTTCGGCGCGGCCAAGAGTCCCGTACGTATGGGATTCTTCTACGTTCCCAACGGGATCAACATGAGCCAATGGACGCCTGCGAAGGAGGGTGCCGCTTTCGAGTTGACTCCCACCCTCAGCTCGCTGGCCCCTTTCCGAAATCAGCTCAACATACTGAGCGGTCTGGATGCGAACCAGGCCAATGCCCTTCCCGGTGAGGGCGGCGCTTTTCACACGCGAACTACGTCCGCGTATTTGACCGGCGTGCATCCCAAGTTGACGAAGGGCGCCGATATTCAACTGGGCGTTTCCGTCGACCAGTTAGCCGCGAAGGAATTGGGGAAGGAGACGCAACTCGCGTCCCTGGAACTGGCGCTCGATGGGAGCGACCCGGCCGGTATCTGCGAAGGCGAACTGACCTGCGCTTACGCCAACCTGTCGTGGAAGAGTTCTACGCTGCCGCTGCCGATGGAAAATCGGCCGCGCGTAGTGTTCGAGCGTTTGTTCGGTGATAGCGACACGACGGATTCAGCGGCGCGACGCGCTCAGATCGCGGAAAGCCGCAGCATTCTCGACTCCGTGAGCGAAGAAGTCGGACGGCTCAAGACAAAGCTTCATTCAAAGGATCGCGCCAAGATCAGTGAATACCTAGACGCTATTCGCGATACCGAGCGGCGCATCCAAATTGCCGAAGCGCAGGCATCCCGCGAACTGCCGAGTATCGCACGCCCGGGTGGCAGTATCCCGGCTGAGTTCGAAGAATACGCCAAGCTGATGTTCGATTTGCAGGTTCTGGCGTATCAAACGGATTTGACGCGTGTGTCCACGTTCATGCTGGCACACGAATCGAGCGTCCGGACCTACTCGAACATCGGCGTGCCGGAAGCACATCACGCAGTTTCCCACCATCGGGGCGATATTACTCTCATGGGGAAGAAAGCACAGATCGACGCTTATCACGTGAAATTGTTTGCGTACTTCCTGGACCGCATGAAGTCCACTCCCGATGGCGACGGCTCCTTGCTGGATCATTCGATGTTGGTCTACGGCGCCGGCATGAGCGACGGAAACATGCACTTGAATCAAGACCTCCCGGTGGCCATGGTCGGCGGCGCGGATGGCAAAATCAAAGGCGGCCGTCATACGCGTTACGCAAAGGGTACTCCGATGACGAATATGTATCTCGCGATGCTGGATGTGATCGGCGTTCGGGTGGATAATCTCGGCGACAGTACAGGCAAGCTCGAACTGCTTACGCTGTAACGAGACGGCGCCGGGCACTTACTAGCGGATCACGAAACCTGAGATGGGCGGGTTTCAGAGTGCAATCCAGTTCCGCGCTGGAAAAGCGAAGCTCTCCATAACTATGTCGAAAATACCTAACTTAATAGCGCGGTCAACCACATCGGCGGCTGCCGCCATTCTCTTGGCCATCATTGCTCCGCCGCTCGAAGCGCAAAATACCGGGATTGCCGGAGTCGTGAAGAACGCAGCGGGGCAACCCGTCACCGGTGCGATCGTCAAGATTAAGAACGATAACTTGGGCCTAGCGTTTAGCGTCGTCAGCCAGGGAGAAGGCCGCTATGCGTCACCGAGTCTTCCGGCGGGCGAATATCAGGTGCAGGCGTTTGGCGGCAGCAGTCAGGGCATGTCGGCTGGACCTGTTGACGTTGGCAGTGGCAGGCAAGTGAATGTGGACGTGGTCTTGAACGCGCCGCTGCAGATCCCCGCCGTCGCCAAGCGACTGACGGACGAGGACTATGCGAAGTTGATGCCGGGATCTAATCCCGCCGAGATCAAAGAGATCGCGATCTCCGATTGCAAGGAATGCCACACCCTGCAATGGACGGTCACGGCACGCAAGAGCAAGGAAAAGTGGGAAGGGACCGTCCACAGGATGTATCACGACTTGCTGGGCCGCCGCATGCCGTTATGGTTCGCGCTGAAGGACGATGAGTTCGTCGGCGGCAAACGTTTTGACCTATTGATCGACTATCTCGCCAAGAATTTCGGGCCACAGTCGCCGCTGGACGCGAAAGTGGCGGAGCCCTGGGCCGTTCCGGGAGCTGCCGCGCATCCCAACCGGAACTTGCCTCCGGGGTTGCTCAGCGGCGCCTCTGCCAAATTCATCGCCATGGAATTTTCTCTGCCTGCCGATTCAATGCCCAATGACATCGCCGTGGATTCGCAAGGGATCGCTTGGGTCAGCGAACGGAACACCGGCATGTTGGGCCGGTTTGACCCCAATTTGCAAGCCTATACCCGCATCCAAGTGCCGGCGGGCAAGAATCCTAAATTTCAGTTGAATGCAGTGGCTGTCGATCCGCAGGATCGCGTGTGGTTCGTGGATGACGGCCTCAACGCGCGTATTCTCCAATTCAATCCGACGAGCAAGGAGTTCACCAGCTTTCCCATTCCCGAGTATCGCTGGGCAGTTCCGGATGTGGGACCAGCTCGCATTGCGACGCTGCGTTTTTCAAATGGCAATGTCTGGGCGTCGCGCTTGACAGCGCAAAAGGTGCTCAAGCTGGATCCACGAACGAAGAAGGTGACGGAATTTCCGATACCGCGAGGTTCGGATCCTTTTGGCCTGGCGGTCACGGCGAACGACACGGTTTGGGTCGCCGAGGAAGTGGGCAACGTAGTCGCGAAACTGAATGCGCAAACAGGAGAACTTGTTCCCCACGACGTACCCACGGAACGATCGGACCTGCACGGAATGGGGATGGACGCGAAAGGGAACTTGTGGGTTGCGGCAACCGAGGCCGGCAAGTTGGTGAAGATCGAGGCCCAAACTGGAAAAGCCACGGAGTTTACCCCACCTAGCGCGGACGCGGGTCCTTATTCCTTGGATGTCGACACAAAGCGGAATCTGATTTGGGTCAACGAAATTTTCTCCGACAGGATTGCGCGCTTCGATCCGAGCAACAACACATTTGTTGAATTTCCTCTGCCGAGCGCCGACTTGGATGTACGCCGCATTGAGGTCGATCGCAGTCATCCGAATCGCGTGTGGTGGTCGGGTGCTCACGCCGCTAAAATTGGCTACATCGAAGTGATGCAGTAACGAACGTCCGTCCGTTTATTCCCGTAAGAGGAGCACTCCAATGAAAAAGGCATTACTCGGCCTTCTTTTGCTATGCCCGTGGTCGGCCATGTGGGCGCAACTGCAACCCGCAAACGAGGCCGGCGTGACGTTGGGCCATTTTCATACGATTGTCCGCGACGTGGACGCAAGCGAGAAATTTTGGACTACGCTCGGTGGCAAGGCCATCACGATAGACCAAACCCGAGTAATGAAGTTCCCCGGAGTCTTCATCTTCCTGACCAAAGGAACGCCCACGGGCGGCACATATGGCTCGGTTGTGAATCACGTCGGCTTCCTCGTTCCGAATGACGAAGAGAGCGTCGCCACGTGGAAGGCCGCGGGAGTCAACGCGGAGTACTTACCCAGCGCATATGTTCCAACCGTAAAGCTGGGATATGCCTACTCGCCCGACGACCTGAAGGTGCGCCTGAATCGAGACAAAGCGATGACGGAACCGATCGCCAGTCCACTGATCATGCTGTGGCTGTCGAAGCCCAGCGTCCCGGAGGCGGAAGCTTGGTACATCAAGACTTTCGGGGCGCAAAAGGGACAAAAGATCAACAACGGCGTGAGCGTTGTGGGAATTCCGGGGCTCCGTATCAGCGTGGTGTCGTCTATTGAAGATCCGATCAGCAAGACTGCTCCGGCGGTCGGTCTGATTCAGGGCGAGCCGCCGAGTTCGTCGTTCATGGAGAAGCTCCTGCAAACGAACTTGGGAGTGCCCACCAAAGGGCGTACTCTGGATCATATCGGGTTCGAGGTTACAAATCTGGAAGCTTTCTGCAAGAAGCTGGCGGCGGATGGCGTAAAGTTCGACGAGCCCTACAGCAAATCGCGCCACAAGGGTTTTGCCAGCGCGAGTTTCACCGACCCTTTTGGAGTCTCCGTCGAGCTTACCGAAGGTCTGAAGCAATTCTAGGATGCGTCCTTCGGCCTAGTTCGTTCCAGCGCTCTAGGTCCTGGACGATATATTCAACACGAAAGGAACTATCTCCGTGAGAAGTTTCATTGCGATCGCAAGTCTCCTGGCGCTGGCGCCGGCAGATATGTGTTGGGCGCAACTGGCAGCCGCGAACGAGATGGGCGTGGCCATGGGCCACCTGCACTTGAACGTACGTGATATTCAGGCCGACAAAAAGCTGTGGTTGACGTTGGGGGCAGTTCCCGCGAATCAGCTATCCGCCGCCCAGGCGAATCGGGAGACGGTGCGGATGGCAGGCGTCCTGATTACCATCGCCAAACAGAAGGATCCGCCGACCGGCGGCAGCGTAGGCTCAATCGTGGATCACATCGGATTCCATGTTCCCAACGTCCAGGCCGCCGTCGCGAAATGGCAGGCAGCGGGCGTCATAGTAGAGCCGGGTGGAAATGGCAGAAAGGACCAGGTGTATGTGACTTCTCCGGATGGCTTGCGGATCGAGATCCTGGAAGACGCCACCATGACGGTCCCCATCGCCATGCACCATCTCCATTTCTTTGCCCCGGAGAGCGTATTATCCGAGCTCAGAAACTATTACGTCCAGCACTATGGCGCCAAGCCCGGTAAGCGGGGCAATTTTGAAATCGCCAATTTGCCTGGCGTAGAAATGATATTCTCCAAATCCACCGCAGCAACCGCTCCTACCAAAGGCCGGGTATTGGATCACATCGGCTTCGAAGTTGCCCACCTCGAAGCCTTCAGCAAGAAGATGCAGGCGGACGGCGTGAAGCTCGATCGCGAATATCGCAAGCAGGGCATTTTCGGGATCGTGGTGCTGACCGATCCCTGGGGTACGGCCATGGAATTGACCGAAGGACAGCGCCTATACTAAAGGGCCGTCCAAGCGAATTACGACTTTTCGAGACGCAGGAGTTTGGCTGCGTTGCCGCCCAGGATGGCGACACGGTCCGCGTTACTGAGCGTAGGTGTCCCCATGATATGATCCACCGGATTGGGATTCCAGGGCGCGGAGTAATCGGTTCCCATCATCACTTGACTGGCGCCCACGGTGGCCACCAGGTGTCTCAATCCCTCGCCCGTGAAAAGAATCGTGTCGTAGTACAGCTGCTTGAGATATTCGCTTGGCAGCTTCTTTACTGGTTTACATGCTTCCGGGAACACCGTGAGGCAACCATCGTTACGTCCGGCGTAATTCGGCAAGTATCCGCCGCCGTGAGCGGCACAAATCTTGACGGTGGGAAAGCGATCCAGGGTTCCTTCCTGGATCAAGTGAGTCAGGGCCACTGTGGTCGATAGAGGGCTTCCGATGGAATTACCCAAATTGCCGTTTCCCTTGAAACGCTGTGCTCCTTCGCGGAATCCCTGCGGATGGATGAGGACCAGGGCTTGCAACTCCTCAGCCTTCGCCCAAAACGGGTGAAACTTGGGATCCGCTAGTTCTTCGCCATTGACATCGGCGGTAATGCAGCATCCACGCAATCCAAACTTCTTGACCGCCTCTTCCAGTTGTTTGGGCGACTCGTCCGGGTGGTGCATCGCAACGCTGGCCAACCCTACAAAACGGTCGGGATGGAGGGCACAGAACGCCGCCATTTTCTCGTTCTGGAGCCGGACGATCTTTCCAGCGAGCTCGCGATCTGCCCAGTCCCAGATGCCAAATTGCGCGATGCTTACAGCCTGGACGTCGACTCCGGCTTTGTCCATATCGGCCAGACGCGCGTCCACGCCGTGAGAATCCAATTTTGCATCCGGAACGGCGAGTAACCGTTCAAGGCCCTTGCCGTGATCGGTGTCTTTAACCAGACTCCACACTTCGGTGATCCGAATGTGTGCATGAACGTCAACGGTGCGAACACGGCGACCGCGAACGGAAACTTGCCTTCGTTTCCCCGCCTGATAACCGTGCGCCGTGTTAGCGATTTCGCAGCCAGCGAAAACAATCCCGGCGGCGGCGCTCTTTAAGAATCTTCTACGGCTGGACATTCTGCGAGAGACACCTTCAGTCCGATGTTGCCGAACGACTTCTTAGAACTTACGGAGCCCTTCGGTGAGCTCGACCGATTCTCCACCGGGGCCGGTAAACATCGCGCTGGCGTAACCCTTGTGGCGGGTCTTACTGTAAGGTTCGTCGAATTTCACGCCTGCGGCTTCCAGTTTTTTGATGAAGGCAGGAAGGTTGGTGACTTCGAATCCAACGTAATCGAGTGCCGATCCCCTATTTGCCGGGCGCGGCACACCTTTTTCGCGGATCTTGACTTCTCCGGTCTTGAAAGGTACAGCTCCTTCTTCCGGCCTGCCGGTGTCTGTCGCAAAGTTCAGTTTTGTTCCGGGGATATGAAGATTGATGTTGGCGTCGGAGAGTGGTACGCCGCCGAAATACGTCTTGTAGAACTTGTAGGATGTTCTCAAGGCGGCGAGGTCTCTGTAGTAGAGATGGATCATGTCGCTGCTCATGCCGTTCATGAAGTCCTTGTCGGCGCCTTCCTGAGCCGTGGCGTACTCAACGCCTTCCTTCGTCTCCACTTCCACCCGCAAGGCGTCAGGGCTGTAGGTATAGGTCCAGGTCCGCTGGTCGGATCCGGGTTTCCAGCGCGGGCTCCGCATCGTGGCCAGGTTAATCTCGTCCGTTCGAACACCGTTATCGGTCAACCTCTTCAAAAGACCAAAGCCGTCCGTGGTCTGAAAAGCGATGTGATCGATGAAGTGGTCGATACTCGGGCCGTTCGGTTGACCCTTGTGCATAAAGATATAGACGCCGCGGAACTTCATGACGTCGACGCCGTCAATCTTTATCGCCTTTCCACCCCATAGTTCCCACCACTTTCGGGTTACATCGACGTCCTTCACGATGGTGTGCCACGCACCCATGGAAACGCCCGCTTCGTTCGGAGGATACAATTGCGCCTTCAATGACGCCGTCGGCAGCGAAGACATCAGTATTAGAGCGAAGGGCAGGGCTAGAACGATTCTTTTCATTAGCAACTCCTTATGCATACTAGTTATGTTTAAAACCGAACCGCATCCTCTGTTCGCTTAAAGCGTATGCAGGTACGCCATGAGGTCATCCAACTCCTCATCGGTCAGAACGGCGCCGCGCGGATTCATCGCTTTCGTGCCTTCGGTGATGATGGTGCGGAACATTGCATCCGTATGCTTTTCGTGCCGCGTGCCGTCGACCAAGGTGTGTGAACTTCTTTGAAAAGTGCCCTTCAGCGAGGGAGCGGGAGGCCGCTTCGATTCGCCGGTATCGACATCATGGCATCGCCAGCACGCCGTAACGCGGAAAACTTCCTTGCCCTTGACTGGGTCTCCTTTGTGCGTCGCGCCATTGTCCTGCGCCGCCAAGCTGCCCGCAGATACAACGAGCAATAACGCCGCACACAGCGAGCTTGCTGACTTCAGTACTTTCATTTAGTGACCTTCCCGGCGGCATCGACTGCCGCGACCTGTCGTAAAAATGCAGTTCCTTCAATATATCCGATCTTTTCCCCGCGAGCTTTCGCTCACCAGGCTCGATTCGGTCATCAAGCAAACCAGCCCCAGTCGTTTAACCTGAGGCCGATTTCTTCGTAACCGCTGCTGCGATTCCGCCTCAACAACGTCCCGGCTAAAACGTCAACTTTAGCCCAAGCTGTATGTTGCGCCCGCCCAATCCACCGCCGCCCTGCGTGATCGTGATGGAACCGCCAGTGCCAACTTGGGTACGGTTGCTGGCGAACAGCAGAACGTTAGGAACCCCAAATTGTGCGTGATTGAATAGATTAAACGCTTCCGCCCGGAACTGCAGCTTTACGCGCTCAGTGACCGGGAAATTTTTCGCGAGTCCAATATTCACCTGGTTGGTTCCGGGGCCGATAACGGTATCCTTCCCTACGGTTGCAGGAGTCACCAGGGTGCCGGCTGGAGCCAATTCAAATGCGCAAGGATCGAACCAGCGGTCCGGCGTTCCGAGCGGCTGGCCCGCGGGAACACCGGCACAACCGGATGTCACCCCGCTGGTCGGATTATTGCTGAAGCCAGACTTAATATTCGGCCGGTCCGGCTGTGTCGGGTCACCGTTCCCCGAATTGTTAAACCCAGTGTTAATGTTCAGGGGGATGCCCGTTCCATACTGCCAGATCCCGTTGAGCGCCCAGCCTCCCACCGCAGCCTTCAGGAAGCGCCCTGTGAGAAATTTGTCAAATGGCAAATCATACAGGCCGTTCAGAACAAAGGTGTGCTTTTGGTTATACGCGCCGAGGCCATAGTCCCACATCGGGAATAGAGGGTTCAGCGAGACGTAACCCGTGCCGGTGTTATCCGTCACACGGTTTGACGTGCTGTCTGAGTCTGACAGCATTTTGCTGTAGGTATACGAGGCTTGCAGCGTCAGACCGGAGCCCAAGGTCTTCTTAAACTCCGTTTGCAGGGCATTGTAGTTGGCGATGGCATCGGTAGCCAAGTAGGTGATGGTGCCAAAAGCTGAATTCATCTTCAAGGCGCCGGCTGTATTGTAAAGCCCCGTCTTGGGATCGACAAGTTTGTCGTTTATATTTTCGGTGCGTGTTAAATTGTATCCCTTCCAGCCGACATAACCCACGCGGAGAACCGACGTGGACGAGAGCTGGTGTTGAATCTCCAGCCCATATTGCAGGACCGTCGGCGTATTCATCGGGCTACCAACCATGGTTTCAGACTTGGCAGTGGAGAGCGGAGGATTCGCCGGTACATAGGGGAATGTGCTGCACGGATTATTTGCGCTGGTCCAGTTGCAAGTCAGGGTGAATGAGGCGTTGAACTGGTAATCCGCTGGTGGACCCGCTTCCTTTATATTCACCTGGTTATAAAAGGTTCCGATACCCCCCCGAATGGAAGTCTTGCCGCCACCCGTCGGATCCCAAGCGAATCCGAAACGCGGCGCGAAGTTCTTTTTCGATGTATGAAACGGCACTACACCGGCCGTGCTAGTTGGATCGGTGATATTTACGAGTGTTCCCGTGAGGTCGTTGACCTCTTTCGGGTCGGTGGTGAATTCCTGGCGAATGCCTACATTCAGCGTCAACCGGGAACTCAGGCGCCAATCGTCGTGAATAAACCAGGAAAAAACCGTCTGGCGCCATCCGAATTCACCTACGCTGTTGGTTCCTAGCGAAGTCGGCCCAACAACCTTGCCGGCGTCCAAGTTCGTCGGTTGGGCTAGCAGGAAACTCTGGAGGCCGCCAAAGAGCCAGCTTCCGCGGGTGCCGCTGCCGCTGATATTCTGTGTCTGGACGCGTTGCACGTCGGCGCCAAACTTGAACGCATGCTTACCGCGAACCAGCGTGAAGGTGTCGCCCTCTTCAAAAACATTCTGCAAGTAAAAGGTGGGCGAGGCGCTAAGATTGCCCATCACTTCCAGGCCGCCGCTTGTGGAGGCGGCTCCGCTGTTACTGCCGGAAAAGTTGAGACGCCCAAGGGGCAACCCAGGCACGAAAGACAGTGAAGGAGTAATCAGGCTCGAAATGGCCGGATCCACTGGACCAATTTCGGTGTGCCGGTCCGTGCGATTGAACGCGGCACGAAAATCGTTAATTGCTGTCGGGGAGAAGATATGCGTCTCGCCAATTTGCCCGAAGTGGTTAGTGGCATTGTCGAGAGAGGACCAGTACGGGTCGCCGCCTGGACGAAGGCGCGTCGACGGATCGTAAATGTAGCGGCCGTAAAAATTATCTTTGTCGGATATCCGGTAATCCACTCTCTGCATGTAGTAGTCTTCGTGGATCGGCTGTTTGAAAGGATAGATCCATTGGGCCGTGCCGTCGCCATTATCTTTGCCGTTGGGTAGCGCATATAGGGCCAGATACGGTTTGATCAAGTTACTCACCTTAAGCGTGCAGTTACCCCCACTAAACGTTCCGTTAGCGCCGCTACACGCAGCTGCTGTGGACGGAATGATTCCTTGACGAGCCTGCAGATTGGGAACGTTGCCGATTTGCTGAATCGTCAGGCTCTGGCGGAATCCTTCGTAGTTTCCGAAGAAAAAGAGCTTGTCCTTGATCACCCTGCCGCCAACCGATCCCCCAAATTGATTACGCCGGAAGGGCGAGATGTCGCCACTTTGGAAGAAATCTCGGGCGTCCATGGAGCTGTTTCGAAGAAACTCATACAAGCTACCGTGGAGCTGGTTGGTGCCAGACCGCGTCACCGCGTTGACCACACCGCCGGCTCTGGTCCCAAATTCAGCACTGAAATTATGCGTAAGCACGGTAAATTCACGAATGCCCTCCACTCCGAGGCTCCCCGCATTCACCGTCCCCGCAGTTTGCGAAGTGTCGTTCACCATGGTGCCGTCGATCAGGAAGAGATTATTGGTTGTACGTGATCCATTCACTGACATGCGGACGCCAAATCCGTCCGTCGACGAGCTGCCACCCATTTTGTTATAAATGACGCCCGGATTCAGCAAAGCCAAGTCATTGTAGCTGCGGCCGTTCAGCGGCAATTCGCGGATTTGTTCGCCGCCCACCAGGCCTTGGATCTGCGAACTCGTCGTGTTGATCAGCGCGGCTTCGCCTTTGACTTCGACCGTCTGCGAGGTAGCCCCCACGTTCAGGATCAGATCCACCACCGCTTCTCGTCCGATCGTGAGCTCAATTCCGCTGCGGGCTTCGGTCTGAAATCCTGGCTGCGCTCCGGTTACCTTGTAGCTGCCTAACGGCAACAGCAAGGCGGCGTAATGGCCTGCGGCATCGGCCTGAATTTCGCGATTTACGCCGGTGTCCGTATTTAGTACTTCAACCTTAGCTCCGGCGAGCGCCAACCCAGAACTGTCTTTGACAGTGCCGGAGATGGCGCCGGTTACGGATTGCCCGACCGCCTCGGCCGCAAAGAGGACCAACAACACACTTAGCAAAGCGCAAAAAATTGCTCTCGACCTGAAGCTTGTCATAACCTTGCCCTCGTTTCTGTTTTCTAAATCCCGCCATCGATGCTCGATCTCAGGCCACACTGGTGCCGTGGCCGAAATCTTGCCAAAGCGCCACTCTGCGGACCCCTCCGCATGACTGGCACACTTTCAACTACTGTGCCTGACCGATGAAGCTCTTACTGTCAGCCTAAATGCCCCACAAAAGATATCACAGATTTACATCCGATCGTCCAAAAACGTCTCATTAAATGTGGAGGAAGCGCTCGCTCCCGCGATTCCACCGGCTCGGTGCCCTTTCGCCGTGAAAGCACACCCCGTTTCGCCTTTTACCGAGCGCGCAACGTAGGCCATCCCGTTTGGTATTCTGAAAAGTCGCGGCAACACCCTACAGCCGGGAGGGCCAAAGACACACATGAAAGGAAATAGAATTGCCCTGAATGTTTGGAATGCCGCGACGGGCTTCCTTCTTGGGGTGGCCTATCTGGGTTTCGCGCCGTCGGCCATCGGGCACGAGCACGACACTTTCAAAATCGGCGACCGGCAGTATGTATTTACGGTT
>Ga0105238_10005902_pt1 | contig 12129 bp, 15 predicted proteins | sample KBSC34metaG_FD_81526 | JGI IMG/M metagenome (GOLD analysis project Ga0105238, IMG submission 81526) | Corn rhizosphere microbial communities from Kellogg Biological Station, Michigan, USA - KBS C3-4 metaG | ecosystem: Host-associated > Plants > Roots > Rhizosphere > Soil | place: Michigan, USA... | reverse complement strand
TCCTCCTCTGTAGCCGAAATTCCCTGTACCTCGTAGAGGACGATCTTGAGATTGCCTCCCATCATTCCCTCTACAACCAGGTTGTAGCCTTTTGTAAGCTCCAGCACTTGTGTCACTTCCCTTCAGGTCGTTGACAGCGGCATGGGCAACAAAATAACATTTTACACTGTTTATGTCAATTTAGCTTTGGGGTTATACAACTCTACTAACCCCCAACCCACACAGCTCAATTTTTGCTGTGGTAAACTACATAGTACTTCTTAGAGCACATCCGAAAAGGGGTTGAAAATGACTACCGCTACCCAAAATAGCCAAGTCCAAAGCTTGGTTGCATGCGGATTCAGCGCGAGGGAGATCCTCGAAGGCAGAGTCGCCCAACCTGCAATCTACTTGCTCCAACGAGCCGGCTATAACCCTGGCCACATGTGCTATCGCTTCACTTGGGAGGTGGGCGGCCCGTGGTCGGAACATTTTGCTAGTGAACACGCTCATACCGACGCCTGGGATCTTACAGGCATCCACGACGAGCCGCCAGAGGAGCTGCTGACTGCGGCCGAAATGATCAATCCCCTCCTGAACCCCCCGGCACGAAGCCTACTGGATCGGTACACGTGGCAGCAATTGGTCGTGGCGGTGGATTTCCTGATCACATACCGACAGCTCCCCGACGATCACGACCAGCGGAATCCGTTCATTTCCAAGAACTTCTCGGCCGAGCAAGTCGAGATGGCTTGGCTGGCTCTCAAAAATAGTCGGCTCCGCTAGAGCCTCCAAGCATGGGAAGACCTCGCCTGGAGGCTCTTCCTATTTAAACCGAGAAGCACGAAGGGCACGAAGGGCACGAAGCCCGGGAATCATTCCCTACTTCGTGCCCATTGTTACGTTCGAGCTGCTCGCCAGTGGCCGTACAGGCTTCCGCCTGCAGCAATGGCCCCAATGACGACAGCGGTTTCGCCTGCCTCCTTGGCTTTTTTCTTCGGGTAGCGAAACTTGCGATCCGATTTCGCACTCTCCCAGAACTCGATACCGATATTGGCCGCCATCACGGTGACGGTGGTGGAGGCAAGTGTTTGGACAGCGGTATAGAGATTGCTGCTAATAGTGCGCTCTCTGTTATGCCGTCTGCATAGCATATAAACCTCTTTCGATTGACTCCTGGACGATGCTGACACTTTGGGGCGGACTTAGGTTTGAGCCGCCACGACGCGCATCAACATCGCATCCGCCTCGGCCGCCTGTGGATCAACTGTCCTCCGGCAAAGGCCGTTCTGGTGGTCTTTGACCGGTTTGGAGCACACGGCGCAAACCGCGTTCCGAATCTGCGCCCTGGTTCTTGCGAAGGTTCCTGGTACGAAATGGAAGGAGCCGACAGCTCTGCAGCCCTCACAGACGGCTCGCGGGCTGGGAATTCCGTTGAATCCGCCCTCGACCAAGCCGACCAGCTGCACATGTAGGCACTCGCTGCACTCAAGGTTCAACGCCATCAAGCACCTCCTATTATCGAGTTGAAATGCTACCGATCAGGTCACCTTAGTTGTACCCGCTTACCCGCGTTTGCGCAAGTATGGAGAAGTTGTATACATAAGTCCTGGTGGGCGATGAGGGACTCGAACCCCCGACCCCCTCGGTGTAAACGAGGTGCTCTAGCCAACTGAGCTAATCGCCCAAACCGATTCATGATAGCTTAATTTTTTAGCATAGGCAATGAAGCGGGCCCGGCATAATGCCGGGCCCTTGCTGCTATGAATTGAGAGGATCTTGCCCCTCGAAACCTTCATCTCGCATTCCCGACAACACCATCGGGTTACATGTGCCCTCCAGATCAACGATGATCTCAGTTTTACCGTGCAGGTCAAAGTTGACGTCTCAGACAACGGCTGCGTTACCACCAACCCAGACGGTCTCTCCTTCAACAGGAGCCCTATCCCATGGCGGTGATGACAGGTCTTGCGCCATGAATTCGTAGTCGATTCCATCGATCTCGAACGTTTGACGCTCGTGGTCGCGGCTGCTTTCAACCAATAGGCGGTATGTGACATTGACCCTTGGACCCACATTGACCACCAGCTCAGCAACATGACCTTCGGAGAGCAGTTTGTGAAGCTCGGCATTGGTGGGAAGCTTGCCCTCAAGTTCAAGGAAGCTGTAATAGCCATCGACTTCGTAGGTGCGACCGTCGTCGCTTTCCTCCACTGTCCCAACAAAGACCACATCTTGCAGTGAGTACCCGTGGATCTCCCCGGAAAGGCCCTTCCAAAACGTTAGTACGCCACGATCGCTAGTCATACACCCTACCTCTTCGTCTCGCTGATCCGTGAAGTAAGGTTACTTTAACATCAAGTAGTGAAAGTAACAAGAGAGCACATATGCCATAGGTGTGCCAATACACGGCTATCAATTAGATAATGTCTGATCAGTCAGACTAAGCTGGCTTCCCCCGTAGCTCCTCGAGCACCTTGGTTGCCTTGTCACGGCGTACATACGATACGAAGACGTGGTCGTGGTAGAAGGCGGCGACAACATTGGCCGAGATGCCATGCTCGGCGAGCTTGGTTGCCATTACAGCGGTCAGGCCAACGAGCTCAAGGGAGGTATGAACGTCGATGGTCAGCTTGGCATATGGCCCTTCCTGCTCTATTCCGTGCTCCTTGAGGTAATGCTCGGCAGCGATGACTGCCAGGCGACCATCCTCATGGAAGGTGGCAAGCACCTTATCGCGGTCTATTCCTCTCTCATCGACGACGCTCGCAAAGCCATACTTAACGTTGTCGCAGATAACCTTGATCGACTTTAGTGTCTCATCTAGATCAGTAACGCCTGACATAAGTCGATCATCTCATGCCGCTGGGTGGCCGACAAGCAGCATTTGTGCAACCGGGCTACCCCAGTTTTTCTTCTCGAATCGGGAGCGTTGCAAAAGACCGACACACTGTCATCTCGTGGTTCTCTGTTTCGAACTCACCAGAAAACTCAAAGCGCTCTCCTACACTGTCGGTAACCCGAGCAGAGAGTTTATGGACGCCATCGGTAAATGTAGATAGAGTCGGCAATGATATCCGAGTAATTTCTGAAACAGGTAGCGAAATTGGCATGTCGTGTGTTGGAGATGTTTTGGTGCCATCGATGATTAATAGTTCAACGGAAAGGTCCATATTGCCGGTGTTTGATAATGTAAGCGAATCATTGTCGCGCACATTAAGGACAAGTGAGCGTCTTTGAGATGCTTTTACTAAGCCAGTGCTTATTCTGTTTTGCGTTTGATTAATACGGATTTGCGATACCACAAGAGCTATCCCGACAATCGGTGTAAATACGGTGAAGTATATTTGGTTGTCGATCAAGAATTGTTTAAGCATTCACTTTGACCATGAGTACCTTGGTGCGGACGAGAGGACTTGAACCTCCACGAGCCTAGGGCCCACCAGCCCCTCAAGCTGGCGTGTCTACCATTCCACCACGTCCGCGCATCTGGAGCCTGGGCCCGCAGAACCTCAAAATAGTAGCACGAAATCGACGCGCAATGTAGTTGTTCCTAGGTGTAAGGCAAGTGGTCGTAGAGGTGCTTGAGGGAGTATTCGTGACGCAATAGTGAGCTCAAATCGGATTTGGTGGTGCCGAATTTGGCGCGTGGATTGAAGATCCCGTGCGGATCGCAGATTTGTTTGACCTCTTTGAGGAGGTCGTATATCTCTTTACCATAGAGCTTTTCCAAATACGGAGCCCGAAGCAAGCCGTCGCCGTGACGGCCGGTGGTGGTGCCGCCAAGGTTGATCGCCATGGCATAAAACTCATCCATAACTTTTACGGCGAGCTTACGGTCTTTGGCCTTACCGAGATCGAGGAAGGGCTGAAGGTGGAAGTTGGCGTCGTTGACGTGCCCCCACACCGCAATATCGAGTTTGTGTTTGCGCAACAGGGCGTAGGTCTCTTCCAGAAATTCGCTCATCCTGGCGATCGGCACACAGGCGTCTTCGATGATCGGCAGCGCTTTTTTAGAGCCCTGGGCGGCGGCCATGACGACGGCAGCCGAGCGCCGCACCGCCCACAACGCTTCCTGCTCGCTCGCAACGTTGGTAATGTGGATCGCCGACACTAGCTTATTGATGCTCCGCGCCGCCCGCCGTCCGAGCAGGTTTTGGCGCAAGTGCGAGGGGTTGTCGAACTCGACCAGTATCAAGACTTTGGGAAGTTCTTCGGGCACAATACCTTCAAGTCGGTCGGGGTGCTCTTTTCGGATATAGGCGAGTAGATGGGAATCAACCATTTCCATGGCGCTGGGCTGAAGTTTGCGCAGTTTAAGGGCGGCCTCGCCGGCTTTCTCCAGGCTATCGAAGTGGGCTACCAGAAGAGTTTTACGAGCTTCAAGCGGCATGGTCTTAAAGGTAATTTCGGTAATGATGCCAAGGGTGCCTTGGGCGCCGACAAACAACTGGGTCAGGTCGATGGAACCGTCGCGACCACGAATGGCTGGGAGCTGATAACCGGCCACATTTTTGGTGGTTTGCGGCCAAAATTCTTTAATCAGAGCAGCTTGATCTTGGAGCAAGCCATCGATGCCGCGGTAAAGATCGCCTTCGCGCGTCATCAAACCTTTTTTACGATTGAGTTCGCCGCGGCCTACACGTTTGGTCTCGATCATCGAGCCATCATCCAGTACCACTTTTAAACCTTTGACCCAAGCCGCCGTAGGACCGTATTTGCCGCTGTATTGGCCGGCCGAATTATTGGCCGCTGCCCCGCCCACCGAAGCAAAATCGCGTGATGCCGGGAAGGAGGGTATGGTGCGGCCATGGGTTTGCAGCAAGCTGAGGAGCGCGCCAAACGTCATGCCGGGCTGGACGGTTACGGTATCTTTCGTCAGTCGCAGCACTCGGTTCATTTGGGCGGGAAAGACTATGGCCGCACCGTCGCCTAGCGCCCCACCGCTCAGATCGGTACCCCGTCCCCTGGCCACTAAGTTGAAGTGTTTGTTTTTCTTGCCCGCCTCCTCGGCCGCGTAAGCCACGGTAGCTTGTACATCCTCGCTGTCGCGGGGATACACGATCGCCGCCGGCGTGAGCGTAAAGACGCTGCCGTCGGTGGCGAAGTGATCGCGGACGTGTTTGGCGTCGCTAATGGTTCCGGAAAGACGCTGGCGCAGGGCTTTAATTTGGGCTGGTTTCATTTTGATATTCGCTTAGTCTAACCCAACAATACCAGACTTAGGTCGTCTGTGCTACTCGACACCATTGCCACTTTAGAGCATAATAATCTCGATGGAACGAATCAAACGTAACTGGCTCATCCGGGCAGTCATTTTTATTGCCGGTATTTTTTCGATTCGCTTGGTTTCGGCTCTACTGCACTACACAACCTTGGAAAAGCTCTATAAACCCCGGGACTTTCGCAAAACCAGCCACCTAGAGATCAGCCAAGAGATCATCGATCGCCTCCCCCGCTACTGCCAGACTATTTTCGGCCGCAAGATGGACCCGATCAACCTCATTTTTATCGGTACCGAAGCTGGCCTCCGCCGCGCTTTCGAAAAGGCCGGTTTCGATGGCGCCCACCCTTCCACCCCGATTACTATCGGGTTTGGGTTTGCTTCGAGCCTCTTCAACCGATCCTACCGTCACGGTCCGTTTATGCCACTGTATATTAGTATCGGGCTGCAAGATTTAGCCTTCCAGAAAGTACTCGCGCCCGGGTATGGCCAGCGGCACCATATTCGTATCTGGCGAACCCGCCATGTGCTGCCAGAAAAGAACCGGGTTTGGGTGGCGGCCGCCACCTTTGAAAAAGGCTTTAAAGCCAGCACCAAGCCCCCCTTCGTATACCACCAAAAGGAAGCTAAGATTGATATTGAACGCGATTATATTGCCGCCGCTCTGATTGATGCAGGTAATCTGCTGGGGGGTGAACATCAAATGAACACTCCTAATACCCCCCACAATCCCCACACCGACCCCAACGGTGACAGCTATTATACCGATGGCAAAGCTAAGGTAATCGAGATCGTTTAGATGGCTGGGAAGCCGCCTACTCCCGTTGTCGTTGGGCCGCCGACAGTTCGCGACATTGCACTCCTGCGCAAGCTCTTCCGCCAAGCGTTGCGCGACGACTTTCAATACTTCTCCCCTGCCTACATTGATCAAATCAGTCGCCAAAACAACTTTTGGCACTTGCTGATGGGCCGCCGCAAGCTCGAGCGCAGTATGCATGTAGCTAAGCGCAATCACCACATTATTGGCTACGCGCTGGGCAGCTTGACGCCCCAACGTAACGGCGAACTTTACTGGTTATATGTTGACCCCACCCAGCGGACGAGCAATGTCGGTGACGCCTTGCTCAAGGCGGTGGTAAGCGATATGCGCGCCAAAGGCGCTACCAAGCTCACACTAGTGACATACGATCTCAAAGACTACTATCTGCGCCATGGCTTTCAGTATCGCGGCCAGCAGCGCATCCACAGCCTGGATCTCGACGTCATGGAATATAACTTGAACGATCATGGCGCAATCTAAGTCATTGCTTACCCGCCGCATTACCCTTGGCCTCGCACTGGTCGCGGTCATCGCTGTCGGCGGTTACCAAGCCTATAATTCCTGGAAGCTACAGCACACGCCACCGCCGGCGGCCCCTCGTCATACGACCGTCAAGCCTAAAATCGGCCCCGGCAGTATTCACCAGATCATTAGCGTCACCCAGTTTACCCCGGCGGCCGCCGAAGCCGAGGCTAAACAGAACTACGGCAGCGAGATCGCAACCTCCCCCTATGGAGTAACCCGCGTCCTGTTTACGTATATAAGTACCGGTATCGATAATAAGCCCATCACCGTTTATGCCCGTGCTTACATCCCCAATACCAGCAAGGCCCCGGTGATTGCCATGGCGCCCGGTACTACCGGTGTCGGCGACCAATGCGCCGCCAGCCTTGAGCAACCGGCTACTCACAATTGGGCCAACTACGAGTCACACATGATGGCCTATGCCACCCAGGGCTACGCCGGCGTCATTACCGACTACGAAGGTATGCGCGACCCCAGCTCCATCCATCATTACATGGTTGGGGCGCTTGAAGGACAAGCGGTGCTCGACAGCATTCGGGCACTCAAAGTACTACCCCAAGCCCATAACCGTATTAACACCGACGCCGTCTTTGCCGCCGGTTACTCTCAGGGCGGTCACGCCGCTTTCTGGGCCGATACCCTTAACGCCACCTACGCGCCCGATGTGCATCTCGCCGGCATCATCGGGTGGGGACCGGTGATGGACGTCGCTCAAAGCCTGGCCGGCATCACCCAAGGCTCCACGCTAACTTGGTTCGGCCCCTCCGTGCTCGTCAGCTACGCCGATTATTACAAAGTTGCATTCCCGTTAAACAATATTCTGCTGCCCCAATGGCAACCCAACCTGACTGCCGACGTCCTCGGCCACTGTATCGATACCGACATTGCCTTCTGGGGCACTAACCCAGCCAAAGTCTATACCACCCAGTTTCTCGATGGCCTTAAGTCGGGCAGCTTACCGGAAGACCAGTTCGGCCCCCTTCAGAGTGAAATGCAGTCCAACCAGGTGGGTAGCGAGCAAACGGCAACCCCCAAACTCATCAATCAGGGCCAGCTCGATAACGTGATTCTCCCCTCCCAGGCCCAAAGTGCGATGACTCGCATCTGCGCCAATACCCGCGGACCCGCTGAACTCAAAATCTACCCCAAAGCCACGCACTACACCACCATGCGCGACAGCTTCCGCGACACCATTGATTGGATGAACCACATCGTCCGCCACGACGGCACCCCACCCTCGAGCTGCAGCTAATACACAATTAAAGAAAAGATAAGTATTACAACCCTTCACTGAAATAAGTCCATGGTGGGCGAGAGAGGACTTGAACCTCCACGAGCTTGCGCTCACTAGTACCTGAAACTAGCGTGTCTACCATTTCACCACTCGCCCACGACTGATAAACTATAGCGCAAACCGCCGGGGTTGGCCAGTCTTAGCGCTTGGTTTGCGCCCGCACCTTAACCGCCCACTTCTCGATGCCGCTAAAGCGGTCGGAGGGGTTGATAAGCTTGCGAATATGGATGCCGTACACATCGTTGCTGACGGCGTAAGTATAGGTCGGGGTATATAACATGACGGCCGGGGTGTCACCCACCCAGGTTTGCACAAAGCTGCGGTATTTGGCAGTCCGCTCCGAAGGGCTGCTGAGAGTACGGCCGGCCTCGAGGGCTTTATCGGCCTGGCCCGAACCGTAAACCGACAGATTGACGCCGGGATCGGTGATCTGGGAAGAGTCCCAATAGGAGTAGACGTCCGGATCGGCGCCGATATTGATGCCATAGAGCAGGGCGTCGTAATTGCGCGGACGGATGTAACTCTGCTGCAAGCTGGTTTCATCGACTTCGTTGATGTCGAGCTGCACGCCCACCTGCCGCCACTGTTTTGCCAACGCCGTAGCCACGCCGCTATAGGGGCTGTCGGCCTGAGTAACCAGGTGGAGCTCCAGCTTGTGGCCGCTTTTATCCCGGCGAATACCGTCCCCACCTTTCACCCACCCTTCCCCTTCCAGATCCGCCGCCGCTTTGGCGACATTGAACGACGGCTGGTGGGGTACGCCGGCCAGATTGACGCTGGTGCCAAATAAAGGACCGGTGAGCGGCGTGGCTTGACCATCAAATTGATTGGTAATAATGGCTGATCGGTTGGTGGCCTCCGCCAGCGCCTGCCGCACCATCTTATCCTTGAGGATGGGGGTGGTGGTCTTAAAGAATACTGCCACCTCATCCGGTACGCTGGCCGAATACAGCTTGGTGGTACCGGTGTTCACCGCCGACACCTGGTCGGGCTGTAACCGCGCCACACCTTGGACTTGGCGATGGCTGTAGGCACTAAAAGCGCTTTGGTAGTCGTTGTAAGTCCGCAATGTAACGCTATCCAAATACGGACGGCCAAAGTAGTAATCGGGATTGGCCTTCACCACAACTTCACCCCCGGCCGAATCAAAACTCTCGAGCTTAAAGGGGCCCGTCCCTACCGGTTGTTGGTTAAACGCCGCTACTCGCAAACTCGATGGATCGGTGCTTTCGAGTAAGTGCGCCGGCAACAGACCCACCGTGGTATTGGTTATGAATGGCGTGTAGGCTTTGGGAAGCGTGAAGACAGCGGTGTAATCGTTCGGCGTGCCGACTTTAACGCCCTGCCAGCTGGTGGCCAGCGGCGAACGCGTGTCTGGGTTCTGGATAGCGGCAATCGTAAACGCCACATCGTGAGCCGTAAATGGCACGCCATCCTGCCATCTGACGTTGCGGCGCAAGTTGAAGGTATAGGTTTTGCCATCGGGACTAACCGTCCAACTTTGGGCGAGGTCCGGTTCGAGCTGGCCGCTGGTATCAAAGCGGGTCAGGCCACTGAAAATCAGTTCGGTAGCATCGGCGCTAGCGCTGCCCTCGGGCAGGACAGGGTTAAGGGTTTTGATAGTGCCCACCAGGGCTTCGCTGTAGCTGCCACCTTTGAGGGGAACCAGGATGGTACCGGCTTGGACCAAGTGGCGGACCTGCAGTCCGAGACCGCCCAACATAATAGCGATGAGAAGCCACCACCCCAGCGCAAACCGCCGAATGACGGCGAACTGGACACTTTTACCTACCAGCTCGAAGCGCATGAAGCGCTGGATCTTGCGCAATCCGATGCGCCAGCGCCGCCGCCAGATGCGAAGAGTCCGCTGAAACCGGAACCGGGCATAGGTCAGCATTAGCTTTTAGCGATAATACTCAGGAGGACGGAGGCCACAAACACCACGCCGGCGATAATGGTTAGATAGTAAATCGTGCGCTCGGCGCCGCGTCGGGTGCGATAGCCGCCGGCGTCACCGCCGCCAAAGGCGCCGCCCAAACTCGAGTCGCGCGATTGCAGCAGCACCGTCGTAATGATGGTGATGGCCGCCAATATCGTAATGTAATCAAACAGGAGTTTCATACCGCGTGTTCCATAACGTCAGTTAGTAAGTAATTAACCACCCACACAATCGCCACTGCCAACAAGGCCAGCCAGAAGGAGGTTACGTGGAAGGCCGGATACAAGAGCGTGACCAAGTACAGCATAAAGGCGTTGATCACGAGCATAAAGAAACCCAGAGTTACCAGAATGGCCGGTAGCGCCAGTACCACGATCAACGGGCGGATCAGCGCATTGACGATCGAAAAAATCAGGGCCGCTACAATCAAGACGCTCATTTGGTTGCCGTAGCTAATGCCGGTCAGCAATGTAGCCGCGGCCCACAGACCGAGAAAGTTGATGAGCCAACGGAGCACAAATGAGCGTATCATGACGCTTTGCATTTTAGCATATCACTGCCCGGGCCCCTAGCTTAGGAGCTTTGGCGGTAATCAGGTTAGCTTGAGGAGATGGTCGACCATAGCGGCAACTTCGTCCGGCCCGTTGTTGGTTTTGGAAACATATTGGGAGACGCCGAGACGACTGACTTCTGGCATTAATTCAAAGTTGCTGACAATCACTACTTTGATGTCCTTGTTCGTCGCGTCAACACGCAACTGCTTTAAAAACCCGAAGCCGTCAAGGTTAGGCATAAACAAGTCGAGCACGATGAGGGCCGGTTTGCCTTTGGTTTTCATTAACGTTAGACCCTCGTTACCGTCTGCCGCCAGCTCAACTTGATAGCCCAACCGGTTCAGCGCTACGCCATAGGCGGTACGCAAAGCGAAGTCATCATCAATAACGTAGATCATTGCTGGCGTTGCTGGCGTTGTCATTTTGGCACTTCCTCGGCTAAGACTTCTTGGATGATACTTTCAATTTCTTTGGGTGTAAAGCTAGACTTGGTCAGATATTTGGTGGCGCCCAGATGCATGGCGTCTTTGACGTCGCTGGGAACCGACATATTACTGAAAACAATGATCTTAGTGTGTGGATGCTTGGAAGGAGCATCGAAACGACGCAAGAACTCCAGGCCGTTTAATGTCGGCATCAGCATGTCTAGGAGAATAAGGTCGGGCTCTTCTTTGTCCGCCAGTTCCAGCCCGGCTTGGCCGTCACCGGCAGTGCGGGTACGATAGCCTTCCAGCGTGAGCGCGGTTGCATAGGCGTCGCGCAAGACGGCGTCGTCCTCAATAATTAATACGGTGGTCGCTGGTGGTTGTTTCATACAATTTGGTTAGACGTTGAGCACATTCATCGACAATCCGGCGGTCGCTGGTAAGTAGCGACATCGACACCCGAATCCATTCGATTAAACCCTCAAGGTCGGCAGGGGTAACTTCTTGTGGGGGTTTGTGTAAGTGGAACTCGATTTGGCGATCCACAAACCGCGGTGCTGCCGGCCCCAAATAGTACTCAAGGACGTCTACTATAGTATCATACAGGGCCGCCGCCATCCCCTACCGTACCTCTTCAATTTTGGCTAGTCGGCGCGCACCCAATGCCACCATCACATGACCGGCCGCATATACCAGAATTAAGCCATACAACAGCCCCAGTATTGACTGTAGCCCGAGGTGCGCTAACGAGGGGCCGAGGGCGGTAAGCAATTGGAGGAGGGTTAGAGATACGATAATCGTGAATAGGCCGGCCGACAACCGGGCTAGGGGTTTACGGTAGAGGATCCCCACCGCATTACGCTGATAGCTACGAATGGCGGCAGAGGCCATCAGGCCGAAGCCCCAGGTAATAATATACGGTAGTACGATCGTGAGCAGTAGCAGCCAATCCGGCAAATAATATGACACAATTTTGCCGGGATCCAGGGAGCGCAGCCGGTCGGGATTGTGAGCCAGTAACCACGCATAAATAATCCCGACCACCACCAATATAATCAAGCCTAGGATTTGGTTACGTCGAAAACCGCGGAATTGGACAAGTTGAGCCAAGCGCCAAGCGCCCCGGTAAATCAAGCTGAAGGAGATTAATGATAAAACCACCGCGATATAGTTGGTCACGATAGTAATAGTCTCAATACTGGCCCAATGCAGCAGAAAATGGCTACTGGCCGTGAGTAAACTCCCCAGGGCCAATTGGGTTACCAGCACGAGCAACCCGTTGGCGACACTATTAAGCGCCTTGCCGTCGGCGCCTTCGTAAATACTGAGGGCGTAGCGCTTAAACCGCAATGACCCCCACAGCGCCGTA
>Ga0105238_10005901_pt1 | contig 12129 bp, 11 predicted proteins | sample KBSC34metaG_FD_81526 | JGI IMG/M metagenome (GOLD analysis project Ga0105238, IMG submission 81526) | Corn rhizosphere microbial communities from Kellogg Biological Station, Michigan, USA - KBS C3-4 metaG | ecosystem: Host-associated > Plants > Roots > Rhizosphere > Soil | place: Michigan, USA... | reverse complement strand
GCCCTGTTCTGCGAGTTCTACGCCGCCGGCGCCGGAGATTCGGCTCTCAGCCACTGGTTTTTCTTCGCGGCCTCACGGCCATTTGCTGTCGATCGCCTGTGCGGGACTCTAACACAGGGCGGTCGGCGGCGCGTCGTCAATTGGCGACGGTGCGAAGATCCTCAGCGGGGCTTGGCAGTCTCGTTGCGGGCACGCTCGGCGCCGTCGTGGCGGCTCGACTCAGCCGACGCAAGCGGCGGGAGCGGAGTGGAAATCATCGGTACGCTGCCCACGTCACGAGACCGCTCGGCTTCCTCTTCGCGGGCACGCTCGGCGTCGTCCCTTTTGCGGGAGATCTCCGCGAGCATCAACTGCAGCCATTCCGATAGCGCGGGCATCGTTGCGATCTCAGCTCTGCGCGGCGCGCCCGCAAGATTCATTACGGCGCTGCATCAGCGCTCAAGTGCCTGTCTTCGCAGTCGACTTGACCGGCGTCGCGCTCTGCGCCTGCGCAGGCACCTTGGCGCTGGCCGGCGAAGCCGTCGCCGCGGGCGCGGCACCGTTGGATCCCGGCTCGATCTCCGAAAGCATCTGATTGAAGGTGGCCTGATCCATCGGCAGATCCGTCTTGCCATCCCAGGTGGAGCCCTCTGGGAGCTCGTTGCGAACCACGCTCGCCGACGCCACGATCTGCTCGGCGCTGGCGGCCAGGGGCGTTGCTGCGGTCGCGGTAGCGGTAGGCGTTGAGATCTGCGCCGTGGCTATAGGGGCTGAGATCGGCACTGGCAAGCCGCGAGGCGACTTCGACAGCGCGGACACGACGTCCCAGTTGACCTGCTCGTTGTGCGCCTTGAGATCCTTCTGCAGCGTGGAAGCCAGCGACTTGCTCAGCAGCTTCCGTGGCGCCTTCTTCCAGTCGCGAGTGTCGTCCGCGAGGACATCCAGGGGTTGCATGTAAAGCTTATCGTCGCGCCAGCCGAACACGAACGGCTGATTGACGACGCGCACTTTTGTTCCGATGGGCACCATGTCGAAGAGTTGCGCGATGTCTTCGGGGAACAGGCGGATGCAGCCGTGACTGGAGCGCAGACCCACGCCGGCCGGCTTGTTCGTGCCGTGTATCAGGTAGCTGGGCCACTGCAGATAGAAGGCATGTCGCCCCAGGGGGTTGTCCGGGCCAGGGCCGATCACACGCTGCAGCTCCTCGCCGTTCTCGCGGTGTTCCTTGAGGACGGACACCGGAACGGTCCAGGTCGGATCCTTCTGCCGCCGCACGATCTTCGTCACGCCTTCAGGCGTGGACCAACCTACTTTGCCGATGCCGATCGGGTGAGTGATCACCACCTGCGGCTCTCCGGCCTTGTGCGGAGGGAAATAGAACAGCCGCATCGCCGGAATGTTGATCACGACGCCTTCCCGTGGTGCGTTCGGCAGAATGAACTGCGTTGGCAGCACGACTTTGCGACCGGCTCCGGGCAACCACGGGTCGACTCCGGGATTGGCGCGCACGATTTCTTCGTAGCCCACATTGAAGCGGCGCGCGATGTCGGTGAGCGTGTCGTCCTTCCCGACCGTCGTGACCTGCACCTGGCCGACGATGTCCTGGCCGGGCGCGAGCTCGAACCGCTCCGTCTGCACAGGCGGCGGTATCACGGGAGCGGGCGTAGGCGGCGGAGGCGGAGGCGCTGCCTTGGGCTGGGGCTTGAACAGGGTGCAACCGCTGAGCGCAACAGCGCAGAGGGCCGCCACGAGGGCAGCCCGGATCGTGGGGCGTTCAAGATTCATAGGCGAAAGAATATATGACATCGTACCTGCCGCAAGACCGCGCTCGATGACGCGCGACCATCCCCTGGGCCGGCAAAAGCGCTGGGCCGTTTCGGGCCCGCAGCCGCCTTCGCGATCAAACTACAGGAGGACCGGCTGGTTGGGCAGCTCGTCCTCGCCCGGGCGCTGCGCCGGGAAGTGCCGGGCAAGCAGCCGCCCCACAGACTGCACGGCCGCGACTGAACCTTCCATGAAGCGACCGGCGCGGAACTGGCGCTCGATCTCCCTGCAAATCGCGTCCCACTCCGACTGCTGAACGAACGCGGCGATGCCTCTGTCGGCAACGATCTCCACGATGCGGTCGGCCAGCAGCACGTAGATGAGCACACCGTTGTTCTGCGCCGTGTCCCAGACCCCGAGCTGACCGAACACCCGCGTCGCGCGCCGGCGCGGTGCCAGGGCGTGCCATAGCTCAGGCAGGTCGAGCGCCGTCTCGATGGCGAAGCGAATCTCCCCGCCATGCTGTGCTTCCGCCTCGCGAATGGCTTTCTCGATGGCCGCGAGCGTCGCCGGGGGGAACCGCCACCGTGTGCCCCAGCGTGTGGCGAACAGATGGCGCAACAGCCGGCCGGCGCTCATAGATCTGCTACCAGCGGCCCGAGGCGCCGCCGCCGGCCCCCGTCCCGCCCCCGCCGCCGAATCCCCCGCCAAAACCTCCGCCGCCGGAACCCCCTCCGCCAAAGCCCCCGCCCAAGCCTCCCAGGCCACCGCCCCAGCCACCCGAGCGCGGGTAACTGGACCAGCCACGCGGTCCCGCGAAGCCGGCCAGTGAGACCAGCAGCGCGATGGCGCCGACGAGCACTGCGACCAGCAACGCCTGACCGGCGAACCACAGGAGCGCTCCGGTCACCCCACCGGTGAGAATCGACCCGAGAGCGCGCCCGAACAGCGTCCGCAGCAGCGGAGCGCCAATCAAGACGCCCAGGAACAGGAACGGCAGCCAGGCGCCCAGGCCCTGCGGGCGCCCTTGCCAGCGCCGATCGGGCGGGGGAAGCGGCTCACCGTCGACGACGCGAATCATCTGATCGAGCCCGGCGTTGATACCCGCGTAGAAATCGCCCTGCCGGAACAGCGGGGTGATGGTCTCGGAAATGATGCGGCTGGAAGTGAGATCCGTCAGCGCGCCCTCCAGACCCCGACCCACTTCGATCCGCATCGTGCGGTCCTCCTTGGCGATGATCAGCAGTGCGCCGTCATCGATGCCCTTGCGGCCCACTTTCCATTGGTCGAACACGCGGATCCCGTACTGCTCGATCTCCTCCGGTCGGGTCGTGGGCACCATGAGAACCGCCAGCTGCGATCCCTTGCGCGACTCCAGGTCCTGCAGCTTCTCTTCGAGCATGGACAGCTGGGCAGCCGTCAGCGTCCCGGTCAGATCGGTGACACGCGCCTCGAGCTTCGGAATCGGTTGCAGCGACTGCGCGGGGCACAGCGATGCCCCTAGCAGCGCCAGCAGGCTCCAGGCCAGATTGGCCCGCCACCCGCGGCTGCGGCTCATCGGGTGGTCGGTGCAGGCTCGACCGGCGAACGTGCCGGCGGCGGCGTGCCGGCCGGCGCCGGAGTTGCCGGCGCGGCCGCGGGCCCGCTGACCGGGCCGCCGGTCGGCCTGGCGCCGCCGAAATCCACCGTCGGCGCAGTAGCGATCGCCGACTCGTCCGCGACCGTGAAATTCGGCTTCACCTGGAAGTCGAACATCTTCGCGGTGAGATTGGTCGGAAAGCTGCGCACGTTGATGTTGTATTGGCGGACCGCGTCGATATAGCGGTTGCGCGCCACGGTGATGCGATTCTCCGTGCCCTCCAGCTGCACCTGCAGATCGCGGAAGTTCTCGTTCGACTTCAGGTCCGGATAGCGCTCCGAGACCGCCAGCAGGCTCTTCAGCGACTGGGTGAGCTGATTCTGCGCCGCCTGGAATTTCGCAAACGCCTCCGGGTTGTTGAGCACGTCGGCGCTCACCTGGATCGAGCCCACCTTGGCGCGCGCCTCCGTAACTCCGATCAACACCTGCTGCTCCTGCTGAGCGAAGCCCTTCACGGTGTTCACCAGGTTCGGAACCAGATCCGCGCGGCGCTGATATTGGTTGACCACCTCCGACCAGGCGGCCTTCACGTTCTCGTCCTGGCGCTGCAGGTTGTTGTAGCCGCAGCCGCCGAGGCCCAGGCACACGATTGCGGCGGCGAGGGCCGCAAGCCAGCGAAGGGACCGTGAATTCATCGAGGGTCTCTCCCTATGTCAAATCGCCTGCAATAGACAGGGATTGTCACATGGGCTTCCGGCCAGCGGTACCGGATCACACTTGCCGGGCGCTCATCTCAAGAGAAGCCGCCCTGCGGCCGATACCTGCAACATGGCCGGGGTCCTGGCCAGGGTCTCGCGCAGGGGAGCTTTTTCAATCGTGACCGGCACTTACAACTACTGGCTCGTACTTCTGTCGGTCGCCGTCGCGGTGTTCGTCTCGTACACCGCGCTGAACCTCGCATCCCGCGTGGCGCGCGCGAACGGTCCCTCGGCCCACCTCTGGGCCGCTGGCGGCGCTGTCGCCATGGGCTCTGGGATTTGGTCCATGCACTTTATCGGCATGCTGGCTTTCTCGCTGCCTATCCCGCTCGCTTACAGCATTCCGATCACCGTCACCTCGCTGGTAATCGCGATCGCCGTGTCCGGCTTTGCGCTCGCTCTCGCCAGCCGCCCGGAGGTCGACTTGCTGCGGCTGAGCGTCGGGGCCGTCATCATGGGCATCGGCATTTCGGCCATGCACTACTGCGGCATGGCGGCGATCCAGATCGCACCCATGGTCCGCTACGAGCCCGGGCTGCTGGCGGCCTCGATCGCCATCTCCATCGTCGCCTCGTTCGTTGCCTTGTGGATGTTCGTCCATCTGCGCAGCGGCCGCTCCGTGCAGATGGCGCTGGCCCGCGTCGGCGCGGGCTTCGTCATGGGGTTCGCCATCAGCGGAATGCACTACACCGCCATGGCTGCCTCGCGCTTCGGCGCCGATTCCTACTGCACCGGCACCGCCGGAATGAACAGCCTGTGGCTCGCCACGACGGTCGGGGTCCTGGCATTCGCACTGCTGTCGATCACCACGATCCTGCTGGTCTACGACGCGCACCTGGAGTCGAAGACCCGCAGGCACAACGAGCAGCTGGAGCAAGCCAACGCGCAGCTGCAGCACGTCGCCACCCACGACACCCTGACCGGCCTGCCGAACCGCCTGCTGCTCGCCGATCGGCTGGATCAGGCGATCGCCAACGCCGAACGGCACCAGCGGCGCTTTGCCGTCATGGTGATGGACCTGGATCGCTTCAAATCCATCAACGACTCCCTCGGACACCTTTCCGGAGACGAGCTGTTGAAGGAAGCCGCGCGGCGACTGGCGGCACGGCTGCGCAGAACCGACACGCTGGCGCGCCTGGCAGGGGATGAGTTCGTCATCCTGATCAATGAGATCGGCGGACTGCACGATGCGGAGTCGATCGCCAGCAGCGTGCTCGCGGACATCGGCCGGCCGGTCGCCCTTGCGGGCCTGGAGGTCCATGTCTCTGCGAGCATCGGCATCAGCGTCTTCCCGGACGACGGCAGGGACGCGGAGACGCTGCTGCAGCACGCGGACGCAGCGATGTACCACGCAAAGAAGAACGGCCGCAGCGGCTTCCAGTTCTTCACCTCGACGATGAATACGTTTGCACGCGAGCGCCTGGAGCTGGAGAACGGCTTGCGCCGCGCGATCTCACGGAATGAGTTCGAGTTGCACTACCAGCCGAAGGTTGACGTGGAGTCCGGCCGTGTCGACAGCGCCGAGGCGCTGATTCGCTGGCGCGACCCGAAGCGCGGTCTCATCGCGCCCAGCGGCTTCATCCCCGTGGCCGAAGAGACCGGCTTGATCGTCCCGATTGGGGAATGGGTGCTGCGCGAAGCGTGCCGGCAGGCGCGAGCATGGCAGATGACCGGCGTCGGCCCGATACGAGTGGCCGTGAACCTGTCGGCGCAGCAGTTCCGCCAGAAGAATCTCCTCGAAGTAGTCCGTGGCGCGTTGCATGAGGCAGGCCTCGAGCCCCGCTTCCTCGAGCTGGAGCTGACCGAGAGCGCGGTTATGCACGACGCGGAGACTTCGATCGAAATCCTCCGCAGCCTGTCCGGACTCGGGGTGCGCATTTCGGTCGATGACTTCGGCACCGGCTACTCGAGCTTGAGCTACCTGCGGCGCCTGCCGCTCGACAAGCTCAAGATCGATCACTCCTTCATCCAGGAAGTCACCACCAGCCGCGATGATGCGCAGATCGTGCGCGCCATCGTGTCGCTGGCGCACAGCCTGCATCTGAAGGTGATCGCCGAGGGCGTAGAGACGGAGGAGCAACTGGACTTCCTGCGCCGGCTCGGCTGCGATCAATACCAGGGATACTTCTGCAGCAAACCCGTACCCGCCGATGCGTTCGCCCGCTTCCTGCGCGAGGGCCTGAAGAACACCCGCGAAGTCCTGCCCGGCCTGAGCCTGAACGACACGATGATCAGCCGCGCGCTGCGCACGAAATGACCGCCTGCGCGAGCTAGCGATAAAGAAACGGAAGCGGTAAACGAAGGCACCGCGGCCAAATCGGCGGCCCGCGCCCAGCGGCAGCAACCAGCGACAAACGAAGCCGCCTGCGGCCCACGCTGCCTCAACGATACCTCGCCGGCAAAAACCACGCTTTTTGCCGGCCGCCCAACGAAGGCACTCACGCTGATGCCCGCGAAAATGGCCTGCGGCCATTTTCGCCAATAAAAAAACCCCAGGGTTTTGACGCCCTGGGGTTCGTAAATGCGGACTTTCGATGAAGGGAAGGAAGTCCGCTAGGGGATAATCAGTGCAACCGGGCCCAGTGGAGAATCTTGATCTCGTCCGAGTCCAGCTCGAAACTCTGTGCCAGCAGGGAGCGCAACTCGCGCGTGCCTCCGCTGGCTTCCAACGGCTGCCGCAGCTCGACTACCCCACTCCATTCACTCGCGTTGTCGGCGCTCCGCGCCTGCGCGGTGCCTGTGACAAAGTGGGTGTAGTACTTGGTAGCCACGGTCACAGCGTAGTGGCGGGGCACGATGGGAGTCCGTGAAATGGACCACAGATCACCGGGCTTTTTGTCAAGACGCCGCGCGACATAATCCGGCAACGCGCGCGTGGGTGGGGAACGATGGGGCGCTACCGTCCGCCGCAAGCGACAGGCTCGAAATACATCACTCCTGAGGGCGCCCGGCGGCTCAAGGAGGAGCTGGACAGCCTCTGGCGCATCGAACGTCCCAGGGTCACCCAGGCTGTCTCCGAAGCTGCCGCCCAAGGCGACCGCTCCGAAAACGCCGAATACACTTATGGCAAGCGCCGGCTGCGCGAGATCGACCGCAGGGTGCGCTTTCTGCGCAAGCGCCTCGAAGGCATGGTCGTCGTCGAGCAGCCTCCGAGCGACCCGCGCCGCGTATTCTTCGGCGCCTGGGTCGCAGTAGAGACGGAAGACGGCGTCGAGTCCCGCTACCGCATCGTCGGCCCGGACGAGTTCGACATGGCCCCCGGCTACATCAGCATGGACTCCCCACTCGGCCGCGCCCTCCTCGGCAAGCGCCTCGACGATGAGATCACCGCCGAGCTACCCGGCGGCACCCGCACCTTCGTGATCGTAGCGGTAGAGTATTAACAGAGAACTCGCGCGCGCCACCCTTACCAGATGACCCGAACGTTCTTGAACTGCCAGGGGTCGTTCTTATCGACGTCCTCCGGAAACAGCCGCTCGCGCTCGTGCAGCGGCGTCCAATCCGTATAGGCGCCGACGACCGGTCCGAGGTAAGGCATACAGATCTGCAGGTTGCGGCGGAAGTCCAGATCGTCGGGCTCCACGATGCCGCAGTTCGGGTTCTCGATGGCCCACACGATGCCCGACAGCACGGCGACCGTCACCTGCAGGCTGGTGGCATTGTTGTAGGGAGCAAGCTTGCGCGCTTCGTCGATGGAGAGCTGCGAGCCGTACCAATAGGCGTTCTTCTTGTGTCCCGCCAGCAGCACGCCCAGCTCATCCACGCCCTCGACGATGTCGCGCATCAAAATGCGTTGGCGCTCCTGCTGGACGTAGTTGCGGCCGGCAAGCTCATGCACCGACATGACAGCGGCGTCGCACGGATGATAGGCATAGTGAACGGTGGGTCGATACGCGAGTTGTGCACCATCCTTGACAGTGTAGTAGTCCGCCAGCGCGATCGACTCGGAGTGCGTGATGCAAAAGCCATGGAAGTATCCCGCGCGCGGGGTCCATGTGCGAACCCGCGTCGCTGCACCAGGCTGCATCAGATAGATCGCAGCCAGGCAACCGAAGTCATGCCGCTTGCCGTCGCGAGGGAAATTCCGCTCGTGGGTACCCCAGCCCATCTCACTCGGCTGCGCTCCTTCGCTCACAAAGCCGTCGACGGACCACGTATTGACGAACTCCCCGGGCTCTTTCGCTTCACTGGAGGTCTGGGTGTCGCGTTCCGCGATGTGAATTACCTTCACGCTCAGCCGCCGCGCCAAATCGCCCCAGTCCGCGCGCGAGCTGGGATTGCCCGCATCGACTCCCGTGTCCGCTGCGATGTTGAGCAGAGCCTGCTTCACGAAGTGCGACACCAGGCCGGGATTTGCTCCGTGAGTGAGCACGGCGGTCGGAGCTCGAGCATTGCCGGGACGCAGCGCAAGCACCTCCTCGCGCAGCGCGTAGTTCGTCCGCCGTCCCGGTGGCACCGTCGGGTCGGTGTAGCCCCCGGGCCACGGCTCGATGCAGGTGTCGATGTACATCGCACCCTTTTCCCAGCACAGCTTGATCAGCGCGATGCTGGAGACCTCGACCGAGACGTTCACCAGGAAGTCCCCGCGCCCGAGCAGCGGGTTGAGGATGCGGCGGAAGTTCTCGCGCGTCAGCGCCTCCTTGATGATCTTGACGCCCAGCTCCTGGGCCTCCTGGAAACCGCGTTCGTGAGCCGTCACGATGGTGAGGCGATCCGGCGCGATTCCTATGTGCCTCAAGATGAGCGGCAGCACGCCCTGGCCGATGCTGCCGAAACCGACGATCAGGATGCGACCCGGGAATTCGACGTGGATTTTGTGATTGCTCATGATCCTCAACTAGTGGCCTGTATCTCTATGATCGACGGGGCGCACCACAGGCACACCCGGAAGAATCATTACCGCCAGTGTGGCGGATAGGTGCGCTCGTACCCGGGGAGCGCCTCGACCCGGGCCAGCCACCGGCCGAGCGCGGGATAGTTGGTCTCCACGGGCAGAAACCGCGAGGCCAGATCCCGCGCGTCGGGTTTCTCGAGCGCGCGACGCAGCAACTGGATACCCGGGAAGATCACCATGTCGACGGCGGAAAAGCTCTCCCCCACCACCCAATCCGACTTCGACAGGCGCGCCTCGATGGTACGCGCTTCAGCGGCGGCCGCGTGCATCGCATTCGTGACCGCCTCGCTGCGCAGATCCCCCCTGCGAAACACCGCGTTGGTGATCGTAGTGACCTGTGGCTCTATATACGCCTGGTACTCGCAAATCACCCGCATGATCACGCCGGCCTCCTCGGGCGTGCGCCCGAAGATGGGCGGGTCGGGGTATTTGAGATCCAGGTAATACAGAATCGCCAGCGACTCGAAACAGACGTAGTCGCCATCCTTCAGCACAGGTACCTTGCCACGCCAGTTGAGCGCGAGCATCTGCGGCGACTTATGCTCCTGCTTGGAGAACTGCAACAGGTGACTGGTATAAGGCAATCGCTTGTGCTCGAGCGCGAGCAGCACGCGCCAGGCGTACGGACTGCCACTTCCCCAGTACACATCTATCGACATCATTCTCTCGCGCGGTGCGCCTGGCTCGAATTCCCGGGCACGATTGTAGCGACAAGCCCACTGCGCCGAAAATGTGCGACCGATCAAAATCCCCGAAAGGACCGGTATGCCAACCACACCACTGATCGAGCCCACCGAGCTGGCCTCTCTCCTCGAGCAGCCCGAGCGCACAATCGTCGACTGCCGGTTCGATCTCGCGCGGCCGGAGTGGGGCGGAAGCGTCTACGCGCAGGGCCACATCCCCGGGGCCGTGTACGCCCACCTGGATCGTGACCTGTCGGGACCGGCAGGGCCTCACACCGGACGTCATCCGCTGCCCTCGCTCGAGCAGCTCGCGGCCACACTTGGCCGTTGGGGAATCGGCCGGGCTGCCTCAGGCGCTCGCACTCAGGTCATCGCCTACGATCAGGCAAACGGTGTCTACGCCGCGCGCCTATGGTGGCTGCTGCGCTGGGCGGGCCACCGAGAGGTGGCGGTGCTCAACGGCGGATTTGCCGCGTGGCAGCGTGCCGGTCTGCCTCTCTCCACGGATCAGCCGGCGCGTCCGGCCCGAGAGTTCGTGGCGACGCCGGTCGACGGCGCGTTGGTGACGGCGGCCGAGCTCGAGCGGCTGGTTGCCGAGGGCGTGCTCGCGGGCGAGCAAGCGGCGCTGGTGGATGCACGCGGGGCAGACCGGTTCGCCGGTCAGAACGAGACGCTCGATCCGGTGGCGGGGCACATTCCCGGAGCGCGCAACCATCCCTTCACCGGCAACCTCGATGCGAACGGTCAGTTTCTGGCGGCGCAGGAGTTGCGCCGGCGTTGGCTGCAGACATTGGGGCGGACGCCGCCGGCAGAGGCAATCGCCATGTGCGGCTCCGGAGTGACCGCGTGTCACAATCTTCTGGCAATGGAGCTGGCGGACCTGGGTGGCGCGCGACTGTACCCGGGCTCGTGGAGCGAGTGGATCCGCGATCCGAAGCGGCCCATCGCCCGCGGTCCCGCCTGAGCAACCGCGCGGCACACAACTGCAGGCCCGGTGGCGCAATCCGTCGCACAGCTATTGACTTCAATTTTTGGTATCGTCCGCCGCTGAAGTGGCCGCAGATCCGAAAAGCGCCGTCAACGGCGGCAATCGCAAGTCCAACCCCGCCCAGCCCTGGGGGATCGAGGACTCGCTCGAGCTTTACCATGTCAACGCGTGGGGCAAGGGCTACTTCTCGATCAACGCCGCCGGCCATGTCGTGGTGCGCCCCGACACCCAGGCCGGGACCGGGCGCGACATCGACCTCTTCGAGGTCGTGGAGGGGCTGAAGGCGCGCGACCTTACGACACCCGTCGTGGTGCGTTTCTCGGACATCCTGGCGCACCGCTTGCGCAACATGCATGCGGCGTTCGCCCAGGCGATCGCCGAGAACGACTACAAGAATCGCTATGCGGCCGTGTTCCCCATCAAGGTGAACCAGCAGCGCCTCGTGGTCGAGGAGGTCTACCGCTACGGAAGCGAGTTCGGCTTCGGGCTCGAAGTCGGCTCCAAGCCCGAGCTGCTGGCGGTCATGGCCATGACCGAGAACGCCTCCGACCGCCTGATCGTGTGCAACGGCTTCAAGGACGACAGCTACATCGAGGCGGTGACGCTCGCGACCAAGCTCGGGCGCACCATCATCCCGGTCGTCGAGAACTTCGACGAGCTGGCGCTGATCCTCAAGCACGCTCAGGCCTACGGTGTGCGCCCGCGCATCGGCGTCCGCGTGAAGCTCTCCAGCGAGGGCTCCGGCCGCTGGCGCGAGTCGGCGGGTGAGAAGTCCAAGTTCGGCTTGTTCATCACCGAGATACTCGAGCTGTTCAACGTCCTCAAGGCGCACGACATGCTCGACTGCCTGCAACTGGTGCACTGTCACCCCGGAAGCCAGCTGCAGGACATCCGCCGCGTGAAGGACGCGATCAACGAGCTCGCGCACGTGTATGCGGAGCTGAAGCTGATGGGCGCCGGACTGCAGTACATCGACGTCGGCGGCGGCCTGGGCGTCGACTACGACGGCAGCGGAACCAACTTCTCCTCTTCCATGAACTACACGCTCAACGAGTACGCGAGCGATGTGGTGTACAGGATCGCCAACGTTTGCAACGCACGCGACATCCCGCATCCGATAATCGTGAGCGAATCCGGACGCGCGGTCGCGGCCTATCACAGCGTGTTGATCTTCGACGCGCTCGGCTCCTCGGCACTCGATAAGTTCCGCGTCACCGGCCGCGAGGCCGAGGACTACGACGGCGAGGAGGAATTGCCGCAGCCGGTGCTCGACCTGTTCGAGGCCTACCGCTCGGTAAGCGACCGGCGCCTGGTGGAGTGCTATCACGACGCGCTCACCGCCCGCGAGCAGACGCTGCAGATGTTCAACCTGGGCCTGCTGTCGCTGCCGTTCCGCGGCCTGGCCGAGCGCCTCTACTGGGCGACCTGCGCCAAGATCCGCGACTACTGCCGCAAGCTCGAGCGCCTGCCGGAGGAGCTGGAGG
>Ga0105238_10005900_pt1 | contig 12131 bp, 10 predicted proteins | sample KBSC34metaG_FD_81526 | JGI IMG/M metagenome (GOLD analysis project Ga0105238, IMG submission 81526) | Corn rhizosphere microbial communities from Kellogg Biological Station, Michigan, USA - KBS C3-4 metaG | ecosystem: Host-associated > Plants > Roots > Rhizosphere > Soil | place: Michigan, USA... | reverse complement strand
CTACTTCAATAACAAGATCGTCGCGCTGCTCTACCTCGCCGGCGAATCGAAACCGCGCCCGTTCATCGTGCAATGCACGAACGGCATGGTGGAGATCCCGGAGAACTTCAACGCCGCCATGCAGACGATCGGAAACTCGGTGCCGCGCATGGTGTTCACCATCGGGCCGCGCGAAGGACTCATCCACCATGTGGATTTCCCGACCGCGATCGATCTCGCCGACCGCTTCGGCCTCGCGCTCTACCGCGGTCGCCTGATGAGCACTGCAACGCTCATCACGCCTGCGCAAGCTCGCTTGCTCCAGAACCGGACCGACTGGGAACAGGTGACCGTCCGCGTGTATCGCGGCGACCGCTTCGACCTCAACCGCATGACCTATAATGGGTGGCCTGCTCGCCCCTTGAGGTAGAGAAACTGAATGGCATGACCTCCGCACCGACACGTTGTCGCTGCGGGGGTTTTGCTTTTTCTCATATAGATGGTACTATCCGCAAGCAATCAAGAGGGCAAGTACATGAGTCAATGGCGAGGGAACTGGGTAGTGCTGAAGCCAGGGCACATCCGACATCTGATGGCCGATACCATGACCGTCGAGGCAGCCGACCATGAAGCTGCAGTCAATGCGATCAGCCATGCTGTCGCGAAACAGCAGCTGGGCGACGAGCGCGAGCACGGAAGGATCCAGGTAAACGGCGTGACTCCGGCCACCTGATCGCATCGAGCAATGCTGTTCCACAACAATGCGCGTCGGCTAACCGCCGGCGCGCTTATTCATGTAAGTATTGGGTCGCTATAGAGGCCACGCGAGAGGCCTGTACGTTCGAGCCAGCGCTTCAATCGCGCCCCCACGCGCTCAAGCCGCGGGTCGGGCTGCGTTACGCCCGTGACGAACACGCGTACTACTTTTAGATCGAATTCAGAATACAAATCAGCGGCGATAACTTCGTGGCCCAGTTCCTTGAGGTGCTGGAAGAAGGCAGTCGGTGTCCACGTGCACGCGTGCGGATGCCACTTCTCGCTCGAGGGCGTGATGATGTGCTCGATATGTGCGGCGAAGAGAGGATCGGACCACGCGAGATTCGCATCTCCGAGTACGCCACGTACGCTCACGACGTCTTCCCACTGAAAGTGGGCGTTCATAGAAGCATCGAGGCCCGCATACATCTGCACAGACTCGCATACCGCTCGGGCGATAGAAGTCGGCCAGTCGAACGAGGCACCGGTACCGTGCGCAAACGCCGGGATGCCGCCGTTCTCGTCCACGATGACTGCGTGCGCTATCGGTATCCCCCAATCGAGCGACATGTCTTTGAGTAGCACGCGTAGCCCTCGATGCGCGAGCTTCTCAACGATACGCGCAACTCTGGGATCGAGCCCCGCCAATCCTGCCAGGGGAATATCGGGAAGGTTCAGTCGGCAGCGCATTGTTATCCAGTAGGCGTCACGCTCTAGCACCTCGAAGATTCCGCTCAGTATGGCGTCTTCGAGCGAAGACCCGGCAGCGAGCCCCATCGTGTGGTGCAGGGAGAAGAGCCTCGTGCGGGTCTCCTCTGGCACGTATTCGAAGTACGCGAGCTCGGCGGGAAGGTGGCACGCCTCGTTGCGGGTAACGTTCACCGCAGGAAGCCATTCGGTCAGAGTTTCAGGAGAATACGCATCGCGTGGTCCCGTGCATTGTCCGAGGCCCCAGTCTTTGTCCCAGTAGAGACTCTGTTCGCTATCTACGCGGATGTGTTTGCGCGCTTCAGTAGTTGGCCCAGCTCCTGCTACGCGCTCGACAGCCTCTCCAAGCGCCGACTTCTGGGCCTGGTCGGCATCGAGGCCTTTGCCTTCGGCGATAACGCCGTCCGTGCCCTCAACCATGAACACCGGACACACTTCATCAAGCCCTTCCGCGATCGAGTCGCGCCTCTTGAGAGAAAGCCCCCGCGCCTCTATCTGGCTCTCGAGTCTTGTCCAGTCGATTCCCGCGACGTTCGCCGAGATACGCGTGCCACTTCTAGTTACAGTGGAGAAATCGAGCATAGCGGGCACGTCCTTTTCTGGAGCACGGGAGCGTTTGAACGAAATGCCCTCTCGCTCATAAAACTTTAAAAGCGTTCGGGCTCTTACGCGCGCATCTGGAGACGCCACCGCTTCGCCACCGCCGGCTGCTTCTGAAGCGGCAGCGAATACCGCTCGTGCCCCCTCTGTCTTGTAGACGGGTACGATTTCCTCGCCCCGAGGCAAATAGTAAATACCCTTACCGGGGAAGAAGGTGATAAACGAGTCGCTCATAGCGCAAGCAGCAACGAGCAGACCCTGCAGGTCTGCTCGTCACCGTTTAGAAGTAATGAGCTTATGCCTTTGCGAACACACCCGCCCCCTGGCCGGTCATAACTGGGAAAACAGACTTACCCTGCGCGGCCATGATCGACGGATATGCTGTCTTGCCCTGTGCTGCCATAACGCTGTAATTGGTTTTCATACCGGCAGTCTAAGCGCGCCGCGCTAGCCTGTCATATTTGTTGACGATAAAATCAAAAATGCTATTAATTAGCTTATAAACACGACAAATTAGTTGTCAAATCATTCGACAAAATGACCAATAAAGACGAATTCGCGGCCTCGCTAGAGGAACTCGGCCTAAGCGCGAACGAGGCGGCGGTGTATGTAGCGATGCTCTCTCTCGGGCCGGCCACTATTTTGGCTATATCTAAGGCATCGGATGTAAAGCGCACGACCATATATAACGTGCTCGAAAGTCTCAAGAAGAAGGGTCTCGCCCGCACAGACATACGAGGATTCAAGAAACTCTATGCTGCAGAGCACCCGAAGAAGCTCGAGAGCATGCTCGAGCGCTGGAAGGGCGACTTGCGAGGCCTTCTGCCGGAATTAGAAGCGGTGTTCGATCTCAAACGAGGGGAGTCGTTCATAAAGTACTACGAGGGAGCGGAAGCAATCTGTAATGCGTACTTTGAAGTGCTCGAAGACCTGAAGCACGAAGACGAATTCCTCGTGGTCGGAGACCCGGACCGCTGGGAAGATACGAACCGCAGTTTCGCGTCCGCATTCATCAAGGAGCGGAACAAGACGAAGCTCCTGGTGCGCATGATGCTCGTGGATTCCGCTACCGCATCCCGCTACAAGGAGCACGAGAAGGAGTTCGGGGAAGAGATCAGGCTTCTGCCGGCAGACTCCAAGATAGAGACGAACCTCGTGATAACGCCACGGAAGGTGCTTATCCAGCAGATGCTGCAACCGAGCGTGCTCGTGACTATCGAGAATAAGAGCATCATCAATATGCACACAGAACTTTTCAATGTGATGTGGCGCAACCGGTAGAGGAGTACTGCTATACTTTAATCAGTCATGCAGGTGGCAGAATCAGATCTGAAGGCGTTTATCATCGATTCGGGACTCGTCTCCCGGAAGGATGTCGATGATGCTGCGGAAGCAGGGAAGGCGCGCAAGCAATCGGTGGGCGACATACTAGTCGGGAGCGGTAAGCTCTCTACCGACGCGCTGCGCCGTATCAAGGCGTACGTGCTCGGCATTCCGTACGTGAACCTGAAAGATCAGAAGATACCGTTCGAGGTGCTCTCGCTAATCCCCGAGCCCATCGCACGCACGCACTCCATCGTGGCGTACAAGAAGACCGCGACCGAGCTCGAGGTGGCGATGCTCGACACCGAAGACCTGCCCGCGATCGATTCCGTACGCAAATCGACAGGACTCAAGCTCCTGCCGCGCCTCACGAGCGACGACTCGATAAAGAACGTGCTCTTGCAGTACCAGAAGTCGCTCAAGGAAGAATTCGGCGACCTCATCACGACCGAAGCGGGGAAGCTCACTGTGGTGAAAGAGCTCGGTGATAAGGAAGCTACAGGAGAAGAACTGAAGAAGATGGCGGAAGACCTGCCGATCGTGCGTATCGTGGACACGCTCCTGCGCCACGCCATCATCCAGAAGGCATCCGACATTCACATCGAGCCTTTGGAGAATGAGGTATTGGTGCGCTACCGCATCGACGGCATCCTCCACGACGCGATGACGCTGCCGCGCGCAGCGGCGCCGGGAATCGTGGCGCGCATCAAGGTGCTTGCGAACCTGAAGCTCGACGAGAAACGCTTGCCGCAGGACGGACGCTTCAAGATGGAGACCGAGAGCGACAAGGTGTCGTTCCGCGTGTCGCTCCTGCCCACTTACTTCGGCGAGAAGATCGTGATGCGCTTACTGCGCGAGAGTGGCGACGGATTCACGCTCGACGCGCTCGGATTCCACGGAGACGGGCAGGAGCGCATCCACGAAGCGACGCGCCAGACGACCGGACTCATCCTGATCTCCGGACCGACCGGTTCCGGTAAGACCACTACGCTCTACACCGTGCTCGATATTTTGAATACGCCCGACGTGAACATCTCCACCGTCGAAGACCCGATCGAATACCAGATGAAGCGCGTCAATCAGACGCAGGTCAATCCCGCTATCGGATTCACCTTCGCATCGGGACTGCGCGCGCTCCTGCGCCAGGACCCGAATGTGGTGATGGTGGGAGAGATCCGCGACGGCGAGACGGCGTCGCTCGCTATAAACGCTGCACTCACCGGCCACCTCGTGCTCTCCACCATCCACACCAACAGCGCCGCGGGCGCCGTGCCGCGCCTCATCGACATGGGCGTCGAGCCGTTCCTGCTCGTGTCCACGCTCAAAGTGATCGTGGGCCAGCGCCTGGTGCGCCAGCTCTGCACCGAGAAAGAAGAATATAAATTGACGAAAGAAGCCCGGGCCAAAGTGGCGCCCGAAGACCGGTTCGACGCGGTGATGAAGGCGCTCCACGACGAGAAACTGGTGAAGCCTTCCGTAAAAATAGACGACGTGCCGTTCTACCACCCGAAGCCGTCGCCCGAGTGCGAGGACGGCTACTCCGGCCGCATGGGCATCCACGAGATACTGAAGGTCACGCCGACCATCCGCGACCTCATCATCAAAGGCGCGACCACGGATGCTATCGAAGCGCAGGCACGCGAGGAAGGCATGCTGACCATGCTCGAAGACGGGCTCTACAAGGCATCGAAGGGAATCACTTCGGTGGAAGAAGTGCTCCGCGCGGTGACCGAATGATATGAAATTCAAAGTCATGTTCAGGAAAGAAGACGGGACTACCGAGACGAGGACGGTCGATGCAGCGAATCGATTTTCCGTGTACTCGGAAGCTGAGAAGACGGGAGAGACCGTCACCGCGCTCGAGGAGATCGCGGGTGGGTCGTTCGTGTCCAAACTCAACTTCACTTTCGGTACCGGCATCAAGATCGACGAGCAGATAACGTTCACCAAGAATATGGGCGCGATGCTCACCGCCGGGCTCACGCTCTCCCGAGCGCTCTCGGTGATGGAGCGCCAGTCATCCAATAAGCAGCTCAAGAAAATCGTGATCGCGCTTGAGGCGCAAGTAAAAGCCGGCAACGCATTCCACGAAGCGCTTGCCGAGCACCCCAAGGTGTTCAGCAAGCTCTACATCGCGATGGCGAAGGCCGGGGAGGAGTCGGGCACGCTCGCGGCGTCGCTCGCCATCGTGTCGCGCCAGATGGAGCGCAACAACACGCTCGTGAAGAAGGTGCGCGGCGCGATGATCTACCCGGGCGTCATCCTCTCCGCGATCGTCGTCATCGGCATCCTCATGATGGTGTTCGTGGTGCCGACCCTGGCCTCCACCTTCATCTCGCTCGGCGTGAAGCTCCCGCTTACGACCCTCATCATCCTCGCGGTCTCCAATTTCATGGTCGCGCATTTCATACTCGTCATCATCGGCCTCCTCGTGTTCGTGGCGCTCATGGTGCTCGCCGCACGCTCGCAGACGGGTCGCGTCATAGTGGTGAAGGTCGCGCTCCATGCGCCGGTGGTGGGAGAACTCATGAAGGAGACGTATGCTGCGCGCGCAGCGCGCACACTCTCCTCGCTCCTCGCTTCCGGCGTGGAGATGCTCACCGCGCTCTCTATCTCGGGCGAAGTGGTGGGGAATCCGACCTTCGCGGACATCATCAAGGAAGCAGAAGAGCGCGTGAGGAAGGGCGACCCGCTCTCGACCGCATTCATCGAGCACCCGAAACTCTACCCGATCCTGTTCTCCGACATGATCGCGGTGGGCGAGGAGACCGGCAAGGTCGCCGACATGCTCACCCAGGTCGCGGAATACTACGAGAACGACGTCGAGGACCGCACCAAGGACCTTTCCACTATCATCGAGCCGGTGCTCATGCTCATCATCGGGCTTGCCGTCGGCGTGTTTGCCATCTCCATGATCGGCCCTATCTATTCGCTCACCTCGCAAATCGGGTAAACTGGGCGCATGGAACGAGCAGCCGGTGCGGGAGAGAAGAAGCCCATCCTGAACGAATGGACGCGCATGGTGCTCGAGAAGGGTATCGGCACCCTCGTACCCAAGATCTACGAGGATTTCGGAGAGAAACTCCCCGACGTCGTGATACTTCCGGACACTTCCGCCCGCCCGCTTTATTACGCATTCAAGCCGTCGTTTGATCGTATAGCTGCTGAAAAGGGAATCAACCGCCCGCGCTTCTACTTTTTCAAAACCGCCCGGCCGAATGAAGACCTGCAGGGCATCGAAGTAGCAACGGAAGCGGATCAGTCGATGCCGTTTCAAGAATTGCTTGCACGAATTAAGGCTATAAATCCTAAGATGGGCAGCGAGGTGGAGGAGGATATACCCCGCATGGAGCACGAGCGGGCAAATATGAAAGCGCGTGCCGAAGAAGTTACTGCGCACGAGGCGCGCCGTGGGCGTGAGCAGCCATCGATTGCGGTCATCGACGAGTTCACGACCTATAACGCAAGTACGATACGCGAGCTGCGACGCGCGTTCCAGATGCCGGACATGAAAGCATACGCAGTGTTCACCAAGGGAACCGAGAAGGTCACGTCAGGCTACGTGACCGGACCGCAAGACGAGCAAGACTATGATCCAGAAAAGGGATACCTCGCAAAGCTTTCGTATACGCAGACAGATTCGGTAGGCGTGACGAAGGACAGTGTCGCAGGCCCGTATGCAGTACTCATCGATGCGGAAGATCCAAGGGCGCTTGCTGCAGATAAAAAGCAGCTTAGGGACGAAATGACTGCGGTGGGCGAACGTATCGCAGCTAACCTGTCGCTGGCTGCGGAGAAGTAGGACACGGTGCGCTATTATTGGGTCATGTACTTTCCGCGCTTCTATGCTTCGCGCCTGCGCGGCATGACGCTCATCGACGTGATAGTCGGTTCCGCGATCGCGCTCATATTTTTCCTCGCAGTGTTCCAGCTCCTGCGCGCGTCCGCGCTTATTTCTACGCTCGCGACCGAGACCGCGGCAGCGACCTCCATCGCCAACACCCAGATGGAGTACATCCGCTCGCTCGACTACGACGCGGTGGGCACCGTGGGTGGCATCCCTGCCGGCGCTATCGCACAGAACGCTACCACGACCGAAGACGGCATCCCGTATTCCGTGCGCACATTCATCCAGTACTACGACGACCCAGCTGACGGCACGGGAGCGAGCGACACCAACGGCGTCACCACCGACTACAAGCAGGTGAAAGTGAGCGTATCATTCAACACCACGACTGGTGGCCACACGGTGACGGTAGATACGAACATCGCGCCACAGGGTATCGAGACGACGACCGGTGGCGGCACGCTGCGCGTAGTCGCGGTCGATGCGAGCGGCAGTCCGGTACCGGGCGCCACCGTGACGATATACGACCCGAGCACCACGCCCGCAGTGAACCTGAGTACCTTTACCGATTCTGCGGGCACGGTGCTTCTCGGGGGTGCCGCGACTTCGACCAACTACCAGGTCACCGTGACCAAGTCGGGCTACTCGACCGCGAAGACCTACGATCGCGACACTAATAACCAGAACCCGAGCCCCGGGCACCTCACCGTGGCTGCGAACCAGACGACCTCCGGCACCTTCGCTATCGATGCGCTCTCTTCCTTCACGCTGAGTACGTACCTGCCGGTCGCGTCGAGCACGTTCAGTGACACGTTCGCGAACTCGAGCAAGCTCACGAGCGAAAACAACGTGACTGCGGGCGGCGGCGTGCTTGCACTCACGAGCGATGGCGCGGGAGGATACCTGTCTCCGGGCAGCGCTCGCTCGATAACGATTTCTCCGAACTACCTGGCGGCGTGGGGAAGTCTGTCGGCAACGCTTTCCGTGCCAGCCGGCGCGACTGCGGTCGCGCACGTAGTCGATGCGAGCGGGACGCTCGTGCCCGATAGCGCGCTTCCCGGCAACAGCACCGGCTTCACGGCGTTCCCCGTGAGCCTCTCAGGTCTCTCCACCACGACGTATCCGTCGCTTGCGCTCCGCACCGACATGACCGCGGGAGCGGGCGTGACGCCGCAGCTCACCGGCTGGTCGCTCGGATATTCCGCGGGTCCCACCCCGTTCCCGAATGTGTCGTTCACGCTTACGGGCGCGAAGACCGTCGGTTCTACCGGCGGCGGTTCGCCGATATACAAGACGACGGTATCCACTACTACCGGCGCGAGCGCGAAGGTGCCGCTCACGCTCGAGTGGGATTCCTATACGCTCTCGTTCTCGGGCTACGACATCATCGATGCGTGCCCCATGTTCCCGTATAACGTGCTTCCGAACACCGCCACGGATAACCGCCTCATGATCGGCAGCTCGACCGCGAACGCACTCCTCGTATCGACCAAGGATGCTTCGGGCAATGCCATCTCGGGCGCTTCTGTCACGCTCTCGCGCACCGGGTTCTCACAGACAGTGACGTCATCGTCTTGCGGTACTGCGTACTTCGGCGGGGTGGGTGCGCACACGGACTACTCCTTGTCTGCGACCTCTGGCGCGCTCAACGCGTCGTATTCGAACGTGCCGGTTTCCGGATACTCTACGTATGCAGCGATGCTCCAATGATATGAGGCGTGCAGTAAATGGATTCACACTCATCGAGACGATCGTGGTGATCTCGATACTCGCGGTCGTGGGCGTCGCGATATCCGGAATGATCGCGTACATCTATAAGACCAATACGTTCCTCTTCCAGCAGTCGGCAGCCACCGACAACGCGCGGCGCGGCATCGAGTACGCGCTCGAGAACCTGCGCGAAGCTTCCTACGGTGCCGACGGCTCCTATCCCATCGCTACGGCCGCCACGTCCACCGTCACCTTCTACGCGGACGTCGACAACGACGGCACGGTGGAGAAGATCCGGTATTACTTAAGTAACGGTATGCTCTATCGCGGCGTCACCAATCCGGCCGGATCACCGCCGTCCTACACCGGCCAGACGGAGGCATCGACCATCGTGGCGAACTACGTGCAGAACAGCACCTCGACGCCGATCTTCAACTACTATGATGATACGGGCACGCTGCTTTCGACGCCCGCCGATGTGTCGAAGGTGGAGTCGGTTTCGGTGGTGATCGGCGTCGACGTCGACGTCCGTCGCGCGCCGGTGACGTTCACGCTCATCGGGAGTGCCACCATCCGCAACCTGAAGGCGCAATAAATTATGAAATCTACTTTCCATCGCCCACGTACCGCAGGATTCATGATGCTGCTTGCGCTCGTGTTCGGCGCGATATTCTTGGGGCTCGTCGGTTCGCTCTCGGGGTACGTGCTCGTAGAGAATAAATTGCAGCGCACCAATGCTTCCGGGGAAGAGGCGTTCACCATCGCGGAGGCTGGCATCGAACAATACAAATGGTTCCTCGCGCACTTCCCGGGCAACACCACCGATGGTACGGGGCACGCGGGACCGTATGTGAGCACGTACTACGACCCCGAGAACGGCACCGCCGGCACCGTCTCGCTTTCTGTAAACGGCACTACCTCCTGCGGTCAGACCACGTCTATAAAGATTTCCTCGACCGGCACGCCGACGGACAACCCCAACGTGTCGAAGACCGTCACCGCGACCTACGCCGAGCCTTCGGTCGCGACGTACTCGTATATATTGAACGACAGCGTGTGGGCAGGAGCCGATCGCGTCATCCTCGGACCGTACCATTCTAACGGCGGCGTACGCATGGACGGCACGGCCAATTCGCCGGTGACTAGTTCCGTGTCCACGTGGACGTGCACATCCTCGTTCGGCTGCAGTCCGAACGCGACGAAGCCCGGCGTGTTCGGCGCCGGCACCCCGCAGAACTTGTGGAGTTACCCCACACCACAGGTCGACTTCAGCGCTATCGCTGCGGACTTCTCGGGCCTCAAGACCACGGCAAATTCTTCCGGCAAATATTTCACCTACGGCACCAAGTCGAGCCCGCAGAACGGCATCCACCTCATTTTCAATGCCGATGGTACCGTGACGGCAAAGAAGGTCACTGCTGTCACCGCGCCGAATGTCGACGCATTCGTCGACGGCACCACGAACGCCTCGACCGACTACTCGATAATCAAGACCGAGACCACGCTCGGCACCTATACGCTCCCCGCCAACTGCGGACTCATCTTCGTGGAGAACCGCGCGTGGATAGAGGGCACCATCACGAGTAAGGTCACGGTCGTAGTCGCTGACGTAACCGACGCGAACGGCGCGGTCGACGCAATCATCCCGAACAACATCACCTATAGCGCGTACGACGGCAGCGTGGGCCTCACGCTCATCGCTCAGAACGATGTGCTCGTGGGTCCTACCTCTCCCTCCACGATGACTATCGATGGCGTGATGATCGCGCAGAACGGCGCCTTCGGCAGGAACCTGTACGACTGCCCGGGTACCTACGAGGGCGGCAACGGCGCAACGCGCCTCAACTCGCTCACCATCCTCGGGACCACGGTGTCGAACAAGCGCACGGGCACGAAGTGGATAAACGGCTGCGGATTCTACGGCGATGCGGGGTACCAGAACCGCACCGACTCCTACGACCGCACCATGGCCAGCGGGCCACCGCCCTTCACCCCGGCGGTCTCCACCGACTACCAGCTCATGGACTGGCACGAGAATTAGGCAAACGTTGGGGAAGGGGCGAATGCTAGAATGGGTACATGCTCATCGTCTCGAACTGGAAGGCGTACGTAGAGGACGTAGACCGCGCGAAGAAGCTCGCCGCGCTCGCAAAACGCCTGAGCGGGAAATACCGCAAGCATGAAATCGTGCTCGCGCCGTCCTATGTGCACCTCGGCATGCTCGCAAAGGGGAATAAGTCGAAAGTAAAGTATGCGGCGCAAGATGTGTCGCTCACGACCGGTGGCGCACACACAGGAGAAATTTCCGCCCAGATGCTCGAGGGTGTCGACGTGGCGTATGCGCTCGTCGGCCACTCCGAGCGCCGAGCCATGGGCGAGACGGATGCAGTTATCGCGGAGAAAGCGCGCCACGCGCTCGCGCACGGCATCATACCTATCCTTTGCGTGGGAGAGAGGGAACGTGATGCGGGGGCAGAGTATCTCGGCCTGGTCCGCGCGCAGATCACTGCCGTGTTCGCCTCGCTCACGCCCAAAGAGCGGCTTATGACGGTCATCGCGTACGAGCCGGTGTGGGCGATAGGAAAGTCCGCCGCTGACGCGCTCCCGCCCCACGAGGTGATGGAGATGGCGCTCTACATCCGTAAGGTGCTCGGTGATTTCATGCCGGGCAAAGCTCCCGCGAAGACCAAGATTCTATACGGCGGCTCGGTCGAGCCCACCAACATCCGCGACCTCGCTGCGGGTAGCGGTATCGACGGCTTCCTCATCGGCCACGCATCGGTCGAGACCGACACCTTTACCGCGCTCGTCAAAGCGCTTTCATAAAATCAAACGATGAAATCGGTTCGAGACATCCCGGTGCTCGAAAACATCCCGGTCTTGGTGCGCGCGGCACTCAACGTGCCTATCGGAAGCGATGGGAAGGTTGCAAATCCGTTCCGGCTTACGCGCGCGCTCCCGACCATCGAGTACCTGCAGAAAAAGCATGCACGCGTAGTGCTTATCGGGCACATCGGCGAGCAGGGCACCGAGACTCTGGAGCCCGTGTACGAAGCGCTGGGCAAGCTCGTGCAGAATCTTTCATTCTGTAAGGTAACGACAGGGCCCGAAGCGCGCGCGGCGGTGCGCGATCTCTTGCCTGGGCACGTGGTCATGCTCGAGAACTTGCGCCGCGACCCTGGCGAAGTAGGTGACGACCGAGCATTCG
>Ga0105238_10005898_pt1 | contig 12133 bp, 13 predicted proteins | sample KBSC34metaG_FD_81526 | JGI IMG/M metagenome (GOLD analysis project Ga0105238, IMG submission 81526) | Corn rhizosphere microbial communities from Kellogg Biological Station, Michigan, USA - KBS C3-4 metaG | ecosystem: Host-associated > Plants > Roots > Rhizosphere > Soil | place: Michigan, USA... | reverse complement strand
CGGCGTCAGCCTGAAGGTCTTCGAGGATGGCATTTGGATCGTCGCGCACCAAGCCCGGGAAATCGACGAGGCCTCCGTCGCGCTCGATAAGCGCCGAGAGCATCGGCCCGTTGGCATCGACGATATGGAACCCACCCGGGTGTGAGCCCGAGGGCAGTAGCTCGTTACCTGTCACCGCAAGCCGTACACGCGGCCGGCGGATCACATGCACCTCGCCCCGGCCAACGGAGCTGAGGACGCCCAGGTCCTGTGGACGCAATACGCGTCCCGATTCAAGCAATATTGTTCCGCAAACGACGTCTTCACCGCGTTTGCCAAGATTCTTTCCAGGTGAGACAGCGGCTAGCGCGCTGATCTTACCCGGGCTGGCGGGCTCCGTTTCCACCCATTCGGCAGGCAGTACAGCGTCGGCGCCGCGCGGCATGGGCGCGCCCGTCATGACGCGAACCGCTTCTCCCGCGGAGACGGTTCCATCAAACGGCGAGCCAGGCATCGAATCGCCGATTACGGTCAGCGGGAGCCGCGTGTAAGCAGTCGCACCCTCGGTGCTATCCGCAACGAGTGCGTACCCGTCCATGGTCGCGCGATCAAAGCCCGGCACGTCCACATCACTGATGACGGAGGCAGCCAGCACGCGGCCAGCGGCGTTCCTCAGCGGGATGATTTCAGCAGCAAGCGGCTGCAATTGCATATCCAGCCAGGCGAGCGCGGCCTCCACCGTGTGACGTTGCGCGAAACCGCGCATCCGCACATCGTCATCGGCTCCTTTGCTGGTGTGGCGCATGGCGGGATCGGACTGAAATTAATGTTAACCTACAGGCGAACTTTCCTCACCCAACAGTGCTTTCCCCGTATTTTTTTGATTTAGATCAGCAGGTTTGTCCGCTGGAACGCGTGCGAACCGTCCCGTTTTATGACGAGTTCTTGCGTCAGATGACGTCAGCATGGGATCCATCGAGAGCAGAATCAGCTGTGCTTTCAGGTGTCCCGCTCTTTACCAAGGACCTGAACTGCCGTTGCTTCGATCCCAACACCACCTTTGTGCTGAATCCTCAGGCATGGACCGATCCTGCCCCAGGTCAATGGGGCACGGCCGCGCCTTATTACAGCGATTACCGGACACGGCGCCGTCCGCAGGAGAACTTAGTGTAGGCCGCCTGTTCCGGATCACGGAAAAGACCAGTTTGAGCATTCGGGCGGAATTCACCAATGCTTTCAATCGCACATTATTGCCCGGGCCTACTTCTACGAACGCCTTGGCGACACAGACTAGGGTTAATAGCGCCGATCCGAATAGCAAGGCAACCGTCGGCTTCGGCTTTATCAACACCACCACTGGCCTCGGACAGGAACGGTGAGGGCAGATCGTCGTGCGGTTCAGATTCTAGAAGGCGGGTAGCGTGTACCTCTGGACGCGGATTTCGCGCCGCCAGGCGCGCACGTTTCCTCACAATTAGCAGGCCCTGCGAGCCTTCTCGCGCGCCGTTTGGGGGGATTTCACCCAAGATCCCCTCTTTCCATCAGTTCCCTAGAAACACCGCTCACGGCTTGCTGGTGGGATTGGCGGGCACGGCCAGCTCAACCAGCCGGGTGCATGGCAGCGGCGGGTATTCAAAACTGGAAGGGCACGTGCTGATTTATCTATGAGCACCAACTCAGAAGGAGATTACGGTAATGTCAAAAATTGTAATTACGAAGGTTGATGATACAGACAACAAGGCTCCTGTCTTCGAAGAAATCGCGAAGCGATTCGAAGGAGTCCAGCAGCGTGCGTTCGATTTGTTCGATAAACGTGGCCGGGCACTAGGTCATGAGCTAGAGGACTGGCTTAAGGCGGAGCAAGAAGTGTTCGGTTGGCCAGCAGCGGAGCTTGCCGAGAAAAACGGCGTCTACGAAATGCAGGTCGCGCTGCCCGGATTTGAAGAGAAAGATGTCCAGGTTACTGCCACCCCGACCGAGGTGGTTGTCCACGCAGCAACGAAAGAGGAGAAGAAGACACAAAAAGGCGCCGTGCTGTGGACCGAGTTCGGTTCCGACGACGTGTATCGGCGTTTCAGAGTGCCGAATCCCATCAGTGTCGTCAACGTCACAGCAAACCTTGAGAACGGCATTCTGCGAATCAACGCTCCCCAAACCGCGAGGCCTAAGGAAATTAAAGCTGCAACGGCCTAAGCTCGCGGTGTGTGAAGTAGAACGTATTTGTAGCGCGATGCAGTCAGCTCCGCCTGTCAACCGGTCGGCGAGCTGTCGCGATCGGCGCTCCAACCCGGCCGCAATGGGTTTTGCCGGGCATCGCTTATGCCATTGCTTGTGACCGCCTTGGGGTTGGGCGTATGGGGATACTCGCAACCACCCCTTGGCGGTCCTTTTCGCGTTTGCTGCATTTGAGTTTCCTGGATAGCCCACGGTTCGCGGCATCTGCCGTCGTGATACGCGTCCTTCTTAGAGACTCTGCCCGATGACCAGATCCGAGCACCCTAAAACGTAGCTAGCGACCCCTGACCTTGAGCGCGCGCGCGAAGAGAATGCTGCTTTCCAGGTGCGTATGGGCGTGCATAGCCGCCTCAAGTGCTTGCAACTCGCGAAACAGGATGCGGACATTTTCATCCGCGGTCTCCGGGGCCTGGTACCCGTGGGCTGCTGCCCGAATAGCCGCGAGCAGCCGTTCATCGTGTTCATGGTCGTCTTCCAAGATGCTGATCGGATTCTGCATGGAACCGAACGCTGATTTGGGAGCGGGCAAGCCTTCCCCCATCTGGCGCTGAGCATCGATAATCGCCGGAAACAGCACATTCTCTTCCCTGCTCATGTGCCCTTCCATTTCTCCCCTCAGCCGGTAAAAGGCCCGCCGCAAAGAAACCAGGCAGGTGGGCTGGTTGGGTCCAGACGTGTCCTCTAAACGATCGAACAGGTATTCAATCATGGGGAAATCCTTGACGCGCCAGGACTGGTGGTCTCTCAAGAGGCGCTCGATCAAGCTATCGAGGGGCGCCTGCCTCCAATATTCTTCTGCTCGAGTGACCTGATCCGTGGATGCCATTCTGCTCTCCATTCGCCGAAATTGGGGGACTGGGTTCTTTCGCGCGCTCCGCGGGTCAAATCACCCAGTCGCGCCCCCCAAATTCAATATTCTTCGTGGGTCCGGCTTCTTCCCGCTACCAAATGGGCAATTCTCAGGCCATATTCTGCGTGCTGCCAGCGCGCGTGTTACTAGTAATCAGTAGCTGGAGACTCGGAACGCCGATTGCTTCACTCCTTCCGGAGGCGAGTCGCGAGTGCCACAAACCCTACTAAGGAGCCGAACCGATTGCCTGATGAACGTTTTCGCCAATTGCTTGAGGCCGCTCCCGACGCCATCTTGCAGGTGGATGAAGAAGGGCGGATCATTTTGATGAACCGGGTGACGGAAGAGATGTTTGGATACGCACGCGAAGAGCTTCTGGGACATCCAGTTGAGGTACTTATCCCTGAAGAATTGCGCAACGCGCACATCGGGCATCGGGCGCATTACCGGACCCGTCCGTCGACCCGGGCGATGGGAACTGGTTTAGCGCTGGAGGGTCTCCGCAAGGATGGGTCACGTTTCCCGGTGGAGATCAGCCTGAGCCCGGCGTCTTCCCAAGAAGGTTTCCACGCAACAGCCATCGTTCGGGACATTACTGAACGGAAGCTTGCGGATGACCGGTTCCGTGCAGCACAAGAACAGTACACGCAGAAGTTAGCAGAGACCAATCGAGAACTGGAATTGCGCAGCCGGGAGCTCGAGCGGGCCGACCGCCTCAAGAGCGAGTTCCTGGCCAGCATGAGCCACGAACTCCGCACGCCTTTACACACCATCATCGGATTCTCCGAGTTGCTGGGCGAGGAACTGGAGGGTCCGTTGAATGAAAAGCAGAAGCGGTTTATCCAGCACATTCACAAGGACTCGATGCACCTGCTGGATCTGATCAACGACATCCTCGATCTCAGCAAGATCGAAGCGGGCCGGTTGGAGTTGCGGCCGGAGCCTTTCCATTTGACCGCAATGGTTACTGAATCGATCTCCTCGGTGCGGGCGCTCGCCGAGGCCAAGTCGATCGCGCTCGAAACCCGCTTGGACGTTCCCATGGCGATCGAAGCCGACCGGCTGCGCGTTAAGCAGGTCCTAGTGAATTTGTTGAGCAACGCCGTTAAATTCACGCCGGAGGGAGGACGGGTTTCCGTGGAGGCTGGGCTTCGCGGGACGTTCGTGGCGATATCCGTCACCGATACAGGTGTAGGGATTCCACCGGAAGAACACGCCTCCATCTTCGACAAGTTCTATCAGGTAGGGGCCACCACGAAGGGCGTACGAGAAGGAACCGGTCTCGGGCTGGCTATCACCAGGCGCTTGGTAGAGCAGCACGGTGGCAGCATTCAGGTAGAGAGTCAACCCAATCGGGGAAGCCGTTTTACTTTTACGATTCCGCTCCGAAAGCAGGAGCAGAAAGCAAAAGCATGAAAAAGGTTTTGGTAGCCGACGATAAGGCCACAGGCAGGGAGCTGGTTCGCACAGTCCTCGAAAAATCCGGCTATGAAGTCTTCGAAGCGAGCAACGGCTTGGAAGCCGTGAACCAAGCGCACCAACTCTCTCCCGATCTGATTATTCTGGACATTCACATGCCGGGACTTGACGGTTTTGGGGTGATCGAACTACTGCGACGTGAGGAGCATTTCGCCGCGACTCCGATCATTGCGTTGACGGCCAGCGCCATGATGGGAGATCGCGAGCGCGCCATGGCCTCCGGCTTTTCCGGCTACATCACCAAACCCATCGGCCTCAAAGCCTTGCGGGCCGAGGTAGCGCGCCTGTTACGATAAACGAACACGATGTCCGCCCGCGCTGCTTTATCCCTGCTGATTATCGATGACAATCCGGGCAGCCTGGAGATGCTTTCGAGTGCCCTGGCTCAACCGGACCTTGAAATCCTCACGGCATTGGATCCCGAAGAGGGCCTCGATCTGGTCCACAGCCGGCATCCACAAATCGTCCTTACCGATCTGATCATGCCTCATCTGAGCGGCATGGAAGTGTTGGACCGCATCATGGAATTCGATCCGGCCACCGAAGTGATCCTGATGACCGCGCACTACTCCACCGAGTCTGCCGTGGAAGCCATCAAGAAGGGCGCTTCGGATTATCTTAATAAGCCGGTTTCCATTGCCGCCCTGCGGGAAAAGATTGGGACCGTGGTGGAAATCGCTCGCAAGCGCCAGCGGGCCAGACGGCTTGAAGACGAATTGCTGGCTAGTGCTGCATTTGAGGGCATGGTGGGGAATAGTCCGAGCATGTGGGATATGTTTTCGCGCATTCGCCGGGTGGCGCCCCATTATCGCGCGGTGCTCGTTACGGGGGAAACAGGCACAGGCAAGGATCTTGTGGCGCGGGCGTTGCATCGATTGAGTCCGGCAGGGCAGGGGCGCTACGTAGTTCTGAATTGCTCGGCAGTGGTCGAGACGCTGTTTGAAAGCGAACTATTTGGACACGTGCGCGGCTCCTTCACCGGCGCCACCCACGACAAGGCCGGACTCTTTGAACACGCGCACGGCGGAACGCTCTTTCTGGACGAAATCGGGGACATGCCGCTGGCGACCCAGGCCAAGCTTTTGCGCGTTCTGCAAAATCAGGAAGTCCAACGCGTCGGCTCCCTCACCGCGCGTAAAGTGGATGTAAGGGTAATCGCAGCCACTAACCACGACCTCCGCGCCGATATTTCGGAAAAGCGCTTTCGCGAGGACCTTTACTATCGCTTGTCGATGGTTGAGATCAAAGTTCCCTCTCTGGAAGAGCGCAAGGAAGACCTGCCCCTTCTGGAGCGGCATTTGATCAGCAAATTTGCCTCCCAATACGGCAAGGAGATTCGCGGCCTAACCCGCCGCGCGCAGATCCGTCTGGCGGAGCATGCCTGGCCAGGCAACGTGCGGGAGCTGGAAAATGTCATCGGCCACGCCTGTATGATGACGCTGGGCGATACCATCGACGTACAAGACCTCCCGCCTTATCTGTTGACCACGCAGATTGGAAGTGAGCCAGCCAATACCACCGTCACAGCCGGGACCGAGCTTGTCACAGGGACATTGGAAGAACAGGAGCGCGCGCTCATCCTCCGCGCCATGCAGACCGCGGCCGGCAATCAGTCCCAGGCGGCGCGGGCACTGCGCATCGGCCGCGATGCGCTTCGCTACAAACTCAAGAAACATAACCTCTGAGGGTGCCTCTGGCGCGGACTTCGGCCGGCAACTTAGACGCTCAGCACTGGACACGGCGCGTGCCGGATGATGCCGTAAGAGTGCGTCCGCAAGCGACCCATCGTCTCGTGCAGAATGCCACGGCCGATCAGGATCAAGTCGGCATCGTGACCCTCCGCTTCTGCGCGAACAACTCCAGCCACGTCGCCAACTCCTACGCATAGCGGCGCCGTAATACCAACGGACCGTTGCAGGCTCTCGATGGCCTCGCGCGCGTCTCTTCGAACCGTTTCTTGGAATTCCCGGTCTAGCTGCCGATCTGGCCATCCCACAACACCCGAAACTGCGTGCACAAAGCGAAGCTTGGCTCCGATAATCCGCGCATACTCGGCGGCCCATTGCATGAGCGGGACGCTCTGAGCCGTGCTGTCGACCGCGCACAGTACATTGCTGTCCGGCTTGTTACGAAGCGAGGGCTGCTCTTCCATGTGAGTTGCCGTCCACACCGGACACTCGGCATCGTGCAGCACTTTGGCTGTGGCCGAACCCAATAGCAGGATGCGGAATGGGCCGTAACCATGGGTCGGCATCATGATCAAGTCCGCGCCTTCGGTATGCGCAAACCTTGTGATCACGGCAGCCGGGTCGCCGATCTCCACGATGCGATGCACCGGGATACCCTCGAACTCGCGCGCGAACGCTCCACGCAATCGTGTCTCCAGATTGCGCTTCAGCTCGTCCATATCCACGGGAACGGTTGCGCCTTCGCCGAGGCCAGTCTGCCAGACGGGCTGCAGCGCACTGATCAGAGTGATCTTGGCGCCGAAACGGGTTGCCATGGCCTGAACGAAAGGAGCCGCGCCACAGCATCGCTCGGAAAAATCGATTGGAAACAGAATGTGTTTGATTGCTAGCATAAATCCTCCCTAGCAAGGCAGCGTTACTTCGCTTGAATCGCCTGGAGGTACTTGGCGAGGCTGTATATCCGCGCTCGCCCCAGGTCTTGATCCCAGGAAACCTCCGAAAAGATCGGCCCCCATACCGGCATCTCACGCGTCCCATGGGTCGCGGGCGATTGTTCTTCACCGGAGATTATCTTCTGAACCTGGAGGAACGGGAACTTCCCGCCATTGCGCTCCGCGATGCGGGTCAGGTCCGCGGGCGGAATTCTTAGCGATCCAGCCATGGGTCCTCCACCCTTGGCGTCTTTCCCGTGGCAGGTGGCACAATACGCTCGAAAAAGCTCCGGGCCCTTGAACGAATCGAGCAGCTGCTTCTCCTGCATGGGCTCTGCCGCCCGCTTCTGCGCAGCTCCAACTCCAAGCGCAAGCAATGCAACTGCACAACCACCCGCGATTCGTTTGACCATGCGTTCCTTTCCGGATCTGACTTCAGACAATACAAGTGCAGTTGCGATGCCAATTCAATTTGGTGTTAGTCTATAGACACTCAACGAGGCGCCAGTTCTTCTTGGGCCTGTTGACTTACTCTTTAACCCTTGCCTGGGTTAAATCACCCAATAGAATCCCAGGAGGTCGGGTTGATCCGGCGGAACTGCACTATCCCTAAAGGGCTTGTACGGATCGGTTGCATTGGCAACTCCCGTGCCTTGAGCAAATGCCGAATGGGGACTCTAAGGGTGCTCGTATGGCTCATGCCATTGCTGCTCCTCTCTATTACCAGCGGCGGGCAGACTCGGCCAGCGGCAACCGAGCCGTCCTCAATTGCAATCGCGCCCGTGACTCCGCTGGCAGGCGAAGTTTACGCAGGGGCGGACCGCTGCCGGTCTTGCCATAAAGCCGAGTTTCAAGAGTATGGAAAGACCCAACATGCGGCGCTTCCGCCTGCGCACGCAAACTCGGTTAGCGGATGTGAGACGTGCCATGGCCCAGGCAAGGCCCATGCCGACGCGGAGGAAGCAGCGCACGGCGACGATGCGAAGACGGCGGCCGCCACGAAGCTCATCTTCGCCTTCCACGGAAATCCCAAGCAGAATTCGGAGCGCTGCCTGCAATGCCATCAAAGCAGCCGGGAACAGTCCGCTTTTGACCATTCGACACACATGCAGCATGGAGTCGCCTGTATGGACTGCCACTCCACGCATTTGGTGGAAGCGGCTCGGAATCCGAAGCGTGTAGACCTCGGAATCGCCCAAGCGGATTTCTTCTCGGTGCCGAAACTGCCCGAAGAAACGCGCTGGCTGCACAACAGTCTGCTTAAGAAGCCGCAGCCGGAACTGTGTTTCGGCTGCCACGGCAATATCCAGGCACAGTTCGCTCTGCCGACGCATCATCGCGTGCCTGAAGGCTTGATGAAGTGCACCGATTGCCACAACACGCATGGCACTTCCAATCGCGCAACACTGCGGCAAAGCGGATGGGAGACTTGCACCCAATGTCACACCGAAAAGCGTGGACCCTTTGTCTTCGAGCACTCGGCCGTGAAGGTGGAAGGCTGCACGGCCTGCCACACGCCGCATGGAAGCGTAAATCGTATGTTGCTGGTCCGCCGCGAGGAGCGCCTGCTGTGCTTACAGTGCCATGTCAATCCATTTGCGGCCAATGTTCCCCACGGGCGCTTAAGCTTCCAGACGCGCGGCGATTGCACGCGCTGCCACGCAAGCATCCACGGCTCAAACTTCGACGTCAACTTCCTGCATTGAGGAGTCGCCATGAGAATAAGACTCCATTCCGTGCCCCTATTTCTTTCCGTCGTCCTGGCGCTGTCGATTCCGGTGCGTGCGCAAGACACCGAGAAGCCCCTCGTCCTGGGAGGCTTCGAGAATCAGGGGTCGTTTACTACCGGATACAGGTTCACTGACGTCAGCGGTTATCGGCCCAAGTATGACGAACTGTTTGACCTGAACAGCGGCTTCCGGGTGTTGGATTTCAGCCTTTTCGGAAAAGCTCAGGAAGGGCAGAATCGCTTCGCGGATGATTACTCGCTCACGCTAAGCGGCTTGGGCGGCGATTCTTATTCAACCGCACAATTGACAGTGCGCAAGACTCGGCTGTACGATCTGCGCGTCAATTTCCAACAAAGCCGCTACTACTGGGACCGAAACGACAATGCGGTGCTGCCCAATGGCCTGGACGGCCTTACCAACAGTCACAATTGGGCGACGGTTCGTAAGCTTGGTTCCGTCAATCTGTTGGTGCATGCTACCAATAACCTGCAGTTCAGCTTTCAGTACTACCGCAACACGCGCGATGGAATGACGGGGACGACACGTTCGCTGGATTACTTTGGCTCGTCGTCAACGTGGGGCTCTTTCGCGCGCGCGAATCCATACTACGTGCTGGCGCCGCTCAGCGAAACCTCCAATCGCGTTTCAGGACGGATTGACTACACCCTGCATGCGTGGACTTTCCATTACCGCCTGGGGTATCAGCGATTCGAAGATTCCATCAATGGCCAGAACGCCAGTTCACCGGAGCAGAGCATCAATGTTGACGATCCGGCGACCGCCAAGGAAGCGGTCAATGGCATTTCCTGGTCAGATTCCCGCAAGCTCACAACGCCGGTGAGCGAGTTTTCCTACACGGGGAAGATTTCATCAAAACTTGAAGCGCGCGGAGGCTACATCTTCTATCGTTACCGTGGACCGGCATCGCTCGACATGTCCTTTGACGGCATCGCCCGCACCAATGCAGCCGGCACGACTGACGCGCCTTACGCGCTCTCCCTGTCCACCCGCGCGAACGTGACCGAGCCCAATCATGTCATCGACCAGGGCTTTACTTATAAGGTCCGGGAGTGGTGGAGCGTACTGCTCGACTACCGCTACTCGCGATTTACAGTCGATAGCGACGCTCAATTCCGCACGGTGGACACTCTGAACGTAAACACGGGCGAGTCCTCCAACCAATGGCGTATCGGCACGCATACGGCGGATTTCAACATGACCTTTACTCCGATATCGTCTTTGTTGGTGCGCACTGGTGTCCGCTACATGAAGAGCGATGTCGAGTTCCTGGATGCCGGCAGCGCCGATCCGAATCGCACCAAGCGCATTAAGACAGTCTGGCCCGTCGCGAGCATCTATTACCAACCGTCCAAGATGCTGACCATACGTGGCGATGTTGATGAGACCGTCAATGGTACATCGTATACTCGCATCACGCCGCATACGGATGTTGGCGGGCGGTTAGTGGTCCGGGTGCGGCCCATCGACAAGTTCTACATTGACGATGCTGTGATCGTGCGAAACCGCAAGCTGATCGATACCGATTATCACAACACGGTACGCAGCAACGCCATTACCGCCACTTATGAATTCAACGATCGGCTTTCCGGCTTCGCCGGCTTCAGCTACGACAGCTTCTTTGCATCCGATTTCGTCAGCTTCCTGCGGGGCCCGGCGCCGTTCACCGACCTCGCGCTGCGCGATCAGACTGTCGATCGCGTCTGGCAAGGCGGAATTCGGGTTTCGCCAGTCCAGCGCCTGGAGATCAGCTTGAGCGGCAACTACGTGCGAGCCACGGGTTCCGGCGAAATCGCGGGCGAAGCGCCGCTCTACGGGCCTATGAGTTTTCCGTACGCCACCGGTTCGGTTGGTTACGATCTACCGCGATTCGGGCGCTTGACGGCGCAATTGCAGCGTACCTACTATATCGAGCAGATCGTGCCGGGAAACAACTTTGGCGCGAAGCTGCTATTAATCGCTTGGACCAGGAGTTTCTAAGATTATGACAACCTTCTTGAATAGAATCACTACGGGCGGGCTGCTGCTTGGGTGCGCACTGGCCGCTTCGGCACAAAAAGACCCCAAGGATCTGTACCTGGAAAAATGCGCGGCTTGCCACGGACCGGACGGAGCGGGCAATACCGCCAAGGGTAAGAAACTGAAGATGAAAGGAGTTAAGGAGACCGCGGCCAAGATGAGTGCCGCGGACATGATCAAGGTTGTCCAGAACGGCAAAGGCACGGATATGGACGCCTATGGCAAGGAATTCAACGCGGATCAGATTAACGGATTGGTCGAGTATTACCGCAGCCTCGCCAAATAGCTCGGAATTATGCCGCCCACGATCGTTATTCTCTTCATCGCCATAACGGCGGCGATCGTATTGCTGGTTGGCTTTCGCGCTCAGTGGACGCGGTCCCGCGAGGGTAAGATCCTGGCCTTCATCGCACTCTGCGCCCTTCCGATCGCAGCGGTTTGGGGCGGTTTTTCGGAGCAAATGGAGCGCGCGGAATCTACTCAATTCTGTTTATCCTGCCATGTAATGACCGATTTTGGCCGCAGCCTCTATGTGGATGATCCGAGCTACCTTGCGGCGCGCCACTTCCAGAACAACCGTGTCCCCCGCGATCGAGCCTGTTACACCTGCCACACGGACTATGCCATGTTCGGCACCGTCCGCGCGAAACTGAGGGGCCTTCGCCACCTACAGGTCCAGTATTTCGGCACCATCCCGAAGCCGGATGAAATTAAGCTTTATCAGCCTTACAACAATCGGGAATGCCTGCATTGTCATCTGGGGGCTCGAAGCTTTGAGGAAGGATCCGGACATCACAAGACGCCGGATCTGCTCCCGAGCGTCAAGTCCGGCCAGCGGTCATGTCTATCGAGCGGCTGCCATGACATCGTTCACGACGTGGGTTCCCTCAAAGATGCTGTGTTCTGGAAAGAGGGAAAGTGACATGACGAAACCACTGATCGAATCCAGAATCAAGTGGGCGAGCATTCTGATCGGCGCCGGGCTTTTGATTCAGATGTGCACGCTGTTCAAGATCCATCCGCTCGCGTTCGTCGCTTTCGTTGTGGTTGGCTGCCCTCTGATTGGCGCGGGAGTCCTTCTTTATTTATGGAGCTTGGTGCCGGCCAAGAAGTAAGGCCAAGAACTTTTTGGGATCATTCAATGTTTTGTGGGCGCCGCTCTTATCTTCGCCGCCCGCGTCTGAGCCAGTTGCGGAGACCTGG
>Ga0105238_10005896_pt1 | contig 12134 bp, 14 predicted proteins | sample KBSC34metaG_FD_81526 | JGI IMG/M metagenome (GOLD analysis project Ga0105238, IMG submission 81526) | Corn rhizosphere microbial communities from Kellogg Biological Station, Michigan, USA - KBS C3-4 metaG | ecosystem: Host-associated > Plants > Roots > Rhizosphere > Soil | place: Michigan, USA... | reverse complement strand
CCCATCGCCATGGTGATGGTGGCGACGATCAGGTCGATGACCAGGAATGGCAGCACGATCAGGAAGCCGATCTCGAAGCCGCGCCGGATCTCGGAGATCATGAAGGCCGGCACCAGGATGCGCAGGTCGACGGTCTCGCGCGAGACGGTCTGGCCGCGTTCGCGGGCGAGGTCGGCGAAGAGGTCGAAATCCTTGTCGCGCACATTGTGCAGCATGAAGTCGCGGAACGGGCTGGAAATCTTCTCGAACGCCTCGGCCTGCGTAATCTGGTTGTCCATCAGTGGCTTCACGCCGGTATTCCACGCCTGGTCGAAGGTCGGCGCCATGACATAGAAGGTCATGAACAACGACAGCGAGATCAGGATCAGGTTTGCCGGCGTCGACTGCAGGCCAATGCCAGCGCGCAGAATAGAGAAGGCGATGACGAAACGGGTGAAGCTCGTCACCATGATAAGCAGGCCCGGCGCCACCGAAAGCACGGTCAGCAGGCCGAACATCTGGATCAGATAGCCAACGGTCGTGCCGTCGGCCTTGCCGATGCCGCCAAGATCGAGCTGCTGGGCCGCGGCGACGGATGTGGTGACGACGATGAGCGCCGTGGCTATGAGGAACTTTCTCATTCGAGCAGCATCGTCCTGATGAGAACCTGTTTGACATGGCCGCCGCTGCGCAGCGCCGCGCGCTCATCGAGATCGGCCTTGAGATGCTGGTAGCCGCTGGCGCCCTCGATCTGGTGCAGCTTGAGCGTGCGCACGTAGGCGACCAGATCCTGATGGATCTGCTCGGTCATTTCCGGCGGCTGCGGGCCATCGTAGAGCAGCGAAGCCTCCAGCCGGATCCAGATCTCCGACGGCGAGGCGAGATTGGTGGTGATCGGCGCCAGTTGAACCAGCGTCGGCCCTGCGGCCGTCTTGCCGGCTTCGGCGGGCTTCTCCGCCGTGCCGTGATTTTCAGGCGCCGCGGGCACCGGCGCCGGCGTTTCGCCCTGCTTGAGATAGCCTCCGGAAACCCAGCCCATGCCAACCGCCGCACCCGTCATGACCAGCAGCATGGCGAGCTGGATCACCACGGAAGGTCCCTTTTTGGGCTGAACCTGCTCGACATTCGCCACGGCCGCGCTCTCCCGGCCCTAGAAAGGAAGAACCTGATCGAGGACCTGCTGGCCATAGGCCGGCTGCTGGACCTCGCTCACGCGGCCACGGCCGCCATAGGAAATGCGCGCCTCGGCGATGCGCTCGTAGGGGATGGTGTTCTCCGCGCCGATGTCGGACGGACGTACCATGCCGGCGATGGTGAGGACGCGAAGCTCGTAGTTGACGCGGACTTCCTGCGAGCCCCTGATCATCAGATTGCCGTTGGGGAGCACATCGGTGACGACGGCGGCGACATTGAGGGCGAGGTCTTCAGAGCGCTTGATCTCGCCGTCGGCATTGGTCTCGGTGCTGGAGCTCAGGCCGGCGTCGCCCTTGCCGCTGGTGCTCGCCTTCTCCCAACCGAGATTGATGTCGTAGCCGAGCTTGCGCGCGGCGGTGCGGCTGCGATCGTTCTGGTTCTTGAAATTGGCCCTGTCGTTGAGCTTGATGTTCACGGTCAGGATGTCGCCGGCGCGCAGCGCGCGCGGATCGGTGAAGAGCCGGCTCTGGCGATCGTCCCACAGCGAGAATTTCTTCGGTCGCGCGGCAGGCGGCTCGGGGTAGCTGTAGGGGCCGGGGCCGCCTTCGCCGATGCCGGAACCGACCGGCGACAGCGCGGGCTCCCTGCCGATCTCCTTGAGATCGGTGCCGCAGCCGGCAAGGGCTACGAGGGCGATCAGGGCGAGCAACTTCAACTTCATGACGGATCAACCCTTCGCGCCGCGCTGGCCATGATGCCGGTGAGCGTCGCCGCCGCCTTCTGGTCCATTTCGTTCAGGATGACGCCGGCCTTGCGCGAATCGAGCTTCATCAGGATGGCCGCCGCGAGTTCGGCATTGACCATCGCCAGCCGTTCGGCGGCGGCGTCGGGCTTCATGCCGGCATAGATCTTGACGACGCCGTCCTCGGCGCGCGCCAGGAACACTTCGCGGCGCTTCAGCCATTCCTCGTATTCGGCCCGCTTTGCCTCCAGCGCCTTCATGCGCTCGTCGATGCCGGCCTGCAGCTGCTTCAACTCCTCGGCCTGCAGAGCGTAGCGGCGGTCGCGCGCGGCGTCCGCAATGTTGGAACAGAAGCGCTGGATCTCGCTTTCGTCGGGTGCCTTCCCGCTGGTAAGCGCGGCCGGCTGGGCCGGCTCCTGCTCGCGCGTGAGCTGAGCCGGCTGGGCCGGGGCCTGACCGCCGGGCAACACCTGGCGCACGTCATCAGCGCGCGCGGCGCCGACCGCCAGCGCGACCATAGCGCCAATGGCGAGGAGCCCTGTGCCGGGCAGAAGTCTTGGGCCACGATGCGGTCTTGAGGAGAAAAGAGCGATCATCGGCGTGCCTATTGGAGAACCAGATCGGCCTGCAAGGCGCCGGCCGATTTGATGCCTTGCAGGATGGCGATGATGCCGTCGGGCTTCACGCCGAGGCGATTGAGGCCGGAGACGAGCGTTTCGAGGTCGGGACCGTCGAGCACGGCAACGCGCGCGTCGGGCCGGCTCGCTTCGATGGCGGTGAAAGGTTCGACCGCGGTCTGACCCTTGGAGAACGGTTCCGGCTGGACCACCTTCGGCGCTTCGGTGATGCGCACGGTGAGCGTGCCGTGGCTGATCGCCACGCGCGAGATCCTGACATTGCTGCCGATGACGATGGTGCCGGTGCGCTCGTCGATGACGACGCGGGCAGGGGCATCGGACTCGACGACGAGGTTCTCGATCTCGGCATAGAAACGTGCGGCGGAGACATTCTTCGGCCGCCTGATCTGCACGGTGCGGGCGTCGCGCTCGGCGGCGACCCGCATGCCGAAGCGCTGCGAGGTGTAGTCGTTGATGGCGTCGGCGATGCGGATCGCGGTTGAGAAATCGGGATTGCGCAGCTGCAGCGTCAACACGCCCTGATCGTCGAATTCGGCCGGCACCGAGCGCTCGACGATGGCGCCGTTCGGCACCCGGCCGGCGGTCGGCACGCCCTGCGTCAACTGCTCGGCCTGGCCCTGGGCGGTGAAACCGCCCACGATCACCGAGCCTTGTCCGACGGCATAGATCTCGCCGTCGGCCGCCTTCAGCGGCGTCATCACCAGCGTGCCGCCGGCAAGCGAGGTGGCGTCGCCCATCGAGGATACATCGATGTCGATGCGGCTGCCCGACTGGACGAAGGGCGGCATGTTGGCGGTGACGATGACGGCGGCCACGTTCTTGGCGCGCGCGCTGCCGCCTTCGGTGGCGATGCCGAGATTCTCCAGCATGGCGCGGATCGACTGTTCTGTGAACGGCGAGTTGCGCAGGCTGTCACCGGTTCCGGCAAGGCCGATGACCAGGCCGTAGCCGACGAGCTGGTTGTCGCGCGCGCTCTGCAGCTGGGCGATGTCCTTGATACGCGCGGCGACCTGGCCTGGCGGCAGCGTGCTCGGGCCGGTTGAGACCCGAAACATGCGCTGGGTCGTGGACGGATCGTATTCCGGATCGTCGTAGACGCCGCCATTTTTCTGCGCGAGCTCGCGCTTGGCCTTGGGCGTCAACCCATCCGCCAATGCCGGCTGAACACCGATGGCCGCGGCGAGCAGAAGGATGAAGGCGCGCATCACGAAGCGCCGACCTTGATGGTGCCGTCGGCCATCACCGTGCCGGAAATGATCTTGCCGCTGTCGATGTTGCGGATCTTGATCTGGTCGCCGGCGGCGCCGGGCTGCAGCGTGACGCCGGCCGCCGAAATGGTCAGCGCGCCGGCGGTGAAATAGACCTGCACGGAAGCGCCCTGTTCGACCAGCCAGGCGTCACGGATGGCGGCGACCGGGATGTAGCGGCCGGGCAGAAGCGTGCGCTTGGCAACCTTGCCCTGGAGTTCCTCGACTCGCGTCGCCATGCCGTCCGGCTTGTGCTTGCCGGGGATAAGCGTCACCTGCTTGAGCGAGGCGAACTCGATGGTCTCGCCAGGATAGATGACCCGGTTGGGGATCAGCACGGCCTCGCCGACGGATTGGCCGGCGGCGATCTGGTTTGCCGACTGGCCGGTCGTGTCCTGCGCGAAAGCCGGCGTGCCGGCGGCCACCAAGATGGTGGCCAGCGCGGCGCGGCAGAGTGCAGAGGAGATCGGCCCGGCCATCACCCGTTACCTGATGTTCTTGGAAACAACCGAGGCCATGTCGTCGGCGGCCTGGATGACCTTGGAGTTCATTTCATAGGCGCGCTGCGCCGAGATCAGCTCGGTGATTTCCTTCACCGGATCGACGTTGGAGGATTCGAGGTAACCCTGCTGGATCGTGGCGAAGCCGGGATCGCCGGGAACGCCGACATTGGCCGGGCCCGAGGCAGCCGTTTCCTGGAAGAGGTTGTCGCCGAGCGGCGCCAGGCCCGCCTCGTTGGCGAAGTTGGCGATCTGGAGCTGGCCGAGCAGTTGGAGATTGGTCTGGCCGTCGATGCGGGCAAAGACCTGGCCGGTCTTGTTGACGATCACCTCGACGGCGTTGGTCGGCACGGTGATGGCCGGAATGACGTTGGCGCCGTCCACAGTCACGAGCTGCCCGGTGGCATTGGTGTTGAAGGCGCCGGCGCGGCTGTAGAGCGTGCCGCCGTCGGCGCCCTCGATCTGGAACCAGCCTCTGCCGGTCAACGCCAGGTCGAAGCTGTTGCCGGTGCTGGCCAACTCGCCCTGGGTGTGGACATTGCGCACCGCCGTCGTCTTGACGCCGAGGCCGATCGAGACGCCTTCCGGCACCAGCGAGGTGTTGGAACGGTTGGGCACCCCTTGAGTGCGGTCGACCTGGTAGAGCAGGTCGGAGAATTCGGCCCGCGCCCGCTTGTAACCGGTGGTGTTGATGTTGGCGATGTTGTTGGCGATGACTTCCAGGTTGGTCTGCTGGGCATTCATGCCGGTGGCGGCGATGGCAAGTGCTTTCATGACGCTAGATACTCATGCGACTGATTTCGAGATAGGCCGAGACGACCTTGTCGCGGATCGCGATGGTGGTCTGCAGCGCCTGTTGAGCGCTCAGCACCGCATCGACAACCTGGCGCGTATCGGCATCGCCCTTCAGGGCCTGTATCGACATCTGTTCGGCGCCCTGCAGCGTGTTGACCGTCTTCGTCGCGGCCTGGCCGAGGACTTCGGCGAAGGTGCTGCCGACGCTTTCGCCGGCTTGTGTTCCGACGCCACCCTGCAGCAGACCGGGTGACGCAGACTCTGCCCCGTCAACCGCCGTTTTGAATTGTATTGCCCCGATACCGCCGATCATTACTGGTTCCTCATCAGGTCGATGGTCATGGAAATCAGATCGCGAGCCTGCTTGATCACCTGCAGGTTGGCTTCATAGGAGCGGTTCGCCTCGCTCATATCGGCCATTTCGACCAACGTGTTGACGTTGGGCATCTTGACGTACCCCTTGGCGTCGGCGGCTTCGTTGCCGGGCTGGAATTCGATCGGGAAGTCCGAGGGATCGCGAGAGATCGAGTTGACTTCGACCAGCGAGCCGCCGGATGCGCGGTCGACCTCGGACTGGAAGGTGATCGTCTTTCGACGATAGGGGTCGGCGCCGGGCGTGCTGCCGGTCGACTGGGCGTTGGCGAGGTTTTCGGAAACCACGCGCAGGCGCTCCGACTGGGCGCCAAGGCCGGATGCCGCGACTTTGAGGGCTGCAGTGAGGGCATCCATGGTCAGCTCTTCACCACCATCGTCATCATCGAATGGAAGGCCTTGACGATCGCCGTGTTGAGTTCGAAGGAGCGACGGACCTCGCCGGCCTTCATCAGCTCCTGCTCGAGCACGACGGTGTTCTTCGACGGCATGATCGCGCCGTTAGGGTCCTCCGGCTTGACGTTGAAGCCGGCATTGGCCGTTTCGGCGCCGAGGTGGCCCGTCTGCGTGGCCGCCAGCGTCACCGCGGTCCGGTCGAGGACTTTTTCGAACGGCTCGACATCATTGGCCGGGTAGCCCGGCGTGTTGGCATTGGCGATGTTGGAGGCAATCGCCGACTGGCGCACGGCCAGCCATTGCGACTGCCGCGTGGCGAGATCGAAAAGATTTACGGGTTCCATGGGAATCTCCCGGGCAAGTACGCACAAGACTAGGCGGTCAGTCTTGCGCGGACCTTGCGCGGGACGGGCTATGCTGCCCTAAAGCGCGTCGCGTCGAAACGGATGCAGGCGACGCGCTTCAGGCCCTTGTTTTGATGCATGTCGTTCTCCCCAAAAACGCTGCGCACTTTTGGGCATCATGCTGCAGCCGTTACTTCGAGAGCTGGATCACCTTGTCGGTGCTGGTGACGATCACCCACTTGCCTCCGCGCTGCTCGATCGAGGCGACGCGGCTGGAATCGGGCAGGACGGAGCCGCGCTGAACCAGCCACAGACCCGTATCGTCCTCGATCATGGCGCGGCCGTTGGCGACATGCACCATCTTGAATTCGGAAGCGGCAGCCGGGAAGGGCTGGTCGCCGGGCGCCGGCGCGGAGTCATCCTGCACCGTTCCGGTGGCAAACAGGTCGATATCGGGATTGGGAACGTCCTTGGCCGTCGGCGACCCGCTGCGTTCGGCTACGATGCCGCCGCCCTCGCGCCCGGAATTGGCGCCGCTGCCGCCGAACTTGATGGCCTGGACTCCGAACTGCTCCTGGTTGAAGAAGATGTACCAGGGAAACAACGCGCAGATCAGCCCGAGCGTGATGCCGAGCGCGGCGATGACAAGATCGCTGCGGCGATCGGCGCTCCTGTCGACCATGCGCGGGAACTGGGCTTTCGGCGGCTCTGGCCACTCGGAGCGAGGAAAAAGCCCGTCGATCAACGAATCGCGGCTGACCTGCGCCACATCGGCCGTATCGGCAGCGGATGTCCTTGGCGGATGTGGCCTGTTGGCTCTGCTCAGAAGCGCCGTTGCCTTCTCCATCTTGGCTCGCGCGGCCTTATTCCTGGCAATTCTTGCTTCGTCGACCTTAGCCCTTTCCGCTGCCTCGGCCTCGGCAAGCATCTCGCGCAACATGCGCTCGGTGTATTGAAGCTCAGTCTCCTTGATCGCCATTCAGCTTCCCCTTGAGATGGCGGGCGAGGTCGGCGAACGGGTCGGTGGATGCGCGGTCCCTCGGCGATTGCGTCAGCGCCTCGTAAATCAGCGGCACCTGGCGCACCGCTATGTCGAGTTCGGTATCGGCGCCGGTTTGGTAAGCGCCCAGCAGACGGATGTCGCGCGTATCCTCGAAGCGCGCGATCATCGATTTCAGCTTTGTCACCAGCATGCGCTGTTCAGCGCTCCAGGCCTTGTCGGCAAGGCGCGAGATCGACGACAGCGGATTGACCGGCGGATAACGGCCCTGCTCGGCAAGCGCGCGGTCAAGCACGACATGGCCATCGAGGATGCCGCGCACCGAGTCGGCAACGGGGTCGTTGTGATCGTCGCCGTCCACCAGCACGGAGATGATGGCGGTGATCGACCCTTTTCCCTCGGCGCCCGGCCCGGCCCGTTCGAGCAGCTTCGGCAGGTCGGTAAAGACCGAGGCCGGATAGCCGCGCGCGACCGGCGGCTCGCCGGTTCCGGTTGCAACCTCACGCAGCGCGTGGGCAAAGCGGGTGATGGAATCCAGCACCAGCAGCACGCGATGGCCCTGGTCGCGGAAATGCTCGGCCACGCACATGGCGGTGTCGGGTGCGCGCCGGCGCATCATGGCGCTTTCGTCGCTGGTGGCGACGACGGCGACTGTCTTGGCCATGCTCTCGGCGCCGATCGTATCCTCGAGGAACTCGCGTACCTCGCGGCCGCGCTCGCCGATCAGCGCCACGACCACCGTATCGAAGGCCTCGGCGCCGGCGAGCATCGCAAGCAGCGTCGACTTGCCGACGCCGGAACCGGCGAAGATGCCAAGCCGCTGGCCGAGGCAGAGCGGGGTGAAGATGTCTATCACCCTGACGCCGGTGAGGAAGCCGGTGCCGACGCGTTGGCGCGACAACGCGCCGGGCGTCACGCTGCTCGCGGCGTCGGCCGCATTCGGCCTGATCAATGGCGGGCCGCCGTCAATGGCTCGGGCCAAGGCATCGATGGCGCGTCCACGCCAGGAGACATGCGGCGTGACCGCGAGCGGCCCACGGCGAAAGACGGCATCGCCGATACCCGCGTCGGCGCTGCGTTCGAAGGGCGCGACCACCACTTCGTCGCTGCCAATCTTGACGATCTCGCCGCGCCGCGCGCCGGCCTTGCCGCGCTGCTCCACGATGTCGCCAAGCCTGGCTATTCCAGACAGGCCGCGGACCTTGTAATGCGTCGGCGATATCTCGGCCACGCGGCCGCCGCGCGAAAGCAATGCCTGCGGATCGTCGAACCGCCGCAAGACGCGCTCAAGCGCGGCCAGCCGGTCCGTCCTTCCGGAATCAGCCGGGCTCTCGGAAGCGCGTAACAGGGACGAGCCGGTCGTCATGCCGTCACTTCGAGCCGAGCGTCTTGATCGCGTCGTCGGTGGAGGAATCGGTCTGCCGCATCAGCGCTGCCGTGTTCTCGAAGGCGCGCTGAACCTGGATCAGCCGGGTCATTTCCAGCACCGGGTTGACGTTCGACTCTTCCAGAAATCCTTGCGCGATACCGATGTCCGAGCGATCGGTGACGGGTTCGGGCGTGCGCGCCGGCACGACGCCCGAATTGCCATAGCGGACGAAATTCTCGCCGGGGTCGAAATTATAGAGGCCGATCGCCCCGACCAACTGGTCGTTCTGCCTGAGCGAGCCGTCGGCGCCTGCCTTGGGCGGGCCGTTGCGCGGATCGAGCTGGATCGGAGCGCCGCCGCCGTCCAGCACCGGATAGCCTTCGATCGACATCAATTCGCCGTTCTCGTTCATGGAGAACCGGCCGTCGCGCGTCATCACCATGCCGGCGGGCGTATCGATGGCAAACCAGGCGTCGCCCTGGACGGCGAAGTCGAACGGGTTGCCGGTTTCGGTCAGCGCGCCATGCGCGCCGGAAAGATAGGTCTTGCCGGAGGAGGCGAAGGAAACCGACTTGGGGCCGGTGCCGGAGACGACGTCCTCGAACTTCACGCCGGTGGCGCGAAAGCCGATGGTCGAGGCATTGGCGACGTTGTCGGCGATGGTGTCGAGACGGCGCTCGAGCGCGATCTGCGAGGAAAGGGCGACGTAAAGGCTGTCCTGCATGATCTTCTCAGAACTTCAACTGCTGCATGGCCATCATCAGGTCGGTGGAGATGCCGACACTGGTCGGCTGCGCGAAGAGCACGCTGACCGACGATACGGCCGTCGAGGTCGGGTGGTCGATCTCGTACATGCTGGTGAAACGGGTCAGGAACTTGCCGAGCTTTTCGGGGTCGGTGAAGTCCGAGATGTCGAGCTTCTGCTCGAACAGTTGCACCTGCTTGTCGATATCGGCGGTAGCGAAGGAATCGGGCAGGCCGAGCGATGTGCGGACGACGCTGGCTAAAGCGGTGTCGGCCAGCACGTCGTACCAGCTGGTGATGTTGGGCGCCTTGCGCTGGAAATAGAGCGCCAGCCGGACGCCTTCATTGGTCTTGCCGGCATCTTCCTCGAGTGTCTGGCGCATGTACATGTCGACGGTAGGCTGCTGAGCCGGATTAATGGTGGTGGCCGCTTCGCCGTACTGCTCGAAGTTGAAGGCGGCGGCGAGCCCGGCATAAGCCTTGTTGGTCATCTTGTTGGCGACACTGTTGGGATCGCGAATGCCGCCGGCCAGCACACTGCGGATGAGATCCTTGCTCTCCTTGGACGGATCGAGCCCATAGGCGGAGAGCGCGTAGTTGTACAACCGGCTGTTGGCCATCAGATCGTCGATGGATTTCACGTTCGTGACGTTTGCCAGGTAGTACGCAGTCTCCGACTTGATGTAGTCCGCATTGGGCTGGATCAGGCCAAGCGTCGACTCTGTCGTGTAAATCTTCGGCGTGTCTTTCTGCACCGCGTCGCGAGACGTGGTCTGATCGCCATATTGGGCAAAGTCGAAGGCGGTGACGAAGTTGGCGTAGCGCTTATCCGTCAGCGTGTTTGCCGGGCTGCTGGGGTCACTGACACCGCCCTCGAGCATGGTGCGGATCTGCTGTGGTGTTTCTGTCGACGCATCCAGCCCGTAGGAAGCCATGGCGAAGGTGAGCAGACGCTTGTTCGCCATGAGGTCGTCGATCGATTTCACCTGGGAAATGTTTGCCGCGTAATAATCGGCTTCGCCCTTGATGTAGTCGGCGCTAGGCTTGACCAACGTCAATCCGGCTCCGGTCATGTAGCCCTTCGGCACCGCCAGCTGGACATCGTCGCGCGTGGTCGTCTGATCGCCATACTGTGCGAAGTCGAAGGCGGAGACGAAGTTGGCGTAGCTCTTGTCGGTCAGCTTGTTGGCGGGACTGTTGGGATCGCTGACGCCGCCTTCAAGCATCGCCTTGACGGTCGCCGCAGGTTCGGTCTGGGCGTCTAGTCCGAACGCGGCCATCGCGTATGTCAGCAGCCGGTTGTCCCCCATCAGATCATCGATCGACTTAACCTTGGAGATGTTGTTGACATAATAGGCGGTTTCGCTCTGGTAGTAAGAGAGCCCCGCCTGCGAGGCGCCGATCTGGACTTGCAGCGCGTAGTTGCTGGTCACCAGTTGTTGTGCCTGGTTGTAGACGGTCGTATTGGCGCCGTTGGCGGCAAAATTGAAAGCGCTGACGAACTGGGCGTAGCGCTTGTCGGTCAGCTTGTTGGCGAAACTGTCCGGATCGGAAACACCTTCCTTGAGCGCCTTCACCATGAAGGCCTTGGCGTAGTCCATATCCTCCAGCCCGTAGGCTTTCATGGCATATTTGAACAGGCGGTCATTGTTGACGAAATCGTCGATCGATTTCACCTTGGTGATGTTGGCCAGATAATATTGGGTATCGCGATCGACCGTCGGCTGTTGCTCGATGCGATCGATCGATTTGTTGATGTCCTTGGAGATCAACTGATAGCTGGTGTAGGTATTGAGCAAGGATATGCCTCCGGCCGAAGCTATCCCGGCACAATAACGCCACTTCCTTGCGCGAAGCTGAATCGCATCAGCTGCCTTCGATTCAAGCCTCACACAAGGCACGGGGACTATCCCTGATCCACGACGTGACATGCGGAAGGACCTGTCGTGGGCATTCTGATCGGACTTGTGGTGACGCTAGGCTGCGTTCTCGGCGGCTTCATGGCCATGGGCGGCCATCTGCATGTGCTGCTGCAGCCATGGGAAGCGGTGGTCATCTGCGGCGCGGCGCTCGGCACCTTCCTCGTCGCCAACCCGATGAAGACGGTCAAGGACACCGGCAAAGGCATCCTGGAAGCCTTCAAGCAGGCTGTGCCGAAGGAACGCGATTACCTCGAAACGCTGGGCGTGCTGCACAGCCTGATGCGCGAACTGCGCTCGAAGTCGCGCAGCGAGGTCGAGGCGCATATCGACAATCCGGAAGAGTCGGCCATCTTCCAGGCCTTCCCGACCGTGCTCAAGAACCACGATCTGACGAATTTCATCTGCGACTACTGCCGCATCATCATTATCGGCAATGCGCGCTCGCACGAGATCGAGGCGCTGATGGATGAGGAAATTCAGACGATCCGCACCGACAAGATGAAGGCCTATCACGCGATGGTAGCGGTCGGCGACGGCCTGCCGGCGCTCGGCATCGTCGCCGCGGTGCTCGGCGTGGTGAAGGCAATGGGCGCGCTGGACCAGTCACCGGAAATCCTCGGCGGCCTGATTGGCGCGGCACTCGTCGGAACCTTCCTCGGCATCTTCCTGTCCTATGCGGTGGTTGGTCCGGTCGCCACAAAGATCAAGACGGTGCGCGAAAAGAAGAACCGCCTCTACATCATCGTCAAGCAGACCCTGCTTGCGTACATGAACGGAGCCCTGCCGCAGGTGGCGATCGAGTTCGGCCGCAAGACCATATCCTCCTACGAGCGTCCGACGATCGATGCCGTCGAGCAGAGTACCATGAACGCTGGCGCCGCCGAGAAGAAGGCGGCCTGAGCATGCAGCACTTCAGACAGGACCGCTTGCCGTCATGACAAGTCCGGGCAGT
>Ga0105238_10005891_pt1 | contig 12142 bp, 8 predicted proteins | sample KBSC34metaG_FD_81526 | JGI IMG/M metagenome (GOLD analysis project Ga0105238, IMG submission 81526) | Corn rhizosphere microbial communities from Kellogg Biological Station, Michigan, USA - KBS C3-4 metaG | ecosystem: Host-associated > Plants > Roots > Rhizosphere > Soil | place: Michigan, USA... | reverse complement strand
GGCGCACGCGACATACCGCTGACCGGGTACACACAGGCTGCGCAGCTTTCCGTCTCATCGGCTGAGGTGGACTTCGGCACGCAGTATACGGGCGGCCTGCGGCTGCCACGCTATCTCTACCTCTCCAACAATTCCACCGTGCCCGCAAGCCATTCTGCGGTCACGCTGCCTGGCGCTTCCGCATTCACAATCAACGATGGATGCCCGGGCACACTGGAGCCCGAAACGGTGTGCCAGATGAAGCTGGACTATCAGGCCATGCAAACGCCGTCATCCGACGCGGTGACGCTGAATATGGACGAGGGCCTGAACGTGCTGGTGACGGGAACTACCTTGCCGCAGCCGAGCGTGAATGGCGCAAGCGCGAACCCTAACCTGGGACTATCGGTGCAGTCCGTGAGTTTTGCCACGCCTGTGGTTGTCACTGGCGTCTCGACCAGCACGCAGACAGTGATGGTTTCGAACCTTGGCGCGAGTGCGTTCACACTGGCCATGGCACTGACCGGTGACTTTACGGACACAACCAACTGCGGCGCGACGCTCGCCGGTCATGCATCGTGCAACGTTGTGCTGAGCTTTGCGCCATCGCAACCGGGGGGGCGCGGCGGCTTGTTGGCAATCACCGCTGGAGCGGGCACATCTCCGCAGTATGTGACGCTGACGGGAACAGGTACCGGGATTCTCGAGCCCGCAAATAATGGGACCATCGCATTCGGCGGAGTCATTACGGGCGAGTCGAGCGTGATCTGGGTGAAAGTGACACAGCCATTTACGAACCTGGCGGCCAGCGTAAACGGCGCGGCGTTTGGCGTGGTGCGCGTGGAGGACATCGGTTACGGACACGGCGCGCCTCCGATTGCAGCCTTTAGCACGAACGCCAGCGGCACCTGCTTCAACTGCTGGCTGGGCCTCGCCTTTACTCCCAGCTCGACAGGCGGGCAGGTCGGAATGCTGACCGTAACATCCACTGCGGGAGGAAGCCCTTATACGATTTCGCTCACAGGGACGGGCCTGGCGCAGAGCGGGTTGTTACTGACGCCTGCAATGGCGGACTTTGGGTTGGTTCCTATCAACAGTGTGAGCGGGGCGCAGGTGTTCGCCGTGACGAACCTGGTTGCGGGTGGCGGGACGATCACTCTGAACGCCCCTTCGATCACGGGTGAATTTGCGATCACGAATACTGCAACAGGCTCCGCTCCCTGCGGCGGACCGCTTACGTATACGGCATCCTGCGAAATTGCGATTGAGTTTGCGCCGACAGCAACCGGCGCAAGAACGGGCACCCTGACAGTGCAGGCAGGGGCAACGACGACAACAACTGCTTTGACTGGATACGGCGAAAGCGATCCGGGCATCGCATTGAACCCAACGACTCTGACTTTCAAAAACGTGCCTGGCACAACGGCGACGCAGCAGGTAGTGACGGTAACAAACACGAGAGCACAAGCCGAGCAGATTAGCCCGGTCAGCGCAACGATGAATGGTGGGGGCGCACCAAGCTTCAGCGCGTCGAGCAACTGTGCAGCACTGGCACCCAGCGCCTCGTGCACAGTAACGGTGACGTTTGCTCCTGCTAACGGCCCCGTCTCGGGGGTGCTGACAATACCAGTGACCGCGATGACACCAGGCGGCAGTACTGTATCGCTGGACCAGACGGTGCCGCTAAACGGGACATACACGGCGCAGAACAGCGGCATGGAGATTGTTCCGAACGTAGCAGACTTCGGGCCGCAGGTGACAGGATCGGAAGGCGCGCCGCGGCAGTTTACGATCGACAACCTAACCAACTCGGCGATGGCATTGAATGTGGCACTGCCAAGACAGTTCGTGCTCGCGGGCGCTCCGTGCACGAGCGTTGCTGCAAATGGCAGTTGCAGTTTTTCCGCAAGCTTCCTGCCGATGATAAATGGCAACATAACAGGAACAATTACGGCACAAGGAACTCCAAGCGCCGGAGCACCAGTGAGCGGGTTGGGATACCTCAAGGGGTACGGAACAGGCGCCGCGATGCTGGGTGTGAGCGGCCCGCTCCAACCGGGTGAGTTGTTGAGCTTCGGGCAGGTGCCATCGGGGCAGTCTGCGAAGCAGACGCTTACGCTGACGAACGCAGCAAGTTCAACGACGCTGACGGTACGGCGCGTAACGAGTCAGTGGCCCTTTCTCTCAACTACCACCTGCGGCGCTGCGATGCCGCCGGGAAGCAGCTGTACGGCCACGCTGACATATGCGCCGATCAATCAGGTCGCTACAGGATCAACCCCGCCGCCAACCAGCACCGACACAGGGCTATTGATAATCGAGAGTGATGCAATCTCCGGACCCGATCAAGTAAATCTGACCGGAACGTCTACTCCGGTATTCGTGAATTCGCCATCCAACGCCGGGCCTGTAATGACGCTTACGACATCGCCCAGTTCGATCAGCTTTGCAGACACGGCGGTAGGCAGCGCGGCGACACCCCAGCAGATCACTGTGACGAACACTGGCAGCGCAACCCTTACCATCAACGGCGTCCAGAGCACCGCGGATTTCCCCGTATCTACCAGCTGCGGGACGTTGATCGTAGGCGCAAGCTGTGCGGTAACGGTCGGGTTCACTCCGCAAACCGGCACTGGAGCCAGTACGCGCGCGGGCGCAGTTGAGATCGCATCGAACGCTTCGACTTCGCTGGAGTTTGTCTCTTTGTCAGGCGTATCGAGTCCATCGACGCTGACGGTCAGCACTGGAACCCTAAGCTTCGGCACGGTGCTGGTTGGTGCGACCGCGACGTTGCCGCTGGGGATCACCAACAATGCCACAACCTCGGCTGCGCTGAATTCATACACGACGACGGGCGATTATTCGGTTGCCGCAGGCACATGCCCCCAGCCGGGCGGAACATTGGCGGCTGGTGCAAGCTGCGCGCTGCAGGTGACGTTTGCGCCATCGCAGAGCGGCGCGCGCACAGGTTCTCTCTCGATTGCGAGTTCTGCAGCGCCGCTTCCTCTGGGTGTGGCGCTGTCTGGAACCGGTGCGCAACCCGAGTTGCAGATCACACCGAATACATTGACGTTCGGCACGGTCAGCGTTGGAAGCACAGCGAACCTTTCCCTGACGTTGCGGAACGCGGGAACAACGCCTATCACCAACCTTGGATTTGCCATCAGCGGCAGCTACTCCATCTCAGCGCCATGCAGTGTTACGACACTGGCCCCGGGCGCAAGCTGCTCAGTGACGATAACGTTTGCGCCAGTGTCAGCCGGCGCACAGACAGGAACGCTGACCGTAACCAGCTCAGATCCCGGATCACCGGACACAGTTCCATTGAGCGGCACGGGAGCTCCTGCAGGCAGTTTCACGCTAACGGTGAATGGGAGCAGCACTGCATCTGTAACGATTAGCAGCGGGTCGCCGGCTACCTATGGCCTGACCATCACACCGTCCAACGGCTTTAGTGGAACGGTCGTGTTGAACTGCTCGCCGGTGGTGTCAGCGCCGTATGCCACTTGCTCGATCCTGCCCTCGAGCGTCACGCTCTCGGGTACGGCACAAAGCTCTACTGCGACCATCAATACAGTGACGGCGGTTGCGGCGAATGAGCGAGTCCCAGAACGCACACGAGGCATTGAAAATACTGCATTGGCATTGCTGTTCCCCACACTAGTCTTTACGTGGAAGGCGCGGAGCTCACGGCATCGCGCGTGGCGCCAAGTTGGCCCGCTGGCATGGATGCTGGTTATCGTAGCTGCGGTGTTTATAGCGAGCGGATGCGGCGGTGGTGGCGGGACGAATGCAAACAACACCGGTGCAAGCAATCTGCGCTACACGCCTCCGGGAACGTATCAGTATCAGGTGACGGCAAGCGGCACCAGCGGCGGCAACCAGATTACACAGTCGGTGACACTGAACCTTACCGTGCAGTAATCGGTCGTGTGAGCGGAATGGACACACGTTCGACGATTTCAATGCCGAAGCCCTGCAGCGCGGGCACGTGCGTTGGCGTGTTAGAAAGCAGGCGGACGCGATGGATGCCGAGGTCCGCGAGTATCTGCCCGCCCAGGCCTACTTGGCGCAGCGTGCGCTGCGCAGGCTGTCCACGCTCATCGCAGGATTCAACAGCACGCGGCTCGCGGCCGGCATCGCGGTGCAGGATGAGGCGATGCGGCGCAGTGGAGTTCCTGGCTGAGACCGCATGCTCCGTGCGCGCCGAGCGGTCGATGCCGAAGCCGCGGCTGCCGTTGTGCAGATAGATAAGCGCGCCGCGACCGGCCTCAGCGATCATGCGCAGCGAATTGTCGACCAGCGCGTGGCAGTCGCACAGCGTGGCGCCAAAGACATCGCCGGCGAGGCAGTGGGTATGCACGCGGACGAGCATCGGCTCATCCGAAGTAGATGCCTCGTCTCCATATACCAGCGCGACATGAGACTCCGCGCCGTCCACTTCGCTCTCATAGGCAATCATGCGGAAATCGCCGTACTGAGTGGGCAGGACGGCCTCGGCCACACGGTGGATATAGCGCTCGTTCTGCAGACGATAGCGGATGAGCGAGGCCACAGTCAGCATCTTGAGATTGTGCTCCGCGCAAAAATTGACGAGGTCGGGCACGCGGGACATGGTGCCGTCTTCGTTCATGATCTCGCAGATGACACCCGCAGGAATGAGGCCTGCGAGCCGTGCAAGATCGACCGATGCTTCCGTCTGTCCGGCTCGGACGAGGACGCCACCGCGCCGTGCGCGCAGCGGAAAGACATGGCCGGGACGCGCGAGATCGTTCGCGGTAGAACGTGAGTCAACAGCGACGCGGATGGTGTGAGCGCGATCGGCAGCTGAGATGCCGGTCGTGACGCCTTCGCGGGCCTCGATGGTCTCAGTGAAAGCGGTGCCGAAGCGCGAAGTGTTCTCCTGCGTCATGGGCGGGAGGCGCAGATAGTCGGCGCGCTCTTCGGTAAGAGTGAGACAGATGAGGCCGCGGCCGAAGCGCGCCATAAAGTTGATGGCCTCCGGTGTGACGAACTCGGCGGCCAGTGTGAGATCGCCTTCGTTTTCGCGATCTTCGTCATCGACCACGACCACCATTCGTCCGGCACGCACCTCCGCTACGGCCTCTTCGACCGTTGCGAAGAGTGGGTTGCGCGGAGTGGCATCGGAGAACGGCATTCGTTATTCATCAACCTCAACTGGCGGTGCGAACCGGCTGAATCCAGCAGCGATCAACTCGTACACAGCGAACGCAACGACTGCGAGGATGATGCTGGCGAGGACTGGTGCGGTGTGATGCCCGGCGATCATGTCGAACCTGCGCCCAGCAGCATCGAGCGCGCTCTGTCTACCAAGCGCGAGAGTCTGCGTCTCACGAAATCGGGAGTAGACGCCCACGATAACACCGATGAAGAGCGCTGCCAGCACCCGTCCTGTTCCTGATGTCTTCATATGCTTTCGATGATACGGCGGCGGGTGCTGCGGCGATAGCTAACCAACGGACGCGCATCCGGTTTGCAAAATGAAAGCGCCGCCCTCAGCAGGCGGCGCATGAAGTCTCGGCTTGTTCTCTTTATAGGGTCGACTCGATCTCGAAGCCCCAAGCTTCCAGCAGCGCCTCGGGAATGTACTTCGAGTTCTTGTTGCGCCGAGCCCACTCCCGCAGGCGGGTGGAGCGGATGTATTGATCGGGCGTGAGCTTGTATTCCTTCACCACCTGCTCAAAGGAGGTGACCGTAGGGACGACGGGCCCGATCGGCTCCGGCTTGCCCCAGTTGGGATTTCCACGACGCTTTGCCATCTTCTTTATTCCTCGCTTACTGAGTTTAAACGATTTACCTGCGAGAATCAAGGGACAAGGACGGCAAAGACTCCTTGTTTTGTGTGGTTTAGAAGCGCAAGCGGCTGCGTACTCATTTGGCTACGTTCGGGACGACTAATCTTTAGTTTGGATGGCAAACTCTCCTGGCAATCGGCGCAACGGCAGGGCCTGCGTGATTGGCGCAGGACCGAACGGGCTCAGCGCGGCGATTGTGCTGGCGCAGGCGGGAATGCGCGTCGAAGTGTACGAAGCAGAGCCGACGATTGGTGGGGCCGCGCGCACGATGGAACTGACGTTGCCCGGCTTCCGGCATGACTTTGGATCTGCGGTACACCCGCTTGCGGTCGGCTCTCCATTCTTCAGTTCCCTGCCCTTGCAGGAGTTCGGGCTGGAGTGGATTCATCCGCCAGCGCCGCTGGCGCATCCGCTGGATGGTGGTCGCGCGGTGGTGCTGCAGCGAGACCTCGATGCGGCCGATGCTGCATTGGGAGACGACGATGGCGGTGTATGGCGACGGATGATGGAGCCGTTTGTCTCGCGGTGGAACGAGTTGTGCGAGGACATTCTTGAGCCGGTAGTGCACTGGCCGCGGCATCCGCTGCTGCTGGCGCGTTTCGGAATGCAGGCGCTGCTGCCTGCAACGACACTGGCGAAGCGGTTTCGCAGCGAACAAGCGCGGGCGTTGTTTGCCGGACTGGCCGCGCATTCCTTTCTCTCCTTGAGTGCGCCGCTTAGCGGGTCGTTCGGGCTGGTGCTTGGGGCTGCGGCGCACGCAGCGGGTTGGCCGATCCCGCGCGGAGGGGCGCAAGCGATCAGCGACGCGCTGGCGGGCTATCTCACGAGCCTCGGCGGAGCGATACGCCTCTCGTCGCGCGTCGAACGACTGAGCGATCTGCCAGACTATGACGTGGTGCTGTGCGATGTGACGCCGCGGCAACTGTTGGCGATGACTTCCGCCTATCGTGGCGATGCGAGAGCGACACTGAGCTCGCAGTCCGACAGCTATCGGCATGCGCTGAAGCAGTACAGGTACGGGCCGGCGGCGTTCAAGGTGGACTATGCCCTGTCGCGGGCGATTCCGTGGAACGCGCCGGAGTGTGCGCGAGCGGCGACAGTGCACCTGGGCGGAACGATGGAAGAGATTGCAGCGTCGGAGCGGACGATGGCTAGAGGGCAGATTGCGGAGCGTCCATTTGTGCTGGTGTCACAGCCGACGCTGTTCGATCCTTCGCGCGCGCCGGAGGGCAAGCACATCGCATGGGCGTACTGCCATGTGCCACATGGATGCGGCGAGGACATGCTGCCGAGGCTTGAGGCGCAGATCGAACGGTTCGCGAGCGGCTTTGGCGATTGCGTTCTGGCGCGGCGGGTGTGGGCGCCGGCAGATCTGGAAGCGAGTGATGCGAACCTGGTCGGCGGGGACATTATGGGCGGAGCGATGGGGCCGATGCAGCTTGCATTCAGGCCGACAGCGCGGGGATACAGAACGTCGTCACCGAAGGTGTATCTATGCTCGGCGTCGACAGCGCCGGGCGGAGGCGTGCACGGAATGTGCGGGTATAACGCGGCAAGGGTGGTGCTCAAAGATCTCGGCATGCCGACCCTCCCCCTATGTGATCGTGGAGATTGCTGAAACGATGCGGCTTACAAATGTATGTCGCGCAATTGGTGCAGTTTTGTGGTTGAGGGCGGCGCCGGATCGGATCAGGCCGCATTGCGTTCTGCTCTCATAAAACGACAAAGCCACGGCCGAGGTGGCCGAAGCTCAAGAGATTGTTCTTCTCTACTTCTATTGTAGCTGGCGGAGAGAAACTGTTATGCCAACTTTCTTTGGGAATTATGTGGTGGAGAGTGAGTGAGTTATGGGGATTTAGGTTGGCTGAGGGGGTTGACAACAAATACGTGATTCAAGCCGAAAGCGCAGGAGAAAGTCGAGTTCGTTCTCTTATCCGAGCTACGCAACCGTGCGTTACACTCGAATTCTCCTCCCCCGACTTTGTCTTTTTCCTGACTTTATGCCAGACCAAGAGCCTGCTGCGCCCGAAGTTCCACTGTCGGAACCGTCATTCACTGCTGCGGCGCAGCCGGATACCCCTGCCCCTTCCGAGGAGCCAGAAGCCATGATCGAAATCCATCCCGCTCCGCATACCGCGACAACGCGGAGCGAGTTCTTCGTCCACATTGCCACCATCGTTCTTGGACTTCTGATTGCGGTGGGACTGGAACAGACTGTGCTCTTGCTGGAACATCGGCACCAGATCGCTGAGACACGAAAGGTACTCGCGCTGGAACGAAAGCAGAATGATCTGCGTGCCGCGAGCGCGGCGCAGGAGTGGCGGCGACAAGTGGGCCTCTTGCAGGCGAATATGGCGGTGTTCCGGTACCTTGAGCAACATCCAGGCGCACCACCGGCCCAATGGCCGGGACGGATACACTGGCTGATCCGAACGGTGTCGTTCGATGACAGTGCCTGGCTCTCCGCGCAGCAGAGCGGCATCCTGATGCTGATGCCGCAGAGCGAGGTGCGGTTGGATGCGGGACTCTATCGAAACCTGAGCCGATATAACGAGCTGGCTGAACAGCGCCGCGCGCTATGGCTGGAGGCAGCGGGTTACACGATTGAAGAGCCGGATGCTTCGCATCTGGACCGGAGCCAGCTGGAGCACGAACTGGAACTTTTGCATGGGGTGCTGCTGGCCGAGTACCGCGAGGGAAACCTGCTGAACAATCTCTCTGCTGCGGCGGAGGACTTCACCGGAGCACCCACGCGGGAGGAGTTGAGTGCGATCGTTCGAGGGTATGCCGTCACTGATGACAATGCGGCGGATTTCAAGACGATAATTGAGACTCAAAAGGCGCTGGCGCAGGCTGTGATGGCAACGGAGAGTGATAGCGGAAAATAAAACCTCCCTAAAAGAGAGGCCGCCGCTTTTTGAGCGACGGCCTGAGAGTTCTGGGTCCAAGGTTTGGCCCGAAAGGGTGAGCCAGCCCAGTTCTACTTCTCCACTCATCGCGGATACGGCCCGCGACGAATGGACTATCCGATCTAGTTACATGCCGCTCTGGCCGCCGTCTGTAGGGTGAACGACGCGGTAGGTGTCGTTCCCTTTGGAGCGGACGAGGAGCAGGATATCCTTGCCGGCCGGTGTGGCGTGGACGGCAGAGACAAACTGCTCGGCGGAGGCGACTGGCTTGCGGTTGACCTCAAGGACGACATCGCCGGGCTGCAGGCCTGCGTCATCGGCGGGTGAACCGGGGCGGACGTTGGCGATGGCCGCACCCTTCACATCGGCAGGAAGCTGCAATTGCTGGCGCGCGTCCGGGTCAATGTCGTCAACGGCGAGGCCAAGCTTGCCGGTGTTGGCCTGGCCGTTGCCGCCGCTGTTCGAGTTGTCGGCAAGCATTGTGCCGGGCTTGCGATACTCACCCACCTTCACACTGACCTGCATGGGCGTGCCGTTGCGGACGATGCCCAGCTGGATGGTTGTGCCGGGCGCCACCTGGCTGACGGCAATCTGGAGCGCACCGGAATCATCCACCTTGTGGCCGTTGAGTTCTGTGATGACATCGCCATGCTGAATGCCGGCGTGCGCGGCGGGCGAGTCCGGCGTGACGTTGGAGACGATGGCGCCTGCTGCGTCCTTGAGGTTGAAGAAGGATGCATTGGCGGGCGTTACGCTTTCAATGCCGACGCCGAGATAGCCGTGCTCGACTTTGCCGCGAGCAATGAGTTGATCGGCGACGTTCTTCGCCATCTGCGAGGGGATCGCGAAGCCTGCGCCGGCGAAGGAACCGGTCTCGGAGATGATGAAGGTGTTGATGCCAATGAGTTCGCCGCGTGAGTTGACGAGCGCACCGCCGGAATTACCGGGATTGATGGCGGCGTCAGTCTGGATGTAGCCGCCGGGCTTGCGGGCGTCATCGCTGTAGGGGTTCTGGCGATTGACGGCGCTGACGATGCCGCGGGTGACCGAGTCCTGGAAGTAACCGAAGGGGCTTCCGAAGGCGAGCACGGTCTGGCCGGGGTGCAGGCTGGCGGAGTCTCCCCAGTTAAGTGACGGCAGGTTGTGCGCATCGACTTTAATGACGGCGAGGTCGGTGAGCTTGTCCGTGCCGATAACGCGGGCGTCCATCACGCGACGGTCATTGAGTGTGACTTTGACGGAGACGGCGCCGTCGACGACGTGGTTGTTGGTGACGATGTATCCGTCAGGCGAGATGATGACGCCGGAGCCGACACCGCGCTCGAGTTGCGGCTGCTGCGGCTGTATGCGGAACTGGCGACGCCCATTCCCCTGCCCTTGGCCATCAAATCCGCCGAAGGGACCATTGGGGCCAAAGAACTGTGCGAAGCCGGGAGGCAGTTCCTGGTCTCCACCCTGCTGCTGGAGTTGGGACATCTCTTCGGAGTTGCCCTTGGAGGTGACCTGCACGTTGACGACGGCTGGCTGAACGCGAGCGGTGACCTGCTCCATGGCGCGGTCCAGCGCGGTGAGAGCAGCGACCGACTGATCATCGATGGGCGACTGCACGCTGGCGGCGCGGCTGGTGGTGTCGTGGAAGATGAGGCTGACGGCAAGCGCCCCGGTAAGGAGAGCTCCGGCGGAGAGGGAGAGCGGCTTCCTTCCGGCGGCTTTGACTGCGGCTACTAAATGATTAGTTACTTCGGACATAAAAGCACTCCTTTGAGTGGGTTGAGATGACTATCTAAAGCTGGAAGGCTGGTTCCTTAAAGTTCAAAGACGAGCCAGCCGCCCGGCACAGGCATGACTGCGTACGGTTGCGAAATCTGACGAACCCGCGGTGATGTGGTGGCGCGCTTGTTCTGGTCGGGTGCGTTCCAATCCGAAGTGTTGGCTTGCGGCGCGTCCGAGATTACGGCACTGGTACGAACGACGCGATAGCCGTCAGAGGACTGCCAGGTGGTGACGCTGTAATTGGTGATGACGAGATCGGGCTGCTGCGCCGGTTCGCGGACAGAGACCATACGCGCGGTCGGCTGCTGGGCTTGCGTGGAGTTATCCGTTGCACGGACGGAGATGGCGCGGGGCTCAGTCGCTGGAGATTGCGCGGTACGGTGTGGCGCTGCATCAACGACGGGCTTCATCTGCTGCGGGGCAGGAAGAGTGAGGCTAGTGGCGACGGCTTTGTAACCGGTAATAAGCACCGGCTCTACAGACTGTGAGGACGCGAGCTGTGCGCGAGATTCAGGTGAGGTGAAAGAGATCAACTGCGGGCTGTGCTCGAGTTGTGTAGTAGTAAAGAGAAGTGCCGCGATGGCTGCACCCGTGGCGAGACGAACGTGCAGCGGCTTCATGCGTGTAGCGGGGCGCAGGATGCGGGCGACGCGGCGGCCCAGTTCGGACTCGCGGCCGAGCGCACCAAGGGCGAGGGTGAGATTGCGGACGAGACCGCGATGCTGAAGGCTGTGCTCGGCGAGGGTGGTGAGGGACGAGGCGTAGCCGAGGGGCGCGTCGGCGTGGGTACGAAGTTCGTTGAGCACATGCTCGTCACAGGCGAGTTCGCGCTCGAAGCAGAGGCGGCGTTCGACCCAGGCAAGCGCCGGGTTGAGGGGGAAGAGGACGACGGCGAACTTCTGCAGCAGGTTGAGCCAGTCGTCGGCGCGGTTCAGATGGGAACTCTCGTGGAGAATGACGTGTTCAAGCTCCACAGGCGCGAGCTTTTCCAACAGCCAGACGGGGAGCAGAATCTTCGGCGAAAGGAAACCGACCACGGTAGGGCGATCGACATCGTGCGAGAGGCAAAGCTGTGCCCGGCGCGGCATTGTGAGTGCCGGAGAAACTTCGACTGGTATTGCCTTGCGGGAGAGGCTACGTACGCGGAGGACCGCTGAGATGAGAGTCGCAGCGCGGAAGAGTGATGCGACGGCCCAAAGGATGGCGATGGCGAGCGCCCAGCGGGAATCGAAGTTGAGCGAGGCATGAGTGCCCGATGCAGCAGCACGCGATGCAGTGGCGTGCGGCGAGAGTGCAGCAAAGGGCAGAGCTGCGATCAGGATGAATACCGCGAACCAAATGGCAAAGCGCGCGGCAGCGGGAATGCGGGGAACCAGACGCAGAGCGAGGGCGGCGGCAGCGGCGAGAAGTGCTCCCTGCCAGATGGCGGCTACGAGAGCGGAAGAACTGATGCGAGAGAGGTCGGCAAGCTGGCTGAGGAATGGAAGAGCGGCGTGCATCACTTTGCGGCCTCCTCTTCCCTGCTCTGGACGCTTTTGTTTTTTCGGTCGGCTGCATCGCTGCGCGCGCTAGCTTGGGCGACGGCTTGTTTGAGGCGGACGAGTTCTTCCGGGTCGATCTCGTCGTCGCCGAGGACAGAGAGCAAGAGGCGCTCGCGCGAGTCGC
>Ga0105238_10005890_pt1 | contig 12143 bp, 12 predicted proteins | sample KBSC34metaG_FD_81526 | JGI IMG/M metagenome (GOLD analysis project Ga0105238, IMG submission 81526) | Corn rhizosphere microbial communities from Kellogg Biological Station, Michigan, USA - KBS C3-4 metaG | ecosystem: Host-associated > Plants > Roots > Rhizosphere > Soil | place: Michigan, USA... | reverse complement strand
TTCGTCGGCGGCTCCAAGGAGAGTGACGGATATCTGAGCATCAACCGGAACAAGAAGAGCGTGGTTCTGGACCTCAAGAAGGAGCGTGATCAGAGTATCCTTAAGGAGCTTGCGCTTCAGGCGGACGTCATCGTCGAAAATTTTCGTCCCGGCGTCGTTGATCGCATGGGTCTGAGCTATGATGAACTGTCAAAGAAAAATCCCAAGCTCATTTTCTGTTCGGTAAACGGGTTTGGCTCCAAGGGGCCAAATGCCGGGCGACCTGCGCTCGACCAGATCATTCAGGCGCTGTCGGGGTTGATGCAGTTGACCGGCTCGGAGGCGAGCGGTCCGCTCCGAACGGGTTTCCCTTATGTGGATCTCATCAGTCCCTTGCTTGGGACGATCGGCATTTTGGCGGCTCTGCATTCGCGATCACAAACGGGACGAGGTCAGCGCGTTGAAGTGTCGATGATAGATGCTGCCCTCTTCGGAATGGTGCCTCGCGAAGGATACTATTTTGCTACTGGCCAAACTCCCCGCAGGATCGGAAACGGTCATTATCAGGTTGTTCCGTGCAACACCTATACGACCTCGGACAACAGGCAGATGCTCATCATCGCACATCAGCCGAAGTTCTGGGACGCTCTTGTGCAAGCGATCGGATCGGAGGTGTTGAAGGATGCCCGATTCGCCACAAACAAGCAGCGCGTAGCTCTGAGAACCGAGTTCGACGCTCTTCTCACTGAGATTATTTCGAGCGCGACGCTTGAGGAATGGACGAGGCGTCTCGATGCGGCGGGGGCGCTGTTTGCCCCGGTTCGTAATTTTGAGGAAGTGTTCTCTGAGCCTTCTGTCGTGAGCGATATGCTGGTGAAATTCGATCATCCAACTGCCGGACAGATAACCTCGCTGAACAATCCAATTCGTTTGTCCGAGACCCCCGTCGAGATGCGCTCTCGGCCGCCGCTCTTGGGCGAGCACACGGATGAAGTGCTGGGTAAGCTGGCCGCCAAGCGGACCTCTTGATTTCGACCCGAACTGCCACCCCTAATCTGGAAGGAAGTATCAATGAAATTTAACTTCAAGGACGTCATCTATGAAAAGCGCGGCAACGTTGCGTGGATCACCATCAACAGGCCGAAGCAGCTCAATTCCTTTACGGGCGATACCCTTAAGGAGATGACGCTGGCGTTCGAGGACGCTGGCACCGCAAAGGGTGTTGGGGTCGTCGTTCTGACCGGCGCGGGTGAGAAATCATTCTCGGCCGGCGGAGACGTGAACTGGGAGAAGGAAGGGGGACTCGAGCGGCAGTTGACTGAGCCCTATCTGATGCATGTCACCATCTCTCGCTGCCCCCGTCCGGTCATTGCCCGGGTGAACGGCTACGCGATCGGTGGCGGCCATCATCTGGCCTATTTCTGCGATTTCACCATTGCGGCCGACCACGCGATCTTCGGGCAGAATGGTCCGCGCGTAGGAAGCCCGGCTGACGGTCCGATCGTAAGCTATCTTTCGCACATCGTTGGACAGAAGCGCGCCCGCGAAATCTGGATGTTGGCGCGACGCTATACCGCTCAGCAAGTTCTTCAGATGGGCCTGATCAACTCGGTCGTTCCGATGGCGGAATTGGACGCTGAAGTTCAGAAATGGTGTGACGAACTACTTGCCCTTTCCCCGACCTGCTTGCGTCTGCTCAAGGCTTCGTTCGTGAACGAGTTCAACCACGTGCTCGGCCAGGACGACTCGCTGAAGCGGCTGGTTGTCAACCGGCGCTTCTGGGATGAAGAGCAACAGGAAGGCGCCAAGGCATTCCTGGAAAAACGAAAGCCCAATTTCTCGCAGTTCCTGGACTAGCCGAGACAACCAACGGGAGTACAAATCACATGGATATGGGTTTGAAGGGTAAGACCGTTATTGTCACCGGCGGCGGTTCCAATATCGGACGAGGAATCTCGCTCGCCTTTGCCGCGGAGGGTGCAAAAGTCGTTATTGCTGACCTCGACGAGGCGCAGGCCAAGAAGGTCGAGGCCGAGGCACTCAAGGAGGGTGCGTCTTCGGTAGACGTGATCCGCTGTGACGTTGCGAATAACGATAGCGTCATTGCCATGGTTCGTTCAGTAGAGCAGAAACATGGCGGAGTGGATGTTCTGGTTAACAACGTCGGCTGGGTTTATGACCGCCTCTTCATCGAGAAGCCGCGAGAGGAGTGGGAAAAAGAGATCAATCTCAACCTTTGGGGTGTGATCAACTGCACCCGGGCGGTGATGGATGGAATGATCCAGCGCAAATCGGGAGCCGTGGTGAGCATTGGCTCCGACGCCGGCCGGATGGGTGAGTTCCGCGAGGGCGTTTACGGTGCCTGTAAGGCGGGCGTCATCGCGCTGACCAAAAGCCTCGCGCGGGAATATGGGAAATATAACCTCCGGTTTAACGTGGTATGCCCTGGCACCACGATGCCCACGAGCAACGAGGAGATCAGCGAGGACAGCATGTGGCGAAGCAGCCATACGGCTGCCTGGAATACCCCGGAAATGCGGGAGCGTATTGCCAAGGCCTATCCGTTGCGGCGGGTCGGCACGCCCCAGGATGTGGCTCCTGCAGTGGTGTTCCTCGCCTCGAAGCAGGCCAGCTTTATTACGGGCCAAACCCTGAGCGCGAGCGGCGGCTACTCGATGATGTAAGGCGTCGACGCGAGCGGTATCGATTTCAGGTGCTGCTCAACGCTAAAAGATCGCCAGCGGCTGCGACGTGAGTCAGCCGCTGGCGATCTCGCTTTTAATGGTCAAGGGATCTGAACGTCGATATTAACTCTGTGCCAGCCGCTAAAGCAGGTTGCGCCTCGTAATCGTTTCGATACTTGCAATTTACGGTCGTGGAACGAGGATTTGCCGAGCCCCGTCGCTCGCGGTAAGGTTTCCTAAGATCATCAAAAACCAAAAGAGGAAAAAAGCCAGTGCCTGCTCTAGATGGGGTAAAAGTTCTTGATCTGAGCCGAGTGCTCGCTGGACCGTGGTGCACTCAGAGTCTCGCAGATTTGGGAGCCGAGGTCTGGAAAATCGAATCCTTGAGCGGAGACGATACGCGCACCTGGAGCCCTCCGGAAATTGGCGGTGAATCGACCTATTTCCTGTGTTGCAACCGCACCAAGAGCTCGATCGCGATTGATCTTAAGCAGCCGGAGGGACAGCAGCTTATTCGCGACTTGGCGAGTAAGGCGGATGTTCTGGTCGAGAATTTCAAACTCGGAACGATGGAGCGTTTCGGTTTGGGCTACGACAAGCTCTCTGCGCTAAATCCACGCCTCATCTATTGCGCGATCTCCGGCTATGGCCGAACCGGCCCGCGTCGCCAGGAGCCAGGCTACGATTTCGCGATCCAGGCCGAGAGCGGCCTGATGTCAATCACCGGCGAAGTGGACGGCGAGCCAATGAAGCTTGGCGTTGCGATTACAGACATTTGCGCCGGCATGAACGCAACTCAATCCATTCTGGCGGCGATCATCGCGCGACACACGACGGGTAAGGGGCAATTCATCGATATCGCGTTGCTGGACGGCGCTGTTGCGCTGCTGGCAAATGTCGCTTCCGGGTATCTTGCGACCGGCAAGACCCCAACCCGATTCGGAAATGCCCATCCCACGGTCGTTCCCTATCAAATATTCAAAACAGCCGATACGTCCATCGCTCTGGCCGTCGGAAACGACAGGCAATTTTCCGACCTCTGCAAGAAGGTGTTGGATTGTCCGGAACTTGCCACGGACGAGCGGTTCAAAACAAACCGCTCCCGTGGCATCAACCGAGAGGTATTGATCCCGATTCTGGAGAAGCACTTCCTGCGCTTCTCGACAGCCGAGGTGATCGCGGCATTACGGTCCTCCGAGATTCCGGTAGGAGAAGTTCGGGATGTGCCGTCCGCGCTCAATTCCCCGGAAGTTGTTGAGCGGGAGATGGTCGTAAAAGTATCCGACCGCTTGCATGGCGAACTAAAATTGGGTGGATCACCTCTGGCCTTGCGTGGGACACCGGTTGCCAAGCCGACGGCACCGCCGCGCCTCGGCGAACACACGAGGGAAGTTCTACAGCGCGTCCTGAACATCGGGGGAGGCGAACTCGCGAAGCTTGAGGCTTCGAAAACGGTCTTTCAATCTCCTCGGACTTAAGTCCGAAGAGGTCGGGCCGGTCGAATTTAGTCGTACGCAGCGTGAAAGAGCAGGATTATGAAAGCAGATCGTGGATTGGAAGGTAAGACGGCGGTCGTCACCGGCGGTAGCAGCGGCATAGGGTTCTCTATCGCCAAGGATCTCCTGGAAGAGGGAGTGAACGTCACGATCACGGGACGCTCTGCCGAGCGAGGCGAGGAGGCCCTGGGTAAGCTGAGGAAGGTGTCCAACAAGGTGTCGTTCGTCAGCGGCGACGGCTTGGATTACAATAGTTCCGTTGCGGCCTTCCAACAGGCCTCGCGCTCGAACGGAAATGTGGATCTACTGGTCAGCTCAGGCGCGGAAGGTCCTTTCGGGCCCAAGCCGTTCGCCGAAATGACTCCCGAGGAGATTCAGTCCAGCCACGCGATGCGGTTTTATCCCCGGATCTATCCGGTGCATGCGGGCATTCCCTTTCTTCAAAAGAAGGGCGGCTCGGTGGTGATGATCACGACAGATGCCGCCCGCGTACCAACGCCCGGTGAATCGATCATTGGCGCGGTCGGCGCCTCGGTGATTTTGCTGACCAAGGCACTGGCCCGCGAATTCTCTCGCTGGAATATTCGGGTCAATTCCGTAGCCATTACACTCACTTCCGACACGCCCTCGTGGGATCGTATCTTTTCAAAGCAGGATTTCGAAAACAAACTGTTTTCCAAGGCGCTGGCGCGGTTCCCATCGGGTCGTGCGCCAACCTCCGACGAGGTATCCAAAGCCGCCGTGTTTCTGCTTTCGAACGACGCCAGCCAGGTCAACGGCCAGACCTTGAGCGTCAATGGCGGTCTGTCCTTCGGAGGATGGTGAGGCCGGCTTCGAAGCCGCAATCGTCCTCGCACGATGCCTTGCCGGATCGTGCGGAACAGAAAGTTCCGGTGCCTGTTGATATTTGACAGGCCCCGGAGCTTCGCATGGCGTCAAATGCTGCCCCCATTGAAGTGATGGAGGCGCGCTCGGTCGAGGCCATCCCGAGGGGCATGCAATGGCAGTACGAGCCGAAATGGGATGGCTTTCGCTGCCTGCTGGCACGGAATGGCAACTCGATATCCATGCAGTCGAAGTCGGGCCAGGATCTGGCCCGGTATTTTCCGGAAATTGTTGCTGCCGCGCGAGCGCTCACCGAGTCCAACTTTATACTCGATGGCGAACTTGTCGTTCAGATCGGCGGGGAATTGTCTTTTGACGATCTCTTGCAGCGTATTCATCCGGCATCAAGCCGGGTGAAGAAACTGTCGGTGGAAACACCCGCGTTGTATCTCGCGTTTGACCTGCTGAGGACCGGAAAGGCCGCTTTGATGGGCCAGCCCTTGTCCGAGCGACGCGTGCAATTGGAGAGCTTTGCGGCGCGTTGCTTTCGAGACGCCCCGTTGTTTCGCCTTTCGCCGGCAAGTCAGGAATTCGCGGCCGCCAAACGGTGGTTGGCATCGGCCGGTGGCGGCAGTGATGGCGTCATCGCCAAGCGGCTCGATCTTCCGTATCAAGCCGGTAATCGCGAAGGGATGCAAAAGATCAAACGTCACCGAAGCGCGGACTGCGTGATCGGGGGTTTTCGCTATGGCGAGAAGCTCCAGGCAGGACGTCAAGTCGTCGGTTCGCTGTTGCTCGGACTTTATGACGCCAATGGTTTGCTCCACCACGTCGGTTTCTCGTCAGGTCTCAAGGCAAAAGATAAGCCGGCGCTGACCGACAAACTTGAGGTCATCAAGCGGAAGCAAAGCTTTACCGGGAATGCCCCGGGTGGTCCGAGCCGATGGTCGACCAAGCGTTCATCGGAATGGCAGGCGGTGAAACCGAAATACGTGGTCGAGGTTTCCTATGATCATTTTACCGACGGCCGGTTTCGGCACGGCACCTCGATCCTTAGATGGCGGCCTGACAAAAAGCCCGCCCAATGCACCATGGACCAGGTCAAGCAGAAGGTCGCGAGGGAATTGCTGAACACGGTGCGCCAGGTTAGTTCTGGCTCATTCTGATTCACGCGCGAATGCGAACGGGAACCGATTTCGCCGCCGGCGTCTTGGATTCGACATCGTGGTGCGACAACGGAATGAGGGGGTTCATTTCCGGATAGTAGGCAGCGAGGCAGCCATCCGGAAGCCTGAAGGGGATGACCTTCAGCGGGCCAACCTCCCGGTGCACGCCGTCGCCGGCGTCACTGACCAGGGATACCATCTGGCCACCGGATAGTCCTGCACGCTCGATTTCTCCCGGGTTCATGAGCAGCACGTCTCGGGTACCCTCGATGCCTCTCAAACGGTCGCTATAACCATAGATCGTTGTATTGAACTGGTCGTTGCTCCGCAGGGTGAGAAGCCGATAACGGCCCGGCGCGTCGTCAAAGCCCGTGGAGGAGAGGGTGTCCGGCACCGTGAATTCGGCCTTTCCGCTCTCGGTTTTCCAGATCCGCTCACGAGCCGAGTTGCCGCGATAAAACCCGCCGGGCGTGAACATGCGCGCGTTGAAGTCGTGGAATTGCTCGGGATAGGTTTCCGCGACCTGATCCCGAATCAGCCGGTAATCACCGGTCCATTCGTCCCATTTCAGTTTTGGATTTGCGAGCAGCGTCGCCTTGGCAAGCCCTGCGACAATCGCCACCTCCGACTTGAGTTGCCCGCTTGCCGGCTTGCGCAGCCCGATCGATCCCTGGATGCAGCTGAACGTGTCTTCTATGCTGACGGCCTGCCGTCCGCTGGCCTGAATGTCTTCCTCGGTCCGGCCGAGGCAGGGCAAGAGGTAGGCGACCTTTCCATGGACGAGATGGCTGTGGTTGAGCTTGGTCGCGATCTGGACGGTGAGTTCGAGGTCCTGCCAAGCCGCCTCCATCTTTCCGCGCTCTGGAATGGCGCGCACGAAATTGCCGCCCAGTCCGACGAACGCCGTCACCTTTCCGGAGAGAATGCCCTCGCAGGTCTCCACGGTGTTCATGCCCTTGTCGCGGGGCGGCTCAAAGTCGAACTGCTTGGCGTATTTGTCGAGCGGGACCAGTTCCGGCTTCTCGGAAATGCCGACCGTTCGTTGGCCCTGCACATTGGAGTGCCCGCGGACCGGGCAGATCCCCGTGCCGTCGCGTCCGATGTTGCCCTTCAGCAGCAGCATATTGACGAGCATTGCCACGTTCTGAAAGCCGTGAACATGCTGCGTCAGACCCATGCCGTAGACGGCAATGACGCGATCGGCATCGACATAGACTTGGGCTGCGGCTTCGATGACGGAGCGGCTGAGGCCCGATGCGGCCTCAATTTCTTCCCATTCTGTCGAGCGGACCTTGGCCTCGAACGCCGCCAACCCGGTTGTGTGCTGCTTGATGAAGGCGGTATCGAGCACCCGCTTTCCTTCCGCCTTCGCCCGATCGTCGCAAGCAAACACATGTTTGCATAGGCCGAGAACGACGGCGATATCCCCGCCGGCCTTGACCTGATGGTACTGACTGCTGATCCGTGTCGTCTTTCCGGTCAGCATCTCCGCTGGGTGTTGCGGATTGATAAAGGTCTCAAGCCCCTTTTCGCAGAGAGGGTTAAAGGTAATGATTTTGACCCCTCGCTTGGCGGCATCCTGCAACGGATGAAGGAAGCGGGGGCTGTTGGAGCCGGTGTTCTGACCGAAAAAGAACATCGCGTCGCAATTGTTCAGATCTTCGAACACCACGGTCCCGACCCCGGCACCGATCACCTTCTTTAGCGCCACCGAAGTGGTTTCGTGGCACATGTTGGAACTGTCGGGCAGGTTATTGTTGCCATAGGCGCGCGCAAACAGCGCATACAGATAAGATGTCTCGAGGCTGGCACGTCCCGAAGCGTAAAAGATCACAGACTTTGGATCGAGCTTCTTGAGTTGAGAGCCGATCGCCTGAAACGCATCCTCCCAACTACATGGCCTGTATCTGTCGGTTGCCAGATCATAGCGCAGCGGATGCGTGATCCGTCCTTGTTGTTCCAAGTCGTAATCTCGCCAGGCGCGCAGCTCGGTCAGGGTATGTTGCGCGAAAAAGTTCGGCGTGCAGCGACGGGAGGTCAATTCCCATAGCGTGGCCTTGGCGCCGTTTTCGCAGAACTCGAAGGGATGATAATTCGCAGGCTTCGCCCAGGAGCACGAGACGCACATAAAGCCTTTGGGCTTGTTCTGGCGCCGTAAGGTATTCAGCGCAGCCGGCGTCGGCCATTCTTTTCCGAAAATCCGCGCAATACTCTCCAGGGCACCCCAACCTCCCGCAGCGCCGTGGTACTCGACCGGTTTCGTATTGGAGGAGGAATTTTCTGTTTTCCGCATTGGCGCGTGCTTTCTCTCAGCATCCCTTGCAGATACTTCTGATTTTCCTGTCCACCTTTGAATTCTGAGCGTCTTCCTCGCGGATCTCGGCGTCACCCGGCATCGAGGGGCCCGGAGTGGTCGTCCCGTCAATGCGGCCGCCAGAACCGGGCCGGCCATTCGCGGTGGAATTCGCGCTGCCCCGGGTTCCCGAGGAATTGGCCGTACCGAGGGCGTTGGTACCGGGCGCGGTCGGCACCTTCTGCGAATTACCGGCGCCGCTTGGATCATTTCCAGAATTATTCAGGCCAGCCGGATTTGCAGGCCCACTCGGTAGGCCGCTGACGGCTGCCGTGCCCGCTCCCGCGGCGCCCGCGGCCGGAGAGCCCACGGCGGAATTAGTGCCGCTAGACGGCCCGCTTGCGGCGCCGCCAGTTGAGCCGCCACTGCTCGATGCGCTGCCGCCCGACTGGGCAAGGATGGGCAGCGGCGCGGCCAATATCGTGAGGACGAAGATAATGCGAACTGCGCTGCAAGAATCTCGCATGGGCTTTCTCCGGGAGCATTCCGGCAACGCCGGCCTAGCCGGGCAGGTTCCTGGACCTCCAAGCCTGCTTCCCGTCGCCGTCCTAGATCGGCTGGGAGCGATGGAACATAAGCGGGGCTGGTTGCTCCTCGGCTGATGCTATTGCTCTCCAGAACAGCAAAAAAAATTACTGTTTAACTTGCTTGAATTCCCGGAGGCTCAACTTTGTCTAAAGAGCTAACTCCCCAAAGATTGGAGCCTTCGATGTTTGACGCGGACACGACTTTGCTGCTGCGCACCATTCATGCGGAGATTTGCGAAGGCCTGCCGATAGATGAAGTTGGCTTACGCACCCAAGTGGCCGTGACGATTCTGGATACGGCAAGGCAGGGTCCGGTGACGGCGGACATTCTGAAGTCGGCCGCGCTAACCGTTCTGACCAAGAACTCGCGATCGGGGTTTGGCCGCCATCTGGATTGACCAACGATGCTGCAGCCTGCTTCTGACGTCTAGTGTTAGAAGTCGATGCCGAAGGCGCGCTTGATGTCGTCGATGGTAAATTGGGGCGCGAACGCTACTATAGGATCCCGATCAGCCTTGCAATCGCAATGTTCCCGGTGCACCCGAGGAGGCGCACCAACTGATGAGCAAGGAACGATAACGCCGTAAGTCCAGCCATCGTCAGGCGAGAAGGCCGGAACGAAAAGGTCGAGGCTCGCGTTTCTGCCGGAGACTTCGAGGTCTAAGCAGTGGCGCGATATCATTTCGACCTCATCGACACCAAAACCATCGCCGACGAAGGCGGAACGGAATTACCGGACGACCACCAAGCGATGGAAGTGGCCGAGGAGCTCGCAAGAAGGCTCTTGCAGGAGCATCCCGAATTCAACGGCCGGCACTATTCGATATTGGTAACGAATCAGGACGGTGAAGAGGTTGGGCGGGTGCCGCTCGACGTTTTGCACTGAGCGTGGATTAGCTGCGCTGGGCCTGCTCTGAACTGCGATCTCGCCGCCTGCTTCCCGGAGACCTTCCAACCTTGAGGTCGGTTGAACGTTACGGTTTCGGGGCATTACCCAGGAACCTCCATTTTCGTGGGCGTGTTGTATGGGCGACGACACAAGATTGGAGAAGGTTATGTCAAAAATGCCGCCAGTGCCGCCGGAGCAACGCAGCCCGAAAGGGCCGGGTTCTGATCCGAAAACGAGCAGTGAAGATAACATCCCGGCTCGCGAGAATTTCGATAGCCAGGGACGCCAGGGCAATATCAAACAGAACACCAATCAGGGCTATCAGCAGGATCGATGAATGGCTCGCAAGAATCCAAATACTGAGCGGTACGGCGGTCCGGGCTCTCCCCGGCAGGGATCGCAAGCACCCCAAGACGGAAAAAGACGGTGATAGTGGGCCAGCGCCGGGCGAACCGCCAGCGACCGGCAATCTCATGTATCCGGTGGTGGCGGTGAACGCGACGGGATCACAGCCATGATGACCGATACAGAAGCTGAGGTGACCAATGCCGGACACAGAGAAGGCCGACACTCGAAAGAAAAAGAAGTCCCGCTCAGTTAACCCCGAGCGAATGCCCCCAGCAGGTCCGCACGCGACGGAGGAACTGACCGATAAAGAGAAGACGCCTGGTTCGGGCGTTTTGCCGGATGTCGACGATCCCAACATCTCGCCGACGGGCTAGCACGACGTGCCAGGCAAGCACGTCAGAACGTCTGCGGTGAGGATCGCCTCAAAGCTTGATGACAGCCAGCAAGCAGTGTTCGACTTCGATAGGAACGGTCCCTATCGCGCTTGCGATGATCATTCCTGTCCGGAGGAGTGGGGCCTCACGGTGATGACGCCCTCGTTTCCGCGCAGGTCCAGGGATTGAGAAAGTGTTTCGTTCCAGCGATCAAGATGCGTTGACAGCAGGATTTCAGTCCCAAAGTCGATGCCGTCGCCATGCGTCAGAGACATCGGCTCGGTCCCAAAGTTGAGGACGACGTTGAAGCAGGTCGAACCTTCGCGCCGGCGGAAGAACAACAGATCATTAGCGGTTGCAACCGGCTCGTAGCTTCCGCTCACCATCGCCGGATTGTTCCGTCTCAACGCGATCAGCGCCCTGTAAAGGCTGAGGATGGAGGTTTGGTCTGCTTCGAGATTGCGAACGTTCTCGTGGAGGAAGTCCGCAGAGAGTGGCAACCATGGGTCACCCCGCGAAAACCCGGCATTGAGGTCGGCATCCCATTGCATTGGTGTCCGGCAGCCATCCCTGCCCACGCCTATCCCCGGCACGTTTCGCTCGAAGGGATCACGCACCTGAGACGGTGCGATCGCCACCTGCTCCATGCCGATTTCATCGCCGTAATAAAGGGTAGGGGTTCCGCGCAGCGTCAGGAGCAACATCGCCGCGATTCGAGCTTGATCCCGACCGACCCGGCTTGCGATCCGGGGACGGTCGTGGTTGCCCAGCACCCAGTTTGGCCAGGCCCCAATGGGAAGCGCGCGTTCGTATTCGGCGATGATGTTCTTGATCTCGTGGGCATTCCAGGAAGCGGACAGAAGCGCAAAGTTGAACGGCATATGTGCGCCAAGCAAGTCCTTCCCATAGTAAGACATCAACTGCTCCACCGGCAGATAGATCTCGCCAATGAGCACGCGGTCCCGAAATTCATCCACCACCTGCCGCATTTCGGCTATGACTTCGTGAATCTCCGGGCGATCCGTCGTATAGAGCGGCGTCAGGCGTTGATTGGGTGGCATACCCTCCCTGAAAGCGGTGTTCAGCGGATTATCACGAAGCTCATCGTCCTTGATGAGATGCCAGATCACGTCGACCCGAAAGCCATCTACGCCCTTGCGTAGCCAAAACCGCATGACGTCATAGATGGCTTGACGCACTTCAGGGTTTCGCCAATTGAGATCCGGCTGCTGCGCGAGAAACGCGTGGTAGTAATATTGTCCCGTCGTAGCGTCATACTGCCAGGCGCTGCCGCCAAATTCGGATAGCCAGTTGTTTGGTGGCCCGCCATCCGCCGCGCCGTCGCTCCAGATATACCAGTTCCGTTTCGGATTGGTTCGAGAACTTCTGCTTTCGATAAACCAGGGATGCTGGTCGGAAGTGTGATTGGGGACAAGGTCCAGGATCAGCTTCAGGCCCCGCTCGTGCACCGAGGCGATGAGCAAGTCAAAATCCTGCATGTT
>Ga0105238_10005887_pt1 | contig 12148 bp, 4 predicted proteins | sample KBSC34metaG_FD_81526 | JGI IMG/M metagenome (GOLD analysis project Ga0105238, IMG submission 81526) | Corn rhizosphere microbial communities from Kellogg Biological Station, Michigan, USA - KBS C3-4 metaG | ecosystem: Host-associated > Plants > Roots > Rhizosphere > Soil | place: Michigan, USA... | reverse complement strand
CAGGGCGACTGCCAAAGTAATAGCCTGCCCATTAGTCACTCTAGCTACTTCTGTCCAATCGCTGGGAGTCACGGAGTTAGTGGCAGCAATTTCCAATACAATGGATCCAATAGCCGAACTTCCGATAGTTGCCGTTACGGCAATGGTAACGTTGTAATGCACCTCGGAATCTCTTATAGAAGAGACTTGAAATCCAGTTGAACTACTTGAAGAAACAAAACTTCTCGTTGCTGATGATTGACTTCGGGCTGCTGGCTTATTTTTAATGTAATCAAGCGATCCCGAGCTAGCCTGAGTCCAATCAGATTGGATTTGGGCTGCTGGAATTGTAGGCGTTCCAGTTAATTTTGAATATGCTAAAGAAGTGACGCATGAAGGATTTGAATAAGTTCCAGTAACTTGCATGGAATTATCTGCTTCCAATCCTTGGGTAGCCGTGGCAAAGGCACCTGTATTTTGAGTAGAAGCTGTACCTAATCCCGAAACATTATCATTAGATACCGGAACTCCCCGAACAACGATGATTGCCACTGAAATCAGGAGCAACGTAGCTATAGCATAAGGAAATTTAGTTTTCATGGATAATGATATAGCTAACAATACTTGTATCAGAGGCATTCGTGCTTTTAATTGTAAAGCCGCTTCCATTAGTCCTAGCAGAAACATAGACTGCTCCTGCGTTAGCTCCAGGGGTATCTTCACTCGGAAAAATATGATCCCCGGATGCAACACTGGTGTTGCTTACGGCAACTGATCCGCCCGAAAGAGTAGCGGTTCCTATGCGGCTATTTGTGCCTCCCTTAATCTGAAGGCCCCCGCCTAATACGCCGAGAATGGCATTCCCAGATGTATCCACTCGGAATAAACCTGCGGTTCCCACATCTAACGGGAAGGAAGGGCCCGTTACGCCATAGAGTCCAACGAACGCACCCACTCCCCCTGTTCCACCTCGAACCACCAATCCATATCCATTGGAATTATTAAAGGCAGCAAAATCACTTCCATAGAATCCAATATTAAGTGCGCTGTTTCCCGATCTTCCAATATTGATAGCTGGAATTGATCCTAACGTTCCACCATCATCGGCGGTAGCCAGAAGTAAATTACCGGAACCATTAGGGCCACTATAAGACCATTTCCAATATTTATTATCGGCACTGTTACTGGTATTTCCCCATACTTGAACGAAAGAAGCATCCACTCCATTTCCCACTGCGCTAATCACATTAACGTTATCCCCGCTTACAGAAACATTTTGAGTTGAGGTAAAAGTATTGCTCGCGTTTAATAAGGGGACATTTGCGCTTAAGCGGGCATCAGCTAGAGTTCCGGTTACGCTTCCTATTCCGATGGCTGGAGTATTCGACCATATCGGAGCAGCAGAACCCGAACCTGTTCCAATTTGCGTCAGGACGGCGGCGTTAGCGGTAGTATAACCGGCCAGTCGCGTTGGCGTGCCGGACGAGCCACCATAAATTAAATCGCCTAGTGTCGTGGTGATGGTTTTATAGAAAGCAATAAAAGCATTCGCTGTCGTCACATCTGTTGGTGTGGCCGTGGATCCGGTATTATTCATCTTGACCGTATTTGCGGCCATTGTAGCCAAGTTAGCATTCGTTATGGTAACGGCTACGATTTTATGATTTGAATCTACACCCAGAGGAATACTGGTTAAGGCATTGAGATAAGTATCTCCATATAAAATATTTCCGTGACCAGAAATGTCCATGGCAACAGTTCCATTCAAACCATTCGACTGACCATTCGCCCCTCGATTGTCAGTAGAAAATCTGACATAACCATCCCGACTGAATAAATAAGTATAATTTTGATCTGAAGAAATAGATAATAGTGGAGAGGCTTCAGAAGATAGAGCCGCATGAATATCATCGTAATTATTTAAAGAAACGACACATCCAGCCAACATTGCTAAAGCATAAGGAAATCCGAGTGGCTGCGCGGTTGACCATGATGCACCTGAAATAGCATTTGATTCACTATACCATACATTTCCAGTTACTTGATCGGCAAAATAAAATCTCCACAAGATAGAAGAAATTTGAGCCATGCAAGACGATTCAATATTATGACTAAGAGTTAGTGCTCCAGATACCGACCCTGTACTTGATTGCGATAGAGTTTGAGTGGTTCCGGTTCCGCTATTGTATGTAAATTGGGTATTAGACGGAATGTTTGTTCCTGAAATGAAATAAGGATTTCCGTTAATCAAAGAATAACCATTTGACCCAGTGGTGGAACTAAGCGTAATCGTTGTACTTGCGCCAGATGTAGCTCCCGTTATTCCGCTCGGACAGATATCCGAATTAAAATGAGAAGCTACCGCACCTTGCGTTGTATATGGCCCGAGAGGGGCGCTACTTGTTGCAAAGAGGCAAGTGGCAGAATTATCATAAAAAGTATAGTAGGTGCTTCCGACTAAAATAGGCGCACAACCTCCGTTTGCGCCCGGAATATTAAGGGCAGTATAATTTCCGAAAGTCGGAACGGCACCAGCTTTCCATGCGTTGACATTAGTGCATTTAACATAACCACCGCCTGGAGCAGCAAGAGGGCTGTTTGCGGTTTGTGATACATTAAAATTCAAATAATAGTCCGTTCCATCTGTCCAAAAATCGGACAACCAAACATTATTGATGAAGACAAGATTGACGCTGGCAGTACTTAGAGAAGCCAGGGTATTGACGGTTTGTCCCTGACCAGTTTGATAATCAAGCTGATAGTCCAATGTTTGGGTTGTGCTGGCAGAATTATAAAGAAATCCCGCTCCTGACGGTATGTTTGCATTTCCCTGAATTGTATAGAAGCGGCCATTGGTCAACCCAGATATTGATGTTCCCGGAAGCGTAACTGTGGTGGAACCAGAAGAGGCCGTAATCGTGGTCGTAGCCGATACGGTCAGACCAGTTGGAGATATCTTTAAAGGAGTATTCCAGGATTGAAGAGTAGAACTATTAGTAATCTCCAAATAACCGCAGTGCCCAAAACTACCCGCAGTATGTGCCAATTGGAACATACCATTTATTTTAAGTGGATGCCTGTAGTTATCGAAAGGAGCACAAAGGATATGCACATCGCGAACGTTATTAGACGATCCGGCATTATAGACCGTGTTCATAATATCGAAATTATGACCATCAAATCCATCCGATAACTGCAAGTAATTTCCTCCTCCGACAAAACCGGCATAAACGAATAGAGGGATTGTTCCTATGATAATTCCGGAATTAATATTAGTTGTTCCGGTTCCATTGGGAGTTAAGTTGATATTTCCATTGTTCCCCGTATTGAGAGTAAATGCTCCCGCTGATGCGGCAGATGGAGGGAGATTAAGCGTCATTCCACCAAAATTAAGAGTTCCGAAGCCATTTAAAATTCCTACGCTATTGATAGTCAGAGCTGCTCCAGAATTTATTCCGACAGGAGTTTGCGGCGTTATATTAAATCCAGATTCAGGAGTTAAATTATTATCAACAGTGGTCTTGCTTATTTTACCTACCTGAGCAGAGCAAGAAATAATAAATAAGAAATAAAAGATTAGATTGATAAAGATTTTCATCAAAATACCAATGTGTAAGTTAAGTTCAAATTGTCATTAGGTTGAAATTGAAATGGCTCTATCTGACTCGGCGATCCGGACTGCAATTGATATCCAGATAATTCTCCCTGGTTAACCGCATTCATTATAAAAATAACACTGCCTATTGCTACAGATGAAGATGAAATGGCCTGTGCCTGCAATATGGATTCAGCAAATACCGTTATTGATCCAAAAGAATTAAGGGCAATATTATAGAGAAGTGCGTTTATCTTTTGAAGCGAGACGCATTCCGTATCATTGGATGTAGGGCTATTTCCAGATGAATACCAAGATGCAATCATATGATTCAAGATCTGGAAATCGCCAAAAGAAGAGCATTAATTTTTTGTAAAGAAATGCATTCTGTATCATGAGCCGTCGGTAATGAGCCTGCCTGATACCATGGAATAGATGCAGAAACCCCTTGGTTGTTAGCCCAAATATTAAGAAGACTTGTTATCTTTTGTAGAGATACACATTCTGTGTCATGAGCCGTTGGAAGATTTCCTTCTGGATACCATGAGGGCATTTAAGTTCCTTTATGGTTCCATCCACGGGCATTGATTGCAAAATTAGCCCGCTTTCTTGTTGCTGGATTCGGACTATGAAGTGCCTTTTGCAAGGCACTCATGGGAATTTTATGATCACCCGAAACTCCCAGCGTTCGCCTAAGAAGGTTTCGATGAGCTGGATTGATCTTGATCATATGAATAGCACTATCGCCTGCTCACGATGGGCAATTGCTTGAATTCGAAATGCGATTAAAGCGTCTGTCCGAGATCGCCGCCTGCATAACAGGGCTTGAGATCGGAACCAGCAGGCTTGATCGTATATTCTGGCATACCACGCGTACTAAATTTGCCATCATTGACAGGGCAATGATTATCCGGCGCTTGCGTGGGTGTTTTCGGAACGGGATTAATGACCCGAAGGCCATTCGGAACGTTGCGACCTACGATGAATGATTGGGTATTGCTCATGCAGAAGAAAGTACACAATATGTATTTTTTCTACAAGAACTATTTTTAGATAACTTAACTATTTATTATCTGTTCTTTTTAGATCCTGAAATAATAGTTCCAGCCTCTAAAGCTTCACTGCGCAATTCTGCTTTCACTGGTTCTCTCGCCACCTTAACCAAAGCATTGAGATAATCTTGAGCTGCTTCAGTATCCATTCCCGCCATTTTATCTAAGCCACCATTTTCTAGGGCTTCACGAATAGCTTGCCCTGATTTCAAGGCATATTGATAATGCTCATCCTGTGTCATGGTTCTATCCCCGAGATATTGATTATTGGCAATGGCAGGAATCCAAACGCCTTTTTCTGCGAGAGCCTGCCACGTGGGATCGCCTGTTTTTGATCCCACGAAAGCCATAAAAGGTCTTTCCTGAACTGTGTCGCCCAATGCATTAACGGCAGGCTGATTCATGCTCCTAGCGATAGGAACTTGGGAGGAAAGTATTCCTGACAATGTTTTCCCGGTATAGTGCGTCGGATCCCAAATTTTGTCCAATAAACGGATACCCGATTGATTGAAGGGAATAAATGACCCAGCCGTGCGCCCTCCAAATTGTTGAAAGGCTTGCGCCGCTCGATCTGGATTATTGTTTTTTACAATGTCCAGAAAATCATTCACGTTCGACATCCATGACCGGGAAACAAGCTCGTTAGCCAGAGATAATCCCGTATAGGCAAATCGAATCCCCGCATCATCGCTTTTGAAGTTTCCGTATCGATGACTATCTATGTATTTACCGATTCCGGCCAAGCCAAAGGCAATCGGCCACTCGCGATATCCGATGTAATGATCTCCAATTTTGATCGAATAAGGAATCCATCCTTGTTGGAGAAGCTGCTGTTTTTTATTAAAGTCCGCAGGTCCATCCGCGCTCACCATAACCGCAGGATCTTTATCGTCGGCATATTGGGCGAATAGAGTCGCAAGCGCCGCCATAGCCACGGATCCGCCCGTAGCTTTAACAAGTTGTTGGTAAAACCTATCGTTATTTCCACGAATGGAATCCCAAGCATAAGCCCTACGAAATCCCCATGGTGTATAATCAATCGTGGTATTGAGTACATTGGCTGGAATGCGCGTGAATGGAACTAATATCTTCATCGCTGGATATTTATTTGTAAATTGAAGGATGCGTCGCGACATCTCTCCAAGAACGCCTTCTGGTTCTTGCCCAAAACGCGCACGTAATGCAAAATCATTAGCCTCTTTTCTTAAATCATCCGGACGCGTATTCTCAATCAATTCAGCAGCGCGCAACTTGGCATCTCGCCCTGTCAGTCCCTCATCCTTGGCTTGTTGTTCGAATTTGGCGCGCAACTCGGGCGTATTACCCAAAATTTCGGCCATGCGCCGGTTGATATCCCACTCTTGGGGAACTTGACCATTTCTCTGTTCCTCCTTAGCCATGCGATAGGCCAGCATATTGGCGCGGGCTTCATTAGCTCCGGCGTAAAAGAAAGATGCCCCCGCCTCCAGAGAGCGTCCTACATAGCGATAAAACACGCTCAATGGTTTGTTGGCAAGACTCAGGACGGGGATATTGCCCAAAGGCTTTCCTCTCTCAAAGTCGTGTCCTGGACGAGCGTAATCGTGTTCGCCTTGACGCAAGCCATATCCAGAAAAAAGAATGTTCCGCGCATCAACGCCGCCGCGATCAAAAAGCCCGCGCCCAAAGGCCATGATACTGCGCGGTAGCGTAAGGGGATCGTGGCGGGTTTCAGCTAGCGTCATAGAACCCACCTCGCCAATGGCATTACCCACTTCTGAAATAGTCTTTCGAATTAGAGTCGTCGGCCCGAGAATGTTTCCGTAATAAACAGCCAAAGCGCCATTCCCCGCTTGCTTCCAAAATGATTTATTTTTATCCTCTTCATTGGCTAAGACGTTCAGCATTTCCTGCGTTTTTTTATCGCTCTGGAATCCTTCCTTACCATCAGCTATCATCTTCTGAATCTCATTTGCGCGAGTCTTTAAATCAGCAGCAATCTTGGGATCGAATTTGGGTAAACCGTAAGCATCGGCGATAGCATTGTATACCGCCTCATCGTCTGTAGCTCCCAGATTGGAAGCCTCAATAATCTTTTTGGCAATTGACGTGGCTTGATTTTGAAGACGAGGTTTACCAAGTCTTTTTACCAATGCAGCTAATTGAGACTGCCTTGTCTTTTCTAAGATCGAATTGAAACGGGAGGAAAGAGCCTTCCCTAATAATTCTGAATGCTCTGGAGAAAGCCCCATCCTATCTTGGATGTCTTTAACTAGCGCGTCCCGAGTCGCTCCTTGAGTCCCGGCCCATTTTTTGACCAAAGATTTAAGATCAATGTCCTTAGATTGAATGTTTTCGGTGAGAAGTTTGTTTGTAAATTTAGAAGGCACATCAAATGCCTTATTTAATAGTCCGTCAATAGACTGAAGAAATTCCGGATCATTGGCATATTTGGATGCAATAAATTGCTTGGCCGCATCCCATGATTTTTGATATTCAGGAAGATTGTTATAAATTTCACTTATTGTTTTTTCCGTTCCAAAACCAGCAGATTTCGGTTTAGTTGAATTTTGAAAAGATGATTCTTCTGCTAGCGATTTAAGCGTTTTCCCAAATCTACCAGCAAATTCCTCCAGAGCACCCTTAGCCTTGGAAGAGGCGTCTGGCCTCAATAAGTTAGAAATAGTGTTGAAGGTAGATTCTTGATATCTCTGCCAAACTGGCTTTTCTTTGGCTCTCCTAGCCTCCACTCTTGCTTGCTTGGCGGCATTAATTTTCTCGACTCGAATGGCCTCCTTGGCCCGAGCGTCAGAAATCATGGAATCTAGTCTAGACACTAATTTATCTGTTACTTGTTTTGCTACTCTTCCAGAAATCCCTAATTTATCCACCAACGACTTTATCAGGGAGTCTTTACCATCAGAAGAATTGTCTCCCCATTTTTTGAAAATCTTAATGAGTGAATCGCCTTGGGATTTTATATGTTCTTTTAAGGCCTTGTCGTATATCTTTAAGGGGGCGTCAAATTCCTTGCCGAGCATATCCTCAAAAGCTCCCAACGTTTTAGGATCATCAGCATATTTATCCTGAATATACTTTTTTGACAATTCCCATGATTGACGATAGGCGGGTTCATTTTGGAATATTTCTCGAAGGGTTGATTCGCCGGATATTTTAGATTTTTTAACAACTTGGGATTCCGTCCTATCTTCCGTAATTAATCCCTTGAGATTCTTTTCCATACGAGCCCCAAATTCCTCGAATGCTCCCTTTAGCTTGGGGGCCGACTTTCCTTCTCCAGTTAATTTAGATAAAGCTTCAGCGGTAGCATCTTGATATTGGCGAAGCAATGTTCTGGAATCTTTGGTATTGGTGGCGATATCATTGAGCAAATCGCTGGATTCAAGATGTTGCTTTGTATCTCTTAAAATATTCTCTTCATTCGGAGTTTCAGGAATCGAGTCATTCTTGATTGATTGAGCTTCGGCTGCCTCAATCAAAACTTTAGAATTCGGCCTATTCCCGATTTCATTTACAGCCTCATCTCTAATCTTCTCAAGTTCTCCCTTGATTTTACCGATATCCTCATCAAAAGGCTTTCTAGCGGCATCAATAGACGGCTTGACGATCTGACCGTATTTCAAAATGATTCCATCTGGCCCCAGCTCATTCCAAAGGCGAAACCGCTGAACGGCGCGACCTAATTTAGTTCCATAAGAACTGAGCGTATTGACCACATCCACAGCTTTTTTGAGGCTCTCAACATCTCCGGCTTGAGCCAATTTTTTGGTCACAACCTGACCGAGAGTTACAAGCTGATCATCATTTAATTCACTGGTTGCGGGATCGGGATTCATCACCCTCTCATAGCTCTTTTGTAGGCCATCCTTTTCGACTGCCGCTAAAGCATCTTTTACGGCGAAATCATTCGGAATCGGTGTGTAACTACGTCCAAAAACAGCCCTACGAATATCGTCAGGAGTACGCTCATCTTCACTTACGCGCTCGGCAAAACGTTCCGGATGTAATGCTGGAGATCCCGTAACGCGGTTGAAATCATCGGCGGTTAATCCGCGTTGTTTGACTTCATCAGCCAGGCGTGACTTGATCTCCTCAAAATCCTGATTGGCTTGCGCCTTGGTAATGCCAAATTCTTTCTGAGCCCGACTATCCCAATTCTCAGGATAATCATTCCATAACTCCAAAAGTCTCTTTCCGTAAGGCGATATCTGACTCGCCACATCCTTGATATTTTTATCGACAATGGCAGATTGCGCCTTGGATCGTGGAGTTTCAACAGATTGCCCTTCGATATCTTGATTGCCAATAGGCTCAAAAGCCTCTTGTTGCGCTTCGTAATCTTGGTTGCTAACATCATAACCTTTTGGCTGTCCTGGCGCCTCTATGGGATTTCCTTCCTCATCCACTGTCGCCTGTGATGCTTTCTCAGGTTCAGCCGATGCGCTTTCCACAAGCTGGCCTTGTTTGGAAGCCCGGCGTCCGTCATCCAATAATGAATTTTGGATCACCTTCCGAGCGCTAAAGGAATTTCCTTGCTCATTTTTGGCATCAAGCGAACCATTTTGATCAATCCATTTTTTGGCCTCAATGACCGCCTTCACAAAAGCATTTGCTTCCGCAATATCCCGATTCTTGGAATCTGATCCAAAATGAAGCTTGCTCAAGTTCTGGGCCATGGCTTGCAGGCGAGCTTGTTCCCCCACTGGAACATCGATATGACTTAAAGATTCAATCTGATCAGAAATCTTGGCCTCTTTTTCATTGGCTCTTTCGCTAACTGGATTTTCTTCATTAGGTTTTAAAGGAACGGCTGGAGCGATTTCTCCATGTTCTGTCAAAAATGGTTTTAGTTTAGAGGATTCTCGGGAAGATTCTTCATTTGGCAAATCGCCAAAATAATCTTCGTAATTATCATGCGGATTCTCCTCCTCCCGAAGCGCAGAAGATTTTGTCGTTCGATTGTAGCCCTGTTCAGATTCTTGAATATCTGCTGGAGTTCTCCAATGTTCAGGAAGGCTTTCAGGATCAACCTTCGACATCTGCAAATCAATCGGAACCGCTTCTTTGTCCTTATTGAGAATAAAATTCTCAGGCTTGGCGTCTCCTACTAAAATTCCATCCTGTGGTCGATACCAGAAAGTACCTTCTCGACTATAATTTTTAGAAGGAATAAATCCTTCTTCACGCATGCGCACGGCAACCTGAGATGCATCGGGATGAGGATTAGATGGATTAAGCGGGTGAACTGCATCCTGAGAAATGACAAAAGATGGCTGTTCTTTTTCTCCTATGACTAAGCTTGGAGAATTTTTAATGCCCTCTAATTTAGTTTTACCTCCTCCAAAAACTTCATTTTGAAGGGCCTGACGCTCTAAATATTCTGAAGGAGTCCCCGGTAGTCTTTCCAACCGTTTTCCAACAAAAACTGGAACTTGTCCGTAAAACCCTCCGTTTGTCTGCTTGTAAAAACGACCATCAGAACCGGCATAAACTTTATGCTCAGCAGTTTCCTCCGAAACCAAAATTTTATCTTTGAAAAAATTGTCTGGTAAGATTCTACCGTTTTCTTTTGCCCAAGCCGTTATTGCTTTTGCTTCGGCGTCTCGCTTTGCCGTGAACGGTAAGCTGCGGAACTTTTGCAAATCAATGCCATGGTTTCTGGAGGCATCGGCGGCAACTCGGAATTCTTTTGCCAGGCCATTTTCAGGCTCTTGCTCGGCCCGAGGATTTTCGCTCGTTTCATTGACATTCCTTTCCTTACCCTCATTTTCCCCTGGAGTCAATGGCGCTGCTCCTGTTGTATTCAGAGGCTTGGCTTCACCGATAGCTCCAGATCCTTTTGGGGTTGATTTATTCCCGACAAGTTTTTGATAGTCGTGAATTAAAAGTTCCAAGTGAGAGTTGGGCTTCCCATTGGAAGCCAATTGTTCGGCAATACCCCTAAGTCGATTAACAACGGCCTGAACAAGAGTTTTCAATGGCTTATTCTGTCTTACTCGACGCGCCGCTTCTTCAGTGACTCCTTTTCCAGATCGCCTTTGAATAACTTTCCTGAAATATTCTTCTCCAATCTGCTCAGGAGCTAAGTCGCTCCCATAATCTGAAACAGTTTCTTTCCGCTGCTTAGCCGTCATTTCATCATGAATAGCCTTGACTTCTTTATCAAAAAAATCAGAAAAACTTCCTGGACTTCCCGACTTCTCCCATTTCTTTTGAATGACTCGTCCAAGCTGGGCGTGGGCAAATTCCTCATCGAAAATAATTCGGTGCAAATGAGAAATATCCGAATCCTTTTGGCCCCTTGCTTTCGCAAAATCAGCATCCCTCGCCAAATTTATCGGATTGATATAAACTGTATCGAAATGCCCATCCCTCACCCTGGCGACCGCTGGCGACCTACCTGTATCGGGCCGGGTATCGATGACAAATTTAGTAACGCCCTGTAGCCCTATTTTTTTTGCCGCATCAACAAAAGATTGAACAACTTTCTGATATTTAGGGGGCAGTTGTTTAATCTTGGGATCAACCATGGCGCGACCATCTGAAACCAATCCCGTTTCTTTATCCGTGGGAATTAATCCCATTCGCCTGGTTTCGATTAGATCTCGGAGAGACGCCGTCGTCTTCGCTGACTGAATATCTTCTGGAGAATGGCCCTCTTGTTTTGCGACTCTAACCAAGGATGGAAGATCAAGGCCTTCTAAGGCACGCGGGCCTTGAGGTTCTTCTGGCTCGTATGGTTCTGCCATTCGAGTAGCTTCTTCAGGCGTCGGCACACTTTCAGGCTTGGCAATAGGCTCTGGTTCCACGGCTTTTTCTGTGGAAACTTTGGGATTGGAAGGGGACTTAGCGGATTCAGGTGCGGCAGATTCTTGGATTTGCGTTTGGACATTTTCTGGTTCCGTTTCTGGAATAGATTTTTCAGTTTCAATCTTTGGAAATTCAGGATTACTTGGTTCCCCTGGCGGCGTGACTTCTAAGATAGCTGGTTCCTGCTTAGGCTTAAAAGCCTCCAAGGCCTTTTTCTCATCCGCCTCCGCTTGCGCATCGATATCGACAGCATTTTGAACTGTCTTGCCGATAATACCTTCCTGCTGTTCTTTACCCAATGCCTCAGAAGTAAGGGGATTCGTTTGTGAAAGCTTATCTATTTCTGCTTTCGAAGCATTTATCGCATCAATGGCCGATTTTACATTTTGAACATGGGCCATGATAATCTTCTGGGATTGTGGCGAAAATTGACCCATAAAGCCTGAAACGGCATCTACCTTTTGAGCAGGAGTTAAATTGGTATCATTTGAAATATCGTCGATTTTTTGAGACGTCTCCGTGATAAACGAGGCCTTGTCTTGACCTGCTTTTTTGGCTATTTGAGAAACGTTAAATTCTGCCGTCGCTTGACCCAAGCCATGTGTTATAGCCCCCAATGGAGCGGCCCATTCCGATTCGGCCAACTGATCTTTAATAAGATCGTATTGAGATTGCTTGGATGCATCGGGAACCGCAGCGTTAACTGCTTCCT